>Ga0070738_10000440_pt1 | contig 120085 bp, 121 predicted proteins | sample Coa_R2_2_FD_66446 | JGI IMG/M metagenome (GOLD analysis project Ga0070738, IMG submission 66446) | Surface soil microbial communities from Centralia Pennsylvania, which are recovering from an underground coalmine fire - Coalmine... | ecosystem: Environmental > Terrestrial > Soil >... | reverse complement strand
CCTGGCTATCGAGCCAGTCGGCGAAGAGTTCTGTCTCGCGGGTCGGTTGGGCGGCGCGGCCGTAGTAGATCGATTGCAAGGGCAGGGTGAGGCGGGGCAGCGGGCAGACTAGGCGGCCAGCGGCGACGTCGGTGCCGAGCAGCGACCGCGGCGTCAGCGCGAAGCCCAGCCCGTCGACCGCGGCCTGCAGCACGAAGTGCAGGTGATCGAATTGAAGCCGGCGCGCTGGTTTCAGCCGCGGCTGGCCGATCTGCATCTTCCACTCGTCCCAGTCCTGCTTGCGCGTCTTGCACGCCAGGAACACGTGCTGTGCGAGCGCCTTCGCCGTGCCGATCGGCTTGGCGGCAATGAGCGACGGTGCGGCGACCAGCACCAGCTCGTCGGTCGAGAAGGGCTGCACCTTCAGGGCCGGCGGCCAGCCCTCGACGCCGCGGCGAATGGCGATGTCGAACGGCTCGGTCGCCTTGCTGGGCCCGAGCGTGCTGGTCAGCACCTGGGGCTCGATACCCTGGTGGCGGGCGACGAAGTCGGGCAGGCGCGGGATCAGCCAGCGCACCGCGAAGGACGGCCGCACGTTGATCCGAACCGCGCGCACCGGCGCCCGCACCGTTACCGCCTGCGCGGCGTTGGCGATCTGCTCCAGCGCCGGCCGCGTCTCGGCATAGAGCTGCTGGCCCTCGACGGTGAGGCTGACCTGGCGGACGTGGCGCTCGAACAGGGCGACGCCGAAATGATCCTCCAACGCGCGCACCTGGCGGCTGACCGCGCCGTGCGTGACGTTCAGCTCCACCGCAGCGCGCGAGAAGCTGAGATGGCGCGCCGCCACCACGAACATGCGCAGCGCATTCAGGGGCGGAAGATCGCCGGACGCCATGCGTGAGTTTTTATCACATATGTCCACAGATCACATCGTTTGTCACCGGACCGTAACAAAACGAGAGTGTCGGCCGTGTCCGCGTCCGTTTCCTCCTCGTCCTCTGCCGTTCCTCCGCCGTCCGCACCATCCACGACCGACCGCAACGCGCGCTTCTCGGCCATCGCTCTGGCTGTGGCGCTGCCGGCCGACACCGTTCTCTACCTGCTGCTGCCGATGTTCGCGCCGCAGTTCGGCGTGAGCGTCGCCGAGGCGGGCATTCTGCTCGCGGCCAACCGGCTGGTCCGCATCATGGGCTACGGCTGGGTCGCGCGGTTCTATGCAAGGCGCGGCGACCGGCCGACCGACACGCTGGCGGTCATCGCCGCGGCGATCAGCGCGCTGGGCTACGCCACCCTGTCGGGCCTGTGGCTGCTGCTGCCCATGCGCCTGATGTGGGGCCTGTCGTTCGCCGCGCTCAACCTCTCCACCCAGGCGACGGCGACCGCCCAGGCCGCCGGCGCGTCGCTGCGCAACGGCCGATCGCGCGCCATCGTGGCGATGGGCCCGATGCTGGCGCTGCCGGTGGCCGCGCTGCTGGCCGAGGCCTACGGGCCGCGCGCGATCTTCTTCGTGCTGACCGCGGTCGCGCTCACCGGACTGCTCGCCACGCGGCGCCTTCCGGCCGAGTCCCACCCCGCGCCGCCGATGCGCCGGCGCCTCACGCTGCCGACCAGCCTCGACGTCTGGTCGTTCCTCGAGGGCTTCACCCTCGACGGCCTGTTCGTGATCGGGCTGGGCTATCTCGGCAAGGACCTGCTGCCGGGCGGCGCTGTGCTCGCGGCCGGCCTGCTGATGGCGCTGCGCTACTTCTCCGAGATCCTGCTGAGCCCGATCGGCGGCCATGTGGCCGAGCGGGTCGGTCCGGAGCGGCTTCTGGTGACGCTGTCGCTGATGACCACGGTCGTGCTGGTGGGCTTCGGCGCGGGCTGGCTGTGGAGCTGCGCCGCCGTCATCGTCGTGCTGCGCGCGCTGTCGCTGCCGCTGATCTCGCCGATCGTGGCGCGGCGCACGCCCGGGCCCGGCCGCGTCCAGGCGCTGGCCGCCCGAAACATCTGGCGCGACATCGGCGCCGGCACGGGGCCGCTGGCCGCCGGCGCGCTGCTGCCGATCCTGCCGGCGTTCTGGCTCTACACCGTGTCCGCCGTCCTGCTCGCGATCGCGGCACTGGCCTGCGTGCGGCCGGCGAGAGGCTGAACAAGCAGAGTGGGAAGTGCACTGTGCCACTCGTCCTCCGCGCCCCGCGAAGAGGTGCGGCCGCCTTCTTCGCCCAAACAAAAACCCCCGGGAATGCCGGGGGTCGTCGTCTCGCTCCGAAGCGGAGAGTAGCGAGGAGGGTCTAGTAGCCCTCGCGCTCCATGCGCTTGCGCATCAGCTTGCGGGTGCGGCGGATGGCTTCGGCGCGCTCGCGGGCGCGGCGCTCGGAGGGCTTCTCGTAGTTACGGCGGAGCTTCATCTCGCGGAAGATACCTTCGCGCTGCATCTTCTTCTTCAGGACGCGCAGCGCCTGATCGACGTTGTTTTCGCGGACGAGAACCTGCACTTCGATCGCTTCCTTCCAAGCTCAAGCGCCCCGGAAGGAGTCCCCCGGGGCCGGAATTCGAGGCGGGGGTGGTATCACAGGGACCATCCCTTGGGAAGCCCCGCTTCGAGGCATATATAGGGCGCGATTTATGGCCTGAGGAGGCCCCATCATGACCGAATCGGACCCGGATGCCGAGCTGCGCGACCGGCTGGCCGACGCCGTCGCCCAGGAGGCGGCGTTCAGCGGCTGGACCAGCCTCGCGATCCGCAACGCCGGCGAGCGGATCGGCGCTGCGGCGGACGCAAGGCGGCTGTTCCCCGGTGGTCCGGTCGACGTGCTGGCCTACCTGTCGCGGCGGGCCGACGAGCGCACGGTCGAGGCGCTGGACAGGGAGGGCGGCGATCTCAGGACCCGCGAGCGCGTCGCGCTCGGCGTGAAGCTCCGGATCCAGAACACGGTCGGCGGCAAGGAGTCGGTCCGCCGCGGCCTGGCGCTGCTGGCGACCCCGTTCAACGGGCCGCTCGCCCTGAAGCTGCTCTACCGCACGGTCGACGCGATCTGGTACGCCGCCGGCGACACCAGCACCGATTTCAACTTCTACTCCAAGCGCGCCCTGCTGAGCGGCGTGTTCAGCTCGACGCTGCTCTACTGGCTGAACGATCGCTCGCCCGACGACGAGGCGACATGGGCCTTCCTCGACCGCCGCATCGCCGACGTCATGCGCTTCGAGAAGCTCAAGGCCGATGTCACGTCCTGGACGGGCCCGCGACGGGCAACACATAGGTGACGTGCCCCATCTTGCGGCCCGGCCGGGCGCGCGCCTTGCCGTAGAGATGCAGGCGTGCGGTCGGATCGGAGACAAAGCGCAGCCAGTCGCCGGCCTCGTCGCCGATCAGGTTCTCCATCCGCGAGGGCGCCAGCACGTCGACCGCGCCCAGCGGCAGGCCGCAGATCACTCTGACGAGCTGCTCGAACTGGCTGGTGGCGCAGGCGTCCATCGTCCAGTGGCCTGAATTGTGCGGCCGTGGTGCCATCTCGTTGGCGAGCACGCGGCCGTCCTTGGTGACGAACATCTCGAGCGCGACCAGGCCGACCAGCCCGAGGCTGTTGGCGAGCTGCACGCCCAGCCGCTCGGCCTCGGCGAGGATCGTTGTCGGCAGGCCCGACGGCACGGTCGTGGTGCGCAGAATGCCATCGCGATGATCGTTCAGCCCGATCGGGAAGCAGCGCGTCTCGCCGTCGAGGCCGCGCGCGACGATCGCCGAGATCTCGCACTCGAAATCGACCAGCGCCTCGAGGATGCATTCGGGCCGGCCGAGCCTGTCCCACGCCTCGGCGAGTTCCTCCTTGTCGGCGACCCGCGCCTGGCCCTTGCCGTCGTAGCCCTCGGTGCAGGTCTTGAGGATGCCGGGCAGTGCGGTCGCGCCCGCGACGTCGGCCAGGCTGCGGATCGCCTGGTAGGCCGCCGTGCCGAGGCCGGCCTGGCGGAAGAACGCCTTCTCGCGCAGGCGGTGCTGGGCGAAGTGGATCGGCCGCACGCCCGGCCGCACCGGCTTGTGCTTCTCGCAGGCGGCGACGGTCCCCTCGGGCACGTTCTCGAACTCGTAGGTGATGACGTCGACCTCGGCTGCGAAGCGGGCGAGGGCGGCCGTGTCATCGTATGCCCCCTGCCGATGCGGGGCGACCTGGCCGGCAATGGCGTCGGCCTCGGGGGAGTAGCTCAATGCTTTGTAGCCCAGCCGCTCGGCGGCCATGGCGGTCATGCGGCCCAACTGGCCGCCGCCCAGGATGCCGATGGTCGAACCGGGAGGGATCATGCTCATTGGACCGCGGACCTCCCGGTCCGCTCATGAGCCCGAGCGGGCCTGGAGGCCCGCGGTCCGGAAGACGAAGGCATCATGATCAGCTATGCGGCCGGCGCGGCTTCCGAAGGCGCCTCGGCCACCGCCGCGGTCTGCCGGGCGCGCCACTTGGCCAGCGACGCCGCGATCTTGGCATCGCCAAGTCCGACGATGGACGCTGCCAAAAGGGCCGCATTGATCGCTCCGGAGCGGCCGATCGCCAGGGTTCCCACCGGGATGCCGGCCGGCATCTGGACAATCGAAAGAAGACTGTCCTGTCCTTTCAGGGCAGCACTTTCGACCGGAACGCCCAGCACCGGCAGGGTGGTGAAGGCCGCCGTCATGCCCGGGAGGTGGGCTGCGCCGCCGGCGCCGGCGATGATCACCCTCAGCCCGCGCCGTTGCGCCGTTTCGGCATAGGCAGCCATGCGCCTGGGCGTGCGGTGGGCCGAGACGATCCGCGTCTCGAACGGCACGCCCAGCTCCTCGAGAGTGCCCGCGGCGTGCTTCATGGTGGCCCAGTCGGACTGGCTGCCCATGATCACCCCGACCACGGCCTTGCGTGCGGGTTTGGCGGTAGCTTTCGGCATTCGGCTCTCAGGCGATGATGTCGGGGATGAGCTGGCTTTCGAGCTTTGTAATCTGGTCCTTGAGCCCGAGCTTGCGCTTTTTCAGGCGCTGCAGCTGGAGCTGGTCGAACGGCGCGCGCTCGATCAGGCGGTCGATCACCTCGTCGAGGTCGCGATGCTCGCTCTTCAGGGCCTCCAGCTTGGTCCTGATCGCCTCGACGTCCAGCGGATCGGTGTCGTTGCTCATCGGCTTTGCGCCGTGTACCCCTTCGGCCCGCCGGTGCCAACTGCGATGTCGGACTTCCTTCCCCACCCCTTCTGGAACTTCTCGCTCGAGCTCTATGCCGGCGAGGGGGTGGCGGAGGCCTGCCTCGACCTCCAGGAGCGGCGCGGCTGCGACGTCAACATTCTGCTCTATTGCTGCTGGCTCGGCGCCTCCGGGCGGCCGACCCTGACCGCCGAGCGGCTGCGGTCCATCCTCAAAGTAAGCGATGTGTGGCAGGCCGAGATCGTGCGGCCTTTGCGCCAGGTGCGGCGGCTCCTGAAGGACAAGCCGTGGCGCGAGGCCCTGCCCGAGACGGTCGACGCCGCCCGCCGCCGGGTGGCCGACGCCGAACTCGCCGCCGAGCATGCCGAGCAGCTGAAACTCGCCAGCCTCTACGCCCCGCCGGCCGACCGCGACCGCCCGGCGGAGAAGCGCCTGCGCTCGGCGGTCGGCAATCTCGGCGTCTATGCCGTGTGTCTCGGCGTGGTCCCGGACGCAAACGACCGGCGCGCCGTGGCGGCGATGATGGCCGCCTGCTTTCCCTCGCTGATGCGCGAGGAGATCGACAAGACGGTGGGTATCGCCGATTAGCTCCAGCGCTTCAACTTGCCGGTGTCGAGATCGAACAGGTCGAGGACACGGCCGACGGTGTGATCGACGACGTCGTCCAATGTCTTCGGCCTGTTGTAGAAGGCCGGCACCGGCGGCGCGATGATCGCACCCATCTCGGCGAGCACCGTCATGTTGCGCAGGTGGATGGCGTGAAGTGGCGTCTCCCGTGCAACTAAAACCAGGCGGCGACGTTCCTTGAGTACGACGTCGGCGGCTCGCGTCAGCAGGTTGCTGGTGATGCCGTGAGCGATTTCGCCGAGGCTGCGCATCGAACAGGGGGCCACGATCATGCCGATCGTCCGGTAGCTACCACTCGAAATCGCGGCCGCGAGATCGTCAATTCGGAATGCCACATCCGCGAGCCGCCGCACGTCCTCCACCTTGAAATCGGTCTCATGTGCGAGCGCGACCTCGGCCGTGCGCGTCATGACGAGGTGCGTCTCGACGGGCAACTCCTGCAGAGCCTGCAGGAGGCGCACGCCGTAGATCACACCGGACGCACCGGAAATGCCCACGATGAGGCGGGGGCGGTCAGCCATATTGACCCTTATCCTACAGACTTATGCACAACGGTAGGAGAGAGGTTGATTCGGGCAGTCGGCGGAGTACATAAGGTACATCGCCAACCAGCACGTGGAGGTTCTCCGATGAGCACCGTCGACCACATCGAAGCGCTGAAGGCCAAGCATGCGTCTCTTGAGCATGCGATCGATGAGGAAAATTCCCGCCCCTACCCCGACGACGATGCGATTTGCAGCCTCAAGAAGCGAAAACTCCAGATCAAGGACGAGATCACCCGGCTGAGCGTCCAAGAAACCCGGCCACATTAGCCCACAAGCCCACAATCGAATTCAGTCCTGCGAGGCGCGCTCCGCTGCCGTCATGATCGGCCGCGTGCAGCGCGCCTTTCAGTTTCCGGTGCTCCCGGTCTCCGTCAGCGGATGCGGTGCAGGTTGACGAGCCAGGAGGTCGGACCGAACGCGCCCCGTGAATAGCCTTCGCAATCGGCGACGTTGTCGGCGCCGCGCCGGCAGACCAGTTGGTCGGCATACCAGTGCGAGCCGTCGTTGCAGGTCGTGTCCTGATCGCGCAGCGCCAGGTTGGGGCCGTTGAACACCGCGCGTGCGCTGGTGCGGCAGGCGGTACGGCCGCGCCGCCATTCGAGGCTGCCATAGCCATTGGCATCGAAGCAGTACGAGGACACGCCCATCTGCATCTGCATCGGCTCGTGCTTGAACGGGTCGGTGCGCCAGCATCCGGCCATGAAGGAGAAATCGCGCGTCGGCGTCGTCGGCAGGCGCATGCGTCCGTCGGATGGACGCTGTGGCTGTGACTGTGGCTGCGGCGGGGACGGCGGAGGTGCCGGCTTGGCGGCCGGCGGCGGCGCGGCCATCGCCGTCTGCGGCGGCTTGGGCGGTTCCGGTGGCTTGCAACCGGATACCCGCTTCTTGAGCTCGCCCTCGATCGCCGCAAGCTCGATCCGCAGTGCCTTCTGCCGTGCCTGCTCGGTCGAGAGCGACGCCTTGATCGTCCGCAGCGGATCGGCCGGCGCGGCTGCGGGAGCGGGGGCATCCGGACCTTCGCGCGTCGCCATCGCGGTCTCGGGATCGGCCGGCAGCAGCTCGCGCAGCAGCCACGCGCCGCCCAGCAGGAGCAGCAGCAGGGGAAGCGCCAGCAGCAGGCTGCGGAACCAGGGGATGGTGCGCGGCACGGTTCGCGCCGGCACGGCCCGCAGGGCCATCGGACGCAGCGGTGGCGGGGCCGGTGCATCGAGCACCGAGCGCCGTTGCGGAACGCGCGGCAGGGCCGGGCCCATCAGGCTGGCCGCCGCCTCCTTCTCGTAGCCCCAGCACACGACGACCGGGCGATCGCCGACCAGGAAGACGAAGGACTCAGCCGGCCTCTTCGCCGCAAGCTGCAGCGAACGTCCGATCAGGCCGCTGTCCTCGCCCTGCCCAGCGGCCGCAAGCGTGGCACCGAAGCGGGCGATGTCGCCCAGCACCGCATCGACCTGCGCCACGATCTCGCTGCGCCGGGCCGGCTCGAGGTCGGCGACCTTGTGCACCTCGCCGGCCCAGCCGGCGTACCAGTCGATCGCCTTGCCGTCCTCATGCAGCTGCGGGTCGGCCAGCAGGTCGGCCGCGCCGTCGCCCAGCCGCCGGCGGATCGCCCCGCGCAGCTGTGCCGCCCAGTTATGCAGCGGCTCTCCGCGTACGCCGAGCGGGCGCACGCCGGTGCGGGTCGTCGCGATCAGCGTGCTCTCGCCGGCCATGTCGCAGCGAGATTAACCGGCCGATTGTGGCGGCGCGATGGTTAGGCCGGAACGGCCTTCGCCCAATCGCGCAGCACGAACTTCTGCACCTTTCCCGTCGACGTCATCGGAAGCTCACGGAACACCACGTAGCGCGGGCACTTGTAGGAGGCGAGATTGGCCCGGCAGTGCTGGATGATGTCGTCGGCTGTGGTGGATGCGCCGGGTTTCAGCACAACGAATGCGCATGGCGTTTCACCCCACTTCTCGTCGGGCTTGGCGACCACCGCGACGTTGGCGACGTCGGGATGCTTGATAATCACCCCCTCGACCTCGATGGTCGAGATGTTCTCGCCACCCGAGATGATGATGTCCTTCGAGCGGTCGCGCAGCTCGATGTAGCCATCCTCGTGCAGCACGCCGAGGTCGCCGGAATGGAACCAGCCGCCGGCGAAGGCCTGCTGCGTCGCCGTGGGGTTCTTCAGGTACCCCTTCATGACGAGATTGCCGCGGAACATCACCTCGCCCATGGTGCTGCCGTCGCGCGGCACCTCCTGCATGGTCGTGGGGTCCATCACGGTCACGCCTTCCTCGGCGGTATAGCGCACGCCCTGGCGCGCCTTGAGCCGTGCGCGTTCGCTCGAATCGAGAGCGTCCCAGTCCTCGTGCCACGCGCAGACAGTCGCCGGCCCGTAGACTTCGGTCAGGCCGTAGACATGGGTGACGCGGAAGTTCTCCTTCTCCAGCGCCTCGAGCACCGCGGCGGGCGGCGGCGCGGCCGCGGTCATGAACTCGACCTTGCGCTTCAGCGGCCGGCGCTCCTCGGGCCCCGCGCCGATGATGAACTGCATGATGATCGGCGCGCCGCACATGTGCGTCACGTCATGATCGACCAGCGAATCGAAGATCGTCTTGGCGCTCACGCGGCGCAGGCAGACCGACGTGCCGGCGACCAGCGCCAGCGTCCACGGGAAGCACCAGCCGTTGCAATGGAACATCGGCAGGGTCCAGAGGTAGATCGGGTGCAGGCCGATCGGCCACTGGGTGGCGTTGCCGTAGGCGGCGAGGGTGGCGCCGCGGTGATGGAACACCACGCCCTTGGGATTGCCGGTGGTGCCCGACGTGTAGTTGAGCGAGATCGCGTTCCATTCGTCGGTGGGATAGTCCCAGCGATAGTCCGCGTCGCCGCCGGCGATGAACTCCTCGTAGGTCGTGTCGCCGATCGGCACGCCCTCGGGGTATTGCGGATCGGCGATGTCGATCACCAGCGGCTGCACCTTGGCGGTGGCCAGCGCCTCGGTGGCGACCTTGTGGTACTCGCGGTCGACGATGAAGACCTTGGCCTCGCTGTGGTCGAGGATGAAGCCGATCATCGCGGCGTCGAGCCGCGTGTTGAGGCAGTTCAGCACGCCGCCGGTCATCGGCACGCCGAAATGCGCCTCGTACATCTCGGGGATGTTTGGCGCCATGATCGCCACGGTGTCGCCCAGCCCGATGCCGATCTTCTCCAGCGCCGAGGCGAGCTGCTTGCAGCGCGTATAGGTCTCGGCCCAGGTCTGGCGGCGCGGCCCGTGCACCAGCGCGAGCTGGTCGGGATAGACGCTGGCCGAGCGCTCGAGGAACTGGATCGGCGTCAGCATCGCGTAGTTCGCCGCGTTCTTGTCGAGATCGCGCTCGTAGATGTTGGGATTGAGGGCGGGGGCCTTGTGGGGAGCGGGACGGGCGCTCGGCATGCGCGCCACCGAGGCCCGATTCTTCACCAGACGGCGGACGGCCGGCACGACGAGGGGCTTCGGTGCTGCCTTCCTGACCTTCGCCTTGGCCTTCACCGCGGACTTTGCACTCGGCTTCCGCGCCTTGGCGGCCTTCTTCCTGGCGCCGCTGCCTGGCTTCTTGCCCTTGCCCTTGGCCATGCCCAGCTCACTCCGCTTCGAGGTCGTTTCCTTTTTACCAGACCATGCTGCGGCTGGCGCCACAGCGTCGATCCATTCAGTCATGCAAGTGTTTTCCCGATTGCCGCTCGACGCAAGCGCGCTCCGCCGCACGGGCCAGGCTCGACGAGACGCCCGGCGCCTATAAGGACATCGACGCCGTCATGGCAGGTGATCGGGCGGTACCGGGGGGCCTTCACTTCTCCGCGTGCGTCAAAACATCGGATGCGACGCAGGCCGAGAGTGCGTACTGTCTGCATGGGGCAGTTGGGAATTTCATTTCATGCGCTGGGCACGACGGCTATCCGGCCGCTTCGAGGAGCTCGAGCGTTTGCGCGCCGGTGTAAAGGGGCAACGGCGCGTGACGTGGCTTACGGGGCGGCTGGCACTGGTCCGCAGTTCGCAAGGCATCGTTGCGATCGCGGTCGCGCCGGTGTGGCAGATCGCGGCCTTCTCTCTGGGGGCGGCGTCCGTCGCGGCGCTGGTTGCCGGCCTGATCGTGGCCGGCGTCTTCGAGCGCTCGGGGGAGCGGCAGGCCCAGGAAATCATCGCGTTGCGCAGTGTCGTGCGTAGCCTCGCCGAGCAGGCCACGCAGGCCGAGCAGGAACGGGCCGCCTCGCTGCAGCGCGCGGCCGCCGAGCGCAAGGCGATGGCCGCGGAGACGGTGACCGAGCAATCGCGGCTGGCCGCCGAACGCGATGCCGCGCTCGAGCGTGCATCGGCGCTCGAGCAGGCCAACGCGGACCGCGCTCGGCTCGAGCAGGAACGCGACCGGGCCCGGACCGAGCGCGACGAACTGGCGAACGAAGTCGACGTCGCCCTGCGCGAGCTCGATGGCGAGACCCGGCGCATATTGGGCGATGTCGAGAAGATCTTCGCCGCCACCGGCATCGATCCTCGGCTTGCGCGCCCGCCGATGCGGCGCACCGAGGCGCGCGGTGGACCCTACGTTCCCTGGCAGGGCTTCGTGTCGGCAGGCCGCGAGAGCGCCAACCGGTTTGAGGGCGTGGCGCGCCGCCTCGAGCGGCTGAAGCCGCTGCGCGATGCCCTGCAGCAGCTGCCGATCATCATGCCGGTGACCGGTGCGGTGCTCTCCGGCGGTTTCGGCTTCCGGTTCGATCCCTTCAACGGCGCGAGTGCGCGGCACGAGGGCGTCGATCTGCGCGCGACCTTCGATTCGACCGTCTATGCGCCGGGCGCCGGCACGGTGATCTCGGCCGGCTGGAACGGCGAGTTCGGCAACATGGTGGAGGTCGACCACGGCTTCGGCGTGGTCACGCGCTACGCCCATCTCTCGCGCATCAATGTGCGGGTGGGCGACCTGCTGATGCCGCGCCAGCCGATCGGCGTAATCGGCGCCACCGGCCGCGCGACCGGTGCACATCTGCACTACGAGATCCGCGTTGCCGGCCAGGCGATCGATCCGCTCAAGTTCCTCCACGCAGCCGACGTCCGGTAGAGTCTTCTCATGCTCATTGGACCGCGGACCTCCAGGTCCGCCTCATAACGCACGAGCGGACCTGGAGGTCCGCGGTCCAATGAGCATGAACGCACCGGCAGCGCGCGGTACCGCTGCTTAGAGCGGAACCTGGTTCTTCGCCTGGGTTGGGTCCAGCATCGCGGCGAACTTTTCCTTGATGATCGGCAAGGCAACATCCGGCGGAACGGTCTGATAGAGCTTGAAGCCTGCCGCGGCGACCTCATGGAAAAACTCGTGCAGCGCGAAGGCCTGGTTCGGCGTCAGATGCGCCGGCGCCGGCGCGCAGAGAATGTTCTGCGCCAGGACGAGAAAAGGATCGTTCTTCGCATGAGCTGCAGACTTGAATGCTGCGTTTGCCATAGGTCCCCCAATTCGGTTGCTTCGCCAACACCTCGACAACTACTATCTGCAGGCGGGGCAAAGAGTCAATACGAAGCGACGTTGAATATACAACCATTACGGGTATCCTGTCAGAGGACGTTCGGGAGGGGAACATGAGCGCTGTGCAGGAGAAACTGGCAGGACGTTTCGCCTACAAGTTCGGCGGCCACGCGATCGCCAGCGGAAACGACTATCTTCTCAAGGGCGTCGGATACTTCACGCTTGCGAAGGACGGCACGCTGACCGGCCATCACAAATTTTCGCTGCTGCTGCTGGCGAACACCGACCAGCTGATCACCGGCGGCTACAAGCTGGCCGGCAGCATCACCATGAGCGACGATGGCACCGGCAGCGCCGCCATCACCTTCACGCCCGATCCGGGGACGACGACCGATGGTTCCAACGCGAAGTTCCACGTCGTCATGGGGGGTGATTACGACAATCTGTGGTTTGTGTCGGCCGGCGGAACGCGCGTCGGGTCGAATGCGCCGACGACCGAGCTCACGCTTCTCGAGGCGGTGAGGGCGACATCGCCCTGAGCGGCGCGTCAGGTTATTCTTCGATATCTTGCGCGCCACGAAGTCTACCGAACCTGCCTCGCGTTCCGGCCGGTCTGCCCGCCCGCCGGAGCGGCGCCAGATCACGGTCGTTTTCTGCGACCTGATCGGATCGACGGCGCTTTTCGGCGAGCTCGACCCCGAAGAGGTCGGCGAAGTCCTCAAGGCCTATCACAAGTGCTGCGCCGACTGCATCGAGGCGGCGGGAGGCTTCGTCGCCCAGTTCCAGGGCGACGGCGTCATCGGGTTCTTCGGCTATACCGAAACAACCGAGAGCGATGCCGAACGGGCGGTCCGGGCGGCAATCGACATCGTCGAGGCGGTGCCGCGCCTGCGGCTGAGCGGCCAGACCCTGAACACCAGGGTAGGCATCAGCACCGGGCTTGCGGTGGTGGGAGACACGCTGCGCGAGGGGACGCGGCTCGAGCAGGGGGCCGTCGGCGAGGTCTTGCATGTGGCGGCGCGCCTGCAGGGCCTCGCGGGCGCTAACGAAATCCTGGTGACGGAGGCGACCCGGCAGTTGGTCGGCCGCTCGTTTCTCTGGCAGGACAAGGGCATCGCGAATCTCAAGGGCGTGGCCCGGCCGATAGCCGTGTGGCGCCTGGTGCGGCGCCGCCCGATCGAGGGCCGGCCCGGAATGAGGCGCGGCCCCGTGCTGACGCCGATGGTCAATCGCCGAAGCGAGCTCGAGCTGCTCCTGAGCGCCTGGGACAAGGCGGCCGCCGGCCATGGCCAGGTGCTGGACATCGTTGGAACGGCGGGCATCGGCAAGTCGCGCCTGCTGCACGAATTTCGTCGGATGATCGGCCGCCGTGAGCATATCTGGATCGAGGCCGGCGGCGCGCAGTTCTTCGCGAACGAGCCCTTCTTCGTCGTCGCGCAATTCATTCGACGCGCCCTCGATCCGCGTGGCCGGGCCACGTCGGCCGAGCTGGTGACGCGCCTCGAGAAGGCCTTGGCGGAAGCGGGTGTGCAGCCCGGCCGGGCACGGGCGCTCCTGATCGATCTGATCGGCGAGCCCGGTTCGCGAACCAACCTCTCGGTCGACCCGGAGGAGCGGCAACAGCTGCTGTCGTTGCTCGCCGACTGGCTCATCGCGATCGCGCGGCGCAAGCCGCTGGTCATCGTCGTGGAGGATGTTCACTGGATGGATCCGTCGTCGCGCGAGGCGGATCGATTCATCGCCGGCAAGATCGGCAACGCGCCGGTGCTCGTGCTCCGCACGATGCGGCCGGGCGTCGCCTCCACGGGATTGGTGCTGCAGCCGCTGAACGACATGCAGCTGCAGCAGGTCATTTCCAGCGCCGGCCGTGGCGCCGTGGCCCTCACCGAACGCGACGTGGCGGGCATCTTGCAGCGGGCGCAGGGTATCCCCCTGTTCGGCATAGAGCTCACGCGGCTGGTCGGCGTGCAGGGCGAGCTGGGGGACGAAATTCCGGCGACGCTCACGGACCTGCTGGCCGCCCGCCTCGACCGGCTCGGCCCGGCCAAGGGATTGGCGCAGATCGCCTCGGTGATCGGCGACGAGATCTCGCTGCCGCTGTTCGAGACCGTGGCCGCGCTGCCGCCGCGTCGCTTCCGCTCGCAGTTGCAGATCCTGCGGCAGCAGGAAATCCTCGAGGAGGATCAGGCCTATCGCGAGCCCGTCTTCGGGTTCACGCACGCGCTGCTGCGTGAAGCCGCGTACGGCAGCCTGCTCAGGGAGCAGCGTCGGCAACTCCATCGCGAAGTCGCAACCGTGCTGTCGAACCGGTTCGACGACATCGTGGGGCACCGTCCCGCACTTCTCGCGCACCACTGGTCGCAGTCCGGAGAGCATGCGCTGGCGTGGCCGGCATGGCGGCAGGCGGGCGAATTCGCCAGCGGCCGGCGCGCCTTCCAAGAGGCCGAGCAGGCGTATCAGGCGGGCCTTGCGGCGCTGCTGGCGCTGCCGGAGTCTCCTGAGCGCGACGCCAACGAGCTCGTTCTTCAAAGCGGCCTTGCCGATGCGTTGCGGATCACCCGCGGGTTCTCGGCACAGCAGACCAGAAATGCCACCGCACGCGCGAGCGCCCTGGCCGACAAGCTCGGCGACCGCCGCCAGCAGTTCGTGCAGATGTGGGGAAGCTGGAGCGCCGTATCGAGTGCCGGCGACTATGTCCTCGCGAGTGACGTGGCGGCGCGGTTCCATCAGCTCGCGCTACGCCATGGCGACACCGGCGACCTCGCCCATGCGCACATGATGCTGATGACCTCCAAGTACCGGACCGGCCAGCTCGCCGAGGCCGAACGATACTTCAAGGAGGGCGAGCGCCACTTCGCCGCGCCGGCTTTCCAGAGCCGGCCAGGAGTGATCGCGCAGACCCATGGCAATGCCTCGCTCATGGCTTGGATCATGGGCGACGACGCCGCGGCGCGCGCGCGGATGGACCATGCGCTGGCGATCGCCCGGCAGAACGACAGTCCGTTCGATCGCGCCTATGCCGAGTACATGGCCGCGAATCTTGCGGTGCTGACCGGCGAATACCAGGCCGCGGCCGACCTTGCGCGCAGCTCGATGGCGCTTTCGGAGAACCACAATTTCCCGCAGTTCGCCGCGATCTCGCGCATCGTCCTGGGCCGCGCCACCGCCGGACTGGGCGATCGCGAGGCCGGCCTGCGCCTGATGGAGGAAGGGCTCGAGCGCATGCGCGCGAGCGCGCAGCGCGTTTCGATCAGCGTCTATTTCGTCTGGCTTGCCGAGGTGCAGCTGTCGGCCGGGGCGCTCGATCGCGCTCAGGCGAGCGTCGAAGAGGCGCTCAGCGTGAATCCCCAGGAGTTGTTCTTCCTGCCCGAGGCCATCAGGCTGCGCGGCGAAATCGCCCTGCGTCTGGACAGGCGCGCGCAAGCTGAGCAGGATTTCGGCCAGGCGCTTGCGCTGTCGCAAGAGACCGGTGCGCGTCGATTCGCAGAACGCGCGAGCGCCGGACTGGAACTCCTCGCCGGCCGGCGTGCCGGCCGGCAGTGACGGCCTTCATCATTCGGGTCTGGGAGTGAAACATGGCGACCGGCGACGTTTACAGGGCTGCGCATGCGCGTTCGCTGAAGGATCCCGACGGCTTCTGGGGCGAGCAGGCGGAGAAGCTCGACTGGTCGAAGCGCTGGAACAAGGTGCTCGATGACCGGCGTGCGCCGTTCTACGCCTGGTTTACCGGCGGCGAGCTCAATGCCTGCTACAACGCGCTCGACCGCCACGCCGACGGCCCGCGGGCCGAGCAGGCCGCGCTGATCTACGATTCGCCCGTCACCAACAGCAAGAAGACCTTCACCTATCGCGAGCTGCGCGACCGGGTGGCCCAGCTGGCCGGCGCCATCGCGGCGCAGGGGGTCAGGAAGGGCGACCGCGTGGTCGTCTACATGCCGATGATTCCCGAGGCGGCGATGGCGATGCTGGCCTGCGCGCGGCTGGGCGCCATCCACTCCGTCGTGTTCGGCGGCTTCGCCGCCAACGAGCTCGCGACCCGCATCGACGACAGCCAGCCCAAGCTGGTGCTGACGGCGTCGTGCGGCATCGAGCCGGGGCGGATCGTCCACTACAAGCCGTTGTTGGATCAGGCGATCGATATGGCGTCGTACAAGGTGCCGAAGGTCATCCTGTTCCAGCGGCCGCAGTCGGTTGCCGAGATGAAGCCCGGCCGCGACCTCGACTGGGTCGAAACGGTGTCGAAGGCGAGCCCGCATCCGTGCGTGCCGGTCGAGGCGACGCATCCGCTCTACATTCTCTATACCTCCGGCACGACGGGCCAGCCGAAGGGCGTGGTGCACGACACCGGCGGCTATTGCGTCGCGCTCTACTGGTCGATGAAGAACCTCTACGGCATCGAGCCGGGCGAGGTGTGGTGGACCGCGTCGGACGTGGGCTGGGCGGTCGGCCACAGCTACACCGTCTATGGCCCGCTGCTCTACGGCGCGACCTCGATCTTCTACGAGGGCAAGCCGGTCGGCACGCCCGACGCCGGCGCCTTCTGGCGCGTGATCTCCGAATACAAGGCCGTCGCGCTGTTCACCGCCCCGACCGCCTTCCGCGCCATCAAGAAGGAGGATCCCGAGGGCAAGCTGCTGAAGCACTACGACTTGTCGAGCTTTCGCACTCTGTTCCTCGCCGGCGAACGTGGCGATCCACCTACCATTAATTGGGCCCAAAGCCATCTCGGCATACCACCCATTGATCATTGGTGGCAAACAGAGACGGGGTGGTCGATTTGCGGGAATTTCCAGGGCCTAGATCCGATGCCGATCAAGCCCGGCTCGTGCTCGGTGCCGGCGCCGGGGTGGGATCTGCGGGTGCTGGACGACAACGGCCAGCCGATGAAGCGGGGAGAGGTCGGGGCGCTGGTGGTCCGGCTGCCGATGCCGCCGGGCAGCTTTCCGACGCTGTGGCAGGCGGAGCAGCGCTTCAAGGAGGCCTACCTCACCGACTATCCGGGCTACTACAAGACCGGCGACGCGGGCGTGATCGACGAGGACGGCTATGTCTCGGTGATGACGCGCGTCGACGACGTGATCAACGTCGCCGGCCATCGCCTGTCGACGGGACAGATCGAGGAGGTGCTGGCGAGCCATGATGCGGTCGCCGAATGCGCCTGCGTCGGCATCGCCGACGAGATGAAGGGCCAGGTGCCGCTCGGCTTCCTGGTGCTGAAGTCGGGCGTCGACCGGCCTGAGGGCGAGATCGTCAGCGAGGTCGTGCAGATGGTGCGGGACCGCATCGGCCCGGTGGCGTTCTTCAAGCAGGCGCTGATCGTGCCGCGCCTGCCCAAGACGCGCTCGGGCAAGATCCTGCGCGGCACCATGCAGAAGATCGCCGATGGCCAGCCGTGGAAGATGCCGGCGACGATCGACGATCCCGAAGCGCTCAAGGAAGTGACCGGCAGCCTGAAGTCGGCCGGCTATGCGGCGAAGAGCTGAAGCCGCTCGAAAGCTGTGGATAAGGCACCGCAGCGGACCTTCGAGTTGGGCAATGGACCGCGGGGCTCCGCTTGAATCACCACCCGGATTTTCGGCGCCATTGCCCATAATAGGTGTGTGACGCGCGTCGCGGTAAACTCCTGGCCGGTTGCGTGCAGGAGTTTGTGTCCAACGAGATAAGTATAGAGAAAACCGTTTTCGTGCCGTTTTCGCGCCGTTTACGACCGTTTATCGCGCGGGGCGATACGCCGAAATTGCCGTTGGGCCGGGCTTTTAGCGCATCGACCGTCGCGAATGTCCGATTAAAAACGGCGAATACGGGCGAAACGGATGGGTCGCGACTTCACGCGGTTGGCGCTATAGCGCCACCCCAAACAGAGGACGAGTTATGAGCTTGGACATCAATCGATCCGATCTCACGGTCGGCGTGGTCGGCACGGGCGCCATGGGGCGCGGCATTGCGCAGGTGACGGCGCAGGGTGGTATCAGGGCGATTCTATTCGATGCCGCCGAGGGCGGCGCGGCCAAGGCGAAGGCCGGCATCCTCGACACGCTGAAGGGCCTGGTCGCCAAGGGCCGCCTGACCGAGGCCGATGTCGCAAAGGTCGACGCCAACCTCACGGTCGCGGGCAAGCTCGACGACCTCAAGGGCTGCCATGTCGTGGTCGAGGCGGTGTTCGAGAACCTCGACGTCAAGCGCAAGCTGTTCGGTGAGCTCGAGGCGGTGGTGGCGCCCGACTGCATCCTCGCCTCCAACACCTCGTCGATCCGCATCGCCTCGATCGCGCGCGCGCTGCAGCACCGCGACCGCGTCTGCGGCATGCACTATTTCAACCCGGTGCCGCTGATGAAGCTGGTCGAGGTCATCCGCGCCGCCGACACCGCGCAATGGGTGGTCGACGCGATGGCGGCGCTCGGCAAGCGGCAGACCCGCGTGCCGGTCATCGTCGGCGACACGCCGGGCTTCCTGGTCAATCTCGGCGGCACGGCGATCGGTACCGAGGGCCTGCGCATCTACCAGGAGGGCCGCGCTTCGGTCGCGCAGGTCGACGCGGTGATGCGCGACGCCTGCGGTTTCCGCATGGGCCCGTTCGAGCTGATGGACCTCACCGGCATGGACGTGAATTTCCCGGCGCGCAACATCATCTACGAAGGCTTCTTCCACGACCGGCGCATGACGCCGAGCCCGTATCACGAGAGCCTTTACGCAGCCGGCAAGTTCGGCCGCAAGACCGGCGGCGGTTGGTACGCCTACGACGCGCAGGGCGGCAAGGTCGATCCCGGCGCCGACCATCTGCCGTCGGTGCCGCCCGCGGCCAGCGCAGTGGTGATGGACAGCCACAACGAGAAGCTGGTGCAGCTCGTGGTCGCGGCCGGTGCGCGGACGCTGGCGGTCGACGACGGCACGAGCCCGATCCTGGTGGCGCCGATCGGCAAGGACGCGACGACCACCGCAGTCGAGCGCGGGCTGGACCCGAAGCGCACCGTCGCGGTCGACCTGACGGGCGACGCCAACAAGCGCGTCACGATCATGATGCCGCCGAACGGCGACCCCCAGGTCCGCGATGCCGCGGCGGCGATGTTTGCCAAGGCCGGCACCAAGGTGACGTTGATCAAGGACTCGCCCGGCTTCATCGCCCAGCGCATGGTGGCGATGATCGCCAATCTCGGCTGCGAGATGGCGATGATCGGCATCGCCTCCGCAGCCGACGTCGACACGGCGATGACGCTCGGCCTCAACTATCCGCGCGGCCCGCTGGCGCTCGCCGACTGGCTGGGCGTCAAGGAGTGCCACGAGATCCTGGTGCAGCTGCAGGCCATCACCGGCGACGATCGCTACCGCCCGAGCCAATGGCTGCGCCGCCGCGCGATGCTCGGCATGAGCGCCACGACGCCGGAGTAGTCATGAAGGCGATCGCGATCGGGGTCGTTCTTCTGTTGGCGGCGTTCCACCTCGCTGGCTGCAAGGACGCCCCTGGCGCCGACGGCCGATATGCCACGCACGATCGCGGTGCCCTCAATCGCGGTCCCTGACCGGCGCTGCTGAGCTTCGACCGTCACAGATCGATCACTCAAGCAATTGCACACTTTGTGATTTCCTAACGCCGTCGTGAAGGTGCAAGGGAGTAGCGTCCATGCGTGATCAAGAAGCTTTCGTCGAAGACCGGCGTCGTTTCCTGAAGACCTGCGGGGGGTTCGCGATCGTGACACCGCCGACGATCACTCTCCTGCTGGCGTCCGGTCAGCAGAACTTCGCCGTCGCCGGCTCCGGCATGTCGGGTGGCGGTTCGCTCAGCGGCGGCATCACCTACACCGTTCCGCGCGACGATGACTTGATCCAGCAAAATGGAGGCGTGAAACCGGGCGACACGATCTGCATTCCTTCCTGGGGCTGCAAGTCAGTCAGCGAGCCGCCGCACTAGGGCCGTTCCGGAGCCGGCATGGCGAGCCTTACGCTTCCGGCCGGATTGAGCGTCCATCTCCTGGGTGAGGAGGGCCTGCTGCTCGATTCGCCACACCAGCGGCTCTATGCCCTGAACGCCTCCGCCGCCTTCATCTGGCAGGGTCTCTCCGGCGGCCGGACGCCCGCCGAGATCGGCCGGCTGTTCGGCGAGCATTTCGCGGTCCCACGCGACCTCGCCGCGGCCTACGTCGCCAATGTGCTGGACCAATATGAAGGGCTGCGGACCACCCGCATCGCTCCAGCGGAATCGCGCGGCTCGCGCCATGCCAGGCGGCCGGCAGTGCAGCCGGGGCAGGTTGCTCGGATCGAGACCTGCGCATTGCTCGGCAATGTCTTTCGGATCAACTACGGCAGCGCCCAACTTGCCGAGCGCATCCAGCCCCTGCTGTACTTCGGCTGCCCGACCGTTCGCACTTCAGAGGGCGCCCTCACCGAGGTTGCGGTGCTGGCGGCGGAGTCGGGCATTGTCGTGGTCGCCGATGGCGAGTTGATCGGCGCTTGCGACAGCCTCGAGGCGGCAGCCGTGGCGGTCAGGGCATGTCTGATTCAGCTTGCGGTCCGGCCCAGCGGCGGACTGTGCGCCCTCCATGCCGGCGCCGTTCGACGCAATGGTGCGGCGCTGCTTCTTCCCGGCGACGCAGGGCGGGGCAAGAGCACCTTGTCGGCTGGCCTGGCTGCGCGTGGCTTCGAGATGCTGTGCGACGACACGACCTTGCTCGCGGGCGAGCCGTTGCGGGCGCGCTGTCTCCCGGTCGGCCTCTGCGTCAAGCGCGGCGCCTATCCGGTGCTCGCTCCCGACTATCCACGCTTGGCGTCGCTCCCCGAGTGGCAGCGTCCCGATGGCCAGCGCGCGCGCTATCTCGTGCCGGGCGAGGACCTCGCATGGGCGCAGCCCGATGCGTCCGCCCCGGTGCGCTGGATCGTCTTTCCCAACTACGCCCCCGACAGCCGCACGAGCCTGAAGCCGTTGTCGCGGCACGAGGCGTTGTCGCGGCTGATCCACGGCGTCTATTTCCTGTCGGGCACTCTGGACCGGCGCAACCTCGACACGCTGGTCGGCTGGATCGAAGGCATCGACTGCTTCGACCTGCCGCTGTCGTCGCTCGACGTGGCGGCCGTGCTGCTCGGCGATCTCTGCCGGTGAGCGACCGGCAGGTTCTCGGAAACCTCGCTAAGTGCCTGCGCGGGGCGCCCGACCCTGCGGGCGACTGGGCCGAGATACTGCGCCTCGCCAACGATCACCTGCTGACCCCGGCGCTGCACGGCGCTCTCGCCCATGCCGATGTTCCCGCCGACGTGCGCGATTATCTGGCGACGCTCCACCGTCTCAACGGCGAGCGCAACCGCGCGCTGAGACGGCAGGCGCTCGAGCTCATCGGCGCGCTGAACCGCCGGCAGATCACGCCGGCCGTGCTGAAGGGCGGGCTGTGCCTGTTCGAGGGGCCTTACGCCGATCCCGCGGCGCGCATGATGCGGGACCTCGACATCCTGGTGCCCCCCAAGATGCGCGACGAGGCGATCGACGTGCTGCACGCGCACGGCTACCGGCTGACGCAGGGCTACGGCCACGATCACCATGCGTTCGGCGACTTCGCGCGGCCGGGCGATCCGGGATGCATCGATCTCCACACCGAGCTGGTCGATCCGTCCCATCTCCTGCCCGCCGTCGAAGTCTGGCAGCGGGCCGCGACGCGGACGGTCGACGGCATCCGCTATGTGGCGCCCGGCGGCACCGATCGGGTGCTGCACAATCTGCTGCACGCGCAGCTCCATCATCTCGGCAACTTCTATCGTGGCACGCTTCAGGTGCAGCAGGCTTACGAGCTCGCTTGCCTGTCACGCCATTTCGGGCCGGCCATCGATTGGCCCTTCATCGAGCAGCGCCTGCGCGCACATCGCCTCGGCGCCGTTCTGGAATCGCATCTTCTCGCGGCGCACCGATTGTTCGGCCTCGACTGGCCGCTGGCGGAGCCGGCCGGCCGGGCGGCCCGCCTCCACTACCGGCGCTGCGAGCTGCAGTTCGGCAGCGGGGTGCTGCGCGGCCTCGGCGTCCCCTGGGGCAACCTGCGCGGCACCTTCGCCTGGCACCGCATGCGCGCGCTCTACGGTGATTCCGGCGGACCTTTGACATGGCGCACGCGACACCTCGGCCAATACATCGCGAAGAGGGGTGTCGCGGCGGGACTCGGACGGCTGCTCCGGATGCGCTGAGCTTCGCTCACGCGCGCGCGACGGCCGGCAAGGAGGCGGTGTCCTTGATCGGGAAGTGCAGCAGCGCGGCCATCGCGCCCGATGCGGCGGTCAGGATCCACACCGCGGCGTAGGACCCGGTGAGATCGAACACGAAGCCGCCGAGCCATGCGCCGAGGAACGAGCCGATCTGGTGACTGAAGAAGCACACGCCGAACAGCGTGCCGAGATGGCCGGTGCCGAACACCTTGGCCACCCAGCCGCTGGTCAACGGCACCGTGCCGAGCCAGGTGAGGCCCATCACCGCGGCGAAGATCACGACCGAGGCCGGGCTCTTGGGCAGCAGGAAGAAGACGGCGATCGCCGCACCGCGGATCAGGTACAGCCAGCCGAGCACCATCTGCTGGCGCACGCGGCCGCCGAGCCAGCCGCAGGCCCAGCTGCCGATCATGTTGAAGAAGCCGATCAGCGACAGAGCGGTGGCGCTCAACCCCAGCGGCATGTGGCACAGCGTCAGATAGTCCGGCAGGTAGGTCGAGATGAAGGCCAGCTGGAAGCCGCAGGTGAAGAAGCCCAGGGTCAGCAGGCGATAGCCGGGATGGTGCAGCGCCTGCGTCAGGATCTCGCCGAGCGACGGCGTCTGAAGATCGGCGGAAGCTGCCGCAGCCGGTGCACCGCGCCGGTCGAGCAGCAGACCGAACGGGCCGGCGGCGACCAGCAGCACGGCGAGAGCCATCAGCGAGGCGGAGAGGCCCCAGCTCTCGATCGAAAGCTGCGTGAGTGGCGCCAACGTGATCTGGCCCACCGAGCCGCCGGCGCTGGCGAGACCCATGGCCAGGCTGCGCTGCTGCGGCGTTGCGGCCCGGCCGACCGCGCTCAGCACCACGCCGAAGGTCGTCCCGCTCATGCCGAAGCCCACCAGCAATCCCATGCCCAGCACCAGCACGATGCCGGACGACGTCGTGGCTGCCACGCCGAGCCCGGCCGCGTAGGAGAGCACACCGAGCCCGACGACCGGCGCGGCGCCCCAGCGATCGGCGGCCGCGCCCGCGAGCGGTTGCGCCAGGCCCCACACCAGATTGTGCAGGGCGATGGCGAGGGCGATGGTGCTGACCGGCAGGCCGCGCTCCAGTGCGAGCGGGCTGAGGAACAGGCCGAACGTCTGGCGCGCACCCATGGCAGTGCTGATGATCACCGACGCGGCAATGACGATGAGGAAGACTCTGCTGCGAACCATGCCGAGATGCTGAACGGCGACGCACTCGGCAGCAAAAGAGAAGGAGTCGACGCCGGATGACCGTCGTTCACCCGGCGGCTTCGCTGACCAGCCAGCGCCTGAAGTCGCGCAGCTCCGGCCGGCGATGCGAATCCTCGGCGCTCACCAGCCAGTAGGCGGTCTCGGCAGGCACCGGCGTCGCCACCAGCCGGACCAGCGCGCCGCTCTCCAGCTCGCGGTCGACCAGCGGGCGGCGGCCGATGGCCACTCCCAGTCCCGCAGCCGCGGCGGAATAGCCGAGCTCGGCGGTGTCGAAGCGCAGGCCGCCCTTGGTCTCGACGCCGCACAATCCCTGCGCTTCGAGCCAGCTCTGCCAGTCTTCACTCGCGGTGACGAGATGGATGAGAGTCGCTCGATCCCAGTCGATTGCGCCCTTGGCGTCGACGATGGTCGAGCGGTAGGCCGGGCTGCACACCGGCACGAATTCCTCGGGCAGCAGCTTCACCCATGAGAGGCTGCGGCCCGCCGCGCGGCTCATGCGGATGGCGAAGTCGAAGCCGTCGACCGGAAAGCCGACCTGGCGCCGGGAGGTGTCAACCGTCACGCCGACCTTGGGCCAGCGGGCTGTGAAGCGGCCAAGCCGCGGCAGCAGCCAGCGGGCGGCGAAGATCGGCGCCGCGCTCACGGCGATGGTGCGGTCGGCCTGGCGGCCGGGCAGGCGCTGGGTGCCGACCGCGATCAGCGACAGCGCCTCGCTCACATAGGCGAGATAGTCGGCGCCGGCAGGCGTCAGCGACAGGCCGCGCGTGCCGCGGACGAACAGCGGCGTGCCGACCGTCTCCTCGAGGCCGACGATACCGTGGCTGACGGCGCTCGGCGTGAGGTTCAGCTCGGCCGCGGCAAGCTTGAAGCTGCGCAGGCGGCCGGCGGCCTCGAACAGGCGGAGCGCCGGAAGCGGCGGAAGGCGTAGCGACATGGCGCTACGCATAGCGCGCCTGCGAAGGCTCTCGCGCGAGGCCTCGTCATCTGCCCATCAAGCTTCTTCATGCAACGCCGAGCGACAGTCGGGCCCGTTGCCGGGCGACCTGGAAGGCCTCCTCGAGGCGGTCGTTGCCCCAGAACATTTCGTCCTCGACCAGGAAGGTTGGCGCGCCGAACAGGCCGCGTGCGCTGGCTTCCTCGGTCTGGCGGCGCAGCAGGGCCCTGATCGAGGGGGTTTCGGCGAGGGCCAGCAGGTCGGTAGCGGGCAGACCGAGCGCCGCCAGCAGCGGCGCGAGTTGCTCGGGCGTGTCGATCTCCTCGTCGCGCACGAAATTCAGCGTCATCACTGCGCGGCAGAAGGCGGCGATCCAGGAACGGTTCGCGCCCAGCAGGGCCACCCGCGCGGCGAGCACGCTGCGGCGCGGAAGGACGCTCGGCGCCGCCCAGGGCGCGAGGGCATGGCGGCCGCATTGGCGCGCCAGGTCCTGGTGCATGTAGGCGGCCTTGCGCTTCTCGGCGATCATCGGCGCCTGGGCGAACCCCAGCTGGCGGAAGATCGGACCGAGCAGGAACGGCTTCCAGACGATTCGCACGCCATGCCGGCGCGCCTCGTCCTCGATGCGCATCACGCTCAGGTAGCTGTAGGGACTCGCGAAGTCGAACCAGAACTCGACCTCGGGCCGCTCGATGCTGTCGCATGACCACGCCACCATGACCACAGCGGTAGGCGAGCCGGCCTGCGACGGCAAAAGAGAAGACTGCGACGCCGAGTGAATCCGGCTCTTCCGTGGCACGATTGTCTTTGCCGGGAACGCGGCTCTCCTCATGCTCTTTTGGACCGCGAGCTTCCAGCTCGCCACATGACTCATGAGCGAGCGGGAAGCTCGCCGTCCGGAAGAGCATGACGAGGCACTGGAGTGTCGCGCTCCCGGCGGAGTCGCTGGCCCTGTGGATAACGCGCTTTCTGTGGAGCCGTTATGGGCAATGGCCCGGGTCGCATCGACGCGCATTGCTCCAGAAACGCAAAAGCCAATGCCCATAATAGGTGCTGGTATGCGGCGCGGGTAAAACAGCAGCTCGATTGTGTGGGAGTACCATTGATGAGTTCGCCTTGTCCGCGCCACTGGTCGCTGAAGCAGCGACTGGAGCACCGCAGCATTCGTGATCCAAAGACAGGCTGCATCCTCTGGACCGGCAGTCGCACCACCAACGGCTACGGAGGACTTACTTTCAAGGGACGCCATTTGCAGGCGCATCGCGCGTCGTGGATCGCGAATCATGGCGCTGTCCCGGGCGGTCTGCTGGTGTGCCACCGCTGCGATGTGCGGACCTGCATCAACCCCGACCATCTTTTTCTCGGCACGCAAAAAGAAAACATGGCCGACAAAGTCGCCAAGCAGGGACACGAGCGCCGTACGGAGGAGGGACCGGAGCGCCGGCCGAGCAAAGCGCCGGAGATCCTGCGCATCGAGATGCTGGGCCGCGAGTTCGTTACACGCGTCCTCGCAATCCGGCCTCTTGAAGCAGCCGTCAGCGCCGGAACACCTCGTCCAGCAGATCGATCATCGCGCGGCGCGAGCGCGCGTCGGCGTGTGCGTCGTAGCGGTGGCCCGCAGGTGCGGCAGCGGCAAGCGCGGGGTTGGTGAAGCCGTGCAGGACGTGGGCGTAGACCTGCAGCTCCCAATCGACCGGAGCGCGACTCATGTGGCTCACGAACTCCGTCACCTGTTCCGGCGGCACCAGTGGGTCGGCGCCGCCGTGACAGGCCAGCACGCGGGCCTTGAGGTTGGCCGCATCCTGCGGCCGTGGGCTCGACAGGCCGCCGTGGAGGCTCACGATCGCCGCTATCTCGGCGCCGCTGCGACCGAGCTCCAGCGCGGTCTGGCCGCCGAAGCAGTAGCCGACGGCCGCCATCCGCGTTCGGTCGACGGCGCGCAAGTTGGCGGCGGCGTCGAGCGCCGCTCGACTGCGCTCGCGCCAGCGGTCGACATCGGAGCGCAGCGCCGTCATCAGTTCGCGCGCCCGCGGCAGGTCGTCGGTGAACAGGCCGCGACCGTAGAGATCGGCGATGAAGACCACGCAGCCCTGCTCGGCGAGGTGCCGCGCATAGGTCCGGGCGGTGTCGCCGATGCCACGCGCGTCGGGAAACATCACCACGCCCGGCCGCGGTGCGGCGTGCGTCGCGTCGTGAATGACCAGCCCGCGGCAGGCGAGGCCTCCGTCCTCGTAGTCGAGCGTACTTTCCTGGAAGGTCATGGCTTCTTCCTTGGTTCGTACCCGGTGACCCACGTGGCGTATTGCGGCAGGTCGTCGGAAATCTCCCACCACGGCGCCTTGGACGAGGCGAAGACATGCAGCTTCGGCCGCACGCCCGGGTCGCCCTCGAGCAGGCCGGCCGGCACGCTCATCGTCCCCAGGTAGGTTGCCTGCCCCGGCACCAGCGAACCGCACTTGGGACAGAAGACGCGGAACGAGCCGGGCGCCGACTCGTAGCGGCGCAGCGTCTCGTGGCCGCGAAGCCAGCGGAACTTCGATTTCTCGACATGGGCGTAGGTGGCGAACGAGGCGCCGGTGAGCTTGCGGCAGATCGTGCAATGGCAGTGGGTCAGCGACCGCACCGCATCGATCTCGAAGCGCACGCTGCCGCATGCGCAGCCGCCTTGAAGCATTTCCACACCCTTGGCCCCACCTGCAGAGTATGCACCCCAAAGCCGTTCCGCGGTGGCAAACCCCACATCCGGATCGAGATTGACGTTTACGTAAAGGTAAACTACCTAAGCGCCGCGGGCGGCCCTCTGGCGCGAGGGGGGTGGCCGGCCCACAGTTCGCCGTCTGGGAGGAAGAAGTCCGTGACCGCGTTGGCTGCCCATTACACGCCCGAACACCAGATTTTCCGCGAGACCTGCCGCCGCTTCTTCGAGAAGGAAGTGACACCCTTCCACATGAAGTGGGAGGAAGAGGGCATCGTTCCGCGCGCGCTGTGGCGCAAGGCCGGTGAGCAGGGGCTGCTCGGCATGACCATGCCGGAAGAGTATGGCGGTGCCGGCGCCGATTTCCTCTACAGCGCCATCTTGATCGAGGAGCAGGGGCGGGCGCTCGCCTCGGGCCCGGCCTTCTCGCTGCACAACGACATCGTCGTGCCCTATCTTCTCCACTACGGCAGCGAGGAGCAGAAGAAGAAGTGGATCCCCAAGGCCTGCTCGGGTGAGCTGATCACCGCGGTCGCCATGACCGAGCCGGGCACCGGCTCCGACCTGCAGGCGGTCAAGACCAGCGCGGTGATGGACGGCAATCACTGGGTGATCAACGGCTCCAAGACCTTCATTTCCAACGGCCAGCTCGCCGACCTCGTGGTGGTGGTCGCAAAAACCGATCCCAAATTGGGTGCCAAGGGCACCTCCCTGATCGCGGTCGAGACCGACACGCCCGGCTTCAAGCGCGGCCGCAATCTCGAGAAGATCGGCATGAAGGCGCAGGACACGTCGGAGCTGTTCTTCGACAACGTCCGCGTGCCGGCCGACAACCTGCTCGGCCCGGGAACCGGCATGGGCTTCGTGCAGCTGATGCAGCAGCTGCCGCAGGAGCGGCTGGTCATCGCCATCCAGGCGATCGCCGCGATCGAGGCGGCGCTCGAGCACACCATCGCCTACGTCAAGGAGCGCAAGGCGTTCGGCAAGGCGATCCTGGATTTCCAGAACACCCGCTTCAAGCTGGCCGAGCTCAAGACCAAGGCGCTGGTCGCCCGCACCTTCGTCGACGATTGCGTCGCCAAGCACCTCGAGGGCAAGCTCGATGTGCCGACCGCGGCGATGGCGAAGTACCATGCGACCGACCTGCAGTGCGCTCTGATCGACGAGTGCCTGCAGTTCTTCGGCGGCTACGGCTACATGTGGGAATACCCGATCGCGCGGCTCTACGCCGACAGCCGGGTGCAGAAGATCTACGGCGGCACCAACGAGATCATGAAAGAGCTGATCGGACGGACGCTGTGAGAAGCGTGTCATCCCGAGCGCAGCGAGGGATCTAGAGGGCCACGAGCATGGATCCCTCGCTTCGCTCGGGATGACACGATGAGCCTATTTCGCGAATTGTGTTGAGGAGACAGACCATGACCGACGCATACATCTACGACGCCGTCCGCACCCCGCGCGGCAAGGGCCGCAAGGATGGATCGCTGCACGAGGTCACGCCGGTGCGCCTTGCGGTCACCGCGCTGCAGGCGCTGCAGGAGCGCAACAAGTTCGACAGCAAGCTGGTCGACGACGTGGTGCTGGGCTGCGTCATGCCGATCGGCGAGCAGGGCGCCAACATCGCTCGCACCGCGGCCGTCATGGCGGGCTTGGCAGAGACGGTCGCGGGCGTGTCGGTCAACCGCTTCTGCGCCTCGGGCCTGGAGGCCACGAACATGGCGGCGGCTCAGGTCATGTCGGGCCAGAGCCAGGCGGTGATCGGCGGCGGCGTGGAGAGCATGAGCCGCGTGCCGATGGGCTCCGACGGCGGCGCCTGGCCGACCGATCCGGCGGTGGCGATCCCGATGTACTTCGTGCCGCAGGGCATCTCGGCCGACATCATCGCCACCAAGTACGGCCTCAGCCGCGACGACGTCGACGCCTACGCCGTCGAATCGCAGAAGCGCGCCAAGCATGCGTGGGACAACAAGTACTTCAAGAAGTCCATCATCCCCGTCAAGGACCAGAACGGCGTCGAGCTGCTGAACCATGACGAGCTGATGCGGCCGCAGACCACCATGCAGACGCTGGCGGCGCTGGAGCCCTCCTTCAAGATGCAGGGCGAGATGATGCCGGGCTTCGACGCGGTCGGCCTGCAGCGCTATCCCGAGCTGGAGCGCGTGAACCACGTGCATCATGCCGGCAACTCGTCGGGCATCGTCGACGGCGCAGCGGCGATCCTGATCGGCACCAAGGAGTTCGGCGAGAAGTCGGGCCTGAAGCCGCGCGCGCGCATCCGGTCCTTCGCCTCGATCGGCTCGGAGCCGGCGATCATGCTCACCGGACCCGCACCGGCGTCGGAGAAGGCGCTGAAGCGGGCCGGCATGGACGTGAAGGACATCGACCTGTGGGAGCTGAACGAGGCGTTCGCCGCCGTCGTGCTGCGCTACATGCAGGTGCTGAAGATGCCGCACGACAAGATCAACGTGAACGGCGGCGCGATCGCCATGGGCCATCCGCTGGGCGCCACCGGGGCGATGATCCTCGGCACGCTGCTCGACGAGATGGAGCGGCGCGACCTCAACACCGGCCTCGCCACGCTGTGCGTCGGCGCCGGCATGGGCACCGCCACGATCATCGAGCGCGTCTGAGGACCGCGCCACTCCAGTGGCGCTCTTCTCATCGCTTCAACTACCCCATGAGCGCCACTGGAGTGGCGCGGTCCAATGAGGATTCCATGATCAACTACAATGTGGACGCCGATGGCATCGCCACCATCACCTGGGACATGCCGGGCCGCACGATGAACGTGCTGAACGAGGGCTCGATCGCGGCCTATGCCGAGGCGCTGCAGAAGGCGCTCGCGGACGAGAAGGTGAAGGGCATCATCCTCACCTCCGGCAAGGACACGTTCATCGCCGGCGCCGATCTCGAGATGCTGCTCAACGCCGACACCTCGGATGCGGCGAAGCTCACCGACCAGTTCAGCCAGCTGCAGAAGCTGTTCCGCAGCCAGGAGACCGGCGGCAAGCCGATGGTCGCGGCGATCAACGGCACCGCGCTGGGCGGCGGCTTGGAGATCTGCCTCGCCTGCCACTACCGCATCGCCGCGGCCAACCCGAAGACCCGCGTCGGCCAGCCCGAGGTGAAGCTCGGCCTGCTGCCGGGCGCCGGCGGCACGCAGCGCATCCCGCGGCTGGTCGGCGTGATGAACGCCGCGCCCATCCTGCTCGAGGGCAAGGACCAGACAGTCGAGCAGGCCAAGGGGCTCGGCCTGATCCACGAGGTCGTGCCGGCGAACGAGCTGCTGGCGCGCGCCAAGGCGTGGCTGATGGCGGACAACAAGGAGACGGTCGTGCCGGCCTATGCCGGAAAGTCCGCAAAGCCGATCGACAGCCGCGCCGTGCAGCCGTGGGATCGCCCCGGCTTCAAGACCCCGGGTTTCCCCGGCGGCCAGGTATGGAGCCCGGTCGGCGTGCAGACCTTCATCGGCGGCAACGCCATGATCGCCGGCAAGACCAACGGCGTGTATCCCGCGCCCAAGGCGATCATGAGCTGCGTCTATGAGGGCCTGCAGCTGCCGTTCGACACCGCGCTCAAGGTCGAGACGCGCTGGTTCGTGTCGCTGCTGCGCGGGCCGGTCGCCCGCAGCATGATCCGCACGCTGTTCTTCGGCCTGCAGGAGGCCAACAAGCTCGCGCGGCGGCCCAAGGGCGTGCCGAAGCAGGAGTACAGGAAGATCGGCATCCTCGGCGCCGGCCTGATGGGCGCGGGCATTGCGACCGTCTCGGTCCAGGCGGGGCTGGAGATCGTGCTGGTCGACCGCGACCAGGCTTCGGCCGACAAGGGCAAGGCGCACATCGCCGACGAGCTCGGAAAGCTCGCGAAGCGCGGCCGCCTCACCCAGGACAAGGTCGACGGCTTCCTCGCCAAGGTCACGGCGACGCCTGACTTCGCCAAGCTCGCGGGCTGCGACCTCGTGATCGAGGCGGTGTTCGAGAACCGCGACGTCAAGGCCGAGGCGACGAAGAAGGCGGAGGCCGTGCTCGCGCCGACGGCCATCTTCGCCTCCAACACCTCGACGCTGCCGATCACCGGGTTGGCCGAGGCGTCGAGCCGGCCGGATCACTTCATCGGCCTGCACTTCTTCTCGCCGGTCGAGAAGATGCCGCTGGTCGAGATCATCGTCGGCAAGAAGACCTCGCGCGAGACGCTCGCGCGGGCGATGGACTTCGTGCAGAAGATCCGCAAGACGCCGATCGTGGTGAACGACAGCCGCGGCTTCTTCACCTCCCGCGTCTGCGGCGCCTTCATCACCGAGGGCCATCGCCTCCTGAAGGAGGGCGTGCCCGCGCCGATGATCGAGAACTGCGCCAAGTTCGCCGGCATGCCGGTCGGCCCATTGTCGCTCAACGACGAGGTGGCGATCGACCTGTCGTGGAAGATCATGGACCAGACCAGGCGCGACGCCGAGGCGGCGGGCGAGAAGTACGAGGGATCGGGCGCCGACGACGTGCTGGAGCTGATGGTCAAGAAGCTCGAGCGCTTCGGGCGCAAGAACGGCAAGGGCTTCTACGACTATCCGGCCGACGGCAAGAAGCGGCTGTGGCCGGAGCTGCAGAAGCACTTCCCGGCCGATCCGCGCTGGCTCTACGGCGAGGGCGAGGAGAAGCGGGCCAAGGAGACCGAGATCAAGAAGCGTCTCCTGTACGTCCAGGCGGTCGACACCGCGCGCTGCCTCGAGGCCCACGTGCTGACCGATCCGCAGGACGGCGACGTCGGCTCGATCATGGGGCTAGGCTTCGCGCCGCAGACCGGCGGGGCGATCAGCCTGATCGACCAGGTCGGCGTGAAGGAGTTCGTCTCCGAGTGCGACGAGCTCGCGCGCAAGTACGGCAAGCAGTTCGAGGTGCCGAAGCTGCTGCGCGACATGGCCGCGCGCGGCGAGAGCTTCTACGGAAAGCGAGCGAAGGCTGCGTAGTTTCCCCGTCGCCCCGAGCGTAGCCGACGGGCCTGTTTTCTCCGGTCAGCCACCGGAAGCTGAAAAGAGGTCTCTTCGCTGCGCTCCGCTTCGCTACGCTCCGGTCGAGACGACGGAGGGGGGGTGATGCGGTCGTGGCTGTGGCTGGAGGGGCTGGGCGTCACCGTCCTGGGGTGGCTCGGCCTCTCGAAGGAGACCGCGCGACAGCTGATCCGCTTCGTGCTGGTCGGCCTGGTCGCGGCGTTGGTCTACGTCGCGATCATGGCCCTGGTGATCGACGGCTTCGGTGGGCCGGTGCTGCTGGGCGCGTTCCTCGCCTTCGTGATCGGCACCGCCGTCTCGTTCGTGGGCAACGCGCTGTGGAGCTTCGGCGCCCGGCCGACTCCGGCCAAGGCGGCGTGGTTCTTCGCCATCAACACCGCCGGCCTCTGCCTCAACATGGCGATCGCCTGGGTGCTCGAGCGGATGGGCGTGCACTACCTGCTGATCGCGCTGACGGTGCTGATCGTCGTGCCGATGTTCAATTTCGCAGGGCATCGGCTGATCACCTTCGCCCGCCACGGCTGAGCCGCTATGATCCTCCGACACCAGGAGGACGCCCGTGGACGCCAAGCAGATCGACGCCCTTGCCCAGACCATCGCCGACGCGCGGCGGACCAACAAGCCGATGGACGTGGCCGGCGCGATCGGCGGCCTGAGCGAGGCCGACTCGTACAAGGTGCAGTTCGCTGTGCACGACAAGATCTGCGCCGGCGGCGCCGACAAGGTCGCGGGCTGGAAGGTGGCGCTGACCCTGCCGCACCAGTACGAGCCGCTGAAGCTTTCCGGTCCGGTGTTCGCCTGCATCTACCAGAGCGGCGTCAGGCAGAGCGGCGCGGTGTTCGAGGACGGCTATCCGCTGAAGCCCGGCATCGAGCCCGAGCTGGTGGCGCGCATCTCGAAGGATGCGCCGGCCGGCTCGACGCCCTACACCGCCGACAGCATCCGCGACCACGTCGCCGCGCTCCATTGCGGCATGGAGCTGGTCGACAACCGCTACGTCGACGTCATGAAGATGACTGGGCCGGGCCGCATCGCCGACAACGTGCTGCAGGCCGCCTGTGTGATCGGGCCCGAGGTGAAGGACTGGCAGAAGCTCGACTTCCCGAACCTGAAGGGCCGCTCGCTGCTCGACGGCAAGGAGCTCGCCGCGGGCCCCGGCAGCGCCGTGATGGGCAGCGCGCTCGTCTCGCTCGCCTGGCTCGCCAACACGCTCAACAAGCACGGCAAAATGCTGAAGAAGGCCGACGTGATCCTGACCGGCTCGGTCCATCCGCCGGCCTTCCTGCCCGGCAAGGGCGTGGCGCGCACGGAGTTCGAGGGGCTGGGCGGGACGGAGATCACGATCCGGTAGCGGCAACTGCCGCGACGGCGCGGGGCGGGCGTGCGGTTGCGGAAGGCCAGCCTCGCTCACGGCCGTCCTCGGAAACTTTGGAAACACGAATTCGGGCGAACGCGCCACGTCGGCCTCTGACCGCGCTTGCCGCTCCTTCGAACGCGCCAATACGATGCGAGGGACACGAACGGACTTCGGGGCGGGCAGCGGTATGGAAGAATTCGTGACGCCGCGGTGGGTGCACGTCCTGCCCTGGGCGGCCGCCATTTCGGTGGGCGCGCTGCTCGGCGCAGCGGCCTACTGTTTCCTCTACCGGGACTCCGTTTTCCTGCAGCACGTCGTGGGGCCGAAGACAGGGCTTGACGCGGTGCGGGTGACGTATCCTTACGCGCTTTGTCTGTGTGCGGCCGTGGGCGTGCCGGTGGCGATGTGGTTTCGCCTGGGCCCGACGTCAGCGATGATGGCCATGGGTGTCGGCGTCGTGCTGACCGGACTTCTCGTCATCTCCCTGATCGGGAATTTCCTGGGGGACAGCACCGGCGAGGCCAGAGGATGGGCCGTGGCGTTCCTGATCTTCATCGTGCCGTTCGTCGTCATCATCCATGGCGCGCCAATCGTGGCGCTCTTCGCCTGCATCTCCGTACCGGTCGGCGCGCTGATCGTGTTCGTCTCGGGAGAGATGACGGCGATCAGGAAGGGCGTGTCGATCCTCGAGTTGTCACACGGCGGCCTGCGCTTCGCCTTGCTCGTCCTGCTGGCGTGTGCGCCCGCTGGAACGTTCATATTCATGGGCGGCGGCTGACGCGATGAGGCTGCTGGCGAAGTGGCTGCCTTGGACCGCGGCGCTTTCCTTTGCCGCGTTCGTCAGTGCGGGCCTATACGATGTTCGCCTCCGACTTCCGAACGATGTTCCCGGTAGCGCTCGGCCTATGCACCGCGGTCGGCGTTCCCATCGCGGTGCAGTCCCGCGGCGGTGGCTGGTGGATGGCGCCCCTCGTCGTCGCCATTTGCGTTGCCGTCTTCGGCCTGGCGTTGATGTTGCTTTTGGACGGATCGTTCGAGCGGTACGGCCTCCGCATCGGCGGCTCGGGAGAGGCCGGGGCCTTCTCCACCGCGTTCACGCTCTTCTACGTCCTGCCGCTCGCGCTCGTCGCCGCCCTGGTCTTCATGCTGATGGCTGCTCCCTTCGGCCTGCTCGCCTGGATCGCCGCCGGGTTCGTCCTCCGGCTCTCTCGCGAGCGCGAAGCGTTCGTCGACGGTGTGTCGATCCTCGATCTGCCCGGCGCCGGCCTGCACTTCGGCATGCTCCTCTTCGTGACCGCAATGCCGCCAGCCGTGTATCTGCTGGCGCTTCTCACTTGAGGTGCCTTCGGGTGGAGTATTGCCTGGCTGCGACTAGATACCGAGGAACATCCAGCCCAATGCCTCCACGATGCGATCTCGATAGGCTGCGATATTGCCGACCGCGCCCCGGATTTCCGACAACGGAACGTTCGTGATGGAGGGCATCAGGACAACGAATTCTCTCTGTCGTATCTCGACCACTGGCATCAGGCGTCCAGCAACCTTCCCGACATGCTCTCGCGCGGCGACGAAGGCGATGATCCGATCACTGCCGATCGCGGAGAAATCCGACTGTAGGACGACGATGTAGGGGAAAGCTCTTCGCGCGCGAGCGAGAGGATTCGGGAAGACGTCAAACTGCATCGTCGCGTTCGGCTAGGTGGTCGCGAAGCATCTGTGCAGGCGAGCCATACTTCTCGACATAGGCGTCGTATGCGGCGACATCTTGCTTGATCTCGGCCTGCACCTTCTTCGACAGCCTTTCAGCGAGTGCCTGGGCAAGAGCGTCTTCCGCGACCTGAGAGGCATTTATCCCTTCGAGCTTGGCACGCCGATAAAGGTCGGCGTTCACCGTGAGGCTGACGGTTTGCTTCTTCGCCGTGGGATCGAAATGGTGCTGCCGCATGGCCAAGCTCCCGTATTTTGACAGGGGTACTTTAACGCCGGTCTCCTACACGTGCATGCGTGTTGCTTGCTTTATTGGCGGAGAGAACATATAGTGAACATAATAGTCGGGAGAGGATCATGCAGCACTTGTTTCCGCTATCCTTTGCGGGGCAGGCCAAGCCGCCGACACTGATGCTTCGCCGGCTGCAGCGCCGGCAAAAGGCGTTGATGGGGCCGCCAACGGATCGGCTGTTCCTCGCCGTCCTGCCGGATGAGGACACCGCGGCGCGCATTGCCGAGAAAGCGCGGCATCTGCGACTGAGCCATGGCCTGACGGGCAGGAGCGTTCAACCAGAGCATTTCCATGTCACGCTGTGTCATGCCGGTGACGGCACAGGCTTGCCGTCGGACGTCGTCGATCGCGTGAAGGCGCGAGCCGCGACCGTGGCCATGCCGCCATTCCGCGTCTGCTTCGATCGTGCCGGGAGCTTCAAGAACGGCGCGCTGGTTCTCCGCGGCGATGACGGCACGATTGGCTTGGAAGTCCTCCAGCAGCGCTTGAGCGACGCCCTGAACGAGCAGCCGCGCAAGGCGCGGGCCTTCACGCCGCACGTCACCTTGCTGCGCGACAGCCGTCGCGTTCCCGAGCAGCACATCGAGCCGATCGAATGGACGGTCCGCGAGATCGTGCTGGTGCACAGCCTGCTCGGCCGCACGACCCATCGTCACATCGCCCGCTGGTCGTTGACGGGCTGAGCCCGCTACTCGACCGTCACGCTCTTGGCGAGATTGCGCGGCTGGTCGACGTCGGTGCCTTTGGCGACGGCGGTGTGGTAGGCGAGCAACTGCACCGGCACGGTGTAGAGGATCGGCGCCACCACCGGATCGATCGGCGGCAGGGTCACCGCGGCCGCGGCCTGGTTGCCGAGCCGCGCCACGCCCGCCGGATCGCTGATCAGCACCAGCTTGCCGCCGCGCGCCTTGACCTGCTCGAAGTTCGAGGCGGTCTTGTCGAACAGCCCGTCGGTCGGCGCCACCACCACGACCGGCACCAGCTCGTCGATCAGCGCGATCGGCCCGTGCTTCATCTCGCCGGCGGCATAGCCCTCGGCGTGGATGTAGGAGATCTCCTTGAGCTTCAGCGCGCCCTCGAGCGCCACCGGGAACGAGGTGCCGCGGCCGAGATAGAGCACGTCGCGCGCCTCGGCGAGCACCTCCTCGGAGATGCGGCGGTAGTCGTCCTCCTTGTTCAGCGCCTCGTTGATGTGCGCCGGCAGCTCGATCAGCGCGTGGGCGATCTTGGCCTCGTCGGCCTCGCTCAGCGTGCCGCGGGCGCGGCCGGCGGCGATCGCGGCGGTGAGCAGCACGGTGAGCTGGGTGGTGAAGGCCTTGGTCGAGGCGACGCCGATCTCGGGGCCTGCCAGGGTCGGCAGCACGCCATGCGATTCGCGGGCGATCGCGCTCTCGGGCACGTTCACCACCGACAGGATGGTCTGCTTGTTGGCCTTGGCGTAGCGGATCGCCGCCAGCGTATCGACCGTCTCGCCCGACTGCGAGACCGCGATGCACACGCCGTTCTCCGGCAGCGGCGGCTCGCGGTAGCGCAGCTCCGAGGCGACCTCGGCCTCGACCGGCAGGCGGGCGAGGGATTCGAACCAGTACTTGGCGAGCAGGCAGGCATAGAAGGCCGTGCCGCAGGCCGTCATGGTGAGGCGGCTCACCCTGGTCCAGTCGACCGGCAGCGGCGGCAGCGTGACCTTGCGCGTCGCCGGGTCGAGATAGCTGTGCAGCGTGTCGCCGATCACCGCCGGCTGCTCGTGGATCTCCTTGAGCATGAAGTGACGGTGGTTGCCCTTGCCGATCATCGCTCCCGAGATGCCGCTCTGGCGGATCTCGCGGTGCACCTCGGTACGGCCCTGGTAGACCGTGCAGCCCTCGGCCTTGAGCACGACCCAGTCGTCGTCCTCGAGATAGCTCACCCGCTTGGTGAAGGGCGCCAGCGCCAGCGCGTCGGTGCCGACATACATCTCGCCCTCGCCGTAGCCGATCGCCAGCGAGCTGCCGCGGCGCGCGCCCAGCAGGATGTCGTGGCGGCCGCTGAACAGCGTCACCAGGGCGAAGGCGCCGCGCAGCCGGTCCATCGCCGCGCCCATCGCCTCCTCGGGCGACATCTGGCGCTGCAGCAGCGAGGTCAGGAGCTGCGCCACCACCTCGGTGTCGGTGTCGCTGTCGAAGCGGCGGCCCTCGGCCACCAGCTCGTCCTTCAGCTCCTGGAAGTTCTCGATGATGCCGTTGTGCACCACCGCGACGCGGTCGGTCGCGATCGGATGGGCGTTGCGCTCGGAGGGCTTGCCGTGGGTCGCCCAGCGGGTGTGGCCGATGCCGATCGTCCCGGCCAGCGGCTCACGGCCGAGCCGCTCCTCCAGCCGCACCAGCTTGCCCTCGGCGCGGCGTCTTTCGATATGGCCGTTCACCAAGGTGGCGACGCCCGACGAATCGTAGCCGCGATATTCCAGACGTTTCAGCGCATCGACCAGCAAGGGCGTGACCGGCGCCTTGCCGATGATCCCGATGATCCCGCACATCCCCCGAAGCCCCCCGAATAGCGCCCGACTCTACTGCTTCCCTTTCTGCCGCTTGGCGGCGGCAGCCCTGGCCTGGAGTTTCGCACGAAGCGGTCCGGCGCGCCCCTTCTTTGTCTCCTGGCGGGCGCGGCCGAATGCCAGGGCATTGGCCGGGACGTCCTCGGTGATCACGCTGCCGGCGGTGACGTTGGCGCCCCTGCCGATCTTCACCGGCGCGACCAGCGAGCTGTTGGAGCCGATGAAGACGTCGTCGGCGACCAGCGTGCGGTATTTCCCGTAGCCGTCATAGTTCACGAAAATCGTGCCGGCGCCGATATTGCTCGCCGCGCCGATCTCCGAATCGCCGAGATAGGCGAAATGGTTGGCCTTGGCGCCGCGCTTCATCGTCGTCGCCTTGAGCTCGACGAAGTTGCCGATATGGACGTCGTCGCCGACATCGGAGCCGGGCCGGATGCGGGTGAACGGACCGACGCGCGCGCCCTTGCCGATCCTCACACCCTCGATGTCGCAGAAGGCGAGGATCGAGGTGCCGGAGGCCACGCTTACGCCGGGGCCGAAGCGCACGTTCGGCCCGATCGTGACGTCGGTGCCGAGCTTCGTGTCGGCCGACAGCCAGACCGTGTCTGGGTCGATCATCGTTACCCCGGCCGCCATCGCACGTTCGCGCAACTGCTGCTGCATGGCCCGCTCGGCGGCGGCGAGCTCGGCGCGCGAGTTGACGCCCTGGAACTCGGCCTCCTGGCCTTCGACCGCGATCGCCTGCAGGCTGCGGGCGCGGGCGATCGCGACGGCATCGGTAAGGTAGAACTCGCCTTTCACGTTGCCGTTGCGGATCGCGCCGAGCAGCTCGCCGATTCGCGCGCCGTCCAGGCACATCACGCCGGAATTGACGAAGCGGATCGCCTTCTCCTCGGCGTTGGCATCCTTGCTCTCGACGATCTTCTCCAGCGCGCCGTCCTTGACGATCAGGCGGCCGTAGGGCGAGGGATCCTGCGCGACAAAGCCCAGCACGCCGATCGACGCCTTGGCCTTGCGACAGCGCTCGAGCAGCCGCTGCAGGCTGGTCGTGGTGATCAGGGGCGAATCGCCATAGACCACCAGCACCGGACCGTTGTGGCCCTCGAGCGCGGGCAGCGCGGCCTTGACCGCATCGCCCGTACCGAGCGGCTTTTTTTGCACGACCGTGGGATGCGGCGCGAAGGCACTGGCGACCGTCTCGGCACCGGGCGCGATGACGCCGACCACCTTCGCGGGCTTGAGCCGGGCGACGCTGGCCAGGACGTGGGCCAGCATCGGCTTGCCCGCGATCGGGTGCAGCACCTTGGGCAGTGCGGATTTCATGCGTGTGCCGGCCCCCGCCGCCAGCACCACCACCGCGAGGGGTGATTTCATGCCGGTCCGGATGCCATGGAGACGGCCGGCCGGCAAGATGTGCTAAGGAAGAATCATGCACCCCGACGCCGACAGCAAAATCGCCCGCCGTTTCGACACCGTCATCTACGATCTCGATGGGACCCTGATCGACAGCGCCAAGGACATGCAGGTGGCGGTGAGCCGCGTGCTGGCCGACCACGGCCTGCCGGCCGTCACCGAGGACGACGTGCGGATCTTCATGGGCCAGGGCAGCAAGGTCACCATGAAGAAGGCGTTCGCGAAATACGGCAAGATGCTCGATGACGAGGCGCTGAGCGCGGTCACCAAGGAATTCGTCCGCTACTACGAGGCCGACCCGGTCGGCCACACGACAGCCTTTTCCGGGGTTTCCGAGGTTGTCGCCTGCTTCGACAAGCTGGGCTTGAAGCAGGGCGTGTGCACCAACAAGTTCGAACGGCCCTCCCGCATGATCCTCGAGCATCTGAACCTGATGCCGCCGATCACCGGCCTGGCCGGCGCCGATACCTTTCCGGTGCGCAAGCCCGACCCGCGGCACATCCTGATGCTCGTCGAGCGCATGGGCCGCACGCCCGACCGCGCCGTGATGGTGGGCGATTCGATCCACGACGTGGAAGCGGCCCATGCTGCCGGTCTGCCGGCCGTGCTGGTGAGCTGGGGATATACGACCCGGCCCGCCAGCGAGCTCGGCGCCGAGGCGGTGATCGAGCGGTTCGACGCTCTGCCGCAGGCGCTGGAGGCGCTCGCCGACCGCTGACGCCCTCTTGTTGACGGGGGACACCGGAGGCCCTACACACCCGCCGTCCGGGCGCGTAGCTCAGCGGGAGAGCACACCCTTCACACGGGTGGGGTCGTAGGTTCAATCCCTACCGCGCCCACCATCCTGCTTCGCGCCGGCGCGCTTCGCAGGACGGGTCCGGAGAGATCATTGGTAATGACCAGCGCGCTCAGTCTTCGACCCGGCGATCGCGTTCCCGACTTCATCCTGCCCGGCCTCGACGGCAAGCTGCGCAAGTTCGTCTGGTCGTTCACCGGCAAGCCGGTCGCGCTGGTCGTGGCCGACGATCTCAAGACCCTCGATCCCGAGCAGTTCGCGGGCTTCGCGAGCCGCTGCAGCGAGGCCCAGGTCGGCGTCGTGGTCGCAGCGGCGACGCCGGCGCCGGCGGCAGGCGCCACGTGGAGCAAACTGGGTGGCGACGCCGATGGCCGCCTGCTGCTGTGCGACGGCGAGCGCAAGTTCGTGCCGCTCTTGCTGGCGCAGGGCGGCGGTGCTGTCTCGTTCGGACAGTCCGGCCTAGGCCTGCGCCAGCGGGTGATCGTGCTCGACACCAACCAGCGCGTCGCGGGCAGCTTCGACAGCCGGCCGCTGATCGCGGCGGGCGAGCAGATCGCAACCCTCGCGAACGCGGTGAGCAGCCGCGGCGACGACGGGCTGGTGGTGCGTGCGCCCTCGGCGCCCGTGCTGGTGCTGCCGCGCGTGTTCGAGCCGGAGTTCTGCAGCCAGGTGATCCGGCTCTGGCACAAGGGCGACCACAAGGATTCGGGCGTCTCGAGCCGCTACGGCAATGTCGGCATGCAGGACCTCAAGCGCACCGAGGACTACATGGTGACCGAGCCGATGATGCAGAAGGCGATCTCCGATCGCATCGCCTACCGCATCGGTCCGGAGCTGGTGAAGGTGTTCGCCTACGACCGCGAGTTCACCTTCGATGCGCATGTCGTGCTGTCCTACAGCGCCGAGGGCGAGCACTTCTTCGCCGCCCACCGCGACAACGGCGCGCCGACCACCGCCGACCGCAGCTTCGCCGTCTCCCTCAACCTCAACGACGACTTCGAAGGCGGCGAGCTCGTCTTCCCCGAGTATTCGAGCCTGCGGGTCAGTCCGCCGGCCGGCGGCGCGGCGGTGTTCTCCTGCTCGGTGCTGCATGCCGCCCTTCCGGTGACGCGCGGCCGGCGGTTCGTGCTGACGACCTTCTTCCGGACCAAGAAGTGATCCGACTCGCGTTCGCGGTGTTTCCGCTGTTCCTGATGATGGCGACGGCGCAGGCGCAGGAGCGCCGGATGGCCCATATGGAGGGCTGCCTGATCTGGAGCCGCGAAGGCAACATCGCCGTGCGCAACGAATGCAGCCGGCCGATCGCGCTGAAGTACATGGACTTCGACGTGCAGCAGGTCGTGACGAGGGAGCTGGCGCCGGGCGGCCGCTTCACCTCGGACTCGGTGTGGGGCCAGACCAGCGGCTTCATGTTCACCGCCTGCCCACTGGGCCTTCGCCCGAGCGTGCCGTTCGCGCTCGAGAACAAGGAGACGATCGGCTTCAGCCTCTACAACTGCGTCGCCAGCGAGCCGACCTCCTGATCAGCGCGTGGAGATCGGCGTCTCGGCGCCAGGTCAACGCTGGCCCTGCGGCAGTCCCGGCGCGAGGCCCTGCGGCGCCGGAGGGGCGGCAGGCTGGGCAGGGCGCGGCTGGGCAGGCGCCGGACGCGGCTGTTGCGCCGGCATCAGCGTCTGCACGATGGCGCGGACCTTGGCCTGCTCGGCCTCGGCCGCCTTCTTGAACTCCTCCTCGTTGAGGAAGTGGTCCTTGTTCGTGTCCATGTGCAGGAACTGCGTGACCGCGAAGGCGGTCAGCTCCACGCGGTCGAGGAAGCGGTCCTTGTTGGTGTCGATCTCGGCGAACTTCAGCATCGCGATCTTCTTGCGCAGCTCGAAGGGCGGCAGGCCCTGCGCCTGCGGGCCGTCGGCCGGGCCGGCGAGGGCCGCATACTCCTGCTCGCTCACCTTGCCGTCGTTGTTCTTGTCGAGCTGGTCGGCCGAGCGCAGCTGCATGTCGATGAACTCGTTGATCGCGACCATGCCCTGGCGGCGGCGCGCCTCGATCTCGCGCCGGGCCTGCTCCTCGCGGCGCAGCGAGTTCTGCACGACCAGGCGCAGCTCGGGCTCGGTGATGCGGTTGTCGCGATCCATGTCGTACTGGTTGAACTCGGCATGCACCAGCGCCTCGGCCTCGGCGCGCTCGACGAAGCCGTCGCGGTTGGTGTCGAGGTTCTGGAACTCGGCGCGCGCGCGGGCGCGGCGTTCCTCGAGCGAGGGCGCACCGGTCCCGTCGGCGCTGTAGGGCGGCTCGGCGACCTTGAGGAACTCCTCGAGGCTGAGCTTGTTGTCCTTGTTGGCGTCGAGCTGCTCGAACGTCTTCATGCGGTACTGCAGGAACTGCTGCCGCGTGACCTCACCTTTCTTCTCGGTGTCGATCTCGGTGAACCATGTCGGCAGCGGAACCGGTGCATTGGGATTGGCCGCGGGCGCCGGCGTGGTGGCGGCCGTTCCGGGTGCGGATCCGGTGAGGCCAGGAGCGGTGGTGCCGGGTGTGGCAGGTGGCGGCAGCGGCGTGGTCTTGCCGGGCGCCGGAGCCGTCTGCGCCGGCGGAGCGGGTGGACGATTGGCCGGCCAGCCCTGCGTGGGCGGTGTCTGGGCGGCGGCGGGGAGTGTCAGGGCGACTGCAGCGATGAAGAGAGCAGGGCTGAAAAAGCGATCCATCGGCAGCAGTTCCGCGAGCTGGGAGAGGGGCCTTCGTATCGTCGGCAAAACGGTGCGTTGTCAACGTCCGCCCTGCGAGCCATCGTGCGGCGCAATCACGCCGAATTCATGACGCGGCGACCTGTGGGGTTGCGCCTCGCGCAGCAATCGTCCATCGTGCCTTCGATCGCAGACCCCGAAGAAGGGTCGCAAGTACTTGGGAGGCAAGGGTAATTTCGCGGCGACTGCGTTGTGAAGGGCGCCGGCTGCGAAACCGAAAACCACATGGCAGTCCCCGCTTCTTCCACGGCTACACCGTTGCTGAGCGTGCAAAACGTCTCGGTTCGCTTCGGTGGCATCGTCGCTCTCGACGGCGTCACCTTCGACGTTTTCCCCGGCCAGATCGCCGGCCTGATCGGCCCGAACGGCGCCGGCAAGACGACCCTGTTCAATTGCCTGAGCCGGCTCTACACGCCGAACGGCGGTGACGTGCTGTTCGAGGGCCGGTCGATCCTCGGCCAGCCGCGCTACGCCATTCCCTATATCGGCATCGGCCGCACCTTCCAGAACGTGGCGTTGTTCGACCGCATGTCGGTGCTCGACAACGTCAAGGTCGGCTGCCACAGCCGCAGCAGCACCAGCTTCTTCGAGAACGCGATCCGCCTGCCCAAGGTGCGCGAGCAGGAGACGCAGATCGCCGAGCGCGCCGACGAGCTGATCGAGTTCATGGATCTCGTGCCGTATCGGCACGCGCTCGCCGGGCCGCTGCCGTTCCCGATCCGCAAGCGCGTCGAGCTCGCGCGGGCGCTGGGCTCCAGCCCGAAGCTGCTGCTGCTGGACGAGCCCGCCGCCGGCCTGAACCATGAGGAGATCGAGACCCTGAAAGGCCAGATCCGGCGCGTGCGCGATACGCAGCACGTGACGGTGCTGCTTGTCGAGCATCACATGAGCCTGGTGATGTCGGTGTCGGACAAGGTGGTGGCGATCGACTTCGGCAAGAAGATCGCCGACGGAACGCCGGCGGAAGTCCAGCGCGATCCCGAGGTGATCCGCGCCTACCTGGGAACCTCGTGATGCTGTCGCTGCTCGAAGTGAAGGGATTGAAGGCCTATTACGGCCAGACCCAGGCGCTCTACGACGTCGGCTTCGACATCGCCGAAGGCGGCATCACGACCCTGCTGGGCGCCAACGGCGCGGGCAAGACGACGACGCTCCGGGCGATCTGCAACATGGTGCGCCGCGAGGGCGGGATCCGCTTCGCCGGCAAGGACCTCGCGGGCATGCCGACCGAGGAGATCGTGCGTCTCAGGATCGCGCACGTGCCCGAAGGTCGGGGCACCTTCACCACGCTCACGGTCGACGAGAATCTGCGCATCGCCGCCTACACCAACAAGGACAAGGGCGTGGTCGCGGCCGAGCGCGATCGCGTGTTCGGCTATTTCCCGCGACTGAAGGAGCGCATCCAGCAGCAGGCCGGCACCTTGTCGGGCGGCGAGCAGCAGATGCTGGCGATCGCCCGCGCGCTGATGCTGAAGCCGCGCCTGATGCTGCTCGACGAGCCGTCGTTCGGGCTGGCGCCGCTGATCGTGGTCGAGATCTTCCGCATCCTGCGGCGCATCAACGAGGAGGAGAAGGTGAGCATCCTGCTGGTCGAGCAGAATGCGGCGCTCGCCCTCGACCTCGCCACCCACGCCTACGTCCTGGAGACGGGGCGCGTCGTGATGTCGGGCCCGTCCGCGGTCGTGAAGAACGACGAGAACGTTCGCAAATCGTACCTGGGTTATTGAGGTTTCCGAGGCAGCAATGGAACAGTTCCTCCAGCAGCTCGCATCCGGCCTCGCCAACGGCGCCATCTATGCCTGCGTGGCGCTGGCGCTGGTCATGATCTACGTCTCGACCGACCACCTGAACTTCGCGCAGGGCGAGATGGCGATGTTCTCGACCTATATCAGCTGGCAGCTGATGGCGTGGGGCCTGAGCTTCTGGGTCGCCTTCATCCTGGCGGTGCTGATCTCCTTCGCGCTCGGCGTCCTGATCGAGCGCATCATCCTGCGACCATTGCACAACGCGCCCGTATTGTCGGTCGTGGTGGTGTTCATCGGCCTGCTGGCGATCTGCAACTCGATGGCCGGCGCGATCTGGAGCTACCTGATCAAGGAGTTTCCCTCGCCGTTCCCGAAGTCGAGCTTCGGCATCGCCGGCGTCATCGGTCCGCACCAGCTGGGCGTCGTGCTGGTCACCCTGATCGTGCTGACCCTGCTGTTCGCCTTCTTCCGCTTCACGCCGCTCGGCCTCGCCATGCGCGCCGCTGCGCAGAACCCGCAGATGGCCCGCCTGGTCGGCGTGCGGGTCGACTGGATGCTGGCGCTGGGCTGGGGCCTCGCCGCCGCGGTCGGCGCGGTGGCCGGCATTATGGTGGCGCACATCGTCTACCTCGACCCGAACATGATGGCCGGCATCCTGCTCTACGCCTTCGCCAGCGCCCTGGTCGGCGGCATCGGCAACCCGGGGGGCGCGGTGCTCGGCGGTTTCATCGTCGGCGTGCTCGAGAACATGGTCGCCTACGCCGGCAACATGATCGAGAAGGAGACCGGCGTGTACATCATCGGCAACGGCGAGAAGCTCACCGTCGCCCTGATCATCGTCATCTTCGTGCTGACCGTGAAGCCTGCCGGCCTGTTCGGCCGCGTCGTCGTGAAGAGGGTGTGACATGCCTCCATTCCCGAAGAAGTGGCTGATCGTCCTGCTGGTCCTGGGCTTCGTGATCCCGTTGCTCAACCCGCTGCTGCCCGACATCGTGTCGAGCTACCGGCTGTTCCTGGTCAGCACCATGATCATCGCAGCGATCGCGGTGCTCGGGCTCAACCTGCTGACCGGCTTCAACGGCCAGATCTCGCTCGGCCATGGCGCCTTCTATGCGGTCGGCGCCTACACCGCCGCGATCCTGATGGACCAGTACGACGTGCCGTACTACGCGACCCTGCCGATCGCGGCCGTGGTCTGCTTCGTGGTCGGCTATCTGTTCGGCCAGCCGGCGCTCAAGCTCGAGGGCCACTACCTCGCGCTCGCCACCTTCGCACTGGCGCTCTCGGTGCCGCAGATCCTGAAGTACAAGTGGCTCGAGGGCATCACCGGCGGCGTGCAGGGCATCGTGCTCAGCAAACCCGAACCGCCGTTCGGCCTGCCGCTGTCGGAAGACCAGTGGCTCTACTACTACTGCTTCGTCGTCATGGTGGTCCTGTTCTGGATCTCGCATAACATCCTGAACAGCCGCAGCGGCCGCGCCATGATGGCGATCCGTGACTTCCCGATCGCCGCCGACACGATGGGCATCAACCTCCGCCTCTACAAGACGGTGACCTTCGGCATCAGCGCCGCCATCACCGGCATCGCCGGCGCCCTGTCGGCCTCGGCGATCGCCTTCGTGGCGCCCGACAGCTTCAACATCTTCCTGTCGATCAAGTTCCTGATCGGCCTCGTGGTGGGCGGCATCGGCTCGCTGGCCGGCTGCGTGGTGGGCGGCATCTTCTACGTGCTGGTCGACAACTCTGCGCAGGCGCTGTCGACCTTCATCAAGAACGATCTCGGCCTGCAGTTCGACCTGTCGGCCTACACGGTGTTCGGCGTCCTGCTGATCGCCCTGATGTACATGATGCCCATGGGCATCGTCGGCGGCGTCCACGCCGCCGTCCGCAGCCTGCGCGGATCGAAGGCGCCCGCGCCGTCGGAGCGTCCGGCGGTCGCCGCCAGCAAGCCCGCAGCGAGCCGGCAAGGTCACTGAGCACGGGCCACCAAGCAAGACAGTCAGAGTTCAAACGGGGAAAGCGTGAGGTTGTTGATGAGGTGATTCCGTAACGGGAGGCTGAAGATGAAGACCAACAGGCGTACTTTCGTGGCCGGTGCATCGGCCGCAGCGTTGCTCACGGGTAAAAGCGTCGCGTTCGCTCAGAAGAAGTATTCCGACGGGGCGAGTGATACCGAGATCAAGATCGGTCACACCAACCCCTATAGTGGTCCGGCCTCCGCCTACGGCGTCATCGGCAAGACCATCCAGGCCTACTGGAAGAGCGTGAACGAAGCCGGCGGCATCAACGGCCGCAAGGTCAACTTCATCACCTACGACGACGGCTACAGCCCGCCCAAGACCGTCGAGCTGGTCCGCCAGCTGGTCGAGCAGGACAAGGTGCTGTGCACGTTCAACACGCTCGGCACGCCGACCAACACGGCGATCCACAAGTACATGAACGCCAAGAAGGTCCCGCAGCTGTTCGTCGCCACCGGCGCGTCCAAGTGGGGCGACCCGCAGCACTTCCCATGGACCATGGGCTATCAGCCCGACTACCACACCGAGGCCGTGATCTACGCCAAGCATCTGCTGGCCAACGTCAAGGATCCGAAGATCGGCGTGCTGATGCAGAACGACGACTACGGCAAGGACTACTGGGAGGGCATGAAGGACGGTCTCGGCAAGGAGATCAGTCGCGTCGTCAAGCATGTCACCTACGAGGTGACCGACCCGACGGTCGAGAGCCAGATCATCCAGCTCAAGGATTCCGGCGCCAATGTCTTCTTCAACATCTCGACGCCGAAGTTCGCTGCCCAGTCGATGCGCAAGGCGGGCGATATCGGCTGGAAGCCGGTCATCTACCTCAACAACGTGTCGTCGAGCGTGGCCTCGGCCATGAAGCCAGCCGGTTTCGAGAACGTGCAGGGCGTCATGACCGCCCAGTACCTGATGGATCCGACCGACAAGCAGTGGGACAGCCATCCCGACATGAAACTGTGGGTCGACTGGATGAAGAAGTCGAACCCCGGCGCGAGCCTGCAGGACGCCTCGAACGTGTTCGCCTACTCGGTCTCGTTCCTGATGCACGAGACGCTGAAGAAGTGCGGCGACAACCTCACGCGCGAGAACTTGATGAAGCAGGCTGCCAACCACCAGAAGCTGAAGGTCCCCCTGCTGCTGCCGGGCATCACCGTCAACACCAGCCCGACCGACTTCTACCCGATCCAGGCGGTCCAGCTCTCACGCTTCAAGGGCGAGACCTGGGAACTGTTCGGCGAGGTCATGCACGCCGAGAGCAGCTAGAACATATTCCGTCCGGCCGGAATCGGCCGGACGGAATATGACTGTTGCAACAAATATCGCCCGTGCGCGCATTTCCACTCAGATGGAACCGCGCCAGCGGGCCGATGGAGCAAGTGACGATCGTGTGGGCGCGGTTCCATCTGAGTGGAAATCGCTCTAGCAGCGAGGGAGTAGATCTGTGAAGAGACGGACATTCGTGGGCGGCGCTTCAGCCGCCCTTTTGGCCTCACCGGCGGTGCGGGCGCAGAAGAAATACGACGACGGCGCATCGGACACCGAGATCAAGATCGGCAACACCAACCCCTATAGCGGCCCGGCCTCGGCCTATGCCGCGATCGGCAAGACGATCGACACCTACTTCAAGGTGGTGAACGAGGCAGGCGGCGTGAACGGCCGCAAGATCAAGTTCATCTCGCTCGACGACGGCTATGTGCCGTCGAAGACCGTCGAGCTCGTGCGCCAGATGGTCGAGGGCGACAAGATCTTCGCGTTGTTCCAGTCGCTCGGCACGCCGTGCAACACCGCGATCCACAAGTACATGAACCAGAGGAAGGTGCCGCAGCTCTACGTCGCGACCGGCGCGTCGAAGTGGGGCGACCCGAAGAACTTCCCGTGGACCATGGGCTTCCAGCCCGACTACCACACCGAAGCGGTGATCTACGCCCATCACTGCCTGGCCAACGTCAGGGACGCCAGGATCGGCGTGCTGAGCCAGAACGACGACTACGGGCGCGACTATGTCGGCGGTCTCAAGGAAGGCCTCGGCAAGGAAGTCGGACGGATCGTCAAGTCGGTGACCTTCGAGGCGACCGATCCGACGGTCGACAGCCAGATCATCCAGCTGAAGGATTCCGGCGCCAACGTCTTCATGAACTTTGCCGGGCCGAAGGCCGCCGCACAGGGCATCCGCAAGGCGGCGGACATCGCCTGGAAGCCGACGGCGCACTACCTCAACAACATCTCGGCCTCGGTGGCGGCGGTGATGAAGCCCGCCGGCTACGACAATTCCCAGGGCATCCTGACGGCGGCGTACCTGATGGATGCCACCGACAAGCAGTGGGAGAACAACGACGAAATGAAGACCTGGTCGGCGTGGATGGACAAGCACATGCCGGGCGCCAATAAGGCCGACGCTAACCACATCTACGGCTACGCCGTCAGCTCGGTGATGGTCGAGACGCTGAAGCGCTGCGGCGACAACCTCACGCGCGCCAACCTGATGAAACAGGCGGCGGGCTTCCAGAAGTACCGGGTGCCGCTGCTGCTGCCCGGTATTCTCATGAATACCAGCCCGACCGACTTCTACCCGATCCAGGCGGTGCAGTTGCAGCGCTTCAAGGGCGAGACGTGGGAGCTGTTCGGCGAGATCATGCACGCAGAGAGCACGTGACCGCACTTCGGAACGAAGGCGCACACAATTCAGCGGGCCGCCGGTTTTCCGGCGGCCTTTTCATTTGTGCCTTTTCAAGCCCGCATTTTCGCGGGACAAGTTCGCGCCATTTCAAATGGGAGGTGACATAAAGTGCAGACGAGTAGGCGTGGTTTCATCGGTGGCGTGTCGGCTGCCGCAGTGTTTTCGGGTACGCGTGCGTTCGCGGAAAAGAAGTACGACAACGGTGCCTCGGACACCGAGATCAAGATCGGCCATGCCGGCCCCTATAGCGGCCCCGCATCGGCCTACGGCGTGATCGGCAAGGGCATCGAGGCCTATTGGAAGAGCGTCAACGACGCGGGCGGCATCAACGGCCGCAAGGTCAACTTCATCACCCTGGACGACGGCTACAACCCCTCCAAGACGGTCGAGGTGGTTCGGCAGCTGGTCGAGCAGGAGAAGGTGCTCTGCTGCTTCAACACGCTTGGCACGCCGTCGAACACGGCGATCCACAAGTACATGAACAGCAAGAAGGTGCCGCAGCTCTACGTCGCCACCGGCGCGTCGAAGTGGGGCGACCCCAAGCACTTCCCGTGGACGATGGGCTACCAGCCCGACTACCACACCGAGGGCGTGATCTACGCCAAGCACATCCTCGCGAACATCAAGGATGCGAAGGTCGGCATCCTGATGCAGAACGACGACTTCGGTAAGGACTATCTCGAGGGCTTCAAGGAAGGCCTGGGCAAGGAGAACGCCAAGCTGATCGTCAAGCTCGCCACCTACGAGGTGACCGACCCGACGGTCGAGAGCCAGATCATCCAGCTCAAGGACACGGGCGCCAACGTCTTCTTCAACATCGCGACGCCGAAGTTCGCCGCCCAGGCGATCCGCAAGGCGGCCGAGATCAACTGGAAGCCGGCGCAGTACATGACCAACGTCTCGGCCTCGGTCGCCTCGGTGATCAAGCCAGCCGGGTTCGACAACGCCCAGGGCATCATCACCGCCGCATACCTCAAGGATCCCACCGACAAGAAGTGGGCCGACGACGAGGAGATGAAGATGTGGTCGGCCTGGATGGACAAGTGGATGCCGGGCGCCAACAAGGGCGACGCCAACTACGTGTTCGCCTATTCGGTGTCGTTTCTGATGCACCAGACGCTGAAGAACTGCGGCGACGAGCTCACCCACGCGAACGTGATGAAGCAGGCCGCCAGCTTCAAGAAACTGCGCGTGCCGCTGCTGCTGCCGGGCATCACCGTCTCGACCAGCGCGACCGATTTCTATCCGATCCAGTCGGTCCAGCTCGAGCGCTTCAAGGGCGAGACCTGGGAGCTGTTCGGCGAGATCATGTCGGCCGAAAGCGCCTGATTTCCCGCTTCACAGCAGGAGAAAAGGGAAAGGCCGCCGGCAAAACCGGCGGCTTTTTTCTTGCCGCCTGCGAAGGTTCGCCTACGCTTCTTCCGCTTAACGATAAGTAGTGGAGGAAGCGTGAATACGAACAGGCGTGGTTTTTTGGGTGGCGTTTCGACGGCCGCCATTCTGTCGGCGTCCGGTATGGCGTTGGCTCAGAAGAAGTACGATGAGGGCGCGAGCGATACCGAGATCAAGATCGGTCATTGCTGTCCCTATAGCGGGCCGGCTTCGGCCTACGGTGTGATCGGCCAGGCGCACCAGGCGTTCTTCAAGGCGCTGAACGAGGCTGGCGGCATCAACGGTCGCAAGGTCAACTTCGTCACGCTCGACGACGGCTACGTGCCCTCCAAGGCGGTGGAATGCGTTCGCCAGCTGGTGGAGCAGGACAAGGTGCTGCTGCTGTTCCAGACGCTCGGCACGCCGACCAACACGGCGATCCACAAGTACGTCAACCAGAAGAAGGTCCCGCACCTCTTCATCTCGACGGGCGCATCGAAGTGGGGCGATCCGCAGCACTTCCCCTGGACCATGGGCTACCAGCCCGACTACAATACCGAGGGCTCGATCTACGCGAAGCACCTGCTGGCGAACGTCAAGGATCCGAAGATCGCGGTTCTCATGCAGAACGACGACTTCGGTAAGGACTATGTCGACGGCTTCAGGAAGGGCCTGGGCAAGGACAACGCCGGCAAGATCGTCAAGCAGGTCACCTACGAGGTGACCGATCCGACGGTCGATTCGCAGATCATCCAGCTCAAGGACACCGGCGCCAACGTGTTCCTCAACATCTCCACGCCCAAGTTCGCCGCCCAGGCGATCCGCAAGGCGGCCGAGATCGGCTGGAAGCCGGCACACTACCTCACCAACGTCTCGGCCTCGGTCGCGGCGGTGATGAAGCCCGCGGGTTTCGAGAACAGCCAGGGCATCCTGACCGCGGCCTATCTCAAGGACCCGACCGACAAGCAGTGGGACAATGCGGAAGACATGAAGGCCTGGCGGGCGTGGCTCGCCAAGAACATGCCGAACGCCAACCCCAACGATGCGAACATCGTCTTCGCCTTCTCGGTGGCCAGCCTGATGGTCGAAACCTTGAAGCGCTGCGGCGACGAGCTCACCCGCGCCAATGTCATGAAGCAGGCGGCAAGCTTCCACAACTACACCAACCCGCTGCTGCTGCCCGGCATCACCATCAACACCAGCGCGACCGACTTCTATCCGATCCAGGCGGTCCAGCTGGCCAAGTTCAACAAGGACACCTGGGAGCTGTTCGGCGACGTCATGCACGCCGAGAGCTCCTGATCGCAGAAGAGGAGAGAGGCCGCCGCAAGGCGGCCTTTCTCTTTTGCCCTACTGGTCCTGGCGGCGCGCCGCCCGTTCAGTGGGCTGGCGGCGCAGCGCCTGGCGGCACTCGGCCGTGTTGGTGCGGCCATCCTTGTCGGCGTCGCAGCGCGCGAAGTTCCGGGCAGCCTGGGCCATGAACTCGTCCTGGCTGACGAAGCCGTCATGGTCTCGGTCCACGCGGCGGAAGAACGCCTCCTGCCGCTCGAGCGCGCGGTCGGAGGTCGTCCGCGACTGGGAGAACAGCTCCTCCTTGGTGAGCTTGCCGTCGTGGTTCACGTCGAGTTCCTTGAAGCGGGCCTGCTGGCCCGCATCCCATTCGGCGCGGTCGACGAAGCCGTCCTTGTTGGTATCGTAGCGCATGATGCCGGTGGCTTGGCGTGCTGGCCGTGGAGGATTATCGGTTGTCGGGCCCGGGGCGGCCAACGCCGGGGAGGCGGCGAGCAGGAGCAGGATCAGCGGCAAGTTCTTCTGGATCATGGATGCAACCTTAAATTGTATCAGGAAGGCGAAACTCACGTTCCGGCTCCCTTACCCGCCGCTCTAAGCGCCGATATAGTCCCTGCCGGGCCGGAATTGTGGCCGTGTTGAGGTTTTGTTCTCCTCGGGATCTGTCATGGCATACGACTACGACTTGTTCGTCATAGGCGCCGGTTCCGGCGGTGTCCGTGCTTCGCGCATCGCTGCGGGCTACGGCGCCAGGGTCGGCATCTGCGAGGATTATCGCATCGGCGGCACCTGCGTGATCCGCGGCTGCGTGCCGAAGAAGCTGCTGGTCTATGGCTCCAAGTACGCACACGAGTTCGAGGATTCGCGGGCTTATGGCTGGACGGTCGGCGAGCCGACCCATTCGTGGGCAACCCTGCGCGACAATGTGAGCAAGGAGGTCGATCGGCTGAATGCCGTCTACATCCGCCTGCTCGAGGGCAGCGGCGTGAAGATCCACATGGGCCGAGGTCGGCTGATGGATCGCCACACGATCGAGGTCGGCGGCGAGACCGTAACGGCGGACAAGATCCTGATCGCCACCGGCGGCCGGCCCGAGGTGCCGCCGATCCCGGGCCATGAGTTCGCGATTACCTCGAACGAGGCGTTCCATCTGCCCGACCCGCTGCCCAGGCGCATCACCATCGTCGGCGGCGGCTATATCGCGGTCGAGTTCGCCGGCATCTTCCATGGCCTCGGATGCGAGGTCGACATCGTGATCCGGCGCGACCGCGTGCTGCGCGGCTTTGACGAGGAGTGCCGCACCTTCGTGCACGATTCGCTGAAAGCGGGTGGCATCAACATCCGTTCCGAGACCGAGATCCAGCGTATCTGCGCCACCAGGGACGGCAAAGGTCCGTTCGAATGCTTTACGCCGCTCGGCGGCATGTTCGAGACCGATCTCGTGATGTACGCCACCGGCCGCGTTCCCAACACGCACGGCATCGGTCTGGAGAAGGCCGGCGTGCAGCTCGACAAGGCGGGCGCCGTCGCGGTCGACGAATGGTCGAAGACGACGGCCGACAACATCTGGGCGGTCGGCGACGTCACCGATCGCATCGCGCTCACGCCGGTGGCGCTGATGGAGGGCCACTGCTTCGCCGACACCGAGTTCGGCAACAAGCCGCGCAAGCCCGACCATCGCAACGTGCCGTCGGCAGTGTTCTGCCAGCCCGAGATGGCCAATGTCGGCCTGACCGAGGAGGAGGCGCGCATGACTTTGGGCGAGCTCCGCGTCTACGGCTCGGCCTTCACCCCGATGAAGTACACGCTGGCCGGCCGCAAGCAGCGCACCTTCATGAAGCTGATCGTCGAGGCCGCGACCGACCGGGTGGTCGGCTGCCACATGGTGGGCGACGACGCGGCCGAGCTGATCCAGGGCCTGGCGGTGGCCGTGAAGGCCGGCGCCACCAAGGCCCAATTCGATGCCACCGTGGGCATTCACCCCACGGCTGGCGAGGAATTCGTCACCATGCGGACGGCGCGGCCGGAGCCGGCGCCGCGGAAAGCCGCGGCCGAGTGACTGCCCGGAGTCCGCTAGCCTATTATCCACAGCCCGTATAGGTTCACGACCCCCGAGCACCCGGCCCCGACCAGCCGGCAAGGCTGCGGGTGGTCTCAGGAGGGAGTTAGATGACCGCGATCCAGGGCCCGTCGCGCGCCGCCCCGAAAGGGCAGTCGCGCAGCTCGAGCGCCGCCGATTGGTCGCTCACCAGCTGGCGCGGCAAGCCTGCCCAGCAGATGCCGGTTTACCCCGACGCCGAGGCTGTCGGCCGGGCCGAGGCGCGCCTGCGCCGCTATCCGCCCCTGGTGTTCGCGGGTGAGGCGCGCAAGCTCAAGGCGGCGCTGGCCAAGGTCGCCGCGGGTGAGGCCTTCCTGCTGCAGGGCGGCGATTGTGCCGAGAGCTTCCAGGACTTCACCGCCAACAACATCCGCGACACATTTCGCGTGCTGCTGCAGATGGCGGTCGTGCTGACCTATGGCGCGGGCGTGCCGGTGGTGAAAGTCGGGCGCATGGCCGGCCAGTTCGCCAAGCCGCGGTCGTCGAACGTCGAGAAGGTGGGCGGCGTCGAGCTGCCCTCCTATCGCGGCGACAATGTCAACGGCTTCGAGTTCACCAAGGAAGCGCGCATTCCCGATCCGGAGCGCATGGTGCAGGCCTACAACCAGTCGGCCGCGACGCTCAACCTGCTGCGCGCCTTTGCCCAGGGCGGCTATGCCGATCTGCACGAGGTGAACCGCTGGAACCTCGACTTCGTGCGCACCTCGCCGGCCTCGGCCAAGTACGAGGACCTCGCGGCGCGGCTCGACGAGACGCTGAACTTCATGGCCGCCTGCGGCCTCACCTCGGCGACCACGCCGCAGATCGCCGAGACCGACTTCTTCACCAGCCACGAGGCGTTGCTCCTGCAGTACGAGGAGGCGCTGACCCGCGTCGATTCGACGTCGGGCGACTGGTACGACTGCTCCGCGCACATGCTGTGGATCGGCGACCGCACCCGCCAGCCCGACGGCGCGCATGTCGAGTTCCTGCGCGGAGTCCGCAACCCGATCGGCTTCAAGTGCGGCCCGACGCTGTCGCCCGACGACACGCTGAAGCTGATCGATTCGCTCAACCCGTCGAACGAGGCCGGCCGCATCGTCATGATTGTGCGCATGGGCGCCGACAAGGTCGCCGAGAAGCTGCCGCCGCTGGTTCGCGCGGTGAAGCGCTCGGGCAAGTCTGTGGTATGGTCGTGCGATCCGATGCACGGCAACACCGTCACCGCCTCGAACGGCAAGAAGACGCGCGACTTCGACAACATCCTGCGCGAGGTCACCGAGTTCTTCGCCGTGCACCGTGCCGAGGGCACGCATCCCGGCGGCGTGCACTTCGAGATGACCGGCCAGGAGGTCACCGAGTGCACCGGCGGCGCGGTCGAGATCACAGTCGACAAGCTGAACGAGCGCTACGAGACGCAATGCGATCCGCGCCTCAACGCCAGCCAGGCGCTGGAGCTCGCCTTCCTGCTCGCCGAGCAGCTCAAGGCCGAGCGCCTGTCGGTTCAGCGGGCGCGCCCGGCCGCGTAACGGCCAGCACGGGCGCGCGAAGGGGCAGGGGAACCCATGACGCATCCAGTAAACGGCGATATCGAGCGCTACACCGACCACTACTTCAACCGCACCAAGCGGGTGATCGGCAAGTTCGGCGATGCCGAGGTCACCTACGCCATCTTCATGCGCCGACCGGTGGTGTTTGCACCGCGGCTGGCGCTGGAATGGCTCGAGGCGACGAGGCGCGAGCGCAACACCAAGGTCACTGTCGACCAGCGCTACACCGAGGGCAAATGGGTCGGCGCCGGCGAGCCGATGATGTACATCACGGGCTCGTTCTTCCATCTCGTCGACCTCGAGACGATCTTCCTGCAGAAGCTCGGCCCCGCCTGCGTCGCCGCCTACAACGCCTGGACGATGTGCGCCGACATGCCGAAGTCCGCCTTCCTCGCCATGGATGCGCGGCATTGCGCGGGCCAGGAGATGGCCGAGATGATGGCCTATGCCGCGTCGGTCGGCTCCAATCGGGCCAAGCGCAAGGTCGGCGCGATCGGCTTCATCGGCAACGCCACCCATGCCACGGCGCACTTCTTCGGCCGCGAGTACGGGCTCGGCACCATGCCGCACGCGCTGATCGGCTACGCCGGCTCGACCGTTCGGGCGGCCGAGATGTTCTACGAGACCTTCCCGGGCGAGCCAATGACCGTGCTGGTCGACTACTTCGCCAGGGAGATCTCGGACTCGCTCGATGTCTGCCGGCGCTTTCCGGATCTCGCGGAGAAGGGGATGCTGTCGTTCCGGCTCGACACGACCGGCGGCCGCTACGTCGAAGGGCTCGACCCCGGCACGTCGTACGCAGTGCTCGAGCGCTACTCGCCCGATTCGATCCGCGGCTATCGCAGCGAGGAGGAGCTTCGCTACCTGGTCGGCACCGGCGTCTCCGCGGCGGCGGTCTTCCATCTGCGGCACGCGCTCGATCAGGCGGGCTTCACCAAGACCAAGATCGTTGCCTCGTCGGGCTTCGGCCCCGCCAAGTGCCGTGTCATGGCCGAGGCCAAGGCGCCGATCGACGTGGTTGGCACGGGCTCGTTCCTGCCTTCCAACTGGGGCGAGACCTACGCCACCGCCGACATCGTCGAGTATGACGGTGTCAAGCGGGTGAAGATCGGCCGTGAGTTCCTGCATCGCGGCCGCCCGAAGGCCGCCGCGGCGCCGCTGTAGTTCTCTTGCCGGACCGCGGGCGTCTCGCCCGCCTCATGATCGAGCGCATTCACATGCGCGGAAGAGCGGGCGAGACGCCCGCGGTCCGGCAAGACATGAGAGGAGAAACAATCATGCTCAAGCTCTATTATGCGCCGGGCGCCTGCTCGACGGCGTCGCATATCGGCCTCGAGGAAAGCGGTGCCCCCTACGACAGCCAGGCGCTGTCCTTCGCCAACAACGAGCAGAAGACGCCGGAGTACCTCAAGATCAACCCGCGCGGACGCGTGCCGGCGCTGGTGATCGACGAGGGCACGATCGTCGAGAACACGGCGATTCTCGACTACGTGGCGGCGAAGCACGCGCCGGCGCTGATGCCAAGCGATCCGGTGCAGCGGGCGCAGGCGATTTCGCTGATGGCCTGGTTCTCCAATAACGTGCACCCGTCCTTCACCCACATCAGCCGGCCGGAGCGGTTCGCCACGGACAGCGCGGTGTTCGAGCATCTCAAGGCGACCGGTCGCAACAACTTCCACGCCGCGCTCAAGGAGATCGACGGCATCATCGGCGGCAAGCCCTGGATCCTCGGCGACCAGTTCAGCGTCGTCGACGGCTACGCGCTGGTGTTCTATGGCTGGGGCAAGCGGATCGGCCTGCCGGTCGAGGAGCTGAAGAACTACACCGCCTGGAAGGATCGCATGCTGGCGCGCCCCGCGGTGCGGCGTGTCCTCGAGCGCGAGAAGAACGTCCTGGTCGCCGCGTAGGTGTCAGGCGACGTAGCTGCGATAGAGCGAGCCGAGCTCTTGGCTTTCCTGCGGGGTGATCTCGCCGTCGAGCACGCGCGCTTCCCAGCCGCGCAGCTGGCGCTTGATCTCGCTAGGGGTGCGCGGAGAGAGCAGCACCATGAAGAACTGCTCATGCGGCGACAGCTCGCGTTGCTCGCGGCGGTAGCCGAAGGGGCCGGCGCCCACTGCGCGGGGGCGGATCTCGGCCTGCAGGATCTCGTTCCAGCCCAGCCCCGCATCGCGCAGCAGGCTGGTGGCGAGCTTGGCGGCGGCCAAGGCCTGGTGGGCTTCGGTGCTGCCCAGCGCTTCGAGAGCTTTGACGAGGGCGGCGCGGTCGAAGGTCGACATGAACCAACCTGTGAGGAAGTGGCCGTAACTTCCTACAAGATATAGTGTATTTGACGAAGGGGCAAGCCTATGCGTTCGGTCTTCCCCATCTACCTCCTGGGTCTCGGCAGCTGGTTCGTGCCGCTCGGCATCCAGATGGTGCTGTTCTCGTGGCTGGCGGCGATCGTGTTGCGCATGGATGCCTTCGCCGTCGGCGTGGCGCAGGTCGCGCTGATGGCGCCCGGCATCCTGTTCCTGCCGCTCGGCGGGTTGGTCGCCGACCGGGGCAACGCCCGGCGGCTGCTGCTGCGCTATCACTTCCTTTACGCCGTGCCACCCCTGGTGCTGGCCGCCGTGGTGAGCTCGGGAGCGCTGAGCTATCCGCTGGTGCTCGCCTACGGCCTCGCCGCGGGATCGATCGGCGCCTTCGCCGTTCCGACGCGCGATGCGCTCCTGCCCATGGTCGCTGCAGGTAACCTGCCGCGTGCCGTGGCGCTGGCCACGGCCCTGCAGTTCCTCGGCCAGCTCGTCGGCCTCGCGCTCGCCTCGCAGGCCGATCATGTCGGAGCGCTGCCGCTGCTCGTCGCGCATTCGAGCCTTGTGCTGCTGGGCGCGATCGCCGTCTGGCGCCTGCCCGATCCGCCACCCCATCCGCCAGCCAAGCATCCGGGCTTCTGGTGCGCCATCGCCGACGGCGTCGCCGAGGCCGCGCGCTCGGAGCAGATGTGGCCGGTGTTGCTGATCAATCTCGGGATCGGCGTCTTTTATGTCGGCCCGTTCATGGCCGTCCTGCCGCTGGTCGTTCGCGATATCTATCACGGCGCCGCGGCGGAGATTGCCACCGTGAACATCTCCTTCTGGGCGGGCACCATCATCGCGGCCTTCGCCTTCGCCGGCCTGGCGCGGCGGCTCTCCCTGCGCGGCCGCCTGGTGGTCTGCGCCGTGTCGGTCGGAGCGCTGGTCCTGATGGCGATGGCGACGCATCCGCCCTTCTGGCTGTTGAACGTCCTGTGCGTGGTGTGGGGGCTGGGTGCAGGCATCACCATGACCCAGGGCCGCACCATCCTGCAGATCGTGGCGCCGCCCACGCATCGGGCGCGGCTGATGTCGCTCTTTCAGCTCGGGCTGGGCGGCGGCGGCCCGATCGGCGCGTTCATGGCGGGCGCGCTGGCCTCGATCCTCGGCCTCAAGCTCGCGATGCTTCTGCCGGCCCTGGGGATGGCCGCGCTCATCGTCGCCGTGCTGGTGCGCTCGCGCATCTGGACGATGCGCACGGTTGAGCCAAGCGTGTTCGGCGTTATTCCGCAGCCGCGCGCGGGCTGAGGCGGAGCGTCTGCCAGACGTCCTGCAGGGCGGCGACCAGCCGGGTCATGTCGTCGTCCGAATGTAGCGGGGTCGGCGTGAGCCGAAGGCGCTCGGTGCCGCGCGGCACGGTCGGGTAGTTGATCGGCTGGACGTAGATGCTGTGGCGATCCATCAGCAGGTCGCTCGCCTGCTTGCAGAGCGCAGCATCGCCCACCAGCACCGGGACGATGTGCGTGACCGAGGGCATTACCGGCAGGCCGCCCGCGGCGAGGCGGCGCTTCAGCGTTGCGGCGCGCTCCTGGTGTCGCGTGCGCAGTTCCGAATGGGCGCGCACGTGCCGAATGCTGGCCAGCGCACCGGCCGCGATTGCGGGCGGCATCGAGGTCGAGAAGATGAAGCCCGAGCCGCAGGAGCGCACGAAGTCGACCGTCGCCGCGGTCGAGGCGATGTAGCCGCCGACCACGCCGAACGCCTTGGCGAGCGTTCCCTGCACGATGTCGACCTTGTCGAGCACGCCGTCGCGCTCGGCCACGCCGCCGCCACCCGCGCCGTACATGCCGACGGCATGGACCTCGTCGAGATAGGCGAGGGCGCCATGGCGGTGGGCGAGATCGCACAGCTCGCCGATCGGCGCGATGTCGCCGTCCATCGAATAGACCGATTCGAAGGCCACGAGCTTGGGCGTCGCCGGATCGGACGCCGCGAGCAGCTGCTCGAGGTGGGCAAGATCGTTGTGCCGGAAGATGTGCCGCTTCGCGCCCGAGTGGCGAATGCCGGCGATCATCGAGGCATGGTTGTAGGCGTCGGAGTAGAGCTCGCAGCCCGGCAGCATCGCGCCCAGGGTCTGAAGCGTGGTCTCGTTGGCGACGTAGCCCGAGGTGAAGACCAGCGCCGCCTCCTTGCCATGGAGCGAGGCGAGCTCGCGTTCGAGTGCCACATGCATGGTGTTGGTGCCGGAGATGTTGCGCGTGCCGCCGGCGCCCGAGCCCTGCGTGCCGATCGCGGCCTGCATTGCCTCGAGCACGACCGGGTGCTGGCCCATCGCCAGGTAGTCGTTGCTGCACCAGACCGTGACGTCGCGCACCGCGCCGTTGTGATGGAAGCGTGCCCGGGGGAAGGCACCGACGATGCGCTCGAGCTCCGCGAAGACGCGATAGCGCCCCTCATCATGCAGACGCTGCAGATGACCGGCAAAGAAAGCCTGGTAGTCCATTCCTGACCCGTGTTTCCGCGGCCGAAATTACTCGGCTCGCCCGCTCAGTTCTTGACCTTTTTGGTCGCGGATTGGGGAAACACGATCACGTGACGCTAATTGCGACTCGTTCGCAACTAGACGAAGAGCGCAGTGAGTAGGGCGGTTGTGAGGAAAAACGAAACCGTCAGCAGGGGCAGCGCGCCCAGGAGCCGCGTCTGCGTCGGCAGGCCCTCCCAGTAACGCAGGGTGGTGAGGGCGGCGAACAGGGCGAGCAGAGCGCCGATTGCCCATAGCGCGAAGGCGATCGGCATGGCGACCGCGCCGCCCTCGCCCTGGACGTCGATCATTCCGATGCCGACGATCGCCGGCAGGACGGAGGCGGCAAAGAACGCCACCGCCCAGATCGCCCGGTTTCGAATCCGCTGGTTGGTACCGAGCGGCGGTGTCCAGCCGGGGCGTGCCCCGTCCGTCGTGTCAGGTCTTGAAATGGTCAGCCCTTGAACTTGCCTTCCGCCTTGAGCTCGCCCATCGCCGCATCGAGCGACTGGCGCAGGCGGCTGAACAGGTCGGCGAGCTCGCTCTCGTTGATGATCAGCGGCGGGCAGATGGCAATGCGGTCGCCCATGTTGCGGATGAACAGACCGCGCTGGACCGCATGGTTGTAGACCTTGAGCCCGGCGCCGTCGGCAACCAGGTCGAACGCCTCCTTGGTCTTCTTGTCCTTCACCACTTCGAGCGCGCCGAACATGCCGATGCCCATCGCCTCGCCGACCAGCGGGTGATCGTCGAACGACTTGATGTGCTTCTGGAAGACCGGGCTCAGCCGCTTGGCGTGACCGAACAGGTCGATCTCGTCGTAGATCTTTTGCGCCTCGAGCGCGACCGCGGCGGCCACCGGATGGCCTGAGTAGGTGAAGCCGTGGCCCCAGGTGCCGATCTTGTCGCTCTCGCTCATCAGCGCCTGGTAGACCTTGTCGGTGATCATCACCGCCGAGATCGGCAGGAACGAGGCCGACAGCGCCTTGGCGCAGGTCAGGATGTCCGGCTTGATGTTGAGCGTCTGGCAGCCCCAGACGTTGCCGGTGCGGCCGAAGCCGCAGATCACCTCGTCGGCGACGAACAGCATGTCGTACTTGCGACAGACTGCCTGAATCTTCTCGTAATAGCCCTTGGGCGGCACGATCACGCCGCCGGCGCCCATCACCGGCTCGCAGATCATTGCCGCGACCTCGTCGGCGCCCCCTTCCTTGATGATCAGCTGCTCGAGCTCGTCGGCGCAGCGCGTCGCGAACTGCTCCTCGGTCTCGCCCGGCTTGCCGAAGCGATAGAAGTGCGGACAGCTCGTATGCAGGATGCCCTGGATCGGCAGGTCGAAGGAGCGATGATTGGCCGGCAGGCCGGTCAGGCTCGCCGAGGCGACCGTGACGCCGTGATAGCCCTTGGTGCGCGAGACGATCTTCTTCTTCTTCGGCCGGCCCAGCGCATTGTTCATGTACCACACCATCTTGATGACGGTGTCGTTGGCCTCGGAGCCGGAATTGGCGAAGAAGACCTTCGACATGTCGACCGGCGCCATCTGCTTCAGCTTCTCGGCGAGGTTGATCGCCGGCTCGTGGCTGCGCTGGTTGAAGGCATGGTAGAACGGCAGCTGCTTCATCTGCTCGTAGGCGACAGTCGCCAGCCGCTCGTTGCTGAAGCCCAGCGCCGCCGACCACAGGCCGGCCATGCCCTCGATGTACTCCTTGCCGTCGTCGTCCATCACGTAGACGCCGCGGCCGCGAACGATCGTCAGCGGGCCGGTCGTCTCGTGCTTCTTGAAGTTGGTGTAGGGGTGCAGATGGTGGGCAATGTCGCGGGCAGCATTGGAATTGCCGCGAAAGCTGCGTGAAACGTCGTTCATGGACCGCACCCTCAATTTGAGCGAGGTGTGCACGATAGGAGCCCGCCGGAAGCCTGTCCAACTTGTGTGTTTTGAGCCGTCCTCTGAGAATTTTTTGCCGTTTGACGCCTCCTCAGAGGCGGTGCAATTTGCCGCGCCGAGATATGCGCCCGTGCATGGGACAGGTGCGTGGGGCAGGGCTGTTGGAGGGAATTTGATGAAGTTGAGCTTCCGTCGTTCCATGGCGATCAGCGCCATGATGTTCGCCGCGTTCATGGCCGGGTCGGCCGATGCCAAGACGTTCAGGTGGGCCAACTCGGGCGACGTCAGCTCGATGGACCCCTACGCCCGCCAGGAAACCTTCCTGCTGACCTTCACCTCGAACATCTACGAGCCGCTGGTGCGGCGCGACAGGGACCTCAAGCTCGAGCCGGCGCTGGCGGTGAAGTGGGGCCAGACCGATCCGACGCACTGGTACTTCGACCTGCGCAAGGACGTGAAGTTCTCCGACGGCACGCCGTTCAATGCCGACGACGTGGTGTTCTCGATCAACCGCGCCAACGGCCCCGGCTCCAACCTCAACGGAAACTTCGGAACGATGGAGTCGATCAAGAAGGTCGACGACTACCGGGTCGAGGTGACGACCCGCGTTCCCGATCCGCTGCTTGCCGACAAATGGGCGTCGATCGGCATCATGTCCAAGGTGTGGTGCGAGAAGAACAACGCCGTCAACGCCGCGGATATGGTCAAGAACGAGGAGAACTACGCGACCCGAAACGCCATGGGTACCGGTCCCTTCGTGCTGAAGGAGCGCCGCGCAGGCGAGAAGACGATCCTCGTCGCCAACCCGACCTGGTGGGACAAGCCCACGCATAACCTCACCGAGGTGATCTTCACGCCGGTGCCGAACGCGGCGACCCGCGTGGCCGCCCTGAAGTCGGGCGACATCGACATGACCTACGAGGTCCCGCCGGCCGACACCGAGAGCCTGAAGAAGGACGCCAATATCAAGGTGATGGAAGGCCCCGAGACGCGCGTCGTCTATCTCGGCTTCGACGAGGAGCGCGACGAGCTGGTCGAGTCCAACGTCAAGGGCAAGAACCCGTACAAGGACAAGCGCGTCCGCGAGGCGATGTTCCGCTCGATCGACGTCGACGCGATCAAGCGTACCGTGATGCGCGGCCAGTCGTTTCCGACCATGCTGATGGTGGCGCCGGGCATCAACGGCTACACCAAGGATCTCGACAAGCGCCCGCCGCTGCTGAAGCCCGATGAGGCCAAGAAGATGCTGGCCGATGCCGGCTATCCCAACGGCTTCGAGACCGGCATGGACTGCCCGAACGATCGTTACGTCAACGACGAGAAGATCTGCCAGGCCGTCGTGTCGATGCTGGCCAAGATCGGCATCAAGGTGAACCTGCGCGCCCAGACCCGCAGCCTTTACTTTGCCAAGATCCTGCGCAGCACCTCGGACGGCAAGCCGTCGAATACCAGCTTCTTCATGCTGGGCTGGTCGCCGGCCACGACCTACGACGTGCACAACGTGTTCGAGCAGCTGATCCAGACTCCGAACATCAAGACCAAGAAGGGCCTGTTCAATCCCGGCGGCTACTCGAACAAGAAGTTCGACGAACTGGCGGACAAGATCGAGGTCGAGACGGACAAGGCCAAGCGCGACGCCATGATCCACGAGGCGACCAAGATCTACACCGAGGACTACGCCTATATCCCGCTGCACCAGCAGGCGCTGGTGTGGGCGATGCGCAAGAACGTCGACCTGGTCCAGCCAGCCGACAATTCATTCCCGCTGCGCTTCGTGAATATTAAGTAGCCTGCGGCACTTAAACGGCCGGCCCCGCCGCCTCTGGCGCGCGGGGCCGGTTCCGTTTTGGCTCCGATCCTGCTAGGGGTCCGGCCGGGCTAGAAACAATCAAGAAATGCTCGCATTCATCCTGAGACGCCTGGTCCAGTCGGTCGCCGTCCTGCTGGTGGTCGGGCTCGTGTCCTTTTCCCTGTTCCGTTATGTCGGTGACCCGATCAACGGCATGGTCGGCCAGGACACCCCGGCCAGCGAGCGCGAGGCGCTGAAGGAGAAGCTCGGCCTCAACGACCCCGCGCCGGTCCAGTTCCTCCACTTCATCGGCAACGCCGCCAAGGGCTGGTTCGGCCTCAGCTACCGCACCTCCGAGCCGGTCAACCGCATGATCCTGGAGCGCCTGCCGGCGACCCTCGAGCTCAGTTTCTGCGCCGCCCTGTTCGCCTTGCTGATTGGCTTGCCGATGGGCGTCTATACCGGCCTCTATCCACGACATTGGAGCAGTCGGGCGCTGCAGGCGGTCTCGTTGCTCGGCGTGTCGCTGCCGACCTTCGTGATCGGTATCCTGCTGATCCTGGTCTTCTCGGTGATGCTGCGCTGGCTGCCGTCGTTCGGCCGTGGCGAGACGGTGAACCTCGGCTGGTGGACCACCGGCTTCCTGCGCTGGAAGGGCATCGAGGCGCTGATCATGCCGGCGATCACGCTGGGTCTGTTCCAGCTCACCCTGATCATGCGGCTGGTGCGCTCGGAGATGCTCGAGGTGATGCGCACCGACTACATCAAGTTCGCCCGCGCGCGCGGCCTCACCAATCGCGCCATCAATTTCGGTCATGCGCTCAAGAACACGCTGGTGCCCGTGATCACGATCACCGGCCTGCAGCTCGGGAGCATCATCGCCTTCTCGGTCGTGACCGAGACGGTGTTCGCTTGGCCGGGCGTCGGCCAGCTCTTCATACAGTCGGTGCAGTTCGTCGACATTCCGGTGATGGCGGCCTACCTGATGCTGATCGGCCTGCTGTTCGTCCTGATCAACCTCGCCGTCGATCTGCTGTACTTCGCCGTCGACCCGCGCCTGCGTGGCGGCGGACTGGCGCGCGCCGGGGGGCACTGAGCATGGCCCAATGGATCGCCCGTGCCGCCGACAGCGACATCTGGTGGAGCTTCAAGTCCTCCGTCACCACGGTGATCGCCGCCATCGTCACCCTGCTGATCATCGTCGTCGCCTTCCTGTCGCCGGTGCTCGCGCCGCACACGCCGTTTGATCCGTCGACCTTGAGCCTGACCGACGGCCTCAAGCCGCCGGTCTTCATGGGCGACGACGGCGACTGGTCGTTCCCGCTCGGCACCGACGATCAGGGCAGGGACGTGCTCTCCTCGATCATGTACGGCACGCGGCTGTCGCTCGAGGTGGGCTTCGCCTCGGTCGTGGTGGCGATGCTGCTCGGCATCACACTTGGCCTTTTCAGCGGTTACTTCGGCGGTGCGGTCGATTCGGTGATCATGCGCATCGCCGACGTGCAGCTCACCTTTCCGGCGATCCTGGTGGCGCTGCTGATCGACGGCATCGTGCGTGGCATCCTGACCAGTCAACGACACGACGAGATCGCCGTGTTCGTCATCGTCGGCGCGATCGGACTGAGTTTCTGGGTGCAATACGCCCGCACCGTGCGCGGCTCAGTGCTGGTCGAGAAGAACAAGGAGTACGTCCAGGCGGCCCGCGTGATCGGTCTGTCACCGATCCTGATCATGTTCCGCCACGTACTGCCCAACGTCACCGGGCCGGTGCTGGTGATCGGCACCATCAACCTCGGCCTCGCCATCATCACCGAGGCGACGCTCTCTTTCCTCGGCGTCGGCCTGCCATCGACCCAGCCGTCGCTCGGCACCCTGATCCGCCTCGGCAACGAGCTGCTGCAGTCGGGCGAATGGTGGATCACGCTCTTCCCGTCGATCACGCTGGCCGCGCTGGTGCTGGCGGTGAACCTGCTGGGCGACTGGCTGCGCGACGCCCTGAACCCGAAGCTCCGCTGATGGCCACCAACAACCCGCCGCTGCTGGAAGTGAAGAACCTCCGCGTCGAGTTCCCGACGCGGCGCGGCACGCTGCTCGCCGTCGACAATGTCTCGTTCGAGATCTCGCCCGGCGAGGTGCTGGGCGTGGTGGGCGAGTCGGGCGCCGGCAAGTCGCTGACCGGCAACGCCATCATCGGCCTGCTCGAGCCGCCGGGTCGCATTGCCGCCGGCGAGATCCGGCTCGAGGGGCGACGGATCGACAACCTGCCCTACGAGGAGATGCGCAAGGTCCGTGGCGCGCGCATCGGCGCGATCTTCCAGGACCCGTTGACCAGCCTGAACCCGCTCTATTCGGTCGGCCGCCAGCTGGTCGAGACCATCCAGACGCACAAGCCGCTCTCGACCGCACAAGCTCGCGCGCGGGCGCTCGAGCTCCTGAAGGAAGTCGGCATCCCCGGCGCCGAGCACCGAATCGATCACTATCCGCACCAGTTCTCGGGCGGCATGCGGCAGCGCGTGGTCATCGCGCTCGCCCTGTGCGCCGGCCCGCGCCTGATCGTGGCCGACGAGCCGACCACCGCGCTCGACGTCTCGATCCAGGCGCAGATCATCGCGCTGCTGAAGCGCCTCTGCCGCGAGCACCAGACGGCCGTGATGCTGGTCACGCACGACATGGGCGTGATCGCCGAGACGGCCGACCGGGTCGCCGTCATGTACGCCGGCCGCATCGCGGAGATCGGCCCGGTCCGCGACGTGATCAAGCACGCGCAGCATCCGTACACGAAAGGCCTGATGGGCTCGATCCCGCATCTCGGCGAGCGTGGCGAGCGACTGACCCAGATCGAGGGCTCGATGCCGCGCCTGACGGAAATTCCCAAGGGGTGCGCTTTCAACCCGCGCTGCACCTTCCGCGGCGAGCGCTGCCTGGTCGATCGGCCTGAGCTGATGGCCGCCGGCGCGAGCCGCGCCGCCTGCTGGCTGCACGACGCACGCGGCGTCGGCGTTCCTGTTGTCAGGGAGCCCGCCAGTGCCTGAGTTCGTGCAGATCGACGGGCTGAAGCGCTACTTCGACGTCTCGGCGCCGTGGCTGGTGCGCAAGCTCGAGAACCGGCCGCGCCAGATCGTGCAGGCGGTCGACGGCGTCGATATCACCATCGCCAAAGGCGAGACCTTCTCGCTGGTGGGCGAGTCGGGCTGCGGCAAGTCCACGGTCGCGCGCCTGGTGGTCGGCCTCTATCCGCCGACCGCCGGCACGATCGCATTCGACGGCCACGATATGTCGCAACGCCGGGGCGGGACCGAGACCTCTGCGCTGCGGCGCCGGCTGCAGATGATCTTCCAGGATCCCTATGCCAGCCTCAATCCGCGCTGGCGGGTGTTCGACATCATCGCCGAGCCGATCCGCGCCTTCGGCCTCGCCAAGGACAAGGCCGACCTGCGCAAGCAGGTCGAGGACCTGCTGCGTCAGGTGCGGCTGACGCCAGCGGACGGCGCCAAGTTCCCGCACGAATTCTCCGGCGGCCAGCGCCAGCGCATCTCGATCGCCCGCGCGCTCGCCAGCCGTCCGGAATTCCTGGTGTGCGACGAGCCGACCTCGGCGCTCGACGTGTCGGTGCAGGCGCAGATCCTGAACCTGATGATGGACCTGCAGCGGCGGCTGCAGCTCACCTATCTGTTCATCAGCCACAATCTCGCGGTCGTCTATCACATCTCCACCCGTGTGGGCGTGATGTACCTCGGTCGCGTGGTCGAGCAGGCGCCGACCGAGACGCTGTTCCGCCGGCCCAAGCATCCGTACACGCGGATGCTGCTCGACACGATCCCCGACCTCGAGATGACTGGCCGCCAGCGCACTCCGGTCGGCGGCGAGGTGCCGAGCCCGATCAACCCGCCCAGCGGATGCACCTTCCATCCGCGTTGTCCGTTCGCGAACGACCGCTGCAAGGTCGAGCGTCCCAAGGCCCTGCCGGCCGAGGACGGCACGGTCGCCTGCCACGGCATTGAGGAAGGTCGCATCCCGGTCGAGGAACGGAGCTACTCATTGGACCGCGCGCAGCCTGCGCGTTCATGAGTTTGAGCGCGCAGGATGCGCGCGGCCCACAAGACGACATATGCGCCGTCTTCGCTTGACCCCGCTCGGCGCTAACGTACGATCCGCTGCCTTTTTCACTCATCCGTTGGGAGAGTCCGCATGCCGGTGATCAACCGCATCGCCTCGTTTCACAAGGACATGACCGCGTGGCGCCACGACATCCATAGCCACCCCGAGACGGCCTTCGAGGAAGTGCGGACCGCCGATATTGTTGCGGAGAAGCTGAAATCGTTCGGTATCGAGGTGCATCGCGGCCTTGCCAAGACCGGCGTGGTGGGCGTGCTGCGCTCGGGCAACTCCAAGCGCGCGATCGGCCTGCGGGCCGACATGGACGCGCTCGATGTTCACGAGACCAACGACTTCGCCCACAAGTCGACGATCCCCGGCAAGATGCATGCCTGCGGCCATGACGGCCACACGGTGATGCTGCTGGGCGCCGCCAAGTACCTCGCCGAGACCAGGAACTTCGACGGCACCGTCTACTTCATCTTCCAGCCGGCCGAGGAGAACGAGGGCGGCGGCCGGGTCATGGTCGAGGAGGGGCTATTCGAGAAGTTTCCCTGCGAGGGCGTCTACGGCATGCACAATATCCCGGGCGTTCCGGTCGGCCGCTTCGCCGTCCGGCCCGGCCCGATGATGGCCGCCTATGACATCTTCGAGGTCGTCATCAAGGGCGTCGGTGCGCACGGCGCCATGCCGCATCACGGCATCGACCCGGTGGTTGTCGGCTCGCACATCGTCACCGCGCTGCAGTCGATCGTGGCGCGCAACCTCGACCCGATGGACACCGCGGTGGTCTCGACCACCCAGATCCATGCCGGCGACACCTGGAATGTGATCCCGCAGGAGTGCGTGCTGCGGGGCACCGTGCGCACGTTCAAGAAGCCCGTGCAGGACATGATCGAGGCCAAGATCGAGAAGATCGCGCGCAACGTCGCCGCCGGCTTCGGCGCGGAGGTCGCGAAGTGGCGCTACGAGCGCCGCTATCCGGCGACCGTCAACACGCCGCAGGAGACCGAGTTTGCGGCCCAGGCGGCCACGGCGCTGGTCGGTGTGGAGAACGTCAACCGCAACCCGACGCCGGCGATGGGCAGCGAGGACTTCGCCTGGATGCTGCTGAAGAAGCCGGGCTGCTACATCTGGGTCGGCAACGGCGACGGCGAAGGCTCGTGCATGGTCCATAACCCGGGCTACGACTTCAACGACGACATCCTGCCGATCGGCGCCTCTTACTGGGCGACCCTGGTCGAGCAGCAGCTGTCGCGGCAGGCGATGCCGCAAGCCGCGGAGTAGCAGCACCAACCTCGCTGGCTGTCGTGGTTCATCCCTACAAGAACCGGAGGATCGGCCTCGCCACCATGCACGAGAAGGAACGGGCGCTGGCGGCGCCGTTCCGCCGCGTGCTGGGGGCCGAGATCGTCGTGCCGCCGCTCGACACCGACACGCTCGGCACCTTCTCGGGCGAGGTGCCGCGACCGGACGCGCTGGTCGAGACCTCGCTGCTCAAGGCCGAGATGGTGTTCGAGGCGATGCCCGACGTCGATTGCGCCGTGGCGAGCGAGGGCAGCTACGGGCCCATCGAGCGGCTGCCGCTGGTGCCGGGGGGCGTCGAGCTCCTGGCCTTCGTCGACCGCAGGCACGGCATCCGCCATGTCGAGACCATGCCGACCCATCGCACGACCTGGCGCCTTCAGCGCTTCGCCAAGGGCGATCCCGACCGGCTGCTGGCGCTGAAGGGCATGGGCTTTCCGCGGTTCGGCGTGTTCGTGGTCTGCAGCAGCGACATGAGCCAGCCGATCAAGAACCTCGCGACGGTCGACGAAGTGATCGCGGCGATGGACCGCGAGGCCGAACGCTCGGAGGACGGGCTGGCGGTGCTCTACTCCGACATGCGCGCGCACAAGAACCCGATGCGCATGCTGGTGCTGCGCGCGGCGGGCTACAAGCTGGCCAAGCGCCTGCAGCGGCTGTGCCCGAAGTGCCGCGCGCCGGGCTTCGGCTCGATCGGCTCGCGCCGCGGCCTGCCGTGCGAGGGCTGTGGCGAGCCGACGCACTGGATCGATTTCGAGATCGACGGCTGCGGCGTCTGCGGCCACGCGACCAGCCGCCCGCGCAGGGACGGCCGCAGGACCGCGCCGCGTCTCAGCTGTTCCTCTTGCCGGACCGGGGGTGTCCCGCCCGCTCATACGCGCATATGAATGCGCTCTATGATGAGGCGGGCGGGACGCCCGCGGTCTGGCAAGACTACGGCATCCGCACGGCCTTCTTCGCGCAGCTGGGGAAGTAGCCGCGGATCTTCTGCATCGTTTCGGTCGTGCGGCCCGCGGCGGCTGCTTCGTCGATCGCGTACATGTCGGCCGGCGTGACCGTCGTCTGGGCCTGGTCCGCTACGCAGCCGCAGGTCTCGTCGCAGATCTTGCGCTTGGCGTCGGGCAGCTTGAGCGTGGTCTGGCAGCTCTCGATGCATTGGCCGAGGAAATGCGTGCGCTGCGCCTGGGTCCAGTCGGCCCATGCCGGCATGCTGAGCATGAGGAGCAGGGCGGATGCGATCGACAGACGCAGCATCGGGTCACTCCTTCAGGTCGGTGGCGAGATGGAAAAGGCAGTCGCCGCGCTCGCAGCGGGCGGGGATGCGCTTGCACAGCACCAGGCCATCACGCTTGAAGCTTAGCACTTCGGGCTCGCGCCAGGGTGTGTGGTGGAAATGGATACGCGCGGCCGGCTGGCCCTGGGCGACCATGTCGCCGAGGTCGACCAGCGGCTCGAACAGCCCGCCGTCCGACGCATAGACGTAGTAGTCGTCGCCACCGATCTCGGTCAGTCGGGTCGGCGTCGGCGCCGGGACCGGTCCCTGCAGCAGGCCGATATGTGCCAGCACGCGCCGCATGCCGTCCTGGGCGATCTTGAGAGAGGAAGGTGTGACGAGCCCACCGCCGCCGAGCTCGGTGCCCATCGACACGACGCCCTGGCGGAATGAGGCGGAGGTGAAGGTGCGGCCGCCGCCCTGCGGCGCTGCCGCGAGATAGCTGACCGGCGCACCGAACGCCTTCAACATGCCCAGCACCGTCTTCATCCGCGCCTCGTCGCCATGGCGCGGTGCGAGCGCGCTCGGGATGTAGGCGAGCGAGCTGCCGCCGGAGTGGAAGTCGAAGCTGTAATCGAATGTCGGCAGGAGCACGTGCTCGATGAAATGCGCGATCTGCTCGGTGATCGTGCCTTCGGGATTGCCGGGGAAGGAGCGGTTGAGGTTGCCGTCGTCGATCGGCGAGGTTCGCATGCCCGCCATCGCGGCCGGGAAGTTGGCCGATGGCAGGATCACCAGCCGGCCCTTGATGTCCTTGGGCTCCAGGGCGCGGATCAGGTTGCCGAGCCCGATCTGCCCTTCCCACTCGTCGCCGTGATTGCCGGCCTGCATCAGCACGTTCGGCCCGTCGCCGTTCTTGATGCGCACGATCGGGATCGGGATCCAGCCATAGGCCGAGCGGTGCACCGAGTGAGGCACCCGCACGAAGCCGGTCGCCTTGCCCTCGGCGTTCAGGTCGATGTCGGCGGCGAGGCGGCTCATCGCCGCGAAATCGGTCTTGCTCAAATCGGCTCACTCCATAGACGCTCGTTGCTCAGCGCCTCGGCCACGTCGGCCGAAATCGCCGTCAGAAGCTTCTCGCCCTTGTCGGCGCTCGCCGCGCCCGCATCGCCGATCACGCCGATCGGCGAGCGGCTCGACAGCTGCCGCCAGCGATAGACGCCTTCGTTGACGCCGGGAATCGCCGACAGGCCGGGCACGTACGGCCCGTGCATCTGCGACAGCTCGTCGGGATTCACCAGCTCCGGCGCCATCGCCATGATCATCGAGGTCTCGGCCTCGCAGGCATGCAGCAACGCCTTCTGCTTCTGCAGCAGCCCCGCAATCGACTTGGCGGCGATGTCCCAGTAGGTGCCGGTGGCGAGCGGCAGTTTGTACTCGACCGTCAGCTCGCCGATCATGTTCTGCAGCGCCGTGGTGTTCCCGCCATGGCCGTTCAGCACGAAGATACGCTTGAAGCCGTGGCGGATCGCCGAGGTCACGACGCAGCGGATCACGGCATACATCGTCGCGTAGTCGAGCGTAATGGTGCCGTTGAGCGACATGTGATGTTCGGACATGCCGTAGGGAATGGTCGGCGCCACCACCACCGGCACGCTCTTCTCCATAAGGCGCGCGGCCCGATGCGCCACCTCGTGCACGCAACGCCAGTCAACCATGCTCGGCAGGTGTGGGCCGTGCTGCTCGGTGGCCCCGATCGGCACGATCACGATGGCATTGCGCTGGGCAAGCGCCTTGATCTCCGAGGCCTTCAGCCTCGACCAGTCAATTTCGGACATTCACTCCTCTTGTGCTGGGGCGGGCCACTCCAGTGGCGCGTTCTTGTCTTTTCTGTACCGAGCGGGCTCTCGCGCCTCAGAAGGCGCTGCCGCCCGGCCGTTGTAGCGCGTCTGAACGCGCTACAACGTGGGCAGCGGCTGGAGCTTCATGCCCAGCCATTTCTGGTGCAGCCGGTCGATCTCGCCGTTCATCATATTGAAGAAGATGAAGCTGTTGAGCCACTGCAGCAGATTGTGCTCGCCCATCCGCACGCCCATGTGCGCGGGGCTGCGGCGGATGGTGAACTTGAGGTCGAACTCCTTGCCCGGATTGCGCTTCTGCAGGTCCGGGATGATGAGGCTGTTGGTAGCGAATAGGTCGGCCTGGCCGGAGACATAGGCCGCCGCGGCGGTCGCGTCATCCTCGGTGCGCATGATGGTGGCCTTGGGCGCCATTGCCGACAGCGCCAGCTCCTGCGTCGTGCCCTTGGCCGCGGCGACCTTGAGCTTGCCGATCTTGTCGGCCGAACTCACGTCGGCGCTCTTGGGACCGAACACTGCGAGCTGGGTGTCGGCGTAGGGCGCCGTGAACATGATCTGCTTGGCGCGTTCGGGCGTGAGCCCCATCACCGAGATCACGACGTCGACCTTGTTCGTCAGCAGGAAGGGAATACGGTTGGCGCCGGTGACCTGCTGCATCTCGAGCTTCACACCCAGTGCCTTGGCGACCATGCCGGCCAGCTCGATGTCGAAGCCCTCGGGCTCGCGCTTCTCGTTCTGCGAGCCGAACGGCGGCACATCCAGCGGTGTGGCGATGCGCACGACGCCCTTCTTGAGGATATCCTCGAAGGCATCGGCCCTTGCTTCGGTCGATAGGCCCGTCGTTCCCCAGGCCGAGAAGGCAAGCACGGCCAGCAACCCGAATATGCAGCGTTTCATGGTTCTCCCTCCAAAACTCCCCGACGTCGGCATCGATTTTGAATTACGATGGGAGGGAGAGGAAGCAATGACTGCACCCTTCGACGTGACGAAACCCCTGCCGGGCGCCAATTTCGGCGCCACCGTTCGGCTTGCGAACAAGCTCGGCAAGACGATGCCCGAGGGCCTGCCACAGGCGCTGGCCGATGCCGGCGGGCTGCTGCTGATCCCGGGCTTGAGCGAGATCAGCGACGACCCGCAGCTCCTGGTGACGCTGAGCTACCTGTTCGGGCCGGAGGTCGAGGACTATCGCACGCTGCTCACGCGCGTGACGATGGCGCATGAGACGGTGCCGGAGATCTTCATGGTCACCAACATGGTGCCGGGCGCGCGCCCGCCGCCGAAGCAGCCCGATCCGCCGCTCGCGGCCGACGGCAAGCTGCCGGTGCAGTATCCGCATCGCAAGGGCTGGCACACTGACCAGAGCTATCGCCGCCCTCCGCCGGACATCTCGCTGTTCTATGCCGCCACGCCCGTCGCGCGCGGCAGCGGCCAGACGATCTTCGCATCAGGCCATCTCGCTTACGACGCGCTGCCGGCCGATCTGAAGGCGAAGGTCGAGACGCTGCAGGGTCTGCATGCGCAGCCCGGCAGCGGGCGCAGCCGCGGCGACATCGAGGCCGGGAAGACGCCACCTGCCGTCCTCCCGCATCAGCGCTCGCAGAGGCAGCCGGTGGTACGCACGCATCCGGTCACCGGCCGCAAGGCGCTTTATCTCTGCGAGAGCGGCCAGATGGACTGGCACGAAGGTCCGTTCGTCGGCATGGAGCCCGGACCGTACGGCGACGGCGCGAAGCTGCTCGACCAGCTGATGACGCACTACACACGGCCCGAATTCATCTACGTGCACGAGTGGACGCAAGGCGATGTGCTGGTGTGGGACAATCGGTGCCTGATCCACGCGGCGACCTGGTACGACGCCGACAGGGAGCAGCGCATGATGTGGCGCACCACTGTGCGCGGCAATCCGGGCGCGATCTATGCCGGCGAGAAGCGCAGCTGGATTCCTGCCGAGGTCGCGGCCGAATAGCTAACGCGCGAGGAGGCGGCGGATCTGCGCCTCGAGATCGCGATGCGCGTAGGGCTTGGCGAGATGCGGTCCCTCCTCGCAGAGGTCGCCGGCCGTCTCGGCGGCGCGTCGCACGCCCGACGTCAGCAGCACCTTGAGATCCGGCCGCGCCTTGCGGATCCAGTGCGCCAGCGCGAAGCCATCGATCTGACCCGTGGCTTCGAGATCGATGAAGGCGACGTCCGCTTTCGTACCCGCCTCGAGCAACTGTCTCGCCTCGGCAGGATTGTCGGCTTCGATCACGGCATAGCCGCACTGGCGCAAGTAGGCGGCAATCGCCATGCGCATCAATGGACTGGATTCGACCAGCAATACCGTCGGGATTTTGGGAGACTGCGGCCGTATGGCCGCGGAAGCGGTGCGTGCCATTGGCCGCCACAACGCGGCAATCCGCGCAGGGGTTCCATAGCCGGGAAACTTGGAACGGCCGCATGAAAAGCGCACAGTAACTGTCATCGGCTTTGGCCGACTTGGGTTCAGCCCCCCAAGGATGATGTTTCCGCTTGTCGTATGGTCAGTTGCACGGGGAATCATGGGTGGGGAATGTCTGCCGGCGCCTGATGGGCCGGGAGAGGCTGCACAACGCGTCGTGCTGGTCGTCGAGGACGAGGTCGTCCTGCGCATGGCCGTGAGCGCACACCTGCGTGAAGCCGGATTCGTCGTGATCGAAGCGGTCGATGCCGAGGAGGCGGTCGAGCTGCTGCACGCCAATAACAAGATCCAGCTCGTGTTCAGCGACATCACCATGCCGGGCACGATGGACGGCGAGCAGCTGGCCGACTGGATCAGCGATCGCTATCCGGAGATCCGCATCCTGATGACCTCGGGCATCAAGCAGCGCGGACACCAGGCTTTCATCGCCAAGCCCTATTCGTTCATCGAGCTGCAGCGACGCATCGAGAAGATGCTGGCCTAGCCGATGTAGCCCTGGGCGCCGCCGTTACGCAGCCACAGGCGGATCAGCAGACGGCGCCGCTCGGCCTCCTCGAAATCGGTGAACTCGGTGCGGCTGTGCCCGACTTCGCGATTGGCGACGTACTGGATCTCGCCGGCGTCGAGGCGGAACTGGAATTGCAACGATTCGTCGGCGAACACCTCCTTGATCGCCTCCAGCGCCGCGGTGGTCTCGTCGTCCATTCCGCCACCCTTGAGGGCATAGCCGCCGCGGATCTGGTGCAACGACATGCGGGCGCTGAGCCGCTCGCCATCCCGGATGAACAGGGGCGCGGCGAAGGTCTCCGCCTCGCCAGGATGGTACTCGCGCTGGCGGTCGAACCAGAACGGCTCGTAGAGTCGCGGCAGCACCTCGCGATGGCGCTCACGCAGCGCATTGTGCACGGTGGCGAAGCTCATGACGCGGCTCATGCCGCCGTCCTTCGCCGGCCGCACGCACAGCAGGCCGACATATTCCGGCATGGTGAGGTTGTAGGAATTGTCGTTGTGGAACTGCAGCTCGATGTTGGTCTTGTCGGGCCGCACACCGCTGCCGGGCAGGGCCTTCCGGCCGGTATCGTGCACGTCGTACACGATCGTGCCGTCCAGCTTCTGCGCCACCGGCCGCGCCAGCATCGATGACAGGATCCAGTACAGCGCCTTCGCCTCGTCGAGCGACAGCTGCTCGATCGGCAGTCGGTCGAGCAGGGCGAAGCGCACGCCGTCGGTCAGGATCGTCCGGACCTGCTCCATCGCTGCGTGGCAGGCAGGCAGGTCGAGGCTATCGGCCCGCAGCGCCAGCATCGGCACCGGCTGACGCCGCAGGACCGCCGCGGCGTCCAGCAATTCCTGCCGGGCGGCATCGGACAGCACGACCCGGTAGTCGTTGTCGCGCACGGCGGCTCGGGTCCAGGCCTGGCGGCCGGTGAGGGGCTGGTCGAGGACGCGGACAGGCATGGGCCGAGCCTAGTAGGCGCAACCCTTTCCGTCACCGATTCGTTGTCGGCCTTGGATTGCATCGAACATGACGCGTGCGCTGAAGATCCTGGGCTGGACGTTCGGCATCCTCGTCGTGCTGGTGGGCGCGGTCGTGGCCGGCGGCTACTTCTATTTGACTTCGACCGACTTCCGCTCGCTTGTGGAGAGCGAGGCCAGCAGCCTCACCGGCCGCAAAACTTCGATCGCAAAGGTCTCCATCGGCTGGAGCACCGTCCCTCACGTCCATCTGTCGGGCGTGCAGGTGGCCAATGCCGACTGGGCCAAGACCGATCACATGCTGAAGGCCGACGAGGTCGATTTCACCATTCGCCTGTGGCCGCTGCTCAAGGGCGACATCATGCTGCCGCACCTGACCTTGCAGAAGCCCGAGGTGGTCGTCGAGAAGGGTGGGCCGCATGATGAGCTCAATTGGAGCTTCGGCGAGAGCCCGGGCGGCAATGCCGCCGAAGCGGTGAAACCGAAGAACCGCTTCCAGACGCCGCTGATCGGCCGCCTCGAGGTGACCGAGGGCAAGATCACCTATGAGGATCCGAAGCGTAAGCTCGCGCTCGACGGCACGGTCTCGACGGCCACCGGCAAGGCGGGCCGCCAGCCACAGGCCGAGCTGAAGCTCAAAGGCAAGCTCGAGGGCCAGCCGCTGACCGTCGACTTCACCGGCGGCTCGGCGATCATGCTGCGTGACACCAAGGAGCCATACCCGATCGATCTCGAGGTCGCCTTCGGCGGCACCAGGCTCACCGCCAAGGGCCAGGTGCAGGATCCGTTCCAGTGGGCCAACCCGGACGTCGATCTCACGCTGTCCGGCCCCAACCTAGACCAGATCTATCCGCTGCTCGGTATCCCGGGACCGCCGACGGCGCCCTACAGGATCAGCGGCAAGCTCGAGCGCGACCCCGGCATCTGGAAGTTCGTGCAGACCAAGTGGCGTGTCGGCGATTCCGATCTCGCGGGCGACATCACCGTGGATGAGCGCAAGAAGCCCGAGTTCCTGACGGCCAAGCTCGTCTCGAGCAACCTCGCCTTCAAGGACCTTGCGCCGCTGGTCGGCGCGGCGCCGTCATCGGGCACGGTGAACCAGCAGCAGGCCCAGACCCAGGCGCAACTCAGGGCGCGCGGCGAGCTCTTCCCCAACATCCCGCTGCACGTCGAGAAGCTGCGGGCAATGAACATGGACGTCTCGCTGGACGCGCGGAAGGTCGTCGCGCCTGACTACCTGCCGGTGCGGGCGCTCTCGTTCCACGTGCTCATCGACAACGGCGTTGCCAAGGTGAATCCGATCAAGCTCGCGCTGATCGGCAGCGGCACCATTGCGGGCGAGCTGGGGCTCGATGCCCGGACCGAAACACCCCGGGTGCATGCCAACCTCACCGGCACCGGGATCGAGCTTAAGACCTTCTTCCGCAACTCGAAGTTCTTCGACACCACGCAAGGCGGCGTACAGGCCCGCGTAAACCTGGTGGGCACCGGTCGCTCGCTTGCCCAGGTGATGGGCACCTCGACCGGCGATGTCGAACTTGCCCTGACCGGCGGGTCGATCTCCAGTTTGATGGTGAGCGAGGCTGGCCTGCAGCTGTTCGATGCACTGATCCTCTACGTCACGGGCGACCACCGCATCCCGATCCTGTGTGCGGCCGGCCGCATGAACTTCCAGAACGGCACGGTCACCTTCGATCGCACGATGCTCGACACCCAGAAATCGATTCTGCATGTCGACGGCACGGTGGGCCTGCAGAACCAGGCCGTAAACGTTCAGGTCAAGGCGGACCCCAAGGGGTTCGACCTTCTCGACCTGCACGGCCCCGTGGGCGTCACCGGCAAGATCCGCAGCCCGCAGATCTCCCTGCGCCGCGTGTTCCCGATCCCCACTCCGACCATCGGAACGGCGAAGACTGTGAATTGTCCGGCGCTGACGCAACAGCTGCTGGGGGCGCAGGCGCCGGAAGTGGCGCACGCTCCGCGGTAGGCTAGCCGAGGCGATGGCGCTCTGTCGCCGGGATCAAGGTCAGGTTGCCGAGGATCTTGTGCTGCGGATCTGCGCTTGCCGCGAGCTTGGGCTGCAGCGTCAGCAGCGCTTTGGCGAGCTGCGTCTCGTCCCAGAACCACTTCTTGCGGGTCGCTCCGGTACCGGGATCGGGGAAAGCTGATGCCGCTTCCAGGTAGTAGGCGCGCAGGTCGTCGATCGCTTCCTTGAGAGCCTGCGCTTCCGGCATGTCGCCGTTCAATGCCCGCATTACCATGGCGCCGGCAGCCGGCATGTCGAGGCCCGACACGCCGACCGTCGTGCGGCCGTGCTTCGCCAGCGACTGGTCGTACCAGGCCGCCAGGCGATCGATCTCGGCGGCCAGCGAATCGACTTGGGTAGGGGCGAGGTTGACCGGGCAGGCCCAGCCGCTGAAGTCTGTGACCTCCGGAACGTCCTCGGGATAGTCGGCGAGAATCGGGCCGTCGGTGCGCGCCAGCAGGTCGAGTGCAGCCTTCGCCACCCGGCGCTGGAACGGCGGATCGTCGGGAATGCCGAGCGGCCGGCCCAGCTCGAAGGTGACCCACAGCGCGCGCGGCGGGCGGACGATCTCGGTGTGCTCGCGCACCAGGCTGATGCCGGTCGTGGGAATGCCCTGGCGCTCGAGCAAGTGGCCCAGCGCGCCGACGGCGCGCGTGCAGGCGGGTCAAACCGGGACGAGCAGCGCGGCGTCCACCTTGTCGGCCTTCAAGAGGCCGGCGAGATGCTGGGCATGGGGCTCGGCCGCGGCGGGCGGGAAGGCGCCCATGAAGGAATAGTGAATTGCCGCCATTGCGCCGACCGTGCCATCGGCCACCAGCTCGCGCAGGCGGTCGATCGGGAACACGACGTTGAGGTCCTGCTGGAAGCCGGTGCGATCGAAGTTCACCGAGATGTGGCTCATCACCAGATCGCTGGCCTTGGTTCGGCCGGGATGACCCGGTAGCTTCCGTCCCCCGGACGGAATGGCCGGTCGCCGCGCTTGTGCAACCCCGCCGTCGAGATGATCGCGACCCGGCGCTCGGCGAGCGGCTTGCCGGCCAGCAGTGGCGTGTCGTCGTAGGGCGGGCAGACCACGCGGTCGGGGCTCAAGTGCCGGGCCTCGACTTCGGGCATCTCGCTGAGACGCTTGACCATGACCGCCTCCCCCTAGGTGAACTTCCGGTAAGTTTCGCGGACCGCCACGATCGCGTGGTCAAGGCAGCCGTTCTCGCGCTCGACATTGGCGACGGCGTATTCGGGCGAGTGCATCATATCGAGGAAGGCAGCACGCGAAGGGTAGCGCACCAGCGCCACGTAATCCCAGCGATGGGCATCCGGCACGCCGAGCGCCACGCCTTCCGCCTCACCGGTCCAGATGATGGTGCCGCCGCGTGCCTTGATCAGCCTGATGGTGAGCTGGCTGTAGCGCAGGTAAGCGTCCCAGCCGCTGCCGTTGCCGTCGAGCGAGCGCTCGCGAAAGCGCATCAGGTTCAGCATCACCACCGGCTGGTCATCGGGAAGTGCCACGAGGGCGGCGTCGTTCAGATGCTGGATCATCTCGGCCCATCCAGCAGCGCGAGCGCCGGACGGGCGACGCTCTCCAATGCCTTGCGTTTTGCGCCGGTGCGGGCGAGCACGCGGATACCGGCCAGGATGCCCAGCAGATGGTCCGCCGTCTCCTGGGCGTCGAGGGATTCGGGCGCCTGGCCTGCGTCTTGCGCAGCCTCGATGTTGCGCCGGAAGAACGCGCGCAGCTCGTCGAGATAGCCCGCCACGACCTTGCCGATCTCGGTATCGTGCGGCGCCACGTCGAGCGCGGAATTGATCAGCAGGCAGCCCTTGCGGTCGGGATCCTTCAGGGAGCGGTCGATGATCTCGGCGATGAAGGCGCGGATCGCCGCCTTCGGCCGATGCTCCGACTCCATGCGGGCGATACGGTCGCGCATCGAGCGGTTGGCGTAGCGCTCGAGCGATCGCTCGAACAGCGCGCGCTTGTCGCCATAGGCGTTGTAGAGGCTGGCGCCGCCGATCTTCATGGCCTCCGCCAGATCGCGCACCGTCGTCGCGCCGTAGCCGTACTTCCAGAAGCAGTCGACCGCCGAATCGAGCGCGTGCTCCTCGTCGAAATCCTTGAGGCGGGCCATGGCCCGGATGAAAGCGCAATTTTGGAGCAAGCGCTACAAAATAAATACAGCGGGTCTAGAGCTTCCCGAGCACCTCTTCGGTGTGCTCGCCGAGCTTCGGCGAGGAGCGGGCGGAGGTCGGCCGCTTGCGGTCGAAGGTGATCGGCAGGCCGACCACCTTGGGATCGCCGCCAGGCAGCTGCTGCACGATCCCGGAAGCCGCGAACTGCGGCGCGTTCACCAGTTCGCCGATGTCGTTGACCGGGGCGCAGGGTACGCCGGCCTTCTCGAGCGCCTCGATCCATTCGGGACGGGTCTTCTTTTTCATCGCGGCGGCGATCAGCGGCAGCAACTCGGTCTTGTGTGCCACGCGCGCCGCGCTCTTGGCGAACTTCGGATCGGTCGCCCATTCGGGATGGCCCAGCACCTGCGCGCAGCGCGCCCATAGGCGGTCGTTGCCGGGCGCCAGGCAGAGCGCGAGGCCGTCGGCGCAGTCGAAGGTCTGGTAGGGCACGATCACGGTTCCGCCCGTGCCGTGCCGCTTGGGAATGGTGCCGTTGGCGATGTAGCCGTTCACGCTGCCCTCAACCCAATGCACCGCCGAATCGAACAGCGAGGTATCGACCAGGCAGCCCTTGCCGGTGCAGTCACGCCGGCGCAAGGCCGCCAGCGCGCCGATCGTGCAGAACATGCCGGTCGCCTTGTCGTTGATCGACGCGCCGCAGAAGGTCGGCGGATCCTCCGGCCGGCCGGTCACGCTCATCATGCCGCCATAGGCCTGCAGCAGCGGATCGAAGCCCGGCTTCATCTTGAGCGGGCCCTGGTAACCGAACGCCCAGATCGAGCAGTAGACCAGCCGCGGATGGCGTTCGAGCATCGTCTCGGGGCCGATGCCGATCTCGTCGACCACGCCGGGCCGCAGGTTCTGGATCAGGATATCGGCCGTCTCGCAAAGCTTGTGGAGCTTCTCGACATCGGCGGCGAGCTTGAGATCGAGCACGACCGAGCGCTTGTTGCGGTTCTGCGAATAGAAGTAGAGCGAGGTCTTGCCGTCGGGGCCGAACGGAGGGCCCCAGATGCGGGCATCATCGCCGCCGTCGGGCTTCTCGATCTTGATCACGTCGGCGCCCATGTCGGCCATGATCACGCCGGCCAATGGTCCCGCCAGCGCCTGGCCCACCTCGATGACGCGCACACCTTCCAACGGCAGAGTCACTTCGACCTCTCAAGGGGTTGAGAGGTCGAAGGTACAACCTCACCAGAAGCGGCGCGAGCCGAACCAGGTGATCGCGACCCGCTCTGCGCGATGACGTGCGCCGGCGGCAGCGCCGACCGTCGCGGCTGCCGCGGCGAGGAGCAGCGTTGCCGCCACGCCGAACGCGGTGATCAGCGCCGCCTTGCGGGCCTTCTCGGCCGCGTCGCGGGCCTTGGCCTCTGCGTCCTTCAGCTGGGCATAGGCCTGGTCGACGCGCTTTTCGGCATCGGCCTGCGACACGCCGGTCTGCTGCTGGACGATCGTCACTAGGGTCGCACGATCGTTCGGGTCCAACTGGCCGCTCTTGATGGAAGCGGCGAAGATGCGGTTCACCGGTGCGACCATGTCCGCGCGCGACGGTGTGGCCGCCATGCCGCCCGCGGCGCCCGGTGTGCCGCCGGCCGGCGGGGTGACGGCAGCCTGGCCACCACCAGCCGGCGCAGGCGCCAGGATGCGGTCGACGGCGTAGTCGGTCGGCGACGTCGAGATCTTGTCGGTGACCTGCGGGTTGGACGCTGCACCGGCTGCTGCTCCGCCCGCGACCGCGGCGGTGCTCTGGATCGCGGTCTGTACCGTGCTGGCGGTGCCAAAGGCTGCAATCAGACCGGCAACGAACAGCGTCAGCGCCCAAACCGCGAAACCATGCGCGCCGTCGCGAAACTCGTGCTCAGCGAGCTCCTCGGCTGCGGGCATGCGCATACGGCCGGCGACGTAGCCGCCACCAGCGAACGCCGCGATCAAGGTAATCGCCGTATAAAGTCCCGAGATCACCGCCAACGCCTTCGGTGAAGCGCCTGCGTACGGATGAGCGGAGGTGGCGCTGAGGCCAATGCCGGCGCCGAAAGTCAGCAGCACCATGCATATGGCGCTCGCAACCAGAGCACCGAGAATGACGGCGCCCCATTGCACCGAGCGCACCGTGGCGACGGTCGCGGCGGCGGGAGCGGATGAAGCGACGGTTGTGGTGACGGCCATGGCAGCCTCCTTTAGCGCAGCCCGATCAAGGACAGGATGAACAGCACGATCACGATGAGCCCGACGAGGTAGATGAGGCCGCCCATGGGAATCTCCTTAAAGTTCCAGGGCGTAAACGGACAGCTCTACAGCAGGTTGCGCTCTGCCTGCGAGGTGCCGCATGGTGCGAGACCGGACGGGAGGGGCCTTTGCCATTCAAGAATTTGGATTACGTCGCGCGCGATCGCATCGCGGAGATCACGCTCAAGCGCGCGCCGGTCAATGCGATCGACCACGGGCTGATAGAGGACCTCAACGCCGCCTACCGCCAGGCCAAGGCCGATCCGGGCGTGCGTGCGGTCATCCTGACCAGCGCCTTCACGCGCGCCTTCTCGGCCGGCATGGACCTCGCGATGATCCGAGGAAAGCGTGGCCTCGACCTGCGGCGCTATCTGCAGAAGCTCTATTTCGAGATGCACGACCTGCAGTACCGCATGGGCAAGCCGACCATCGCGGCGCTGACCGGGCCGGCCCGCGCGGCAGGCGTGACGCTCGCCGTCTCCTGTGACTGCATCGTCGCCGCCGACACAGCGAGCTTCGCTTATCCCGAGATCCTGGTCGGCGTGATCCCGGCGATGCACTTCGTCCATCTCCCGCGCCAGATCGGCCGCCACAAGGCGTTCGAGCTGCTCTTCTCGGGCAAGCCCGTCTCCGCAGCCGAGGCCGAGCGCATGGGGCTGATCAACAAGGTCGTGCCGGCCCCGCAGGTGATGGACGAGGCGCGTGCGCTCGCGCAGGACTTCGCCGCCAAGTCGCCGCTGGTCATGGAGCTGGCGCGCGACGCCTTCATGCGCGCCAACGACTTCGAATACCGTCGGGCCATCGAGAACACGGTCGAGACGATCTGCAACATCATCGAGACCGACGATGCCCAGGAAGGGCTGGCCGCCTTCAACGAAAAGCGGCCTCCGCGTTGGTGATTGCAGCGTGACAGCGCGTGTGCAATTGGGGTTTTCTCGCTGCACACCCTGTGATATTCCGAGGGCGCGGCAAGGGGAGGAACCAGATCCGACCGCTGCTCCCCCGCATGTCGGAGATGGTCCCTGGTCGTGGCCTGCGGACGCCCCCCATCCACGTGTCCGCAGGCCAACTTCCCCTGCAAGAGGGACAATGGACGATCCGGTACCCGCGACGCTGCGCGCTTTCCTGCTGGAGCACATCGATTCGGTGGCCCAGCTCGAGGCGTTGCTGCTGCTGCGCCGCGCCGGCAAGCCTCTGTCGGCGGGAACGGTGGCGGCTGCCTTGTACATCCGCGAACCGGCTGCGACCGCCGAGCTCGCGACGCTGCAGGCGCGCGGGCTCATCGAGAGCAGCGAGGAGGGCTGGCGCTTCATCCCGAACCGCATGGTCGACCTCCTGGCCGAGACCTACGCGAAGGCGCTGATCCCGGTGACGAACATCGTGCACGGCAATCCGCTGCGGCTGCGTCGCTTCGCCGACGCCTTCAAGTTTCGGAAGGACGGCTGACATGGCGCCCCTGATCTACAGCCTGTGCGCGGTGGTGGCGGCGCTCTGCACGTTCCTGCTGCTGCGGGGCTGGCTCGGGAGCCGCTATCGGCTGCTGCTGTGGACCGGCCTGTGCTTCGGCGGGCTGACGATCACCAACGTGCTGCTGTTCGTCGACAAGATCATCCTACCGCCCGAGATCGACCTGTCGCTGCCGCGCCTCATCGTGACGCTGGCATCGATGGGGGTGCTGCTCTACGGCTTGGTGTGGGACGCGCAATGAGCAGCCTGATGCCCGGCCTGACCGGCGTCGCCGCTGCGCTGAGCCTGGTGGCGGCGCTGTTCTTCCTGCGCTTCTGGACCCGCACGCGCGACCGCTTCTTCCTGCTGTTCGCCCTGGCCTTCGCGATCGACGGCCTCAGCCGGCTGGTGGTCGCCGCGATCCGCCTCAGCGACGACACCGAGCCCTATTCCTATCTGCCGCGGCTGGTGACGTTCGGCTTGATCGTCGCGGCGGTGGTGCTGAAGAACCGGAAATGACTCAGCGGACCGCGGTCCTCAGATAAGAGTCCGGGGAATCGTCCGGTCCCACTTGCGGGAGCAGACTTCCGTGTCGCCTTCGAATGCCTGCATCGTCGCCGCGACATGGAAGGTCTCGCGCGTGCAGGTCATGCGCATGCTGGTCTCCACGCGCGTGCGCCAGTCGCCGCGGGTGAGGGTGCCCGTGCGGCGCATGGCGACGACGGCGCTGGTGGGATCGCCGTCCTTCAACTCGTGCTCGAAGTGGAAGCTGGTGCCGGCCTCGAGCCCGTCGAGATGGTCCCACACCACCATGCCCGGCTTCACCTGCCGCGGCCGCTGCGGCGGCGCGGTCTCCACCGGTGAGAAGTCGATCGGCGGCTCCATGCCGGCCGGCCGCACCGGCAGATCGAGCGCGCCCGCATGGATCGTCACTGTCGCGATCTCCGGCGCAGGCCACACCATCGGCCAGTACGATGTCGACAGCGCCAGTCTCAGCCGGTGCCCGGCGGGAATCGCCGCACCGCAATCGTTGAGCTGCAGGCGCACCGTATAGCGCTCGCCCGGCACCAGCGCGCTCGGCGTGGCGTGGCTGTCGCGGTGCGTGAGGTTCAGCACGCCGAAGCTCGTGCGCAACGACTTGCCACCGGAAGCGCCGTCGGGATGCACGTCGCACAGTCGCGCGATCAGGGTCGCGACCGGCTTGTCGGACGAGAGCTCGATCGTGAGGACCGGTGCGCCCAGCAACTCCATTCGGAAGGGAAGCGGCGGCGTCTCGAATATGACGGAGCGCGCATCGTCCTCGCTCTGGTCATCGGCCTGGTCCGGCCCGCGACCGAACGGACACCACTGCCCCGCATGCCGGCCGACTGTAAGCGGCGAACATACGGCGCGCGGCGTTAGCGGCGCAGGCCGATCGGCGAGCCCTGCCTCGGCAAGGAACAGCCGCCGCGGCGCGCGTTGGGTTGGCCATACGGGCTCGGCAACCCAGCGGCCGGGCAGCGTCTCGTTGAAGGCGGCCGGCGCGGGACTGTCGACCATCCAGGCGCGCAGCATCGGCCGTGCGTCGACTCCTCTATCGATGCCCTTCAGCCAGCGGTCCCACCACAGCAGCATCTCCTGCAGGAAACCGATCTGCGGCCCCGGCTTGGCGAAGTGCGGGTAGGCATGGGCCCACGGACCGATCAGCCCCTGGCGCGGGCACTCGAGGTTCGCGAGCATCCGCGGCACGGCGTTGGTGTAGCCGTCGGTCCAGCCGCCGACCGCGAGCACCGCGCAATCGATGGCGCTATAATCCTCGCACACCGAACCGTGCCGCCAGTAGGCATCGCGCCACTGGTGCGACAGCCAGATCTCGAGGAACTGCGGCAGCTTCTCGAGACGCTCGAGCCACATCGCCCGCCAGCGCTCGCCGACCAGCCTGGGATCGGGCGGATGGGTCATGTCGGAGAAGAAGAAGCCCGCCCAGCCGAAGCCGGCATTGAGCTTGGCGCCGCCCATGTAGTGCACGTCGTCGGCGTAGCGGTCGTCGGTCGAGCAGAGCGTGACGATCGCCTTCAGCGCCGGCGGCCTGAGCGCCGCGATCTGCAAGGCGTTGAAGCCGCCCCACGAGATGCCGAACATGCCGACCGAGCCGCTGCACCACGGCTGGCGCGCGAGCCAGTCGATCACCGCGACGCCGTCGTCCAGCTCGGTTTGCGAATACTCGTCCGACAGCACGCCCTCGGATTCGCCCGAGCCGCGGATGTCGACGCGGATCGAGGCATAGCCGTGCGCCGCGAGCCACGGATGCGTCAGCGAATCGCGCTCGGCCGTGCCGTCGCGCTTGCGGTAGGGCAGATACTCGAGCAGCGCCGGGACGGGATGCTGCTCGGCATCGTCGGGCAGCCACAGTCGTGCGGCCAAGCGCGTACCGTCGGGCAGCGGGATCCAGAGATGCGGAACTTCACGCACGCGGCAGGCAAGCGAACCGGGGGCAGGCGAAACGGTCAAGAGCGGCTCCAACCGGAGCCGTTCATATCATGACGCCTGTTGCAGTGTGCGGTCAGGGCACCGGCCGTTGGGCCGTGACGGCGAACTGGCCGCTCTTGGCGTCGACCGCCTCGCGCTCGAGCGCCGCGGCACGCTGGTTGAGCTCCTCGACGTAACGGCCGAGGCGCCGGCGGTCCTCCTCGGTGGTCATGCTCTCGGTAAGACGACGCGCGCGGCGCGAGAGATCGCGCAGGCCGTCGACCTGACGCAGCAGCATGTCCTTGGTGATTGTCGTTGTCTGAGCCATCCGCACCCCCCGGAAAGACTCCCAACGCCCCGAAAGGGGATTTGGTTCCCGAAATTCAGTGGACTTGCAAAGAATCGTTAAAGCGGCCATACGGGGGCCAGTCGATAGACGGACCAACATCGGCGACGCCTCGGGGCGTGCCTTCCACTTGCTCCCGAACATTGCAAATTCGACGGCCTGCCTCGTTCGTGGCGGGCGCATTCTATGACGTGAAAGGCAATTCCCATGACTACGGGAACCGTGAAGTGGTTCAACGCCACCAAGGGCTACGGCTTCATCCAGCCGGACAATGGCGCCAAGGACGCCTTCGTCCACATCAGCGCCGTCGAGCGCGCGGGCCTGCATGGCCTGAACGAAGGCCAGAAGGTCGAGTTCGAGCTGGTCACCGACCGCCGGACCGGCAAGACCTCGGCCGACAACCTGAAGGTCGCCGGCTGAGCGTCCCGCTCATCGCGAGATCGAGAAAGCCCGCCTCGTGCGGGCTTTCTTTTTGGCGGAGAGCACCCCGGCGTGCCGGCGGCCGTCGCCGGGGAGACGTACGACGTTGAATGGCCGCCGACGGCGCCGCGAGCGGGGGGACAGGGAGAGGAGCGGCGCCGCTGGGAGAACGAGCCGGCCACGAAGGGCGATGCCGTCCGGTTGCGGACGCTCCCGCAGCCGCCGTCCCGACCGGAGTGACACGACGGGGAGAGTTCACCTCCTCTGCGAACCGCGACGCCGTGGTTCATTGCTCAGCCGCCTTGCGCGGCAGACCATTCGCATGTGGTGGGGACGGGGAGCGACTTCGTAAGGCCGGGCTATCGGCCCGACATCGACGGCCTGCGCGCATTGGCGGTGCTGGCGGTGATGGGCTTCCATGCCTTCCCGGTGTGGGTGAAGGCGGGCTTTGTCGGCGTCGACATCTTCTTCGTCATCTCGGCCTACCTGATCACCACCCTGCTGCTGCTCAACCTCAAGCGCGGCCAGTTCTCCTACGTCCGGTTCTACATCCGCCGCATCAACCGGCTGTTCCCGGCGCTGTTGCTGATCCTGGTCGCCAGCCTGGTCGCCGGCTGGTTCCTGCTGACGGCGTTCGAGTACAAGCTGTTCGGCAAGCACGTCGCCGCCGCCTCGGTCTACGTCTCCAACCTGCTGCTGTGGCACGAAGCCGGCTACTTCGACATCGAGTCCGAACTGAAGCCGCTGCTGCACTTGTGGAGTCTGGCGGTCGAGGAGCAGTTCTATCTCGTGTGGCCGCCGATCCTGGCCTTCGCCTGGCGGCGCAAGTGGAACCTGCCCGCGATGCTGGGCGCGATCCTGGCCCTGTCGTTCGCCGCCGACCTGTTCGAATTGGACCGCAACGCCGTCGCCACCTTCTTCTCGCCGGCGACACGCTTCTGGGAACTGGCGGCCGGCGGCCTGCTGGCGACGCTGGAGGAGCGGCGCATCGACCCGCTGCCGGGCGTGCGCGCCAAGAGCCTGCTCTCCATGGCCGGCATCGTCCTGCTCGGCGCGGGCCTCGCCACGATCGACGGCAACACGCCGTTCCCCGACTGGGCCGCGCTGTTGCCGTGCGGGGGCACCTTCCTGCTGATCGCGGCCGGCCCGACGGCATGGCTCAACCGGCGCGTCCTCGCGCTTCGGCCGCTGGTCGCGATCGGCCTGATCAGCTACCCGCTCTATCTCTGGCACTGGCCGCTGCTGTCGTTCGCGCACATCTTCGACACGGCGACGCCGTCGCTGCCGACGCGCACCGCGCTGGCCGCGCTGTCCTTCCCGCTCGCCGCCGCCACGTACCACTTCGTCGAGAAGCCGATCCGCTTCGGTGCCGGCGGTGGAGGGAAGGCCGCAATATTGCTCGGCCTGCTGCTGACGATCGGCGCACTGGGCGTCGGCGTCTATGCCAGCCAGGGCTTCCCCGGCCGCACCATCGTCAACCAGAAGCGCGCGCCCGTGGACCGCGGACACGGCGATCCCGTGCCGCCCTGCGCCGGCCGCGAGAACCTGCCGCCCCTGGTCGCCGACATCTGCGTCTCGCATCTCAATGCCGGGGCCGGGCGGCGAGTCGTGCTGTGGGGCGATTCGCACGCGGCCGTGTGGGCGATGCCGATCGTGCGGCTCGCGCAGCAACGCGGCTTCGAGCTCTATGTGCTGCGCCACGACGGCTGTCCGCCGATCGAGGGCGTGTGGCGGCCGGCCAACAACGCGTCGATCACGCTCTGCGAGACGCCCGATATCATGCGGCGGATCGAGGATGGCGTGATGGCCCTCGCGCCTGACGTCGTCGTTCTCGCCGCGCGCTGGACCCTGTACAGCCACGGCTGGGTGATCAACGGCCGCATGCAGAAGGCCAACGGCTTCCTGCTCGACCGGCCGCTCGGCGTGGCGACGGCGGACACCTCCCAGGCGGCGCTGGCGCGCGAGATCCCCGATTCGATCGGCCGCCTGCAGGCGCACGGCATCCGCGTCGTGCTGATCAAGAACCCGCCGGTGCTGCGCTGGGAGATCACCAACATCCGCAAGTCCCTGGCCGAGATCCAGGTCACCGCCGCCGAGCACGCGGCATGGGACCGGTTCACCGACGCCATCTTCGCCCGGCTCAAGGACGTGGCGATCTTCGATCCGGCGACGGATCTGTGCCACGACACCTGCGCCGTCGAGCGCGACGGCAAGGTGCTGTACTTCGACGACAACCACCTGAGCGCCACGGGCGCGAACGCGTTCGAGGCCGAGCTGGGGACGGTGATCGAGCGGGAGTTGGCGAGGGGGCGCCGCCCTTGAGTCTTTTGCCGGGCCCGCATCGGACTCATCGGACCGCGGGCCTCCAGGCCCGCTCATACGCGCATGCGAATGCGCTCAGTCATGATGGCGGCCTGAAGCCCGCTCCGCTCGGGCCAGGGGACCTCTCGCGCCCTGCTCGGCGCCGCGTCGTCATCAGGGGCGGGTATTGACCGCCAGCTGGGCGGCGAACGCGCGCTGGTAGGCCGGGCGCGCCTCGCCGCGGACGACGTAGGCGGCGAGGGTCGGGAACTCGTCCAGCAGGCCCGACGCTCTGAGCCTCAACAGCACCGAGACCATCAACAGGTCGCCGGCGCTGAATCCGCCGTCGAGCCAGTCGGCGTCGCCGAGGCGAGCGGCAAGCCGTGTCAGCCGGTCGCGGATGCGATCTTGGACCAGGGGCAGGCGCTCCCGCGCCCAGGGCTTGTCGCCCTCCACCAGCCGGACGGTCACGAGGTCGAGGACCGGCGGCTCGAGCGTGTTGAGCGCGGCGAACATCCAGGCGATCGCGCGCGCCCGCGCGTTGGCATCGTCCGGCAGCAGGCCGGCATGGCGCTGGGCGATGTGCAGCACGATCGCCCCGGTCTCGAACAGGGCGAGGTCGCCTTCCTCGTAGGTCGGGATCTGGCCGAACGGATGAAGCGCCAGATGGGCGGGCTGCTTCATCGCCGCGAACGAGACGAGGCGCACCGCGTAGGGCTGGCCCACTTCCTCGAGCGCCCAGCGCACGCGCGTGTCGCGCGCCAGCCCCTTGCCGCCGTCGGGCGACCGGTCGAACGCGGTGAGGGTGATGGTCATCGATGAACGTGCTGCCGCCGTGTACGAGATCGTACGCGAGTGTCGCGCGCATGGATGATCGCATAGTCCGGCCCGTAGCCCAATGAGGAGACCGCGCAACGCGCATCAGGCTGGGAACTGGAGGGGCGGATGGTTGACCGACTGTTCTGGATCGCAAATCTGGCGGTGATGGTCGCGCTCGTGGTGTTCGGCGGCGTTGCTCTCGCCTACGTGGCGGGCTGAGCGCAGGATCTAGCTTTCGCTGTCGGACGGTTCGAGTTCGGCCTGCTCCCGCAGCTCATGCCGGCGTGCCTGGACTTCGAGGCATGCAGCCTCCGCATCCAGCGCGTTGGCGTGTTGCAGGAAGAGTTCGCTGTCCTCGTCGAGGGAGAGGGTCATCGCCACGGCCCTGATCCCCGCGGCTTCCTTCTGCAAGCGAAGGGCCCGGTCTCTCAGGTCTCGGATCACGGAAGGCATGACTGTCCCGGAGAAGAGGAATGCGCGGCGCTCGAAGCATCCTCCTGCGGCAATCGTTCCCTCAAGCTGCAAGCGCGCATATCTCGATAGGAATGCCTAAGAAGTTCGCTCCGTGCACGGTGCAACGAACTGCGTTGGGACCGCGTTTGTTAGACCTTCTATCGGAGCCTCATATGGACTGGTTCGTGCGGTTCCTGTTGCCGCCGGTGGTCCTGCTGATCGCTGCCTTGATGTACGAGGTGATCCGCAGCGCGCGCGGGCGGCTGACTCTCTTGGACGCAAGCCTCATTGCCATCTTCACGTGTGCGATCGTGGGACTGGGTGCCTGGGCGTTTGCCGAGTGGCTGCCGCGCGGCAACAACGTTCCCGTGGGCGAGCATCCGTAAGGCATGCGGGCCGTCCGGCAACGGCATGTTGCGACCATGGACACCGAGTTGCCTCGACTCCGCTCGAGCGCGGCATGCCATACTCCCGGGACTTCCGACGGAGGCTCTGCCTTGAGCGTGCGCGCGGTCTTGCGGAAGGTGTGGAATGACAGTGTGTGGAGCAAGGTCATCGCCGCGGGAATCACGGCAACCTTGGCCGCTGTCGGCAGCCTCGCGTTTGCCCATTGGAATACGCTCGCCGTGCTGGCCGAGCTCACACGAAGAGTTCCAGTGCCGCTGTGGCTCATGCTGCTGGTGGGAATCGCGTTCGTCGCACTCGCCTTTCGCCGGTTTCGGGTTTCCGGCGCCGACGACGATGCACAGCCCAACGCGGTCCCGATCGCGACGGTCGACATGCTGTTCCTCGAGCGGCCGTTCGAGAGCCTGTCGGCGCGGCAGCAACGCTTCCTCGCCCGGCAGTTCAGCCATGGGGCCCGGGTGTTTCGCGTCGACGCCGAGGTGAAGGATGCGGCGTGGTTCGCCGAGCTCGTGAAGTGGCACTACCTTGCGCCACGGACAACCCTCGGGAGCGACTCGTCCTGCTGCGAAATCACCCCGGCAGGCTGGCGGGAGCTGGAGCGCGTGAGATCGGAAGCCGGATTGCCGACGCGTTGACTACGCGTCGGCAGGCAACGAAAGCGCGGACGACGCGGCGATGATTTCACGACGGCTTGATGTTGGCCTTGCGGATCACCCTGGCCCACTTCTCGGTCTCGTCGGCAATCAGCTTGCGGAACTCTGCGGGCGCAAGCTTCATGGGCGCGCCGCCCAGCTCGGCGAACCGCTTTCTCATCCGCGGATCGGCGAGGCCTGCGTCGATCTCCCGGCCGATCCGGTCGACGACATCGGCGGGAATGCCATGCGGCCCGCCGATCCCGTACCAGGCGCTCGTCTCGTAGCCCGGCACGAACTCCGCCACGGTCGGCATGTCCGGCAGGGCGTCCGCGCGCGCCGCGCCGGTGGTGGCGAGGCCGCGCAGCTTGCCGGTCCGGATGAACTCGATCGACGAGGGCGGCGTGGGGAAGACGACCTGCACCTCGCCGCCCAGCAGCGCCGCGAGCGCGGGGCCGTTGCCGCGATAGGGCACGTGGACCAGGTCGGTGCCGGTCATCAGGTTGAACAGCTCGCCGGCGAGATGGCCGACGCTGCCGATCCCCGCCGAGCCCATGTTGACCTTGCCGCGATGGGCCTTGCCGTAGGCGATCAGCTCGGGCAGCGCCTTGACCGGCAGCGCCGGATTGACCGCGACGTAGAGCGGGATGCTCATGATCCCCGCGATCGGCGCGATGTCGCGGATGAAGTTGAAGCTGAGATTGTCGTAATAGGTCGCGTTGATGGCGCCCGCCACGCCGAGCAGCAGCAGCGTGTAACCGTCGGGCGCGGCGTTGGCGACGTACTCGGTCGCGATGTTGGTCGCCGCCCCGGGCCGGTTCTCGACGATGAACTGCTGGCCGGTCCGCTCGCTCAGCCACTGGCCCATCAGCCGGGCGACGATGTCGTTGCCGCCCGCGGGGGCATAGCCGACCACCCACTTCACGGGGCGGCTAGGGTACGCCTGGGCCGAGGCGCCGCGCGACAGGGCCAGCAGTGCGGCGGCGCCGCTCGCGGAGGTGAGAATGTCTCTGCGGGAAGAGGCCACAGACACCTTCCTGCGGGCTGTACGCCGGGCACCCGAGAATCGATGCGTCCGGTGTGGGCCTGCTGTCGTACGTGGCGATGGTGACAGCTTTGGTGCGGGCGGCCAAGGCTTGGCCAATAGGCATTTAGGTCAGATATGGCGCTTGGGACAAAGATCGCGATCGTAAGGATCGGCCGTAACAGGCGCAGACTTCACTTCCAGCAGCGTCGTTCGCCAAACCTGAGGGACGGTCTTGCCGAGCGGCGCGAAGCGCCCGATAGCAAGAGAACCCTCAATGGGTTCTCTTGCTATCGTGTTGCGGTTGGCCCGCGATCATTCGGTAGGTAGGCTCGCCACCAGTATTTAGCGCACCGATGTACTGTTGCGGTTGGCCCGCGATCATTCGGTAGGTAGGCTCGGGCAGGGCCGACCTCGCGCGAGCACAGGGTTGCGGTTGGCCCGCGATCATTCGGTAGGTAGGCTGACGCCGAGAAGCGGCGGGGCGGCGATCCGGTTGCGGTTGGCCCGCGATCATTCGGTAGGTAGGCTGCCTTGTGCTCGAAACCCTTGATGTCGAGTGTTGCGGTTGGCCCGCGATCATTCGGTAGGTAGGCTTTTCGCGCCGAACGGGGACGTTTTGACGTCGTTGCGGTTGGCCCGCGATCATTCGGTAGGTAGGCTCGCAGTTCAAGCCGAGCGCTAACCAGCCGGGTTGCGGTTGGCCCGCGATCATTCGGTAGGTAGGCTACCGTCCGCAGGTCAGCGAACGCAAGCGACGTTGCGGTTGGCCCGCGATCATTCGGTAGGTAGGCTCCATTCCGGCGACCGCCGCATGGCCGATCTGTTGCGGTTGGCCCGCGATCATTCGGTAGGTAGGCTCTTCGCGACCGCGGTGACGTTCGGCCTCGGGTTGCGGTTGGCCCGCGATCATTCGGTAGGTAGGCTAGCGTCGAGCTGGGCGTGCCTGGGGAGCCGGTTGCGGTTGGCCCGCGATCATTCGGTAGGTAGGCTGATGCGCCAGGAACTGACCGTACAGGAAGCGTTGCGGTTGGCCCGCGATCATTCGGTAGGTAGGCTGCGCTGGCAGCGTCTATACTGGTCCTCAGCGTTGCGGTTGGCCCGCGATCATTCGGTAGGTAGGCTTGGATGGGTCGCCAACAACGTCACGCTGACGTTGCGGTTGGCCCGCGATCATTCGGTAGGTAGGCTGCCCGGGCTTCACACGCACCGCGCACTTAGTTGCGGTTGGCCCGCGATCATTCGGTAGGTAGGCTTCTCGATGAGATCCACGCGGTTCATCCGGTCGTTGCGGTTGGCCCGCGATCATTCGGTAGGTAGGCTCGCACGATTTCAAAGGTTGCGATACAATCCGTTGCGGTTGGCCCGCGATCATTCGGTAGGTAGGCTTGTCGGTCCCGTTGCCAGCATAGCTCGGGCGTTGCGGTTGGCCCGCGATCATTCGGTAGGTAGGCTGTAGTCGATGATGTGCAGATGTCCGGTGTCGTTGCGGTTGGCCCGCGATCATTCGGTAGGTAGGCTCACTCAAGCGAAACATCAGAGGCATCGTATGTTGCGGTTGGCCCGCGATCATTCGGTAGGTAGGCTAATCTGCTGACGCGCGAAACCATCCATTGCGTTGCGGTTGGCCCGCGATCATTCGGTAGGTAGGCTAAGGACGAGAATGTGGGACGCGCCGAAGTGTTGCGGTTGGCCCGCGATCATTCGGTAGGTAGGCTCCACGGAGTAAAGAGAACGACAGACTTGTCGTTGCGGTTGGCCCGCGATCATTCGGTAGGTAGGCTTACCGCAATCGCCCTGTGCTCCTCTCGCTGGTTGCGGTTGGCCCGCGATCATTCGGTAGGTAGGCTGCTGTTGAGCCGGCATGTTTCTCGCTTGTTGTTGCGGTTGGCCCGCGATCATTCGGTAGGTAGGCTTAGACGTCGCCCGTACCGATCGTCAGCGTGGTTGCGGTTGGCCCGCGATCATTCGGTAGGTAGGCTCTCAAAGGCCGCATCGACCAACTCGGCCGGGTTGCGGTTGGCCCGCGATCATTCGGTAGGTAGGCTCAAAGACGATAAGGGGCGAGCGCTGGTGCCGTTGCGGTTGGCCCGCGATCATTCGGTAGGTAGGCTATTCGCGACGAGCTTCAGCAGGCCAACGGCGTTGCGGTTGGCCCGCGATCATTCGGTAGGTAGGCTAGGCCTTCCTCAATCCATCACCACCGGTTCGTTGCGGTTGGCCCGCGATCATTCGGTAGGTAGGCTAGTTGCGGGCCGTCAGTCGCGGGTCGCGCTGTTGCGGTTGGCCCGCGATCATTCGGTAGGTAGGCTTCTGGAGCGCTTGCAGAAGCTCCACCAATAGTTGCGGTTGGCCCGCGATCATTCGGTAGGTAGGCTCGCTCGGCCGGTAGCCCCCGTAACCATTGTGTTGCGGTTGGCCCGCGATCATTCGGTAGGTAGGCTGATGCCGGAGGCGACGGTGACGATGGTTTCGTTGCGGTTGGCCCGCGATCATTCGGTAGGTAGGCTCCTGTAGACGTACCTCCAGTTTGCAAGACCTGTTGCGGTTGGCCCGCGATCATTCGGTAGGTAGGCTTCGTAGCCGCGCCACTCGACAGGGAAAGGTGTTGCGGTTGGCCCGCGATCATTCGGTAGGTAGGCTAGGGCTTATGCCGGCTGCTGCCGGCGCACCGTTGCGGTTGGCCCGCGATCATTCGGTAGGTAGGCTCCTTGTACGAGGCGATCTGCACGGCATGGGTTGCGGTTGGCCCGCGATCATTCGGTAGGTAGGCTAACAGCAGCTGCTCGCGTTGCTGGGGCAGGGGTTGCGGTTGGCCCGCGATCATTCGGTAGGTAGGCTTCCGAGAGTGTGCCATGCGACCGGCACACGTTGCGGTTGGCCCGCGATCATTCGGTAGGTAGGCTGCAAGCTGCTGGTGCAAGCGCTGCCCACGGGTTGCGGTTGGCCCGCGATCATTCGGTAGGTAGGCTCCTTGCATCGCGAAGGCGCGCTGCAAGATTGTTGCGGTTGGCCCGCGATCATTCGGTAGGTAGGCTAAGATAGCGGCGTCGAGCGCGGCAACTTCGTTGCGGTTGGCCCGCGATCATTCGGTAGGTAGGCTCCCTCCATTCGGCTGCCGGACGCCATCCTTGGTTGCGGTTGGCCCGCGATCATTCGGTAGGTAGGCTCGCCCGAAACGTTGAGGAGCAGGCCGGAGGTTGCGGTTGGCCCGCGATCATTCGGTAGGTAGGCTGGGCATGGAAATGTCGGTGCGCCACGACGCGTTGCGGTTGGCCCGCGATCATTCGGTAGGTAGGCTTCGACGTCGCCGCCGGCGCGTGCGCCGACGCGTTGCGGTTGGCCCGCGATCATTCGGTAGGTAGGCTGGCCGACGAGATCGAGACCCTCGAGCTCCTGTTGCGGTTGGCCCGCGATCATTCGGTAGGTAGGCTACGCAGCGGGCCATAGTTTCATTGGCGACGGTTGCGGTTGGCCCGCGATCATTCGGTAGGTAGGCTCGCGTCGGGCGCCGGCATCTGGACCGCGCTGTTGCGGTTGGCCCGCGATCATTCGGTAGGTAGGCTGCAGCCAGAGCGTGATCAGCGCAAGGTGCCGTTGCGGTTGGCCCGCGATCATTCGGTAGGTAGGCTGCCCTTCTTCTGCGTGTCGACGTAGATCGAGTTGCGGTTGGCCCGCGATCATTCGGTAGGTAGGCTCGCCCCCTCGCTCGCGGCAACGCGACCGCCGTTGCGGTTGGCCCGCGATCATTCGGTAGGTAGGCTTGCCGGGCGAGGCGGGCGCCCAGCTCGTCCGTTGCGGTTGGCCCGCGATCATTCGGTAGGTAGGCTAACACGGTTCCGTTCGATGGCGTATAGTCGGTTGCGGTTGGCCCGCGATCATTCGGTAGGTAGGCTATCCCAGAAGAAATCCGGCGCCGTCTTCTGGTTGCGGTTGGCCCGCGATCATTCGGTAGGTAGGCTCGCGCAGGGCGACATCTACATCACCCGCATGTTGCGGTTGGCCCGCGATCATTCGGTAGGTAGGCTGCCCGCCCTTTCCAACGCGCTGATTTTGTTGTTGCGGTTGGCCCGCGATCATTCGGTAGGTAGGCTCCGCGCGTAATCCAACCGGCGCATCACCCGGTTGCGGTTGGCCCGCGATCATTCGGTAGGTAGGCTCTGGGCGCTGGAGATCGACCGGCAGCTCGCGTTGCGGTTGGCCCGCGATCATTCGGTAGGTAGGCTTTGGGCTGCACGCTGGCCGATCTCATGGGAGTTGCGGTTGGCCCGCGATCATTCGGTAGGTAGGCTGCCCGCGGACAAGTGGAGCGACGCCGAGCAGTTGCGGTTGGCCCGCGATCATTCGGTAGGTAGGCTGCGCGGCAGCCCGATGACGCGCAACGCTTCGTTGCGGTTGGCCCGCGATCATTCGGTAGGTAGGCTTGTTGTTGACCTAAGGCCCTGGAAACAGGGCCTTTTTCTTGGATTGGGTGCGGCTTCGTTCACGTAGGTTGGCCTCAAAATAGAACGTACTGCTCCGGATTCTTTCGCGGCGGCTCCTTCGTGCGGCCGTCGAATGAAACGATGTTCTCGTATTGCTTGTCCGTGATGTAGATGATGTGGACCTTGCCCGTGCTCGGCACTTCTTGTTCCACGCGCCGGGTGTAGGCATCGGCCTGCTCCTTGCCGGCACAGAAGCGCATGTACACCGAATACTGCGACATCTCGAAGCCCTCATCGAGCAGGAATTTCCGGAACTGTGTCGCGGCGCGGCGCTCCTTGCGGGTGCCGACGGGAAGGTCGAAGAGGACCGTCATCCACATCAGGCGATACCCGCTCAGCATGCCGGCGCTAAGCGGCGTCGGGCGGTGCCGGAAGCTCCAGCGGCAACGGCGCCAGCGGGAATTCCAGCTCCGCCTTGCGGCGCTCGCATGACCGAGCGAGCGATTGTGCTAACCGCTCCATGCACGTGAAAACCGGCGTTCGGCCGCGCTCGGTCTGCATGTCGAGGCTGGCGACGCTGGCGAGATAGCGCTTGGTATCGCGGGTCACACCCTGGTGACCGGCGTCGCGAGCGCGGCTTACGAGCAGATCGACCATCGGCCGGAACGGCTCCATGAGATCGTCGATCAGCGCCATATCTTCGCTCTTGTGGTTCAGGCCGATCGCCGGATGCAGTCCGGCGCTGCACACCGCACGAGCGGTTGCGGCGCGCAACACGGCATAGCCGTAGTTCAGCATGCCATTGATCGCCGGCTCCTCACGATCGCGCCGGAAAGCCTCGCCGAACAGCAGCGGCCAATAGCGCCGCGCCGCCTGCGCCTCCATGTTGTCGGGATCGCCCGACCCGACGCGCCGCGCCATCAGGTCGAAGGCGTCAGCGCCCTCCTTGCCGAGCGCTTCGAGCACGGCGCCCTGCTGGCGGATCTTGGCCTGCACCACGGACTGCCACAGGCGCTTGGCCAGCGGCCTTGTCGCCTCGATTTGCGATTCGATGCGCGACCGTTGCTCGTGATGCATCACGACCGGCCACACCCACGCGACCGGATTGTGGTTGGCGCCGCATACCAGGATCGCCGCCCCGCGTTCGGCCAAACGCACGACGAGATTATTGGAGTAGGTGCAGCCATGGGCATTGACGATCAGTCCGCCGACGTCGTCGAGCGGCACGCGACCGATCTCCTGGCCGTCGCAGCTCACCGTCATGAAGCCGCGATCGACGGCGAGATGACGGCCATCCTCCGCGACTTCGACGATGCGGCCGAGCATTGGACTACGGACCCTTGGCCGGATCGCGCAACTCGCCGACCGGGCTGACCGACACGCGGCGGAAGTTCAATTCCTTCAGCTTGTCGTAGTTGCCGAACGTCCACTTGAACTCGTCGTCTCGATAGCGCTCAACCAGATTGGCTTCCCTATGGCCGGCAAGTTGCAGATACCTTTCCCAGATCGAGACCACGCGCATGATCCGGTCTTCCCCGCTGTCCTGCAGCCTGACCAGGTCGTTCTTGTGGATGCGCCACAGCAGCTTCGGCTCCGGCACCATGTCTCGCCACTTCGGGCGAAAATCGCGACGGTTGCCGTCGAACGCTGTGACAATCTCCCGGCCCCAGGAGCCGTCCGCACGTTCGAAAATCTCGACTCGGAGATTGTCGCCTGCACTGTAGGCCTTGTAGGGCGTCCCAGCCTTGTCGCGGATCACCACGACGGCGCCCTCGGGCTTCACCAGGCGGACTCGGCGAATACCGTATTGCTGCCCGAAGGCCGCGAGAGCCGCCTTGAAGTCCTTGGCACCGGCCTTGCGGCGCGCCTTGGCTTCGACCTTGAGCCTCGCGATCTCGGCCTTGGCGCGCTCCTGAGCCTTGACGTCCTTTGCCCTGCGCGCCGTGGTCAGTCGCCCCTTCGCGTTCTCGAGCGACTGCTCGTCGGGCAGGAATGGTGCAAGATGGGCCTTGAGTTTCGCGCGCAGGAGCGGATCGCGCACGCGGTCGATCTCGTTCTCCGACAACGCGTCGATCGACTTGCGCGCGACGACGTTGCCGCCCTCGCGCTCCGCATCCTTGACCAGACCGTAGGCGGTCTCCTCGTGCAGCTTGCCGCTCGTCGACAGGCGCTGCGTCGCATCGGCCTTCGGATCGATGCCATGGTCGGGTCGATGCGACACGACGATACGATCCAGTGCTGCCTTCAGTTGATCGCGCCAATCGTCCCATGGCGGATCGGGCATGTCCTCGACGATGCGCTCGCGTGTGATTCCTGCCGCGCGCTGGATTTCCATCAGCATCGCGCGATCGGTCAGGCCGACGACGAACGCATCGATCGCATGGTGGCGATGATCGGCCCGGTTCTTCTTGTTGTGGTCGCCGAGCAGGGAGTTGAGCCCCCATTTGCGCCGTAGCAGCGCAGTCATCTGCCCGGGAATCACCCAGGTGCGGTTCGGGTCGCACACTTTCCACAGATATTGCCGCGTCACCCGGGCGAGATAGGCGGTGTCGACGAGCTGGCGGGCGAGAAAGCCACCGGTCTTCTCGATGTCGTCCAGCGCGTCCTTCGGCAGCGAGCCTTCGAGCCGGGCATTCTCGCGCGCAATCCGGCTGCGCACGAGGTCGAGCGCATCGGGGCGGAACCGCCACTGCTTGTTTCGCGGCAGGGCCGAGACGCGCAGCATGATCTCGTCCCAGACGTAGCCGGCGGGATTATGGCCGAAAGCGTCGTAGGGCGTACTGTTTTTCTTGTCGCGGTTCGCGGCGCGCAGCGAGACGGTGAGATTGGCGGGGCTATCGTCGAGCGACAGGGTGAACGGGAGGATGTGCTCGATCTCGACCTCGTCGGAAAAGAGCATTCGTTGAGAGATCGTCTTGCCCGTGTAGATGCAGCGCCGGTTGGCGACGTTCTCCAGATCGAGCTCCTCCCAGAGGCGCAGCCGCAGCAGGGCATCGCGCGGCGGTTTCCAGCCGGGCTGGCTTCTCTGCATGCTCTCCAGCAGTTCGCGGCGGCGTTCGTTCTTCTTCTGGTTCTCCGCCTGTTGCTTCTGGACTTCCTCCCGTTCTTCTTGCGTGCGCTTGAGGTCGCGTGCCAGCTCGACGACGATCTCCTCCGGCGGCCCATATCGGTCGATCAGCGCGTTGACGACCTTGCGCAACTGGTTGAGTCCAATATGGACGGTAGGATTGGCCAGACGCCCGAACTCGCGTTCCCATTCCGGCGCCGATTCGCTCCGTACTTGGGCGGTATAACGCTGCAGGGCCTCACCGTAGTACGGCAGGGCATCCAGCAGATCGCCGTCGCGAAAGTCGGAGTGATGGTGATAGCCCGCTTCGAGCACGGCATCGGCGTATCCGATCGGACCGCCGTCCCTGTCGGCCCGTTCCCGCAGGATCGGCACGATGCGCGACAGCGCCTTCAGGCCGAGGCTGCCATAGCCGTCGGGTAGAGAGATGTCGGCGACGGTCTGGGCCTGGTCGGCAGTCAATCCCCAATAGTCGACGCCGATGCGGACAAGCTCGTCGGTGCTTTCCTCGTTGAGGAGCGTCAGCACGATCTTCTGCCGCTCGACGTCCGCCAGACCTTCGAACCAGCGCTTGCCGAAGGCACTGTCCCTGGCGAGCTGGACGGAAACGCCGTCTCCCTTCAGGTGGTCGCGCTTCTCACTCTCGAGATTGAAGCTCCAGATTGCGTCGATCTTGAGCAGGATGCGGATGCGCTTGAAGGTGACCTTCTCGCTGTGCTTGAGCGCCGAGAACAATGCGTCACGCTCGGCCAGCGTCAGCCGCCGCCGGACGGTGGGATTCGTCTTGTGGAACAGCTCCAGGTTCGCGAGTTCCTGCAGGATGCGGAAGTCCTGCTGGATCGGTAACGCCAGTGGCGCGCGCCGGTCACGCTTGTCGAGGTCTTCCTCCTCGTCAAGCGTGCACGGACCGGGATCGACCGGCCTGAGCGGGCGCTGGTAGAAGATGATGTCGGCGATTTCGTCGCGAATGGCTTCCGTCAATTCCGGATGATGAGCCGCCTGCGCAGCCCACAGCGCCTGGAATTCAGCCTCGATCATCGAACGGAGAGGGTAGAACTCGTAGTTGTTTCGGCCTTTCACGGTGGTCGGCCGTGCGCGCACGCTGCCGGCCTTGGCGGGCGTGATGGGTTGCCACGCTCCCGTCGTGTCGACCGCGGCACGATGGCGCTTGTAGAGGTATTCGCCCAGCGTGCGCGCATCCTTGTGGTCCGGCCCGATCGCGTCCTGGAGCTTGCGGGCCGCGGCCTTCATGTCCTGCGTATCCTTGGCCTCCTTGTCGTCGCGCGTGCGTTCGGCCTTGCGATTGCTTTTGAAGCCGCGTCGCTGATTCAGATGGAAGAGGGCACGGCCCAGTTCGTGGCCGGTCAGCGGGCGGTCGAGTCCTTCAGCGCGCAACCGCCACGGATCGAGCGCTTCCACGTTCTTGCGCTCGATAGGATCGGCAGGCATCAAGCCGCAGCGAATCAGCGCTTTGAGCAGATCGGCACGCCGGTCGAGATAGCGGTCGCGGCGGCGCCGCGCGCCACGTGGCCCACGCCTTTCCTGCGCGAGCGACGCGCCGGACTGCGGGTCGCGACCATCCGTGTAGATGCGCACACCCATGCGGCGAATCCCATGGGGATGCTGCCGGCCAGTTTCGTCTTTCTTCAGATCGAACGCGCACCATCCGATCGAATTGGTGCCGACGTCCAGGCCCAGGCGCCAGGGACGTGAGATACGACTGGTCACGACGGTACTCCCCTGCAAGCCGCAGAATCGGCGGTTGCATCCCCAAAGTTCTCTCCCCTATCCCGATCATCGGTCCGCGCAGCCAACTTGACAAGAGGCAGGCGTATGGCACTCTCGCCTCGAACGGCTGAACCGACAGATAGCCTACCTACCGAATGATCGCGGGCCATCCGTTAACAAGTCCTTCCGCCGCGAGGTGGTTGGGACACAAAATGCAGGGCCACCTACGGGTGGCCCTTTTTGCAATCGAGAGCTTGGCGCTCTGACCCTGGTAGACCCTCGTGAGCCCTCAAATCGGGTCCCGGTTGTGGGCATTCTCCAGGCGACTCATCATCTCCTCGAGTCCGAGTGCCGGCTTGGCCGCCTTGCCGGCACGCCTCAGGGTCAGGAAGTCCACGAAATCCTCGACCTCGGCGATGCGCCTCTTGGGCAGGCTCTGGATCTTGGCGAACAGCGTGTAGAGGTCGGGCATCGGGCACTCCGTCGTCTGAATTGGGCTAGGCCGTGGGAAGGTCCGCCATCTGCTCGCGCAGGCGGTACGCCTTGCTCTTCGAGATGCCGAGCTCGCGCGCGATCTGGTTCGGGTTGAGGCCTTGGCGCAGCAGCGTCGCCACGCGGTCGAGCTCGTGCGCCTCTGTCTTGGTCCAGCTCCAGTGCCCGCGCCCGTCATAGCCGATGGCGAGGCGCGCCTCGATCGGATCGATCGCGGTGCCGTGGAGCTGGCGGGTCTTCTCGAAGTGCAATTCGAAGCGAGCGCCTTCGCTCGGCTTGTAGTCGGATGGCCGGCGGATCGCCATCACCAGGTCGACCAGGTCCTCGCGCCGCGACGTGCCACGCTGCAGGCCCTGCTTGTTGGCGTGATGCACGATCAGCACAGCCGTCTTTTTTCGTCGCAACAAGAGCAGGAAGCGCTCCAGCTTGCGCCACGGATCGGGGTCCCGGGTCTTGAAGCCGCACAGGCTGGCGAGGTTGTCGATCACCAGGAGGTCGGGAAGGACATTGCACAAGTCGAGCAGCTGGCTCTGGCCGCGGGTCGTGCCAAGGTCCGGGATGCCGCTGCTCCGCTCGAGGTCGGCGACCAGGAACTCGAGGTTGTCCGGAGTCGGGCCGAATAAAGCGAGGCGCTTCTGGATGTCGAGCGCCGCCATCTCGCCATCGAGATAGACGACGCGGCAACGGCCGCGGCCGCGCCAGCCCAGAAAGCTTTCGCCCGACGCGGCCGCCCAGGCAATGCCCAGGGCGACGAAGGTCTTGCCCAGCCCGCGCGGGCCGTAGAGCAGGGCGAGCGTCTGCGTGCTGATCAGGGGATCGAGCAGCAGCTTGCGCGGCGCGATGTCGGCGGCCAGCAGCTCGTGGGCGCGGCGCAGGCGGGCGGGTCGAGGGTCCATGTCCGTAGTTAACTACAGTGATTAACTACAGTCAACTGACCGGTCAGCGTTAATTATCCACAGGAAATGGCAGAAGAGGGGGTGGTGGGAAGGTGGGAAGAATCGCGGATAAGCCTTGTGCCATCGGCATCGGAGGCTTCCCACGGGAGTGGGAAGCCGTGGGAAGGTCAGTGCGGGCAGGGGAATACGTTCATGTCCGGGCCGAAGTCGTAGGGCGACGGGACCTGGACGAGCGAGCTGACCGACGGGGCGAGCGACCATTCGAGGGCGCTCTGGTTGCGGGCGCAGAAGGCGGCGTCGCGGTTGGGCTGCTGGGCGGTGCGGTTCGCGATCTCGGTCACCACGACGTCGAGATTGCGGCCTTTCGCGGTCACGACGCTCTGCAGCTCGCCGGCATTGGCCTGCAGCTCGCCGCGGAACTTGGCGAGGAACTGGCCGTACTGCGCGTCGAAGCGGCGGCTGCCGTCGGCGCCCTTGCAGGCGAGCGTGCCGACCGCCAGCTCCTGCTGGACCATGCGCACGCGGTACGCCGCGAGCTGGGCATCGTCGAAGCAGATCGAGCGGACGTTGGCCGGCGGTGCGAGGTTGGCGAGCGGCGCCTGGTAGCCGGGACCGGCGGAGGTGTTCGGCCCCTGCGGCACGCAGGCGGCAGCGGCGAGGAGGAGGGTGAACGGCAGGGCGCGTCGGGCGATGGGGTGCATGAGAGTCCTACGCTGGTCCGCATGGTGCACTTCCCCGGTTGCAAGTGTCGCACCTCATCGGACCGCGCCACTCCAGTGGCGCCTCATGCTCATGAGCGCCACTGGAGTGGCGCGGTCCGAAGACTAATGCAGCACCGCGCTCAGGAAGGTCTCCAGCTCCGGAGTGCGGGGCTTGGCCAGCGTGTCGGCGGCGGGGCCTTCCTCCCAGATCCGGCCCCCGTGCATGAACACCACGCGGTCGGCGACCTTGCGGGCGAAGCCGATCTCGTGGGTGACCAGCATCATGGTCATGCCCTCGGCGGCCATCTCCTCGAGCGTCTTCAGCACCTCGCCGACCAGCTCGGGGTCGAGCGCCGAGGTGATCTCGTCGAACAGCATCAGCGTGGGCTGCATGGCGAGCGACCGGGCGATCGCCACGCGCTGCTGCTGGCCGCCGGAGAGCTGGTCGGGCCAGGCGTCGATCTTCTCGGCCAGCCCGACCTTGGCCAGCACGCGCCCGGCCAGCGCGCGCGCCTCGGCCGAGGGCATGCCCTTCACCACCTTGGGAGCGAGCGTGATGTTCTTCTCGACGGTGAGGTGCGGGAAGAGGTTGAAGCTCTGGAACACGATGCCGACATGCTGGCGGAGCTTGCGCAGGTCGGTGCCGGGATCGTTCACCGTCGTGCCCTCGAAGCGCACGCTGCCGCCCTGGATCGGCTCGAGCCCGTTCACGCAGCGCAGCATCGTGCTCTTGCCCGAGCCCGAGCGGCCGATGATGGCGATGATCTCGCCCTTCTCGACGGCGAGCGACACGCCGTTCAGCACGGTGTGGCTGCCGTAGCGCTTGATGACGTCGGTCAGCTCAACGAGTGGTTCAGTGGGCGCCATGCAGCATCCTCCGTTCGAGGCGGCGGCTCGCCTGCGTCAGCGGGAAGCAGAGCAGGAAGTAGAGCGCGGCCACGGTGAGATAGACGGTGAAGGGGCGGAAGGTCGTCGCGGTGGTGAGCTGGCCCTCGCGGGTCAGCTCGACGAAGCCGATCACGGCGGCCAGCGAGGTGTTCTTGATCAGCTGCACCAGGAAGCCGACCGTCGGCGGGATGGCGAGGCGCGTCGCCTGCGGCACGATGATGTAGCGCAGCTGCTGGCCGAACGAGAGGCCGAGCGAGCTGCCGGCCTCCCATTGCTGCCTGGGGATCGCCTGCAGCGCGCCGCGCCAGATCTCGCCGAGGAAGGCGCCGGCGTAGATCGAGTAGGAGGCGGCCGCGGCGATCCACGGCGAGACCTCGACGCCGACGATCGACAGGCCGAAGAAGAAGACGAACAGCCAGGCGAGCAGCGGCGTGCCCTGCACGGCCAGCACGTAGATCGTGCCGATCCAGCGGAGCGGCGGGAAGGAGGAGACGCGGAAGAGGGCGATCAGGAGGCCGACCAGCCCGCCGCCGGCGAAGGCGATGGCGGTCAGCGCCAGCGTCCAGCGCATGGCCGCGACCAGGTAGAGGACGTCGTTGACGTTGAACTCGCGGATCATCGGGCGCGCCGGGCGAAGATCACATGGTAGAGGCCGGCGAACAGCAGCCTGAAGAGCAGGGCGAGGGCGAGGTAGACGCCGGCGACCACGGCATAGACCTCGAAGTCGCGGAAGGTGCGCGACTGGATGATCGACGCGGCCTGGAACAGGTCCTGCGCCGAGATCTGCGACACGACCGAGGTCGCCAGCATCATCAGGATGAACTGGCTGGCGAGCGACGGGAACATCAGGCGCAGCGCCGGGAAGATGATGACGTAGCGGAAGATCTGGAACGGCGAGAGGCCGAGCGACTGGCCGGCCTCGATCTGGCTCCTGGGGATGGCCTCGAGCCCGGCGCGCACGATCTCGACCGTGTAGGCGCCGAGATTGATGGAGAGCGCGACCATGGCGGCGGTGTCGGCGTCGAACTTCACGCCGGCGCTGGGCAGGCCGAAGAAGATCAGGAACAGCTGCACGATCAGCGGCGTGTTGCGGATCGCCTCGACATAGACCGCGACCGCTCTTGCGAGCCAGCGCGGCCCGTACACCCGCGCCGCCGCGCCGGCCATGCCGATGACCAGGCCGGCGATCATGGTCACCAGCGAGAGCTCGAGCGTCAGGATCAGCCCGTCGAGCAGGAAGTCGGAGGCGGCGAAGACGTCGCGGAACTGGAAGGTGTAACTCACGCGCACACACTCATGTCCGGCGTTCGCTCCTTGGATCGAGCGCGTCCTGCAGGCCGTCGCCCAGGAAGTTGAAGGCGATGACGGTCAGGAAGATCAGCAGGCCCGGCCACACCGCCAGCATCGGCGCCTCCTGCAGGAGCTCCTGCGCGCCGGTCAGCATGTTGCCCCAGCTCGCCGCCGGCGGCTGGATGCCGAGGCCGAGAAAGGAGAGGGTCGATTCGAACAGGATCAGCGTGCCGATCGACATGGTGGTCGAGACCACCAGCGAGCCCGCGGCATTGGGCAGGATGTGGCGCAGCATGATGCGCCCCGGCCGCGCGCCCAGCGCCTGCGCGGCACGGGTGAAGTCGCGTTCCTTGAGCGACAGCGTCTCGGCGCGCACCAGCCGCGCCACCGTGGTCCAGCCGGTCAGCGCGACGATGACGACGATGCGGTAGAGCGAGAAGGTCTCCGACTGCGCGACGTTTGCGGGGATGCCGATCTTCGCCGGGTCGATCGCGGCGAGGATGACCAGCAGCGGCAGCAGCGGGAGCGCGATCACGCCGTCGGTGAAGCGCATGAGGAGGCTGTCGAGCCGGCCGCCGCGATAGCCCGCGACCACGCCGATGATCGCGCCCAGGACCGCCGACAGCAGGGCGCCCATGATGCCGACCAGCAGCGAGACGCGGCCGCCGTCGAGCAGGCGCTGGAACAGGTCCCGGCCGAGATCGTCGGTGCCGAGCCAGTTGCGTGCCGACGGCCCTTCGAGGCGATGGTAAAGGTCTGTCATCGACGGATCGACGCCGCGCCACTGGGCGACCAGCGGCGCGGCGAGCGAGAGGGCCAGCAGGATCACGAGGAAGACCAGCGAGATCTCGGCCAGGCGATGGCGGATCAGGCGCCGCCAGACGAGGTGCGTGGGATGCGCGCTGGCGCTCATGCGCGGTTCTCGATCGACACGCGCGGATCGACCGCGACCAGCGCGATGTCGGCCAGCAGGTTGCCGGCCATGGTCATGAAGGTCGCCAGCAGCAGGCCGACCAGCGCCAGGTTGAAGTCGTTGGTCTGGATCGCCTGGTAGATGGTGGCGCCCATGCCCGGCCAGGCGAACATGGTCTCGGTGATCATCGCGCCCGAGAACAGCGCGCCGAAGGAGAGGGCGAGGATGGTGAGGACCGGGGCAAGGGCGTTGCGGAAGGCGTGGCCCATCAGCACCATCCGCTCGGACGCACCCTTGGCGCGTGCGGTGCGGATATAGTCCTGGCGCAGGGTCTCGATCATGGCGCTGCGCATGAAGCGCGTGTAGACGCCGAGCTGAACGATCGCGAGGGTCGCCACCGGCAGGATGGCGAAGCGGATGTTCTGGCCAAGCGCGGCCGCGAGCGAGGTGCCGGCGCGCGGATCGGCCATGCCGCCGGCCGGCAGCCAGCCCAGCCTCACCGAGAACAGCGAGATCAGCAGCAGCGCCAGCCAGAAGGTCGGCATCGAGATGCCGGCGAAGCAGAACAGGTTGACCAGGTAGTCGGCCCAGCTGCGCGGCCGGGCCGCCACCCAGATGCCGAGCGGCAGGGCGATCGCCGTCGCGATCACGAAGGCGAGCCCCTCGAGCTCCAGGGTGTTGACCAGCCGCGGTCCCAGCACCGCCAGCACCGGCCGGTTGAGGGAGCGCGAGTAGCCGAAATTGCCCTGCAGCGCCTGATGCGCCCAGGCGAGGTAGCGCTCGACCAATGGCCTGTCGATGCCGTAGAGCGCGCGCAATCGCTTCGCGTCGGCGCTGGTCATGTGGGGGTTGCCGGAGATCATCGCGTCGATCGGATCGCCCGGCATCAGGCCGATCAGCAGGTAGACCACGAAGCTCATGATCACGAGCACGATCACGATCTGCACCGTGCGCGAGGCGAGATAGCGGCCCATTCCGTCACTCCCGCCAGCGCCAGTTCTCGATCCACAGGCTGCTGCAGCCCTGGTGCCCGGTCGGCACCACCCCCGTCAGCTGCCTGGGGATCACGAAGGAATCGGTCCGGAAATACATCGGCAGGACGGGCAGGTCGTCGGCATAGAGTCGCAGGATATCGGCAAAGAACCCGCGCCGCTTGCCGGGATCGAGCTCGCGCTCGGCACTGTCCAGCGCCCGATCCATTTCCGGATTGCGGTAGCCGGGATAGTTCTGGCCGCTCCAGCCGTTCTCCGCGGTCGGAATCTCGGTCGAATGCAGCGTGGTGCGCGGGACGTTGCCGGGGCTGGTGATCCAGGAATAGAAGGCGAGGCTGTCGAACTGGCGCTTGTTCAGCGCGGCGAAGTAGATGCGCGCCGGCGCCGCCTTCAGCCGGAGCTCGATGCCGACCTGTCGCAGCTCGCTCTGGATGACCTGGGTGATCTGATCGCTCGCGCGGCTGCCGCTGGCATAGTCCAGCACCAGCGACAGGCGCCGGCCCTTGGCGTTGCGGCGCTCGCCCTTGGCGACCTCCTTGAAGCCCGCCTCGTCGAGCAGCGTCCTCGCCTGCCCGGGATCGTAGTCGTAGTGGCGCGCGGCGGAGCTGTACATCGGGTCGAGAGGATTGACGTTGCCGTCCGCCACCGGCTGCTTGCCGGCAAACAGCTTGTCCGAGATCGTCTTGCGGTCGATCGCCATCAGGATCGCCCGCCGCACCCGGACGTCGCGGAGCAGCGGATTGTCGAGATTGACGTCGATATGGGCGTAGGCGAGCGAGGGCTTGAAGACGACGTTGTACCTGTCGCCGTGGCGCTGCTCGAAGGCCAACGACTGGCTGAAGGAGAGGCCGCTCTCGCCCGGCACGTAGTCGACATTGCCCGACAGGAGGTTGGCCTCGAGCGAGGAGGAGTTCTCGAAGAACTTGATGAGGATGCGCCGGAACTGCGGCGGCGCGCCGGTCCAGTGCGGATTGCGCTCGAGCGCGATGCGGCTGCCCGGCACCACCTCGACGATGCGATAAGGTCCGTAGGCGAGGCCGGGATTGGTCGGATCGGCGTCGAAGGTCGTGCGCGTGCGGTACTCGGCCGGATCGGCGTCGAAGATCGGCTTCTCGAGATGCGCGGGCAGGGGAAAGAAATCGAGGACGTTGTAGTCGAAGGTCACGCGGTCCTTGGTGAGGGTGAAATGCCGGTCGTCCTTGACCTCGAACTTGACGATGCGCCGGTAGTCCTCGACCGACGGCACGCCGCTCTGCGGATGCTTGCCGACGTCGACCGTGAACTGGAAGTCGCGGGCGGTGACCGGCGTGCCGTCTCCCCAGGTCATCGGCCTGAGCTCGACGTCGATCTCCATGCCCTTCTTCACGACACCCTTGTCGTCGGGCGGCAGGTCGACGATGCGGGCATGGCCGTTCTCGACCGTCGGCAGCTCGGTGCAGAGCAGGCACACCAGCTTCCAGTCGGGATCGAAGACCGTGATCGGCCGCTCGGTCATGCTGTTGATGAACGCGCCGGCCAGCATGGAATTGAGCAGCGGATTGAGGGTGCCGGGCGCCGTGCCCATGCCGATCACGAGCTCGTCCATGGCGAAGGCGGGCGACGCGAGGACGAGGCAGACCAAAAACAAAAGCCGCCGCAACATCGCCGCCACCGTCGCACGACAGCCCTGAGGCTGTCATGGCTTTCAACGATGTCCGCTCAGCGAGCCCGGATCACCGTCCGAGCGTCGGACGCGGCACCGGCGGACGGCCGCCGTGATTGGCCGACCACTGCTCGGGCGCCTCGAGAAAGGCTCGGGTCTCGGCGAGGCCCTTCTCGTCGAAGTACTTGCCCTTGGCCGCAGCCTCGAGCGCGTCCCACCAGGTGGCGAGGGCGTGCAGCTTGACGCCGGCGACTGCCAAGGTCTCGACGCTCTGCGGGAAGATGCCGTAGTGGAAGATCACGAAGCAGTCGGTGACCTTGGCCTCGGCCTTCTTCAGCGCGTCGATGAACACCAGCTTGCTGCCGCCGTCGGTGGCGAGATCCTCGACCAGCAGCACGCGCTTGTTCGGCTTGAGGTCGCCTTCGATCTGCGCCATGCGGCCGAAGCCCTTGGGTTGCTTGCGCACGTAGACCATCGGCTTCTTGGCAAGCGCCGCGAGGAACGCCGCGAACGGGATGCCTGCCGTCTCGCCGCCCGCCACCACGTCGATCTTGCTCCAGCCGATCTCGCGGTCGATTGCCTTCAGCGCGTGTTGCATGATTTTGGCGCGCGCCTCGGGATAGGAAATGATCTTCCGGCAGTCGATGTAGACCGGGCTCGCCCGGCCGGAGGTGAAGATGTACGGATTGTCCGGCCGGCAATGGATGGCTTCGATGTCGAGCAGCAGCCGTGCCGTGTCGCGCGACTCCGCCGTGCCCGAGGCCCGGCCGTGATTTGCCTTGCCGTTCAGGTGCTTGGCGGTCGAACTGACAGCGGACCGCGACGCCGACGTGGCTTTCTTCTTCGTCGCCATGCTGCCTTTTTCCCCCGCGCCGCTTGCGACAAAATGACGGTCGTGTGTTTAGCGTTCATCCACAGGACCGGCAAGGGTGCGGACGGGGGATTCGCTGTCGGTCGCACTACCAAATGGAGTTAGTTCCTAAAAAGGACTTATGATTTGGCCAAAATACCGTCCTTCCAGTCCCGGCTCGGCCGGATCCTGTTCGCCCGCCGGCGGCTCCTGCTGGCCGGGCTGGCGGGACTGGCGCTGCTGGCGGTCCTGCCGCCGTCCCTGCGGCCGGCAACGCGGCTCCTGCTGGCCTGGGACCTGACGGCGGCCGGCTATGTCGGGTTCGCCCTACTGATGATCTTTCGCTCCGACGTCCAGACCTGCCAGGCGCGGGCGGCGCTCTACGACCAGAGCGACTGGGTGATCATGGCAGTCGTGATCGCCAGCGCGGCGGCAAGCTTCGCCGCCATCTTCGTCGAACTGGCGGCCATCAAGTCGGGCCATGCGCCGCCCGCGCTCGGGCTCATCGTCACCGGCGTGACAGTGGTGCTGAGCTGGAGCTTCACCCACATGCTGTTCGCGCTCCACTACGCCAACATCTACTACCGCCCGCATCATCACGGCCCGCCAGGCGGCCTCGACTTCCCGGGCGAGCACAAGCCCGACTACCGCGACTTCCTCTACTACTCGTTCGTGATCGGCTGTGCCTGCCAGACCGCCGACGTCGATACGACGACACGGCAGATGCGCATGGTGAGCCTGGCGCACGGCATCATCGCCTTCGCATTCAACACCGCGATCCTGGCCCTCACCATCAATGTCGGCGCCGGCCTGCTCTGAGCTCAGCCGGCCTTGTGGCGGCTGATCGCGCCGCCGTCGTCGCGCTTGAGCTGCATGAACACGACCGACGAGACCATCGTCATGATGCCCAGCACGATGAAGGCCTGGTGCACGCCGTGGATCAGGCCCGCCGGGTCGGAGCGCAGGCTCTCGGGCACGAAATAGGCGGCGATCAGCGAGGCACCGGCGACGCCGAAGCTGATCGACATCTGCTGGCCGGTGCTGGCGATGGTGCTGGCCGCGCTGGTCTCCTGCGCCGTGACATCGGCATACACCAGCGTGTTCATGGCGGTGTACTGGGTCGAGGTGAAGAAGCCGAGGATGAAGGCCTGCAAGGCGATGCGCCATGCGGGCGTGCCGACGTCGATGGTGGCGAAGCCCATGATCAGCACGCCAAGGATCAGCGTGTTGCCCACCAGCACGGTGCGATAGCCCAGCCGTGCCAGGACCTTCGGAATGATCAGCTTGAGCCCGATCGCCGCCATCGCCTGCGGCATCACGAGCAGCCCGGACTGGACCGCCGAGTAGCCGAGCCCGATCTGATAGAGCAGGGGGAACAGGAACGGGATGCCGCCCAGGCCAAGCCGGCTGAAGAAGCTGCCGCCGACCGCCGCACGGAACGTGCGCAGCCGGAACAGGCCAAGGCGCAGCAGCGGAAACTTGGTGTGCATGGCGTTGATGCCGTAGCCGGTGAGCAGCAGCATCGAGATCGCGAGCAGTCCCAGGATCTCGAAATCGCTCAGCCGATGCTCGCCGAACACCTCGAGCACGTACGACAGGAGGGCGATTCCGGAGCCGAACAGCACCAGCCCGACGATGTCGAGCGGGCTGGTCTTGTTCTCTCGGTAGTCGGGCAGGAAGCGCCAGACGAGGAAGAGGCCGAGCACGCCCACCGGGATGTTGACGAAGAACACCACGCTCCAGTGCAGGTAGTGCACGATCAGGCCGCCCAGCAGCGGCCCCAGCATCGGGCCGATCAGGCTCGGCACCGACACGAAGCTCATGGCGCGCACCAGCTCCGACTTGGGGAAGGTGCGCACCATGGTCATGCGGCCGACCGGCACCATCATCGCGCCGCCCATGCCCTGGAGGACACGGCAGGCGACCAGCATGTCGATGTCGATCGAAATGCCGCACAGCACCGAGCCGAGAGTGAACAGGCCGATTGCCGAGGCGAAGACGCGGCGTGTGCCGAACCGGTCCGCCATCCAGCCGCTGATCGGAATGAACACCGCGAGGCTGAGCGTGTAGCTCGCCAGCACCGACTTCATGTCGAGCGGCGTCACGTCCATCGCCTGGGCGATGGTCGGCACCGCGGTGTTGAGGATCGTCGTGTCGAGCGACTGCATGAAGAAGGCGACCGCGACCAGCCACGGCAGCAGGCGCTTGATCGTGTCGGCCGATGGCGCGGACGGGGGAGGAGGAGTCGCAGTGGTCACAGGCAGCCGAGACTACAACGAACCGGGATCAAATGCGGCTGCAGGACCGGTCTTGCGCCGACATCAGGATGGCGGGAACGAGTAGCGCGCGACCGGTCGCGGTACCCGGTCGGTGCCGTCGAAGCAGACGATCTCGGCCTCGTGCGCCATGTCGCCCTTGCCGTCCGACCGATAGGTGGTGACGACGCCCTCGTATCGCGCCACGGCAAGTTTCTCGCGCATCTTGGCGGACGTCACCGGGCTGCCTTCGCGCCGCAGCGTGGCGATCACGTCGGCCAGCATGCGCACCCCGTCGTACTGCGCCGCTGCATAGGCATCGGGGTCGCTCTTGTAAGCGGCACGATAGGCTTCGAGAAAGGCCCGCATCGCGGGCGTCGCCGCCGCAACCGGCGACGCTGCGGTCTCGGCGCAGACGCCCTTCAGCTCTGCCGGTTCCAGCAGGGCCGCGGTCGCAGGCTGATGGATCGCCGACCCGGCGACGATGGACAGATCGGGCAGGAGCTGGCGCGCCTGACGGATGGCCAGCACGGTCGACGGCGCGTGCAGATGCAGAACGATCACATCCGCGTTGGCGGCCTTGGCCCGCAGCAACGCGGGCGTGAGGTCGTTGACGGTCGTGGCGACGCTCTCCTCGAGCACCGGCGGCGTCTTGAGCTCGGCGAAGGTCTTGGCGAGTTGCTCGCGGCCGGACTGGCCGTAGGCGGTGCTCTGGTAGATCACCGCCGGCCGCTTGGCACCGAGCTTCTCGACCACGTACCGGGCGTGCGCCACCTTCACCGTCGCGTCGCTGGGAAAAAAGCGGAAGAACTGCGGCACACCCATGCTGCTCAGTCGCGCGGTGCCGGAGATGGTGAGAAGCGGCACGTCGCGTTCCTTGGCGAGCGGCAGCAGCGCCAGCATCTGCGTACCGAGGATCGGCCCGATCACCGCGAGCGGGAGCGGATCACCGACCGCTCGCGCCCAAGCATTGACGGCGGCCTCGGGCGTCGACGCGGTGTCCAGCACGTCCGGCTTGAAGACGACGTCCCGGCTCTGGCTCGCCGCCAACAGCGCGCCATTCTTCTGGCTGGCGCCCTCGAGGGCGACAAAGCCCGTCAGCGGCACCAGCACCGGCAGCCTCACCTCCTGCGTCTGCGCCTGCGCCGCGCAGGCACAGACGCAGAGCGCGAAAGCTACTGCGCCGCGCCGCCAGCCCATGGCGACATCACTTCGTTCATGCCCGTAAGCTCGCCGGTCTTGGGATCGCGCACGATGCAGGACGGGTTGGCGAAGCCCAGCGGCGAGATTTGCGCGTCGACCTCGACGATCGGCTGCTTGGCGGCGATCGCCTTCTTCACGGCGTCGGGGAGCTCGCGGTTGACGCGGATCGGGCCGACGCCGGAGACGTCGACGCGCGGCTGATGGAAGGCCGTCTCCACGTCGAGACCACGGTCGATCATCATCAGGCTGAGCTGTGTCACTGCCGGCACGATGCGGCGGCCGCCCGAGGCGCCGATGCAGAACCAGGGCTGCCCGTCCCTGACCACGACCACCGGGCAGATGTTGCACAGGGGCCGCTTGCCCGGCGCGATCGAATTCGGCCGGCCGGCCTCGGGATCGAACCAAAGCATGCCGTTGTTCATGGTGATGCCGGTCTTGGGCAGCATCACGCCCGAGCCGAACAGGCTCATCAGCGTCTGGGTCAGCGCCACCATGTTGCCCTCTGAGTCGGCGACGCAGAAATGCGTGGTGCTGGTGTTGTTGGGCTTGTCGCCCAGCGTCTTCAGACGCTCGACATAGGCGGTGTGCATGCCATCCGCGATGGCGACGAAGAATTCGGCATCGGGTTCGCCCTTGCCCCTGGTGCGGTCTCCCGCGAGCTCGAGCGTGCGCCGCAGGGTCGGACCCGCGGTCAGGCCGCCGGCGACATTGAACGTCACGCCGTGATGCTCGAACGAGAGCGGGTCGACGATGGCGGCCTGATAGGAGGCAAGGTCGTCGAGCGAGATCGCCGAGCCGCCGGCCTGCAGATCGGCGACGATGTCGCGCGCCAGGCTGCCCTCGTAGAATTCGCGCGGGCCGCCGTCGGCAAGGCGCTGCATGGTCTGGCCGAGATTGCCGAGCTTGAGGTAGCGCGGCGTGCCCTTCCAGTCGTTGGTCGGCACGCGGCCATCGTCGCAGAGATAGGCTGCCTTCGAAGCCGGGAACTTCGACAGGTACTCCGCGCCGTTGGCGATCATCACCTGCATGTACCAGTCGAGCTGCATGCCGCGCTCGGCGAGCGCGATGCCGGGTGCCAGCACGTCCTTCCACTTCATGGTGCCGAAGCGCTCGAGCACCTTGCCGTGGCCCGCGACCATGCCGGGCACGGCGATCGAATGGTAACCGACCTCGTTGTTCTCGTTGTGGATATCCGGCCAGGCAAAGGGATTGGCGGGCCCCGGGCCGACGATCTTGTAATGGGAAATGTCGAGGTTCTTCGCGGAGACGGGGCCGTATGACACGGTGAAGGCGCGCTTGTCCTTGGCGCTCCACAAGGTCATGAAGCCGACGCCGCCGATGCCGCTCATCCACGGCTCGAGCGTGCCGATTGCCATGCCGGTGGCGACGGCGGCATCGATGGCGTTGCCGCCCTTGCGCAGGATCTCGGCGCCGACCTCGGCCGCGCGCGTGTTCTGGGCGACGACCACACCTTTTCCACGCACAGCCTGCTTGGTGACTTTGAATTGCCGTGTCAGCGATTCACTCATTACGCTTCCTTGGTTCAGACGCTCCGACTGTAGCGGGGCCTCTTTTAGCCACAAACCCTGCTAGACTGCTCTGCGGACGGACAATGAACGACGACGGAACGCGGGCGTGACGGAGCTCGGCCAGATCGACCTGCGATCACTCGCGGCAGGACACAAGCGCACATGGGATGCGTTCGTGGCGGCCGCCTCGCCACTCATCAACGCCGTGGTGCGCCGGGCGCTTTCGACCTATCGCCTGAGCGAGGACGATGTCATGGATGCGGCGCAGGACGTGTTCGTCCGGCTGTGTGCCAACGATTTCCGGTTGCTCAAGACCTACGATCCGGCCCGCGCCGGCCTCTCGACGTGGCTGGCGGTGGTGGCACGCTCGGCGGCTGTGGATTTCGCGCGCCGGCGCCGGCAGGCGACGGCGCCGATCGACGAGGTCCCCGAGGCGGCACTGGCGGTCGAGGACCGGCACGTCGAAAAGCTGAAAATTCCCGACGGACTGCTGACGGAGCGTCAAACCCTGATCCTCAAATGCCTATATGATGAGGAAAGGGATGTGGCGGAAGTTGCACAGTTACTGAAGATCGATGCCCAAACGGTGCGCAGTACGCACCACAAGGCACTTCTTCGGCTCCGCGAACATTTTAAGGGGGAGGCGCCATAGCGCGGGGATGAATCCCGTCATGATGGCGTAAGGTATGGCAGGAGAGACTAATGAGCACGGAACGCATCCCTCTGGACGACAAGGCGCTGTGGCGAAGCCTCGCCATCGAGCGACCGGTCGCGCCGGTGGCCGTGTCGGACATGGATTTTGCGGCTTGGCTGGAAGGCTCCCTGTCGGAGACTGAAGCCGCCCGCATCGACGCGGCCGTGACGGCCGATCCGGCCCTGCGACAAGCGGCCCTCGAACTGGCCGACATCCTCGGCAAGCCCTTGCCGGTGGCGCCCGCACGGATGGCCGTGCGAGCGCAGGCGCTGGTCGGCTTCGCGGCCGAGAGGCCGGCCCGCACCGGCTGGCTGGCCTCGCTGTTGCCGGACTTCGGCCGAGGCCTGGGCTTCCACCGCGGCGCGCTGGCGGCAACCGCCGTGATCGTGGCCGCCGTCGGCTTCGTGATGGGCGGCGGCATTGGCAAGCACTACGAGGAGGCGGTTTACGCCTCGTCGCAATCGCCGAGCAGCACGGAAGTCCGTCCGCTCGGCCGTGACACCACCGGCGAGCTGACTGACCTGTTCTCCGACGCGACCTGACGAAGATGTCGTTGCGGATCACTCAGGTCCTGCTTGGCCTGTCGCTGCTGCTGAACGCCTTCGTCCTCGCGGGCTTCGTGTTTCACGCCTGGTTCGAGCCGCCGCACTTCGCGGGCCGCTTTGAAGGCCGGCCGCCGCCCTCGGGTCAGCCGCGGTGGGGCAACCCGCTCGAGGCATTGGCGGACGACCTCAAGATCGACGACGCCCAGAAGAAAGAGCTGCAGCCGCTGTTCGACGAGTACGCGAATTCGCGCCGCGACCGCTTTCGCGAGATCGTGAAGATCCGTGAAGAGATGACCGCGGAGCTGAAGAAGTCGCCGTTCGACATGGCGAAGATCGATGGGCTGGTCGATCAGATGATGGCCCTCCGGGTGGACCTGCAGAAGCAGAACCTTCATGCTATTGACCAGATGGCGCAAAAGCTGAAACCCGAGCAGCGCGACGAGCTGCACAAGATTCTGGCGGAGCGCTACGGTCGCCCGCCCGGACCGCCGCGTCCGCCACGGCCTCCGCGGCAGCCTCAATAAGACGCTTGTAGCGCGCCCATGGCCGCTCTCGGTCGACGATATTTCGTGGGCGGGGCGGCGGCGCTGGGCACGACGGCTCTCTGGCCTGCGCGACCCGGCCACGCCGAGACGATGGGCTTCGATGAGGCTCGCCATCTGCTCTCTCGCGCGACTTTCGGGGCGACGCCGGCGGAGATCCGTACCGTCGCGGCGATGGACTACGAGAGCGCGATCGATCGTCTCCTCACGAGCTTGCATAACGATGCGCTGACCGCGCCGCCGGCGTGGAGTGGACCGCCGGATGATCAGGCGCGTGCGCTGTGCAACTGGTGGATCGAGGAGATGCTTGCGACCGACCAGCCGCTGGTCGAGCGCATGACGCTGTTCTGGCACAACCATTTCACCTCGTCGCTTGGCAAGGTCGGCTCCGCCTCGGCGATGTATCGGCAGAATGCACTGTTTCGCCGCGAGGCATTCGGCAACTTCGCGCGGCTCCTGAAGACTGTCGCCCGAGATCCGGCGATGCTGATCTATCTCGACGGCGCCCAGTCGATCGCCCGGCAGCCCAACGAGAACTTCGGGCGGGAGATGCTCGAGCTGTTCACGCTGGGCGGCGGCCACTATGGCGAGGCCGACGTCAAGAGCGCGGCGCGCGCCTTCACCGGCTGGACGGTCGATGGCGCCGGGGCAGCGGTGTTTGCCCCCGATAAGCACGACGGCGGCGAGAAGACCTTCCTCGGCCGGACGGGTCCTTTCGACGGCGACGACATTTTCGACATCGTGCTCGGCCAGCCGCGCACCGCCGAGTTCGTGTGCACGAAGTTGTGGTACGAGTTCGTCTCGCTGACACCCGACCTGGCCGAGATCGGGCGGCTCGCGGCGATCCTGCGCGACGGCGGCTACGAGATGAAGCCGGTGCTGAAGGCGATGTTCCTGTCAGCCGCTTTTCGCGATCCGAGCAATCGTGCCGCCCTGATCAAGTCGCCGGTCGATCTGCTCGTGGGCTCGGTGCATCTGCTGGGCTTGCCGGTCCCCGACAAGACCACGATCTCGAGCATGATGATGGCCCTGGGGCAGCTGCCGTTCTACCCGCCCAACGTCAAGGGCTGGCCGGGCCGCGAAGGCTGGATCACGACCTACACTTTGCTGCTTCGCCAGGCTTACCTGCGTGTCATGGTCGAGGCCACGACCGTCGCGGCGATGGACGACACCATGACGCGGTCGATCGAGGGCCGGAGCCTGCGCAATGCCGGCAACGCTGCAAAGCCCGGGCCGACGCTCGCCGGCGTCGACGCGGCCGAATTGATGCGGACGCTGTTGCCGCGCCAGCCGATCGAGCGGATTGCGACCAACGCGGCGCCCGGCGCCGTCGTTGCCGCGGCGATGCTCGATCCGATCTACCAGCTGAAGTGACGACGAGCCATGCCGCGTATCCTCCTGCTGGTCGAGCTGAAAGGCGGGAATGACGGACTGAACACCGTCATTCCCTACGCCGATCCGCTTTATCGCGAGCTCCGGCCGACGATCGGCGTGGCCCGCGAGCAGGTGCTGCAGCTCGACGAGCATGTCGGCCTGCATCCGAAGCTTGAGCCGTTGATGGACGCCTGGAAGGCGCGCGACTTCGCCGTCATGCAGGGAGTCGGCTACCCGGACCCCAACCGTTCGCACTTCCGCTCGATCGAAATCTGGGACACCGCCTCGTCGTCGGGCGAGATCCTGACCGAAGGCTGGGTGGCGCGCGCGCTCGAGCATGCCGCGCCGCCCAAGGGCGCCGGCGTCGACTGCATCGTGATCGACACCAACGCGTTGCCGATGATGGGGCCCGACTTGCGCACCATCGTCATGCAGGACGCCGAGACGTTCCTCGGTCAGGTGCAGGCGATGACGCCCGACGTGCCGGTCGATGATCAAGGCAATCGGGCGCTCCGCCACCTGCTCGCGGTGCGGCGCCAGGTGTATGACGGGGCTGCAGCCCTGCGCGACAAGCTGCAGACAGCGCCTGTCCCTGCCCGTCGTGGGGCGGGCCTAGGCGTGTTCGGCGAACGGCTCGATCTCGCGGCGCGAATCATTGCCGGCGGCCTGCCCGTGCGGGCGGTGAAGATCGCGTTGCCCGGCTTCGACACGCACGCCAATCAGGCACCGACGCACGAAGCCCTGCTCGCCGTGCTGGCCAACGGCCTTGCGACCTTCCGCTACAACATGATTGCGGCGGGGCGTTGGGACGATGTCCTGGTGCTGACTTATTCCGAGTTCGGCCGTCGCGCCCGGCAGAACGCTTCCGGCGGCACCGATCATGGCGCCGCTGCGCCGCAGCTCGTGCTGGGCGGTCGGGTGAGGGGCGGCTTGCATGGCGGCCATCCGTCGCTGGCAGATCTGCAGGACGGCGACCTGCGACACACCGTGGACTTCCGCGACGTCTATGCGAGCATCGCGAGAGGCTGCTGGGGACAATCCGTCAGCTTCGGTCAGCCGATGGGGCAAAAACTGGACCTGATTGCTGCGTGAGCGACATTTCATTCCGGTTGTCTTTCGGCGCGCAGCCGTCAAAAT
>Ga0070738_10000438_pt1 | contig 120429 bp, 126 predicted proteins | sample Coa_R2_2_FD_66446 | JGI IMG/M metagenome (GOLD analysis project Ga0070738, IMG submission 66446) | Surface soil microbial communities from Centralia Pennsylvania, which are recovering from an underground coalmine fire - Coalmine... | ecosystem: Environmental > Terrestrial > Soil >... | reverse complement strand
GCCGGGCTGGAGGCTGACGATCTTATCGACCGCGACGACACCCGGGATTGCGACGATTACCGCAGCGGCCCGGCCGAGGCGATCATGGCCGCGGTGCGGGCCGAGCTCGACGCCATGCCCGGCGCGGCCCTGGTGGCCCGCCGCTTGGCCGAGGCGCCGGCCGCCATGCTGGCGCCGCTCGCGTCGGCGCCCGAGCCCGCCCCGATCGCCGAGACCCCGCGCGAGCGCCTGCCCGGCGAGACCTCCGAGCAATGGCGCGATCGGCTGCTCGCCGCCCGCATCCGGGCGCTGGAAGCCAAATACGGCACCGGGCCGCCTTGAGCGGGGCGGCTGGCTGGTGTTTGCGACTCTAAATCCCCCTCCCATTGCTGCGCAATGGGCCCCGCCCTCTCCCACTTCGTGCGGAGAGGGAACGATGGCGCATGTTGCGGTAGCGCGGAGCCAAAAGACTCATCCCTCGGCGTCACGAATTGACTCTCGAACCCGGCGCGACGAGGTTAAGGCAGGCGGTTTGAAACGGGGAGGAGCGGGGATGCTTCCGAAGATCTTGATTTCGGCGGATTCGCATGTGGTGGAGCGCGAGAACGCCTTCTACGACATCGATCCGAAATTCCGCGACCGCATCCCGAAGGACACCCATACGCCCGAGCTCGGCGCGGCGCTGATGATCGACGGGCTGTTTCCGATGGGCTATGGCCGGTCGGTGGGCGCCGGACGGCCGCTGCAGGATCTCGGCAAGAAGATCGAATGGGAGGACGTCAACGCGGCGGCCTTCGATTCCGCGACCCGGCTCGACGTCCAGGACCAGGACGGGGTCTTTGCCGAGGTGATCTTCCCCACCGTCGGCATGTTCCTGCACGGTCATCCCGACATCGATTACGCCAAGGCCTGCCTCGACGCCTATAACCGCTGGCTGGTCGATTACTGCAGCAAGGACGAGGATCGGCTGATCGGGGTGGGCCAGGTCTCGCTGCGCACGGTCGAGGACGGGCTGAAGGAGCTCGAAGAGTGCAAGAAGATGGGCTTCAAGGCGGTGATGCTGCCGGGCGAGCCCATGGTCGAGGATTACGACCACCCGATGTATGACGAGTTCTGGTCGGCGTGCGAGCAGCACGGCCTTCCGGTCAATTTCCACATCCTCTCGAGCCGCCGCGAGATGATGGCGGCGCGCGGCAAGACGCGCGGCCCGCATATCTGCGGCCATCACCGCTTCGTGCGCGGCAACCAGGACGTCATCTCGCTCTTCATCTTCGGCGGCGTCTTCGAGCGTCACCCGAAGCTCAAGATCGTCGCGGTCGAGAGCGACGTCTCATGGGTCCCGCATTTCCTGACGCGGATGGACAATTCCTACGAGCGCTATTTCTACATGGAGAACGTCACGCTGCCGCGGAAGCCCAGCGAATATTTCCGCGATCATGTCTATGTGACGATGCAGGACGACTACCCGGTCGGCCAGATGACCCACATCCTGCCGATGGGCAACGTGCTGTGGGCCAACGACTTCCCGCACGGCGACGCGATCTGGCCGTACTCGTCGAAGGTGCTGGCGCGGCTGACCAAGGATATGTCGGACCAGCACATCAAGATGATGGTGCACGACAATGTCGCGGGGCTGTACGGGCTGCGAGTCTAAGCGTCTCGACGGTTCGTTGGTCGGTCTCGGATTCAGCCCCGCTCCTCTTCGCTCTGGGGCGCCAGCAGCCGGCCGAAGGCGACGCCGAACAGCAGCATGAGGCCGCCCGCGCCGCCGACGAGCGCCGCGTGCAGCAGCCAGAAGGACATTGCGCTCATCGTCTCGAGCAGCCCGCCCAGCCAGCCGACCACCATGTTGGACAGGAAGAGGTGCAGGTAATAGACGCCGATCATCAGGCCGGCGATGGCGCGCGGCGATGCGCGCGAGAAGAGGGCGAGGCCCACCGGGAACACGTTCGCGAAGCCGAGATCATTGAAGATGTGGAAGGCGACCGCCCAGCCGAGCCCGATTTTGGTGCCGGTTGCCGTCTCCTTCATCGCCGCAAGAGCGAGCGCCAGGGGCCCGAGCGCCCCGATCAGCGCGCCGATCCCGATCTTGTAGACTTCGTCCGGCTCGCGCCGAAGGGTCGCCCACCAGCGCCAGAACGCGACCGACGCCACCATGGTGATGGTCGAAAGGATGGCGTCGAGCGAGATCAGCCAGGTGACCGGCTGCTTCTCGCCGAAGAATTCGAGATCGAAATGGGCATCGCCCCAAACCATGTAGGCGTTGAACATCTCTTGGTTCCCCAGCGCCGTCGCGGCGAGTATGGGGATGACCAGGATCAGCACGGCGACCGCCTTTATCTCATGCGCCAGGAGCTTCTCGCGGGGCGCCCGGGCGGCCCGCGGCCGGATCGTCTCGCGCGGCAGGTAGCGCCGGCCGGCGAGATAGATGATGAGCCCGAACACCATGCCGACGCCGGCCGCCCCGAAGCCCCAATGCCAGGCGACCTTCTGGCCGAGCGTGCCGCAGACGAGCGGCGACACGATCACCGCGATCTGAATCCCCAGCATGTAGATCTGGAAGGCGTCGGCGCGGCGAAGGTCGCCCGGCGCATAGAGCTCGCCCACCTGGCTCGCGATGTTGCCCTTGAAGCAGCCGACTCCGATGAGCAGGCAGGCGAGCGCGGCGAGGAACGAGCCTTCGAAGGCCATCAGGAAATGGCCGAGCGCCATCAGGCCGGCGCCGATGGTGACCGTCGCCGTGCGGCCCAGCAGGCGGTCGGCGATGAGCCCGCCGGCCAGCGGCGTCAGATAGACACCGCCCGCATAGAGGCCGAAGATCGCGGAGGCCAGCGCCTCCGGCGACAGCGGCCCGTAGATATGCTCGATCGCCGCGCGGAAAGGCGCGAAGCCGGCGACATTCTCGACATGCCCCGGCAGCAAGAGCTGCTGCGTCATGTAGAGCACCAGCAACGCCTGCATCCCGTAATAGGAGAACCGCTCCCAGGCCTCGGCGAAGGACAGATAGGCGAGCCCGACCGGATGGCCGAGGAAGGTACGGTCCTTGCGTGTGGTCGAACCGCTGACGGTGTCTACCGCCATCAGGCCGTTAGGACCTTCCGCGCCCCTTCGACCGCTCTCCGCACGCGCTCGGCAGGCGGGCCTGCATCCGCGCTCATCGGGACCTCGATGCCGAGCGTGATCCCGTCCGGCAGAGCGTGGACGAAGGATCGCAGCGGCAGCGCGCCCTCACCGGGCGGCAAGCGGCCGCCGATGGCCTCGGTATATTGGCGTTCGACCGGCATCTCGGCCGGACCGTCCGAAAGCTGGGCGCGGCCGATCAGGTGCGGCTCGATCTGCGCGAGGTCGCCGGCGCTGAAGCCGCCGCGGAAGAGGTGGAGCGAATCGAACTGCAGCCGCGCCGAGGGCCGCCGGAGCCTGGTGATGAACAGCGCGGCATCGGAGAGCGTCTTCAGCGGCGTGCGGATCGACCATTCGGTCAGGGCCTCGAGCTCGAACGACGCGGCCTCGTCGGCGAGCTGCGCGAAGCGGTCGGCGAGACGGCCGATATCGGTGTCGCGAAAGACCGCATTGATGCATTTGGAGCCGAGCCAGGCCGCGGATTCGAGCGAGGGGCGGAAGCGCGCGACATCGGTCTCGGGCGTCAGCAGAAAACCCTCGACCATGTCGATGCCGATCCCCAGATCCTTGCATCGCGCGCGGGTCTCGCGGCGCATCGGCGTATCGCGGTCCATGCCGAAATCGGGAACGCCTTCGACGGGGTGCACCATGAAGCTGATCGAGGCGCAGCCGTTGGCGGCCGCGAGCCGGGCCAGATCCGGCGGCGAGGCTTCGATCGCGGTCAGGAAGTCGAGGCAGAGCGGATGGGCCATCTTGACCGCCTCACGCCGCCATGAACTGGCCGCCGTTGATGTCCATCGACGTGCCTGTGACCATCTTGGAATAATCCGAGACGAAGAACAGAACCGACTTGGCGCACTCCTCGTCCGGCGGGATGACGCCCAGCGGGATCTCCTTGGCAATGCCGGCCACGATCTCGTCGAACGGCACGCCGGTGGTTTCGGCGCGGTGCTTCAGATGGTTTTCGACCGGCACGCCCCAGAGCCAACCCATGCGGGGCGCGTTGACCCGGATATTGTAGGGGCCGAGTTCGACCGCGAGAAAGCGCGTCGCGCCGTGGATCGCCTCCTTGGCGACCACATAGGCCCCTTCGCCCGGGATCACTTGAACGGTCGAGCGGCTCGACACATTGACGATCGAGCCGCCGCCCTGGCGCTTCATCGCCGGGATCACGGATTTGACCATGCGGAGCGCACCCCAGCAGCTGGCGTCCATCGTCGCTTGCCATTCGCCGAGGTCGTTGTCCTCGAGCTCGTGCCCGTGGCTGAACCGGTAGGCGCTGTTGACGAGGCCGTCGATCCGGCCGAAAGCCTCCAGGGTCGCCGCGGCCAGCCGCTCGCATTGATCCATATTCCCGACATCGCAGCGCTGCGCGATCGCCTCGCCGCCGGCCGCCTCGATCTCGGCCGCGACCTCGCGGATCAACCCTTCCGACCGTGCCGACAGCGCGACCTTGGCGCCCTCGGCCGCCGCGACGGTTGCGAGCTTTCGCCCCATGCCTGGCCCGACGCCGGTGATGATGATGACCTTGTCCTTGAGCAGCATTCCGCTTCGCTCCCTGTTGTCTTGTCCGGATCGTGTCACGCACGGCTGGCTGCGGGAAGCGAAAATGATGACAAAGCGGCGGCCGCTGATAGGATCAGGGCGCGGGAGAAAAGCGGGAGGCGTTCATGGCGGGATCCAAGGACAGGCCGCGCGATTTCGAGGGGAAAGTCGCGCTCGTCACCGGCGCGGCAAGCGGTATCGGCCGGGCGGCGGCGGAGCTGTTTGCGCAGAGGGGCGCCCGGGTGCTTGTCTGCGACATCGATGAAGCCGGCGGGCAGGAGACCGCGGCGCGGATCGACCGCGCAGGCGGCGCCGCTTCGTTCAAGCGGGCCGACGTCACCTCCGAACACGATGTCGAAGCCATGATCGCAGCCGCGATTTCACGCTTCGGCGGTCTCCATTGCGCCTTCAACAATGCCGGCTTTGGCGGCAAGTACCTGCCGTTCCACGAGATGGATCTGGAGGAGTGGAACCGCACGATCGCGGTCAACCTGACTTCCGTGTTCCTCTGCATGAAGCACGAGCTGGCTCACATGGTGAAGTCGGGCGGCGGCGTGATCGTGAACACGGCCTCGGGCGCGGGCTTCGTGCCGGCGCCGGGCATGCCGGCCTACACAGCTTCCAAGCATGGTGTCCTCGGCCTCATGAAGCTCGCGGCCAAGGAATATGCCGCGCACAAGATCCGCGTGAATGCCATCTGTCCGGGCGTCACCGACACTCCGATGATGGCGAGCTTCATCGGCGGCGATCCGGCGATCGAGAAGATGATGAACGACACGCTGCCCTTCGGCCGCATGGGACTGCCGGAGGAGCAGGCCGAGGCGGCGGTCTGGCTGTGCTCGGACGCGGCCTCTTTCGTGTCGGGTGAAAGCATGCTGGTCGACGGCGCCTCGGTCTGCCGCTGATGCCCGAGGGCGCGGGAAAGGAAATGCCGATCCCGCCGCTCGAGCGCGAGGCGCTGCTGGCCGAGGCGCGGCGGCGGACGACCGGGTTGGAGGATTTCGGCGACAGCTGGTTCCTCGAGCCGCTGCAGGTCATGCTCGACGCCACCCATGCCGAAGCGCAGCTCTCTGCGGCCGGCGAAGCCATGGAGGCCGAGCGGATCATCAAATGCCTCATGAACCGCCTTCGGCTCATCGAGGCGATCCGAGCGCATCCCGAAATCCTGGACGAGAAAGTCACCGTCGCGGCGGCGATCCTCGGCCTCTCGCGCACCGGCAGCACCAAAACCCATCGCATGCTGTGCGCGGCGCCCAGCTTCACCGGCATGAATTGGTGGGAGGCGCAGTTCCCATGCCCGTTCGAAGGCGAGGAGCGGGGGCGCCCGGTCGCGCGGCGGGCGGCCGCGCAGCAGCTGTTCGATCTCTGGCTCAAGCTGATGCCGGAGATCATGTCGATCCACCCGATGTCGCTGGACCAGCCCGAGGAAGAGGCGATCCTGATGGATCAGCAATTCGTCGGCACGATGGTCGAATGCTTCGTCTGGGTGCCCTCCTATGCCAAATGGCTGGAGACCGCCGACCAGACGAAGGCCTATCAGGATTTGCTCCTGTCGCTGAAATATCTGCAGTGGCAGAATCCGGCGCGCGCCGGAAAGGCCTGGATCCTGAAGACGCCGTCGCATCTTTCCGCGCCCCAGACGCTGCTCGAGACTTTTCCAGGCTCGGTCATCGTGATGACCCACCGGGACCCGCTGCGCACCATTCCGTCCTATTGCAGCATGAATGCGACGCTGATGCGGATGAAATCGGAGAGGGTGCCGCTGAAGCAGCTCGGTCCCTTCATTTCGGGTCGCTGGTCCTGGATGTTGAACAATCTGATCGCGCTCCGCGAGCGGATCGGCGACACGCGCTTCGTCGACCTGCACTATCAGGATCTCGTCGGTCGCCCGATGGAGCAGGCGCGCAAGGTCTTCGCCAAGATGAACCGTCCGTTGACCGTTGCTGACGAGGCAGCCCTCCAAACCTGGCTCGACGCCAATCCACGCGACAAGCGCCCGCCGCATGTCTACGACCTCGATACTTACGGACTGACCGAAGAGCTGCTGAAACGCGATTTCGCGAAGTATCGGGCGAAATACCTCTGAGCGACCGCTATCCGGAAGAGCGGGCCAAGCTGAAGCCTTTGAGCGACCTTGCCTTCGGACAGCGAAGCTAGCCGCGCAGCTCGGCCAGCTTCACCACCTTCGCCGGAAATTCCGGCAAGAAGCTTTTGGCGCCGACCAGCCGGCCAAGCATGCCGCCCTGGTCGTGGCCGAGCGTCGTGAGCCAGTTCGGATATTTCGGCCCGGGATCCTGGTGCGCAATCACGATCTTGACCGAGCCGTCGGGCTCGTAATGGGCAGTGAACTTGTTCACGCTGACCTTGAAGAAGCGGAAGTCGAGCGATTCCATCCAATAGTCGGAGACCTGCATGTTCCAGGTCTGGCATTCCGGGATGTTCTTGATGTCAATGTAGAGGGCCTCGTCCGGCGCGAGTTTCCAGTAGCTCTGATAGTAATGGATGTTTGCGTCGCCGCCTGCATCCTGGCAACGCTTCTGATCATCTTCCGGGAGAAGATTGAGGTGCAGCTTCTTGTAACGCTCCTGCCACTCGATCGTCATGTTGCCGATGTTCTTAACGAATCGCGCGGCGTTCAGGAGGCCCGCCATGATACGCTCTGGCGATTGGTTGTTGTCGGCCGCTTCGGGATTCATGCACTCGATGTTGAGCTCCGCGATCTTCTCCTTCTTGCGATCGGCGAAGGTCTGACGCACGACGAGCGAGCTCGAATTGCGAGCGAGCGGCAGCCAGTTGCCGGGCTTCTTCTCTGCACTCGCGATGATCTCGAAGCTGCCGTCCGGCCGGAATTCCATCTGTGTCGAATCGATGTACCCGGTGTCGAGCATCTTTTCGATGTCGAGCGACTGGCCCTTCGATCCGATCGAGAACCAGTTCACCGTTCCGCGTGTGCCCGTGATGCGATAGTCGAATCGGCCGTCGATGACACAGTTCTGATAGTAATTGTCCGGGTTATCGTTCAGCAGGTGCTTGGTGTCGTCGGCCAAGCGGAAGAAGGCCGGATATTGCGGATGCGCATAGTCGAGGGCGGATTCGAGGCCGCCGCGCAGCAGCCGCGACAGGAAGCGGTAGCCGATCGCGCGATTGAAAGCATCGCTCGGCACCTCGGGCCGGAGCACGACCTTGCCGGCCTCCTTTAGCAGATCGCAGAACTCGTCCCACATCTCGCCGTTCACGGCTTTGCGGGCTGCATCGCTATCTGCCATCGTCTTTCTCCTGTTCCGCTATGAACGCCAATTCATTTTAGGGCGCCCGAGCAAATGATCCGAGTGATATTTGATCACGCGCGAAGTGAGTAGCATTCACACGTCCGAACAATTCGCCCTTCCCGCGAAGGCGGGAATCCTCCACCAGCGAGACGGCGGACAAATGGATTCCCGCTTTCGCAGGAATGACCACGAGTGCGAGTTTAGATAATCGCCCGTGTTTGCGTTAGCGACGTGCCGAAGCTGTGCACCATGGCGGCGTGCAGACCGCCGGTGCCGCCGCAGACCATCACCTGGACGTCTTTCGGCTCGGGCACGAGATAGACCCGCCCATCGGGGCGAACGCGGTCCTCGTCCTCGAGCTGTCCGCGATGGAGGTGTTCGAACGTCTCGGCCGGCAGGCTGGCGAAACGCCACAGGATCTCCTGCACATCCTCGACTTTTTTGAACTCCTTGCCGACGATCTCCGCGCAGATCGGATTGAGCGCGACGAAAGTCTCACCATACGGTACGGCGGGCGAGAAGCAGTTGGTGCCCGGATAGGCCAGCGACTTCCCGATCATCTCGAGGAATTCCATGGGCTTCTGCGAAGTCGTGTCGACGACGTTCGCGGTACCCATTGCTCCGAAGACGGTTACCGCATTGCCTTTGACGCCGCGGCGTTCGGCAAGCGGCGCCCAAGGCGAGCGTTCTTCCCATTCGCCGACAAGGATGCCGGAAATGCGGCCCGGCGAGCCGAAGGTTGTCTGCGAGGTGACGCCCGGGACCTGTCCCGCGATATTGCGCATGATCAATCTGAGCGCCCGGCCGATCGCAACGGCTTTGGTGGCCGTCCCGCCGAAACAGCCGTGCTTGTATGGAATCTGGAGCTTGTCGCGGATCGGCCCGTTCACGAACATTGCCGGAAAGACCGGCGCGGTCGTCGTGTTGACGCCGTAAAGCTCGAAATCATTATCGCAAATAGCTTCGACCGCCGCGATGAGCAGCGGCAGCGATTCCGGCGGAGCGCCGGCCATCACGGCGTTGATTGCGATCTTCTCGACCGTGCACTCCGATCGCATCGGCGGCATGATCGCGATCACTTCGTCCGGGTAGCGGTTGTTGGCCGCCAGCATGGTCCTGACGCGGGTCTCGGTCGGCGGGACGAGAGGTAGCCCGTCGCCCCATCCCTTCTCCATGGCGAAATCGGTGAAGCTACCGATGTCCAGATCGGCTTCGTGCCGCTGGCTTGCCAGCCAGTCGATCTCGCATCCTTCGGGTCCGCAGTCGCGATCGACCTTGAGACGAGGCGGCGGCTGCGTACGGGTCTTGGCCGGACGGATCGTGATGACGCTCATGCCGCGGCCTTCTTGGCGATGCTGGCGCCCACAGTGACGAGCAGCTTGGGGAAGTGCTCATGCGCGACCGGATCGACATCCTCCTTGAGCCGCTCATTGAGCGGGTAGGGAAGAACATGCACCCTAAGGCCCGAGCGGCCACCGCGTCGCGCGATCGTCTTGGCGAATTCATGGAAATTGGCGGTCGCAATGGCAACGGTCGGCAGTCCCGCCGCCGCCGCGGTCAGCGAGTCGCGCACTGTCCAGCCGGTGCAGGAACCGCAATTGGCGAGGCCGACGATGGCGCAGTCGATCGTCTTGATGAATTCATCGAGTTCTCGGGCTTCGCGCTCGCCTTCCTCGCCCGAGCGGCCGTTGGAGCGCCAATATTTGACCGTCGCGCCGGCCTTTTCGAATTCCTTGGCCCAGATCTCGCTGATCCAATCCCAAGATCGCCACATCCGGTCGACCCTGAACCCGATCGTCTTGCCGGCAAGATCGCCGAAATCGGGTCCGGGCGAGGTGATGTCATCCTCGCGCACCGTGGTCGGATCGAGCACAATACCCTTGGCCATCGCAAAGCCTCCCCGCAATGTCTTCGGTGCGCCCGAATTCACATTCTTGTTGTTGGGGGCGCCTCGGGCGATCTTAGCCCGCCCGGTCGCGGCTGAAAACAGGGTCAATGGGATGAGCCAAAGAAGCAAAGTCCGCTTTTCGGTCCCGGACGGGGCCTGTGACTGCCATGTCCATGTTTTTCTTGATTCTGCCCATTATCCTTTAACGCCGGGCCGCGCTTACACGCCGCCTGAGGCGAGCGTCGAGACGCTGCAAGGCCTTCATCGCGATCTTGGGCTGTCCCGGACCGTGATCGTGCAGCCGAGCGTCTACGGATCGGACAACTCGGCAACGTTGGAAGGCATCCGGCAGCTGGGGATGGAGCGTGCGCGGGGCGTTGCGGTGCTGGACGACCGGATGGGACCGGCCGATCTCGACCGGCTGGCCCAGGCCGGAGTGCGCGGCGTGCGGGTCAATCTCGAAATGATGGGCGAGGTCGATCCGGGCCGGTCGGCGCGACTGCTCAAAGAGACGGCAGCCCGGGTCGCGCCGCACGGCTGGCATATTCAGATTTTTAGCAATTTGGCGCTGATTTCGGCTCTCGCCCCGGTTCTGTTGGACCTGAGGATTCCGGTCGTTATCGACCATTTCGGTGGTGCGAAGGCTGCGGCGGGTCTGGACCAGGCGGGCTTTGGACAATTGTTGAGCCTGATCCGATCAGGTCATGTCTGGATCAAGCTGTCGGCGGCCTATCGCTGCTCGACGCTCGTGCCCGACTATCCCGACATGATGCCGCTGGCGCGCGCGCTCATCGCCGCGGGCCCGGAGCGCACTGTCTGGGGCAGCGACTGGCCACACCCCAATAATGCGAAGGAGCCCGGCCGGGGGCCCACCGATATCGCGCCGCCGCTGCCGATCGATGATGGCAGGGTTCTGAGCTTGCTGGCCGACTGGGCGGATGCGGAGACGCGGCGCCGAATTCTGGTGGACAATCCGTCCCGGCTCTACGGGTTTTGAACAATGACGGGGAGGGCAGAGGTATGAGAGCGTGGCGGGTACATCGATATGGAAGACCATCCGACGCGCTGCGCCTCGACGACGTTCCGATACCGGAGCCCGGGCCAGGGGAGGTTCGCGTTCGAAACCGTGCGTCGGCCTTGAACTACAATGAAATCGACGGCTGTTACGGCCGTTATATCACGGTCAATCCGCCTATTCCCTACACGCTCGGCATGGAGGTGCTGGGCGATGTCGACGCAGCGGGTCCAGGGGCGGAGAAATGGCTCGGGCGGCGGGTGATCGCCTGCGCCAAAGGCGCATACGGCGGCTATGCCGATTATGTAATCGGCGATGCCGGCATGGTCTTCGATGTGCCGTCCGGGCTGGACGATGTCGCGGGAGCGGCCTTCTATTTTCCTTTTCATTTGGCATGGCTGGGCCTGCACGAGCGCGGGCGGCTCCAAGCGGGTGAGACAGTGCTGGTGCACGCCGGAGCCGGCGGCGTCGGGTCGGCCGCGATCCAGCTCGCCGTTGCCGCCGGCGCTCGCGTGCTCGCGACGGCCGGCGGCGCCAAAAAGATCGCGAAATGCCGGGAGCTGGGCGCAGAGATTGCCATCGATTATCGCGAGCAGGACTTCGCGTCGGTGGTTCTCGAAGCGACGCGCGGGCGCGGGGTCGATCTCGTCTTCGACGGCGTCGGCGGCACGGTCACCGAGGCGTCGGTCAAGTGTCTCGCGCTGCATGGCAGGATCATGGTCATTGGCTTCGCCGGCGGGATCGAAGCCGAAGATCGGCCCACATTGACGCCGCGCGCTCTTTGCTTCGGCAGCATCTCGCTGATGGGCGTGATGCTGGCCTATGCGGGCGATCAAAGGGCTGAAAATCCCGCGCCGGGTTTCCATATGCTGCCGCGGTCAGTGGGTGAGCGTGTGCAGAAGTCGCTGGAGGCGTTGCTGGCGGAAGGACGAATTCGACCTGTCGTCGGCAGCGTCGTTCCGTTTGACGAGCTGCCTGCTGCGCTCGATCGTATGGATCAGCGGCTGACGATCGGCAGAACCGTCGTCACGCTGCGCAGCTAATCGAAATTCGCCTGGCCGCCATCGACAGGGATCGTGGCACCGGAAACATACTCGGCGCCGGGACTGCAGAGCAGCACGACGAAACGCCCGATATCGCGTTCGCAGTCACCGACGCGGCCGAGCGGGATCGTTTTGATGAAGGCCGACGTCGTTTCGGGATCCGCTCGCATCCAATCCTCGAAGCCCGGGGAGAGAGCTTCGGGCGCGATATTGTTGGTGCGGATGTTGTCGGGGCCCCATTCGGAGGCCGCTGCGCGGGTTAGCGATCGGATTGCCTGCTTCACGGATCCGTGCATGCCGTATCCGGCCATATCCCACCGAACCGCGGCCGCGGTCACGAGATTGACGATCGATCCGCCGCCGCGGGCCTTCAAGTATGGGTAGCAAGCTTGCATGAAGCGCAGCGTAGCGATCGGCCCTGACTCGAATCCAGCGACATAGTCTTCGACTTTGGCCTCCAGGAGCGTGCCGAGCGGAACCTCTTGGGCATTGTTCACCAAGATATCGATGCCGCCGAACGCTTCGACCGTGCTCGCGACGGTGCGCGTGACGTCGTCCGCGTGCTTCACGTCGCAGACGATTGGAATCGCTCGTCCTCCGTGCGCGGCGATCGCCGCGCAGGTGTCTTTGATCTTCGACTCCGTGCGTCCAGCGACTGCGATCGCGGCACCCTCCTTTGCCATGGCGACGGCTATCCCGCGACCGACACCTTGTCCGGCGCCCGTGATCAGCGCGACTTTGCCATTCAGCATTCCCATCCGTTTCCTCCCTCAGAAAACGCCCGCTTCGAGCCCGGCGGCCATGGCCATTCCGAGCTCTTCGCATTGGCCGATGAATTCTTCCTTGAACTCGCCGCGGCAGATCAAAGGCTCCTGAACAGCGCGCCAGCGCAAACCCGTGGCGATGCTTTCGACGGCACGCCGCGTGCCGGTGCCGTCATGGCCCGCGCGGATATACAGGGCGTAGGGCAGCCCTTGTGTGAGCTCCAAGCATGGGTAGTAGCTGCGATCGAAGAAATCCTTCAGCGCGCCGCTCATATAGCCGAGATTTTCGGTGGTCCCGAGAATGATCGCCTGCGCCGCGAGGACGTCATTCGGGCCCGCTTCGAGCGGCGGCCGCATCACGATCTCGACTCCCTCGATATCGGTAGAGGAAGCGCCGCGCAGAACCGCCTCGCGAAGCTCCAGCGTGCGAGGCGAGGGGGCGTGGGCGACGATCAGCAGGCGTTTCAGGCCGCAAGTCCCAGCAGGGACGCCGCATTGCCGCCTAGCACCGCCTGAGCCTGTTCCGGCCCGAGCTGGTCCCGGAGCCGCGAGATCAGCTCTCGCGTCTGACCGCGGGTGCCTTCAGGGTGCGGATAGTCCGACGACCAGAGGACGCGGTCCGCGCCGATATGGTCCAATTGCTCGATGCCACGCGGATCCTCCATGAAGGTCGCATAACATTGCCGACGCCAATATTCGCTGGGTGGCCGCGGCAGACGCGGATTGAGATAGTTCGCGAACTTCGCATGAATGCGGTCGGCATCGGCGAGTGCCGTGGGAACCCAGCCGATCCCGCCTTCGGCAAAGAGCATACGAAGCCCCGGGTGCCGCTCGAACACGCCCGTGAAGACAAGGTGCGCCCAGAGCTTGCGGAAAGGCTGCGTGGTTTCGGCAAGGAAGGTGCCGAGGCCGCCGGGGCCGTTGCTCTCCGGCGTCTCACTGGTGTGGATGGCGGCAACGAGACCGCTGTCCTCGATCGCCGACCAGATCGGTTCGATCTGCGGCGCGCCATAAGTCATGCCTTTGAGCCTGCTTGGAAGCTGAACCAGGCGGAAGCCGAGCGACTTCAGATGCGCGAGGTAATCGGCGGTGGCCTCCGGCTCATAGATCGTCGGCAGCACCGCCGCGCCGGCAAGCCGGCCGTTCGACTTGGCGCAGAAGTCGGCCAGGAATTCGTTGTAGGCGTTGAAGCATCGCGTCCGAAGGGCAGGGTCCTTCATCGCGAACATGCCCATCGCGCGCTGTGGGAATAGGATCGAGACGTCGATTCCCTCGTCATCCATCACCGCCAGCCGGCCTGGAACGTCACCGCCACCGGGTTGAGCGTCCGAGAAGGCGATCAATTCCGGGAAAAGCAGAAAAACCGGCATGGCTTGTCCATCGACGACCAGCGCCCCGTTTTCCAGTCGCGGCGCCCGGTCCCGGTCTGCGGCCGGCAAGCTTTCGGGGAGCCAGCCTTCCCAGAACTCCAGGGGTTCGACCAGATGCTCGTCGGCCGAAATGATCATGCTCATGCCGTCCTCCCCAACCCTCTCCGCTCCCAGGATACAACTCGACGCCTGGCAAAGTCTTCGGGAATAAAATGCGGGGTATTCCCGGTCTTGCTCCATGACGGCGCCGCTTCGGCGTCTTTCACGAGGAGGGGATCGCATGAGCATCGAGATTGGCCGCAGGGGTTTTTTGGAACTGGCGGGATTGGGTGGAGTGGTCTTCGCCTCGGGGCTGGGGCCGTGGGGCAGGGCGCTTGCCGCGGCCGGTCAGGACTTCTTTTTCGTCCAGCTGACCGATACCCATTGGGGTTATGAAGGTCCGGCCAACCCGGAAGCCAAGAACACGCTGAGGCGGGCGGTGGCGGCGGTGAATGCACTCGAGCGGGAGCCCGACTTCGTCATCTTCACAGGCGACCTCACCCATGCCGCGCCCGACGACACTGAGCGGCAACGGCGCATGTCCGAGTTCCGCGCGATCGTCGGCGATCTCAAGGCAAAGACTGTCCGCTTTCTACCCGGCGAGAACGATGCCGGGCTCGATGCGGGGGCGCTTTACAGGACGAATTTCGGTGCGGGCCATTACAGCTTCGACCATAAGGGCGTCCATTTCGTCGCGATCGACAACGTCTCCGACCCGAACGGCCTGATCGGCGACGACCAGCTGCAATGGCTGGCGGCGGACCTGGAGAAGAGCGACAAGGCGCAGCCGATCGTGGTCTTCGCCCACCGGCCCTTGTTCGACCTTTACCCTCAGTGGGATTGGGCGACGAAAGACGGGGCCAAGGCCCTCCAGATCCTCTCGCCCTACAAGAATGTCACGGTGTTTTACGGTCATATCCACCAGGAAAATCATCGGATCATCGGTGGGACCGCGCATCATGCGGCGGAGTCGGTGATCTTTCCGTTCCCGTTGGCGGGATCGCAGCCGAAGAAGACGCCTATTCCTTGGGATGCGGTGCACCCCTTCCAGGGGCTGGGCTTCCGCACCGTGAAGACCCAGGGCGCGGCATTCGATCTCGCAACCAACGCGATCGCGTAACAATGGGTAGGATTCTCGCCATCATGCTGTTCCTGGCTGCGTCCGCCGCATGGGGCGCAGACCGGGATTCCCTCGAGCGCGGAAAATATCTCTACGACGCAGCCGGCTGTGCCGGCTGCCATGGGGGAGAGAAGGATGGCGGCGCGCCCTCGGGCGGCCTCGGGCTCGATACACCGTTCGGCCGCTTCTATGCGCCGAACATCACGCCAGACAAGGCGCATGGCATAGGCGGCTGGAGCGAAACCGAATTCCACGACGCGGTGCGTCGAGGGGTCGGGCCGGGCGGTGAATATCTCTTTCCGGTCTTCCCGTTTACCGCCTTCACCGGCATGACCGACCGCGACATCGGCGATCTCTACGGATATCTGATGAGCCTCGACCCGGCATCGAAACCGGATAAACCGCACCAGCCGAAGCCGCCCTTCGGCTGGCGACCCTTGCTCTTCTTCTGGCGCGCCCTGTTCTTCAGATCAGGCCCCATTGAGCTCGAGCCGACCAAGGATGCGGATTGGAACCGCGGGAATTACCTCGTCCACGCGGTCGTCCATTGCGAGGAATGTCACACGCCCCGCAATCCGCTGGGCGCGCTCGAACATGGCCGCGCCTTCTCAGGGAATGTCGCGGGGCCGGACGGTCAGAACGCGCCCAACATCACGCCCGATATGGAGACCGGCATTGGCGGCTGGTCGTTGGCCGATATCGAGACATTGCTCAAGACCGGCATGACCCCGGAATCGGACATGGTGGGGTCGGGCATGAAATCCGTTGTGCGCGGGACCTCCAAGCTCTCCGACGCCGATCGCCACGCGATCGCGGTTTACCTGAAAAGCGTGCGGCCCATTCATGTCGAGCTACCTCTGCCCAAGCTTCCTTCGGGCTGATTTGGGCGCGGCCCCCGCCCGTTTCCGCTCGCCTGATCCCTTGTCGCCGGATAAAATCGCCGAGGGCCGGCGGATAAGAGACGCTCGGATGGTCGAAATGGCAGCAACCGGCTTGTGGCGGCGCGCGAAGGGAAAGGACGCTGCCGAAGAACGTTTCGGCCTTATCCTGCTGCCGCATCTGGACGCCGCGTACAATCTCGCGCGCATGCTGACGCGCGACGATGAGGCGGCGCGGGAGATCGTGCAAGAAAGCTGTCTGCGGGCACTTCGCTATCGGGATTCCTATCGCGGCGGTAATGCGCGCGCCTGGCTCCTCGCGATCGTCCGCAGCCGCTTCCTCGATTGGGCGCGGGCGCGGCGGATGGATGTCTCCGATCCGGTGCCCGACGGCGAGACCGAGACGGTTCCGAGCGACGCACGTACCGCCGAGGCGTTGTTGATCGAACAAGCAGACTCCGCTTGCGTGCGGCGCGTGCTCGAAAACCTGCCGCCAGCCTATAAGGAAGTCCTGATCATGCGCGAGATGGAGGAGATGAGCTATCGCGAGATCGCCGACGCCGTCGAAAGCCCGATTGGGACGGTCATGTCCCGGCTCTCGCGGGCACGACGTGCCTTCGCCGAAGCTTGGGTCGCCGAGGCCGCGCGGCAGGGAGAAGTAACGTGAAACCTTGCGGCGTGGATGAGGCGGAGCTCGACGCTTTTTTTGACGGTGAGCTAGACGCGATCGCCATGCGTCGCATGGAGGCTCATCTCGCGACCTGCTCGGATTGCGCTGCCGAAGCCGACCGCACGCGGGCCATCCGTGCAATGCTCAAGAAATCGGACGTCAGCTATAAGGCGCCCGAGAAGTTCGAAGCGGAGATGGCTCGTGTGCTGGCCCACCGCAGCTCAGGCGTGACGCAGGCTCGGCGATGGTCAAGCTTCGCATTCTGGCGCGATTGGGGCTCGGCGCTTGCGACCGCTGCCAGCGCCGCCGCGATCGCGCTGTGGTTCGTCCCTGGCATCCGCGAGGATCCAGTGAGCCGCGACCTTGTGGCTGATCATGTCCGTTCGTTGATGGCGGATCATTTGACGGACGTTACCACGTCGGACCGTCATACGGTGAAACCCTGGTTCGCGGGCAAGACCGTCTTTTCGCCGCCGGTGGTCGATCTCGCGGATCAAGGATTCCCGCTCGTGGGCGGACGACTCGACTATGCCGGCAACCATCCGGTCGCGGCGCTCGTCTACAAGCGCAAGCTCCATATCATCAACGTATTCGTATGGTCGCCCGGACCGAATGAGTCCGGTGCCGCTTCGGGCGTCACAAGCCGCGACGGGTACAATCTGCTGCGCTGGGAGACGGGCGGCCTTGTCTTCACCGCCGTCTCCGATCTCAATGCGCAGGAGCTCCAAGAACTGCGCGACCTCATCACGAAGGCCGCGCAATCCTCGTAAACTACCGGGTCGGCGAGATTCCCATGCGGGCGGCGTTGTTGCGAAGCGCGGTCGCGGCGTCGTGGCCGATTGCCTCGTCATAGCCCCTATGCATGCCGACCAGACATGCCTCGCGCTTGCCGAAGATGACGGACGGCACTGCGCCCGACTCCATCATGATCTGCGAGCTGACCTGGGTCGGCATGTCCTCTTCGAGCGCCACCTTCATGAACAGCTTGACGCCGTCTGCGACCGCCTGCTTCTCCTCCGCGGTGCGGGCCGGCTTGGCGTAAAGGCGGTAATTGTAGTTGCACACGCCAGGCTCATCCATTGGCTCGGTGCGCTGGAAGAAAAGGATGTTCTGCCGTCCGCCGCCGCCGATCACCGTGTTCGGGAAGATCGCATTCACCGAACCCCAGCCGCAGGATTTCGGCCATTCGGACTCCGGCTTGTCCTTGAGTTCCGCCATCTCGGGGCCGGAGGTGATGAAGGCGTGATGCTGGCCGAACTGGATATGAGGCAGGAATCCTCCCCCGTCGGTGCGGAAGGTGGTCGGATGCAGGAACTGCACGTGGTAAGCTTCCATGCCGCCATCGACGGCGTGCTTCCAATTGATCCGCGCCGGTTCCCTGTAACGTGAAACCTGCTCGTAGGAACCGAGATCCATGTCCTCGAGCACGTCCTTCATCGGCCCGAGGAACTCGTCGAAATCGAGCTCCCCATGCGGGTCGGGGTGGACCACGATGACCCCGATCTCTTCTGCTGTCGGCAGCGGGATGAGACCGCGGTTCTTGAGCTGATGCTCTTCGAATGACATGCGGCTTGGCACGCTGGTGAGCGCGCCGTCCAGCGCGTAGGTCCAGCCGTGATAGGGGCAGGTGAAGCCCGCCGCATGGCCGCAGCCCTCTTCGGCCAGCTTCACGCCGCGATGTCTGCAGGCGTTGAGGAAGGCACGGGCCTTCCCGTCCTTGCCGCGGACCAGCAGGATCGGCTTGCCGGCGATATCCGTCGCGAAATAGTCGCCGATTTTGGGCAGATCGGCGCTTAGGGCGATCAGCTGCGGCCGCTCCAGAAATAGCTTCTGCTTCTCGAGCAGGAACCGGTCCTTATCGATGAAGCGGCCGACATCCACCTCCCAGGATTCTTCGCCCAGATAGGGCTTTCCGGATTCGATCAGTTGGAGAACCTGCTTCGCAATCGCGATCCGCCCCGCCCGTTCCATGCCGTTCCTCCCTAGAGTGTCGTCTCGATTTAGTTTAGCATATAAACTGGAAAGGCCAATGCCTTTATTGCCAGCTGGCTGAGGCGTTAGGATCCCGGCCCTGCTGGCGGACGGAGATCATCGGCGGCATGCTCTGCGGCCTTGGCCGCGGCAGCGGCTTCGGCTGCACTCTTGATGGCGCGTTCGGCGGCCGCTCCAGCTTCAGCGACGCCAGCGTCGGCCTTGTCCAGCGCGGCCCGATTGACACGGCTTTGCGAGCAGTAAGGTATGGTGGCGAACGCGGCGAGAAGCGCCGCGCCGACCAAGATCCTGCTTCGGGTCCTCTCCATCAGCCGATGCCGCGTCGTGTGCGGAGCGCCGCGTCGACCGCAGCGACCGCTTCGTGCCAGTCATCGGGCACGACATTACGGAAATGCTCCTTCATGCCGAGCTCGGCAACACGGGCAAGCATGCGTGTGGTCGCATCGGTCATGACGGGTTCGATGCCGGCCTCTTCGAGCGCCTCGGCCGCCATCTCGGCCTCGCCCGAGCGGCGGCCCGCGTGAATCATGCCGCTGCGAATGAGAAATTTCGCGGTCTCCGCGAAGGGCCTTGAATCCATGAATTCGGAGATGGTCTCGAGCACTTCATTGCGGATCCCGTAGCGCTCGGCGCCGACCGCGCATTCATGCAGCAAGGCTTCCAGCCCTTTCATCACCACAGAGCGCAGAATCTTGATGCCGGTCGCGGCACCAAGCCTGTCGCTCACGACCGCGATGCGCATGCCCCACGGCGTGAGAAGATCGTGCGCGCGCGCCGCTCCCGGGCCGCTGGCCTTGATGATGATCCGATGTCCGTCATGCAGCGGCGAGGTCATGATGCCGCCGTCGGCGATCAAGGTCCCTTTTGCCTTGAGCGGTTCCGCCTGCCGAACCTTCACCGCAGGCGTCGTGGAAACCAGGTCAAAATAGAGATGCCGCGCCTCGATGGCGTCGGCGATCGACGCAGCGGCTTCGTCTGAGTTCGCCGCAGGAACCGCGATGATGATAAGGTCGGCATTGGCGGCAAGCTCGTCCGGCGATCCCAGTAGCGCAATCCCGCTTTCCCGGGCGCAGGCCTGCTTGGCCCCGCTGAAAGGGCCGTCGAATGCGCCGATATCGTAGGCTGCGACGCGGTCAAGCCCTTCGGACCGCAGTCCGGTGCCGATTCCCTGGCCGACTTCCCCGAACCCGATTATGCCCAGCCGAACCTGGGTTCTCTCGCTTGGCAAAACTCTCGCTCCCGCTTCGTTTCCCGTGCAGTATCGAGCGCGACCGGTAATAGACAACATGAATCGGCAGCGGAGGGCCAGGGGGAGGGATGTCGAGGCGTTTGGAGCGATGCTTCTCGCTCGACGATTTCGAGAGCGAAGCCCTCCGGCTTCTGCCGCGCTTCATCCACGGCTTCATTTCCGGCGGCTGCGAGACGGAAGCGGGTGTTCGGGACAATCGCGCGGCCTTCGCCGAATACGCTTTCGTACCCCGCGCGCTGGTCGGGGTGCCGAACCGTATTCAGCGCGTGACGCGGTTCGGCCATGAATATGCGGCGCCGTTCGGGATCGCGCCCATGGGCGCAGCGGCCCTCTGCGGCTACCGTGCCGACATCGCCATGGCGCGAGCCGCGGAGGCAGCCCGTATCCCCATGATACTGAGCGCCTCGTCGTTGATCGCGCTCGAAGAGGTGCGCCGCGAAAATCCGACCGGTTGGTATCAGGCGTACATCCCCGGGGATGCTGCGCGTATCGAACCTTTGCTCGAGCGCGTGCGCGCGGTCGGCTACGAGACGATCGTCGTGACCGCGGATGTGCCGGTCGATGCCAATCGGGAGAACAATCTGCGCAACGACTTCCGGCTGCCGGTTGTGGTGACGCCCAGGATCATTCGGGATTGCGCGCTTCACCCAAACTGGGTCTTCGGCACCTTATTGCGCACCCTCAGCCGCCACGGCGTGCCGCATTTCGAGAATATGGACGCAGTGCGGGGACCGCCGGTCTTTTCGAAGAATCTGCGCCGCGATGCGGCCAAGCGCGACGAGCTATCCTGGGAACACATTGCGCTGATCCGGAGGCGATGGTCGGGCAAGCTCATCGTCAAAGGCATTCTATCGCGCGAGGATGCGCGACTTGCCCGGGAGACCGGCGTCGACGGAATCATCCTTTCCAACCATGGCGGCCGTCAGCTCGACGGCGCTATTGCGCCGTTTCGTGTGTTACCCGAGATCGTCGCTGATTCCGGCGATATGCCGGTGATGATGGATAGCGGCATCCGGCGCGGAACCGACATATTGAAGGCGCTGGCGCTCGGTGCCCGCTTCGTCTTCATCGGCCGCCCGGTGCTCTTCGCCGCCGCACTCGCCGGCGAAGCGGGAGTGTCGCGTGCGATTACCCTCATGAAAGCTGAAGTCGACCGCGATCTCGCCCTGCTGGGCCTGCGCGATATCGCGCGGATCGGACCGGATTACGTGCGACGGATCTGAGACGCGTCTGTGGCCGAAAGCAGCCAAACATTTGCTCATGCTGTGCGGAAAGGGCCGGTGCGGAAAGGGCCGGTTGCTTATCGCCCTATTTTCCGGCTTTCCTTCGCCGATATTTCTCGACCATGTAGGCGCCGGCGGCGACAGAACCGCCGTCGACCGGGATCACCACGCCCGAGACATAGGCGGCTTCGCGCGAGGCCAGGAATTCGACGGCGTGGGCGATCTCCTCGGTTTGGCCTAGGCGGCGCAACGGGATGTGCTCGGCACGCTCGGCATAGACATCGGCGGGCCATGAGGAGCGTAGCAGCTCGGTGTCGATCGGACCGGGAGCCACCGCATTGGCGGTGATGCCGAAATCCGCGAGCTCCAGAGACATGGCGCGCACAAGCCCGATGATCCCGGCCTTGGCGGCGCCATAGGCCGCAAGATCGATCGGACCCATCAGGCCCGCGACGGACGCGATGCAGACGATGCGTCCATAGCTGCGTTTTCGCATGTCGCGCGCCGCGGCCTGCGCACAATAGAAAGTTCCCGAGAGATGCACGCGAAGCTGCGCCTCCCAATCGTCCTTCGTGATTTCCAAGAAGGGGCGGGCGCCTGAGGTACCGGCATTGTTGACCAGCACGTCGACCTTGCCCAGCGATTCGATCGCTCCCTCCATAAAGCTTTGGACCTGATCATGGTCGCCCACATCGGCCGCGCCGCACCAGCTTCGCCGTCCGACCGCAGCGATCTCGCCGGCTGTGGCTTCGGCCCAGGCGCCGTTGCGGTCGACGACGCCGACATCCGCGCCGGCGCGCGCAAATCTCAGCGCGATCGCCTTGCCGATTCCACGTCCGGCCCCCGTGACCAGCACGGACTGTCCTGCGAATCCACTCATTTGTCGCTCCCGGTTGTTCGGGTTCTCCGACGCGATATCACCACGAAATCGCGATGGAGACGAGGCGCCCGGTCGGCATCGCAACGAAAAACTTTCAGGCCAAAGATTCTCATAATAGCAGACTATCAATCATTTAGATGAAAGTCGGGCAGCCGACGGCTCCCGGCGGGGAGAAGAAGGAGGCCTGCGCGATCCTTCGGCCGATCAAGGAGCGACAGACACGTTCGACCTTTCGGTCGATTGGACGGATATCCTGAAAAGCGGATTCGATGCGACCTTTTATGTCACGAACTTGACCGACACGGTCTACACGATCGGCGGCGCGGCGCTCATCAACTCGCTTGGTACCGACCAGGCGGTGTATAACGAGCCCAGGATGATCGGAATCCAGCTGCGCAAGAGATTCGGGCCGGGTGCCTGATGCCCATCGCGTCGATCAACGGTGTCGACCTCTATTATGAAGTCGAAGGGGATGGGGATTGGGTCGCCTTCGCGCATGGCGGCGAGGGACTCCATCTCTGCTGGTGGAAGCAGATCACTGCATTCCGGCAGCGCTTTCGCTGCCTTACTTATGACGCGCGCGGCTTCGGCCTCAGCGGCGGAGGCTGGGGCGGATTGCCCGAGGACAGCGCCGCATCCGACCTTCTGGGCCTCCTCGACCATCTCGGCATCGAGCGCGCGTTCCTGGTTGGCCACTCGATGGGTGGCATGGCCGTGTCGGGGGTGGCACAGCGCGCGCCCGAACGAGTCCGCGCCCTGGTGATGGGCGACACGCCCTTCGGCTTCCTGACGGCAGCACTCTCGAAATGGGCCATCGAGATGCTGCGGAAGATTCCGCTCGGTTTCAACGTCTTCGAGCATTTGTTTGCGCCTGGCTTCGCGGAGGCGGAGCCCGAGTTGCACTGCCTTTACACCGGCCTCTGTCGTCTGAACTCCGTCAGGCCGCTGCCAAAGGATACGGGCGACTATCTCGACGCCTATGTGCGCATGCGCGACTCTCCGCCGGTCGATTATTCGCGCTTCGCCGTTCCATCGCTCTTCATCGTCGGCGACAAGGACGAGCTTACACTGCCCTGGCTCATGGAAGAGACGGCGAAGCGGTCGGCGGCTCGCGCTTTCTGGTCATTCCTGGTGCCGGTCACTCCGCTTTCTTGGAGCGGAGTGAAGTTTACAACAAGGCCGTCCTCGACTTTTTCGAGGAGATCGGCGGCGGCCGGATTTGAGCGCCTATCCTCATCTTTTCCGTCCCGGACGGATCGGCACGATGGCGATTCGAAATCGTCTTCTCATGTGCCCCCTGGGCGAGGGGCTCGCAAACTCTGATGGCACGATCGGCGAGCGGCAAATCGCGTATTACGGCGCCCGTGCCCAGGGCGGTGTGGGGCTTGTCGTCATAGGCTCCGCGGTCGTCGCCTATCCGCGCGCTGCCTTCGTCGCCAACATGACGGCGATCTCAGATAAAAAGTACCTGTCCGGACTCGCCGCGATGGCCGCGCGCGTCCTGCGGATCGGCGAATGCGCCGGCGAACGGTTCGTTGCCGGAGCTATGAGAAGCGCCGCGGCGGCAGCCAGCCGGCTCGCCAGGAGCATGGGGTAAGTCCGCCGCGCGGAGTGCCTTCTTGTCTAGTCGTCCCGCGATCGGGCTGCCTGGTGCCATGCTGCGAGCGCGGATGATTGGGTCGGGCCCGTAACTTCGATGCGTTCGCCCATGAAGTAGCCGATCGCAACCCACATACGCTCTGAGCCGAGACGAAGCACGACTTTGCTCGTCTGGTCGCGAACCTTGATGATGTGCTCGCTGATGGGAGTCTTGGTCGACAGGATGAGCCTCCCTGTCCGAGAGATCGTCAGCCGCGATACGCGCTCGGCGGATCGCCCACCAGCTTCGCGGCGGCAGCTTCCGCGGCGATAGGATCGCGATCTGCGATCGCGGCTCCGAGGGCTCGATGGAGCGCCACGTCCTTGAGCTGAGCGTCGCGGGATTGCTTTTCCATCGCCCAGATCCAGAAACGCGTGGCGACGTTCTGCAGTGAGATGATGAAGCGGGCGAGCGTCGGATTTCCGGTTGCGAGCGCCACCCTGCGGTGAAAGGCGCGGTCCATTGCCAGCATCGCTCTGAAGTCGGCTTTCTCGATGGAGTCCTCGGCTCCATCAAAGGCTGTGGTGATGGCGGCAATGTCGTCAGCCGTCGCATTCCTGGCCGCCAAGGCAGCCGTTCGGGCCTCCAACATGTGCCGAACCTCGAAGGCGTGCTCGACCTCACGGATGTCGAGCGGCGCCACCACGGTACCGACGCGTGGGCGCCGAATCACCAGACCTTCCAGGGCCAACCGCCCAAGGGCCTCGCGCACGCCGGCGATGCCGGCCGCATAGGCTTCGGCCAGGCTCTTTTCATCGAGGACGCTCATGGGTGGGAGATCGCCAAGGATGATATCCAGTAGAATCTGCTCATAGACGCGCGCCTTCTGAAGGCCCGCGGACCATTCGCCGCCATGGGCGACGCTGTTTGCCGGGCCCTTCATGCGTGCCGGTAGAGATTTCAGTGCAGACATCGAATGCTCGCGTAACATGTTAGATCGCGCATCGGCGTAGAGCTCTGGCTTGCCGCCGAAATCGCCCGTAAAGCCCTCCCATGGTACCGCGCCCCCCGCCGTCAGTCGAACGCCAGGTGCGCTGGGCCGGCCGGTGTTTTCCACCCGGCTTCTGATGTTTGCAACCCCGCGGGCTGCCGCTGGGCAGGAGAGAGCATGTTTTCGGGGATCATCGAACGAGTAGGCCGCGTAAGTGGGGTCGCATCGGTGGAGAGCGGGCGACAGCTGACAATCGGGACGGGCTACAGCGACCTCTCGCTGGGCGAAAGCGTCGCAGTCAACGGAGCCTGTCTCACCGTCACACGGTGCGAGCCAGCTGGGGAGGCGACATTCTTCGTCAGTGCCGAAACTCTCGACCGGTCCAACCTCGGCAGGCTCGAGCCGGGAGGATGGGTCAATCTCGAGCGGTCCGTGACGCTCGCCACACGACTGTCGGGTCATCTTGTTCAGGGACATGTCGACGGCAAGGCGCGTCTCTGCGCGATCGAGCGGGACGGCGAGGCCCGCCGGATCGCGCTGGAACTGCCGAAGGGCCTGCGTTCCTTCTGTGTCGAAAAGGGGTCGATCGCCGTCAACGGGGTCAGCTTGACCTTGAATGTTGTTGGCGAGCCGGATTCGAGCGGCCGGTTCACGGTCGGGATCATGCTCATCCCCCACAGCTGGGCGCACACCAATCTCTCCCGCTGTACGCCCGGCGACGAGCTCAATGTCGAAGTGGATGTGATCGCCAAATATGTGGAGCAGCTATGTCGGGGTTATTCGACGCCATCGAGCGGCTGAAGGCCGGGCGGATGATCATCCTGGTCGACGACGAGGATCGGGAGAATGAGGGCGATCTCGTGATCCCGGCCCAATTCGCCACGGGCGAGCGGATCAATTTCATGGCGACCCACGGGCGTGGGCTGATCTGCCTGGCTCTCGATGGTTCGATCGTCGATCGCCTGCGCCTGCCGCCGATGGTCGGCGACAACCGGACGCCGCGGAAGACCGCCTTTACGATCTCCATCGAAGCGCGCATCGGCGTATCCACCGGCATATCCGCCTTCGATCGGGCGCGCACGATTCAGGCCGCCGTGGCCGAGTATGCGACCGCCGACGATATCGTCTCCCCGGGGCATGTGTTTCCGTTGCGCGCCGTGCCGGGCGGTGTACTGGCGCGCGCCGGACATACCGAGGGATCGGTCGATCTGATGCGGATCGCGGAGCTGAGGCCCGCCGCCGTGATTTGCGAAATCATGCGCGACGACGGCGAGATGGCGCGGATGCCTGACCTTGTGGCATTCGCCGAGCGCCACGATATTCCGATCGTCTCCATCGCGGCGCTGGCCGCCCATCGGCTCACCTATGAGAGACTGGTGGAGGAGGTCGCGTCGGCGTGCCTGCCGTCGGACCATGCGTCGAGCGGCTTGGAGGCGCACGCCTTTCGAAGCCTCGTCGACGAACGCGAGCATCTGGCGCTCGTCAACGGTCCCCTCACGGACGGAGCGCTCGTGCGCGTGCATTCGGAATGCCTGACCGGCGATGTCCTGGGTTCGCTCCGCTGCGATTGTGGCGCGCAGCTGCAAAGCGCGCTTCGGCGTATCGGCGAAAGTCGCAACAGCGTCCTGGTCTATCTGAACGGTCATGAAGGCCGAGGAATCGGACTCGCCAACAAGATTCGCGCCTATGCCCTGCAAGATCGGGGTCTAGATACGGTCGAAGCGAATATGGCACTCGGCTTTGTCGACGACCTCCGCGACTATGGCATGGCCGCGCAAATCCTGAAGGCCCTCGGCCTCGCGCGGATTCGGCTGCTGAGCAACAATCCCCGCAAGACGGCGGGTCTGAGCAGCTACGGCATCGATGTGATCGAGGAGGTCGCGCTTATCTCTCCGGACAATGTCCACAATGCCGCATATCTTGCGACGAAGCGCGACAAGCTCGGTCATCGGTTCTCGCAGTTTCCCGGTCGAAGCGGAAGCTGAATCTGACATGCCTGGAATCGAGACGCGTCCGAGGCCGATCCGCCTCGCCATCGCCATTAGCCGCTTCAACGAAGAATACACGGACGGTCTTTTGCGCGGTGCGCAAGCTTGGCTTGCGGAACATCGAGTGCCGCTCGCCCCCGAGGATGTCATCGAGGCGCCGGGCGCTTTCGAGCTGCCGCTGATCGCTCAGACTCTAGCGCGGACCGGGCGGTATGACGGGGTCGTCTGTCTGGGCTGCGTGATCAAGGGTGAGACCGCGCATTTCGAGTTCATCAGCCTCGGCGCCAGCCTGGGCCTGATGATGGCATCCTTGGAGAGCGGAACGCCGATCAGCTTCGGGATTCTGACCACCTATGACGATGCGCAGGCGAAGGCGCGCAGCAGCGCGGATTCGTCGAACAAGGGACGTGAGGCGGCGGCAGCTTGCCTCGCCTCGATAGAGACGCTCCGCCGCATCCGCGGCGACTGAGGTCTAATCAGGCGCGCCATGATAAGCTCGCCCGCATGGTCGAGTTGTTTACTTTCCCTGACGATGCGCGCTGGGACGAGGCCGAGGATGCGGTCCTCTTCACCGTCCAGATCGGCGAGTATCGCGGCAATGTCGCGGTGTCGCGCCGGGTGCTGCAAAGCCTTGCCGGACGGCGGCTCAAGCCCGAGGAATGCGTCGAGCAATTCCATATGAACCGCACCGGCTTCGAGCGCGCCGCGGAGGCCAAGGTCAAAGCGCTCGACCTCGATGAAGACGCTAATATTCGAATCCGGGCGACAGATCTTAAACCAAGCCGGACCGGCCCGTAGGCTGGGGGGCCGGGGGCGAGCACGCCGGTTGAACCATCGGCCATCCTGCGCCAGGATCGCGCCACAGGAGGCGAGCGATGGCGAAATACCATTCGGTCGACGACGCGCGCGGCATGATGGGGTTGAGGCTCGTGGTGACGGCGCATGTGCCCGGCATCTGGAGCGAAGCCGCCAAGGGGCTGTTCGACGCCAAGAACGTGCCATACCAGCTGGTCGAGCAGGAGGTAGGGGGCGAGAACCGCGCGCTCCAAGCATGGACGGCGCAGACCTCGGGTCCCGTCGCGATCTGGAATGACGAGCGTCCGCGCTCGACCTGGCTCGAGCAGCTCTATCTAGCCGAGAGGCTGGCGCCCGAACCCAGATTGATTCCAGCCGACTTCAACGACCGCGTCCGGATGTTCGGCCTGATCAACGAGATTTGCAGCGAGAACGGTTATGGCTGGAATATACGGTTGGTTTCGCTTCACCGGACACTGACCAATCCGGCGATCACGGACGAGATGAAGGCCATGTCGCGCCGGCTCGGCGCCAAATACGGCTATGCGCCGGAGCGCGTGGCCGCCGCCGAAGCGCAGATGGCCGCGATCCTCGGCGCGTTGCGCGCACAGCTGGCCGACCAGCGCGCCCGCGGGCGTCGATTCCTGATTGGCGACAGGCTCTCGGCGCTCGATATCTATTGGGCCACCTTCGCGGGCTCGATCGACCCGCTGCCGCCCGATCTCTGCCCTAACCTTCCGGACTATATGCGCGCGAGCTATACGAATCCGACCCTCAAAGACATCGCCGGCCCGGAGCTGTTCGAGCATCGGGACTTCATCTATCGGACCTATCTGAAGCTACCGATGGATTTCTGAAGGCTCACCGCTCGTGCTCGGCGTAGCTCGCCTTGCCGTCCTTCTGCTGGGCGCCGTAGCGACCGGCATGCAGACCGGAATCGTGTTCGACGACTATCCGGGCTTTGCCCATGCATCGGAGCTGCTGCGACGGTCGCTCGGTCCGGTGGCTATGTGGAGTGCGGGACGCCAGATGGCGCGCGCCGAGCACCGGCAGAGCGCGTGTTCGAAGCGTGCTGAGCCGCAGCGCTATTGATCGTGCCGAAGCGCGCCGGGCAGATGTCGGACGGGCATGTCCTCGTCCTCCTCCGACGCCGGCTGCGTCAGCGCCACACCATACGCTTCGAGATGACGGCGGATCGCCGAATATTTCACATCGATGAGCGCCGCCGATCCATTGATCGAGGCGCTCATCCCGAGATCGGAGAGCGCCCCAACGATCTCTTCCTCCATCGCTTCGATCAGCTCGGCCTCGAAGGCTTGCAACAGGCGGGTCAGAGCGAGCTCAGGTGGAGTCGTCATGGCCGCCTCCAGGCGAGACCTTCGCGCAGCAGGGCGCGCCGCATGCGCTTGCGCGTCGAATCATAGTCTGTCTTGGACATGCAATAGACCTCGCGAATTCTCTCGGCCGTGAGCCCCTCACCTAAACCGGCGATGATTTGAAGCGCCTGAGGATCGTGGGCGAACAGACGATCAATTGCTGCTAGCGCCTGAACCGCGGCGAGCCTCTCCTCGGGTTCGACCGAGGGTCCAGATTCGGCGGCGAGCCACGCTTGGGCATCGGCTTCCCGCTGAGCACGGCGCCAGTGCTCCGATCTGATGCTGCGCATGACTCCTGCGAGGAATGCGACGATCGGCAGATCGGGTGGCTTGCGGCGTGAACCTTGAAGCATCCGAAGGATGGCTTCCTGTAGCAGATCCATCCAGCCGATGCCCGGCGGCAAACCGCGCGCATGAAGCCGCGCAATGGCTTTGAGGCGCAGCAGGTCGGTCTCGGAGAGCAGGCGCGCCGACAGCGCTTCTCCGATCGCGGTCTCGCCCAGATTCTGACAGCTCGCCTTCGATTTCAGCGCACGCATCTCCGTTCCACTCGAACAATATGCGCGGCTCCGAGCATGTCGCGGACGGTCCGATGCAAAAATATATTTTGTCCGTGCGGCCCCGCGGCTGGTGCATCTCCCGGTATCGACGCCGGAGGTGATGCTATGCCCGAAAAGCTCATTGCGGTATTGCCGCTTCGCGATATCGTCCTGTTTCCAGGCATCACGATGCCGTTCCTGGTCGGTCGCCCGAAATCGGCTCGCGCCGTTGACCAAGCGGTCGCGAAGGGAACCGACATTGTTTTTATCGCCCAGAAGGAGGCCGCAAGGGAGGAGGTCACGGAGAGCGATCTCTATCGGATCGGGACGGTCGGCCGCATCGTCGAGCACGTGTCCGCCGGCAGCGCAATCAAATTGCTGGTCGAGGGTCGGCGGCGCGCCCGGCTCGTTCGGCTGGTTCCAAACGACGACTTCCTCGAAGGCGTCGTCGAATTGCTCGAAGATCCGGTCCGAGATGCCGGCGCGGTCGGTCGAGTATCGGACGAGATACTGAGCGAGGCGCGGCAATTCTTGGGGCCGTCCGTGACAGACGAAGCGGCCAAACGGCTGAAATTGCCGGACTCCGATGCTAAGGTTGCCGAGCTGCAGGCGCTGCTCGAAGCCGATCTGCTGAGCCTCGAAGAGCGCCTCGAGCGACTTCGCGACCGATTGAGCTAATCCGGTATCTGGTAGCCTGCCGGCAGCGCCCCGATCATGATGATCTGTTTGCAGATACGCTCCTGGATCCGCCAACCGCGCTTCGTCTTCAAGAGCTTATCGAAATAATAGCCGGCGTTGGTGATCGTCTCCTGGCCGCCATCGTCGCGTGGGCGGCCCATCGGGGCCATGAAGCACGAACGGCAGGCGGCGCGCTCTCCCGCAATCTCCGGCGCGATATTGGTAATGACGTGCATGTTGATCGGCCAAGGGGCAAGCGCCCGATCCAGCCAAGCGAGAGTCTCGCGGACAGGGCCCGCCTTGCCGCCGGTCGAGACATAGTCGATGGTGGCGTCGGGCGTGAAGACCTCATCGATCAGCTCCCATCTCCGTTCGTCCACCATCCAGGCATAGCGGTAGAGAAGCTGCTCGATCTCAGCTTTGTCTTCTTGCCTCCCCATATCTCCCCCTGTCGCTTCTGGCGATTGCCTAGAGTCGAGCGAGCCGTTCCTGAAGCTGCTACCCCCTGTGGAACTCAGGCGGCGCGGAGTGATCCCAGGAAGCGCTCGACCTCGGACCGAAGCTTCTCGGTGTGCGCTGCCGAAGATATTTATCGCTTCCAGATTTATGAGGGTAGGCCGTAATCCTTTCGATTACTGCCGTCTAAAGCTCGTTCTTCAATTTATAGGATCGCCCATGCGCGCGAATATCGCTTCGGCAGAGCCATGGAAGAAGCTTTCCTTTCGCGTCGCCGAAACATCCGCCAGAGCGGTCTGGTAATAGGCCGCGGGGTCCGAGAAGCCTTCGAAATGCGGGAAGTCGGAGGAGAAGAGGATCATCCCTTCCGGCAGATCCTCCATGATCTTGGAGAGCGGCGTGTCATTGCCGCCCGAGAGCGGGGTTCCGCGAATGTGCTGAGCCAAATATTCGCTGGGCTTCAGCGGGTACTTCCATTTGCCGAGGAACAGTTCCGCGGTCGGTGAAATGCGGTCGTCGATGTCGCGATACATGAAGGGTAGCCAGCCGACGCCCACCTCGGCCAGCAGCACCGTGAGCTTCGGATGCCGGTGGAACAAGCCGCTATAGATCATCGCGTTGAGCAGCGTCATCGGCGCCACATGGCGGTGCGCGCCGCCGAGCTGGCGAAGGAAGGTGACGTCCTGCCCATTGTTCGCCCAGCCGGGGTCGAAGCGCATATGCTCGAAACCGGTGTGCAGCATCGGCGCCATGCCGAGATCGGTCGCTGCCGACCAAAGCGGGTCCCAGCTCGGATGGACCGGTGCAACACCGTTCACCGGATAGGCGGGGATGAGAAAGATGCGGCTGCCCTTGCCGCGCATCCGGGTCAATTCCTTCACAGCCCAGCCGATATCCGCATAATCGAGGCAGGTAACCGGCAGCAGGCGGCCGCCGGACGCGGCACAAGTGTCGGCGAGCCAGCTGTTGGCGGTGGCCAGCGTCTCACGACGCAGCTCGCGATCTTCGATGAAGGTCGTGTGCGCGATGCCGGACAGGCAAATCACGTTCTGGATCGCGATGCCCTGCTCGTCGATCCATTTGAGCCGAGCCTGGGCGTTGGCGACCTGGAACTGGTTCTTCCCTTCGAATTCCGCGCGCCGCTCCTTTTCACCGGCTTTTTCTTGTCCGAACAGGGTGAGGAGACCCGGCGGCAGCAGCTCCGGGAGGGGTGGTCGCTTTTCTTCGGGAACGTCGCGGAGCAGATCGCCGCAGATCGTTTCGACCGCGAGCAGCGCCGGTTGAAGCTTGGGGAGCTTGGCCGCGAGCTTGGGATAAGGCTCCAGCCAGTCCTCGCCGGGCTCGAAATGCGCGTCGACGTCGATGATGCCCTGCATTCGTGTCCTCCCTGGCGCTTTGCAGTCAAGAATACGCCGATATGAAGCGCAACGCTACGCCTACGTGCCGTTCGCCAAGACCCGTTCGCCAAGACCCGTGACTCGTCGCCTTTTTGGCTCGATAGTCGGGCTCGGAGCAAGTTGGACCGCCAAGGCGGGCGAACAGATGCGAGGAGGCGCGAGCGATGGGGATTCTCGACGGCAAGGTGGCAATCGTGACCGGCGCAGGCCAGGGGGTCGGCGAGGGCATCGCCTTCGCGCTGGCGAAGGAAGGCGCTGCTGTCGTGTGCGGCGGCCGAACCGAATCCAAGGTCGCGCGCACGGCTCATACGATCCAGAAGAATGGCGGCCGCGCGCTCTCGGTCCTATGCGACGTGAACAAGCCGGCCGACATCCAGGCCACCATCGATCGGACGATCGCAACCTTCGGCGGCGTCGACATCCTCGTGAACAACGCGCAGACGGTTCATTTGGGCCTGCTCGACGATCTGACCGATCAGCAATTCACCGAGACTTTCGATTCAGGTCCTTTCGCGACCTTCCGCTTCATGAAGGCGGTGCATCCGCATCTGAAGGCCCGCGGCGGCGGATTCATTATCAATTTGGCGAGCTCGAGCGCGGTACGGTGGGATTCGAAAATCTACGGCATCTACGCCGCGGCCAAGCAGGCGATCCGCTCCTTATCGCGCGCGGCTGCGCATGAATGGGCGGTCGACAATATCCGCGTGAACACGATCGCGCCGATCGCGATGACACCGGGCATGGAAGGCTGGATCGAGAACGACCCGGTCGGCTCGAAAGCCTTCCTGGATACTGTCCCGCTGGGTCGTGTCGGCAACTCCGAGACCGACATCGGCCGTGCGGTCGTCTTCCTTTGCAGCGCGGACTCCGCTTACGTCAACGGGATCACGCTGCCGCTCGATGGGGGCCAAGCCTATTTCGGCTGATTCGAGGAGGACACGCATGGGCATTCTGAACGGCAAGGTTGCGATCGTTACCGGCGCGGGGCAGGGCGTGGGCGAGGGGATCGCGCTCGCGTTGGCGAAAGAAGGCGCCGCGATCGTCGCGGCAGGTCGCACCGAGGCCAAGGTCGCGCGCACGGCCGACCTCATCAAGCAGGCGGGCGGCCGATCGGTGTCGGTGCTCTGTGACGTATGCAAGCCGGCGGATATACAGGCGACGATCGATCGCGCGATCGCCGCTTTCGGCGGTATCGACATCGTTGTGAACAACGCCCAGATCGTTCATCTGGGGCTGCTCGATGATCTTAGCGACCAGCAGTTCACGGAGACTTTCGATTCCGGTCCCTTCGCCGCCTTCCGCTTCATGAAGGCGGTTCATCCGCATCTGAAGGCCCGCGGCGGCGGACACATCATCAACCTGGCTTCGGCGTCCGCGGTGCGATGGGATCCGAAAGGCTTCAGCATCTATGCAGCGGCCAAGCAGGCGATCCGTTCGCTAACGCGCGCGGCGGCGCATGAATGGGCGGCCGACAATATCCGGGTCAACACCATCGCGCCGCTCTCGATGAGCCCGGCGCTCAAGGACTGGATTGCGGCCGATCCTGTCGGCACGAAAGCATTTTTGGACACCGTGCCGGTGGGCAGGGTTGGCGATCCCGAGACCGATATCGGCCGCGCGGTCGTGTTCCTCTGCGGACCGGATTCGGCCTACGTGACCGGGGTCACACTACCCCTGGATGGAGGGCAAGCCTATTTCGGGTGATCGAGTGGGAGCTGCGGCATCATGCCCGCATTTATTGCGGGCATCCACTCGGATCCAGCCGTTTCGCGTGGATGCCCGTACGGGGATGACGATCTGGAACTTGTTAGCCGCGAAGCCCTAAAACGAAATCGGCAATCATCTCCGGCTCATTCAACGGCAACCAAGGGATTGTCGATCCTTCGAGCCTCGTCGGACTCGCCAACGCGACGATGGCCGGATCGTCGGGATAGAGCAACGGCTTCCCGACTTCGGGTCGATGAATCTCGATCTTCGGGATCGGGTCGCGTTTGAAGCCTTCGACGATCACGAGATCGACCGGCGCCAAGCGCGCCAGCAGATCGCTCAGCGTCGGCTCGGGTGCTCCGCGCAGCTCATGCATCAGTGCAAACCGATTGGAAGAGGAGACCAGCACTTCGGTCGCGCCTGCCCGGCGATGGGCGTAACTGTCCTTTCCCGGCTGATCGACATCGAAGGCGTGGTGCGCGTGCTTTATGGTCGAAACCGTAATGCCGCGCGCGATCAGCACGGGGATGAGTTTCGACAGCAGCGTCGTCTTTCCGCTTCCGCTCCAGCCTGCGATGCCGACCAGGCGCGGCATCTCACGCTTTCAGGCTCTGCACGGCCTTCAGCACAGGCGGATCCAAGCCCGCGCCGCCTTGATCGAGATGTGCAAGGATTTGCGCGCGCATCCGGGGCTCCCAGAACTTCTTCAGGTGATCTGCGATCGCGGCGACGGCGTCCCCGTGCGGCTGGCTCTCGAAGAATTTGCCGATTTGGTTGGCCATCATGACCAGCTTCTCAGGCGACATTGAGGGCTCGATCGTATTCGATGCGTTCGGGTCGCGTGAAGATCTCGAAGTCGCGGCCGCGCGCCACGGCGATCAGCGTGATGCCGGCGGCTTCGGCGGTGCGGACGGCGAGCGCGGTCGGCGCAGACACCGCGACCAGGATCGGGGTGCCGAGGCGCGCAGTCTTCTGCACCATCTCGATCGAGACGCGGCTGGTCAGCAGCACGATACCCGCGCCCCTCGGCACGCCCGCTTGGGCCAGTGCGCCCGCCAGCTTATCGAGCGCGTTGTGCCGGCCGACATCCTCGCGTACAGCGACGAGCCCTCGAGCCGGAGTCCAGAAGCCGGCGGCGTGGATCGCGCGGCTTTCGCGATTCAACGGCTGCGATTTCGAAAGGAGTTCCATCGCCGACGAAATCGCCTCCGGTGTGACATGCAGCTCAGTGTTCACGATCGCTGACGGACGCATCGCTTCTTCCAGACTCTCAATGCCGCAGATTCCGCAGCCGGTCGGGCCTGCGAGATAGCGGCGCCGTTCGATCCAGTGCTCCATCCTCCCTTCGGCCAAGGACATGCGAAGCTCGATGCCGAGGTCATCAGTGACGATCTCGAGCTGGGTGATCTCATCCGGCGCCGAGATAATTCCTTCCGACAGGCTGAAGCCGACTGCGAAATCTTCCAGATCGACCGGTGTCGCCATCATCACCGCGTGCGCGCAGCGATCGTAGGTGAATGCGATTGCGGTCTCTTCCGGCACCGTTCTCTCGCCGCGGCGGAACACGCCGCCGACCGACGCGGTGCAAGGCACCTTTACGAGCGGCTTTGGCGGAGCCTGTCGGGTCATTCCGCTGCTTCGACCTCGGCGATCCGACGATTGTGCGCCTCGAGCTCGGTGTAATGGACCTGCCATTCGGTCGGTCCGTTCGAAGGCGAGACCTGTACCGCTGTCACCTTGTACTCGGGGCAATTGGTCGCCCAGTCCGAGAATTCGGTCGTGACGACGTTCGCTTGCGTCTCGGGGTGGTGAAAGGTCGTATAAACCACGCCGGGCGCAACACGATCCGTCACCGTCGCGCGCAGCGAGGTCGCGCCCACGCGGCTCGCGAGCTTCACCCAGTCGCCGTCGCGGATGCCGCGCTGCTCGGCATCGTGCGGATGGATCTCGAGCAGATCCGCCTTATGCCAGGCGACATTTTCTGTTCGGCGGGTTTGCGCGCCGACATTGTACTGCGAGAGAATGCGGCCGGTCGTGAGCAGCAGCGGATACCGGTTCGTCGAGCGCTCGTCCGTCGGCACGTACTCGGTGATCATGAACTTGCCCTTGCCGCGAACGAAGGCGCCGACATGCATGATCGGCGTGCCTTCGGGCGCTTTCTCGTTACAAGGCCACTGCACGGAACCCAGTTCGTCGAGCTTGGCGAACGATACGCCGGCGAAGGTCGGTGTCAGCCGGGCGATCTCGTCCATGATCTCGGAGGGGTGGTCGTAATGCATCTTCATGCCCATTGCGTTGGCAATGGCGAGCGTGATCTCCCAATCGGCCATGCCGGACCTCGACGGCATCACCTTGCGCACGCGCCCGATGCGCCGCTCGGCATTGATGAAGGTTCCGTCCTTCTCGAGGAACGTCGAGCCGGGCAGGAAGACATGCGCAAAGTTGGCCGTCTCGTTGAGGAACAGGTCCTGCACAACGATGCATTCCATCGCGGCCAGCCCGGCCGTGACGTGCTGCGTGTCCGGATCGGATTGCGCGATGTCCTCGCCCTGGATGTAGAGGCCCTTGAACGAGCCGTCGACGGCGGCGTCCAACATATTGGGGATGCGCAGGCCTGGTTCGGGTTCGAGCTTCACCTGCCACAGCGCCTCGAACATCGCGCGCGTGGCGTCGTTCGAGATATGGCGATAGCCCGAGAGCTCGTGCGGGAATGAGCCCATATCACAAGAGCCCTGGACGTTATTCTGACCGCGGAGCGGATTCACGCCCACGCCTCGCTTGCCCAGATTGCCGGTCGCCATGGCGAGGTTCGCCATCGCCATGACGGCGGTCGTGCCCTGGCTGTGCTCGGTGACTCCGAGGCCGTAATAGATCGCCGCATTGCCGCCCTTCGCGTAGAGCCGCGCGGCCGCGCGAATCGTCTCGGCCGGAACGCCGGTCGTCGCGGCAAGCGCCTCCGGGCTGTTGCGCTCTTCGGCCATGAAGGCCGCCCAATCCTGGAACTCGTCCCAGTCGCAGCGCTCGCGCACGAAGGCTTCGTCGGTGAGTCCCTCGGTCACAATGACGTGCGACAGCGCGTTCAGCATCGCGACATTGGTGCCCGGGCGGAGCTGCAGGTGATGCGCCGCCTCGATATGCGGCGTGCGCACCAGGTCGATGCGGCGCGGATCGATGACGATCAGCTTGGCGCCTGCGCGCAGGCGCTGCTTCATATGCGACGCGAAGACCGGATGGCCGTCGGTCGGGTTTGCGCCGATGACGACGATCACGTCGGCCTCGTCGACCGAATCGAAATCCTGTGTGCCGGCCGAGGTGCCGAAGGCGGTCGAGAGGCCGTAGCCGGTCGGGGAATGGCAGACGCGGGCGCAGGTATCGACATTGTTGTTACCGAACACCGCGCGCACGAGCTTCTGGACGAGAAAGGTCTCTTCGTTCGTGCAGCGCGAGGAGGTGATGCCGCCGATCGAGCCTTTGCCGTATTTCGCTTGGATACGCTTGAACTCGGAAGCTACGCGCGCGATTGCTTCGTCCCAAGAGACTTCGCGCCAAGGGTCGGAGATCTTTTCCCGGATCATCGGCTTCAGGATCCGGTCCTTGTGGGTTGTGTAGCCCCACGCGAAGCGGCCCTTGACGCAGGAATGGCCGTGATTGGCCTTGCCGTCCTTGTACGGCACCATGCGCACGACTTCATCACCGCGCATCTCGACCTTGAAGCTGCAGCCGACGCCGCAATAGGCGCAGGTCGTGACGACGGAATGCTCCGGCTGGCCGATGTCGATGACCGACTTCTCGATGAGGGTCGCGGTCGGGCAGGCCTGCACGCAGGCGCCACAGGACACGCATTCGGAATCGAGGAAGGACTCGTCCTGACTGGCGGAGATTTTCGATGCGAAGCCGCGCCCGTCGATCGTCAGCGCGAGCGTGCCTTGGACCTCGTCGCAGGCACGTACGCAGCGCGAGCAGACGATGCATTTGGCCGGATCGAAGGTGAAGTAGGGATTGGATTCGTCCTTGGCCGCATCGAGGTGGTTCGCGCCATTGTAGCCGTAGCGCACATCGCGCAGACCGACAGCCCCCGCCATGTCCTGCAGCTCGCAATCGCCATTGGCGGCGCAGGTGAGGCAATCGAGGGGATGGTCGGAGATATAGAGCTCCATCACGCCGCGCCGGAGCTTCTTCAGCCGCTCGGTCTGGGTCGAGACTGCGAGGCCGGGTGCAACCGGCGTCGTGCACGAGGCCGGCGTCCCGGGCCGCCCGGCGATCTCGACCAGGCAAAGGCGACAGGAGCCGAAAGCCTCCAGCGAATCCGTAGCGCAGAGCTTGGGCACTTGGACGCCGGCAATCGCCGCCGCCCGCATGACGGAAGTGCCTTCGGGGACGGTGACAGGCATCCCGTCGATCGTCAGAGAGACCACACGGTCCGAGCGGCGCTCCGGCGTGCCGAGATCCCGTTCCTCTACGAGCGGCATCGCGCCCTCCTCACTCGGCGTCGGCCATTATCGCGGCCGACGCGGTAAAATCTTCCCGAAAATGCTCGAGCGCGCTCAACACCGGATATGGGGTGAATCCGCCGAGAGCGCAAAGCGAGCCGTATTTCAGCGTCTCGCACAGATCCTCAAGCAGGGCGATATTGGCCTCCGGCGCCTGGCCTTGCCGGATCTTGTCGACGACCTCGACGCCCCGCACCGATCCGATCCGGCAGGGCGTGCATTTCCCGCAAGATTCGAAGGCGCAGAATTCGAGCGCGAAGCGCGCCTGGCGTGCCATATCTACCGTGTCGTCGAACACCACGACGCCGCCATGGCCGATCAACCCGTTCCTGGCGGCGAAAGCTTCGTAGTCGAAGGGCGTGTCGAAGAGGGCGCGCGGGAAATAGGCGCCGAGCGGCCCTCCGACCTGCGCCGCCCGTACCGGTCGGCCGCTGGCCGTGCCGCCACCGATCTCGTCCACCAATTCGCCAAGCGTCACGCCGAAGGCCGTCTCGAACAGCCCGCCATGTTTGATGTTGCCGGCGAGCTGAATCGGCATCGTGCCGCGCGACCGACCCAGGCCGAAATCGCGATAGAAGTCGGCGCCTTCCGCAAGGATCGTCGGCACGGCCGCCAGCGTGAGCACATTGTTGATGATCGTCGGCTTGCCGAAGAGACCCTGATGGGCGGGCAGGGGTGGCTTGGTCCGGACCTGGCCGCGCTTGCCTTCCAGGCTGTCCAGCAGCGAGGTCTCCTCGCCACAGACATAAGCGCCGGCGCCGGCACGGATCTCGATATCGAAGGCGTGCGCCGACCCTCCAACGGAGGCGCCCAGATATCCGGCCTTCCGTGCCTCGGCAACGGCTTCCTCCATGATCCCGATCGCGGCCGGATATTCCGACCGGATATAGACGAACCCCTTGTCTGCGCCGACTGCGATCCCGGCGATGATCATCCCCTCGATCAGGAGGAAGGGATCGCCCTCCATCAGCATCCGATCGGCGAAGGTTCCGGAGTCGCCCTCGTCCGCGTTGCAGACGATGTACTTTTCAGGACTCGGCGCTTCGCGCGCGGTGCGCCATTTGATCCCGGTCGGGAAACCCGCGCCGCCCCGGCCGCGCAGGCCGGACTTGACCACCTCTTCGACAATCGCGGCCGGTCCGAGCTTCAGAGCTTGCGTTAGCCCGCGCCACCCCCCATGGGCGCGGGAATCGGCAATCGAGAGCGGATCGACGATGCCGCAGCGGGCGAAGGTCAAGCGGGTCTGGCGCTTCAGGAACGGAATTTCCTCGGTCCTGCCGAGCCTGAGCGGGTGCGCGTCAGGCGCGTCCAGCAGGGCCTCGGCATCGGCGGCCGCCACCGGGCCGTAGGCGATCCGTCCTTCGGACGTCTCGATCTCGACCATGGGCTCCAGCCAATAGAGCCCGCGCGATCCAGTCCGAACGATCTCAACCGGGAGGTTTCGCGCAGCCGCGGCACGGTTGAGCGCCACCGCGACTTCGTCGGCTCCGACGGCAATTGCGCCCGAATCACGCGGTATAAAGACCCTGAGGCTCATGCGCACGCCTCTTGGATCAAGGCTTCGAGACGCTTGACGTCCAGCCGTCCGATCGGCCTGCCGTCCAGCATGGCCGAGGGCGCGCAGGCGCAGAGGCCGAGGCAGAAGACGGGCTCCAGCGTGACCTTGCCGTCGTTACTGGTTTCGCCCCAGCCGATGCCGAGCTGTCCTTGCGCCTGGGCTGCCAGCGCATCGCCGCCCATGGATTGGCAGGCTTCGGCGCGGCAGAGCTTGAGGCTGTGCGCGCCCGGAGGTTCCCGGCGGAAATCGTGATAAAAGCTCAGCACGCCGTGGACTTCGGCTCGCGATAGGTTGAGGCGATCGGCGACGAGCGCCGCCGCGCGCTCGGAGATGAAGCCGAACGTCGACTGGAGCGCGTGGAGAACGGGCAGGAGCGCGCCCGGTCTGCTGATCTCCTGCGAGATCACCTCGTTGGCCAACACCTCGTCCCAGGCGGCAAGATTCGTCGACATGTGCTGCTTCCTCTACCATGAATCATGGCGCCGAATCTGACAAAGGCAAGAAAACAATTCGATCGTAACGGAATTTGGCTTCCGCCGCTCGACAAGCCAACGACACTGCCCCACTAATGGCCGCCATGACCCGATACCAGCTCGACGATTTCGACCACCAAATCCTGGGCGTGCTCGCCCAGGACGCGCGCATGAGCAACCGCAAGATCGCGCTCGAGCTCGGCGTGACGGAGGGCACGATCCGCGGCCGGCTGAAGCGACTGCAGGAGGAGAATTATATCCGCTTCACCGCGGTTACGGATCTATCCTATCTCGGCAGCCCCCGCTTGGTTTTTATCGGTATCACGGCCGAGCAATCGCGGGTGCGGGAATTGGCGGGCGAGATCGCGCAGATGTGTGGCATCCGCAGCGTAATCATCACGCTGGGCCGCTTCAATCTGTTGGCGGTCGCGATGTATGCCGATCTCGAGGAGCTGGTGGCTGTCGCCAACAACGCCATCCTGGCGCTGCCGGGCGTGCGCCATGTCGAGACGTCGATCTCGGTCAAGCAGATCAAGTACGATCCGCGGCTCGCCAAGATCACCCGGCCCTTCGAGCCTTTCGACGAGGACGACGAGGAGTAGGAGACGTCCTTTACAGGAACGTGTCCGGGATCTCGGCGCCCAGATAGGACGCGCCTACCGACAAGGCGAGACCGTTCGAATTGTTGGCGATGTGCGCGCGAGCCGCTTTGAGGTCGAGCCAGGGGCGGACCATCGGATTATCCAGGAAAATGCCCCGCGCGCCGGCCAGTAGAAGCAGATCGTCGACCAGATCGGCGCAGCGCCGCGCCACTTGCGAGGATTGGTATTTGTAGAAAAGCCGGTCGGCGACCGTAATCTCCCTACCGCCTCTGACAGCGTCCATCATGACGTCGAAATTGCGGAACAAGGTGGTGCGGATCTGCTCCAGCTCCGAGGCGGTGCGCGCCGCCGCGGCGAGCGCGAAAGGATCGGCCTTGGTCGCCATTCCGGTATTCGTCGAGACACGGGTTCTGGCAATATTGAGGAAATCATTGAGCGCGGCCTGAGTAGCGCCGATCGCGGCCGAGGAGACCGCCCGGACGAAGACCTGCGCCCAAGGCAGCTTGAAGATCTCGCCGTCATTCGCCTGCTGGCCGGGATTGCGGCACAGATAGCCGTCGATCGCCCGATGGGTCCGATGCTCCGGCACGAAGACGCGATCGACCTTGATGTCCTGGCTACCGGTGCCCTTGAGGCCGAGCGTGTACCAGGTGTCGAGAATCTTGTAGTCGCTCCGGGGCACTAGGAAGGTGCGGTACTCCGGCGTTCCGCCATTCGGGCCGGGCGGCACGATCGCGCCCAGGAACACCCAATCGCAATGGTCGCAGCCGCTGGAAAAGGCCCACTGACCGGTCAGCAGATAGCCGCCGTCAGCAGGTTCGACCTTGCCCACCGGCTGATAGGAGGAGGAGATCAGGATCGAGGGGTCCTTCGACCAGACGTCTTCCTGGGCCTTCAGCGGGAAAAGACCGAGCTGCAGGGGATGGACGCCGATAACGCCATAGATCCAGGCGGTCGACATGCAGCCCTCGGCCAGCGCCATCTGAATCTCGAAGAAAACCTTGGGTTCCATCTCGAAGCCGCCCCAGCGACGGGGCTTCAGCACGTCGAAGAAGCCGGCTTCCTTCATTTCCCGGACCGTCTCGTCGGGGACCTTGCGTTCGGCCTCGCAGCGCGCCGCACGCTCCTTCAGGGTCGGAATCATGGCCTTGGCCCGCGCGATCAGCGCTTCGGGCTTCGGGTTGATGTCGGCGGCGCGGCCGGTGATCTGCGTGCTCATGAAACCCCCCTCGATATTCTGTCCATCATATAGCATGCGTCCGCCGTCGGATCAATAGCATTCGTAATCATGGGTGCATAAATTTACGCATTTGCGGAGTTTGGAAGCCAGTATAACAAAGTTTCCCGGCGCCCTGGCGGAATGCGCCTACGCATGATAAAGGAGCCGGCGAGGTCATTCGTGACGCATGCGGAGAATGCATGTGCCCGTTCAGGACCCTCGATTGACTGGCTGCTGCACCCTATCTAGAACCGCTCTGGTCCTGGCCCAATAGAGATACTGATGGACTTCCGCTTCACCGAAGAACAAACGATGTTCCGGGACGTCGTCCGCGATTTTCTGGAGCGCGAATGCACGCCCAAGGATGTCAGGGCTCTTTCGGAAGCGGATGAGACCGCATTGGCCGGGCTGAGGAGCAAGGTCGCGGAACTCGGCCTGACCGGATTGGCGCTTCCTGAAGCGCATGGAGGGCTCGGGCTCAGCGAGATCGATGCCGTACTTGCCGCGGAGGAATGCGGTCGGGCTGCCCTACCGCTTGCGCTATTCGAGAACGCCGCCGTTGCCGGTCCCTTGCTGCACGCCGTTTCGGAGACGATGGCTTCCGAATGGTTGCCAAAGGTTGCGGCGGGAAAGGCGACGATCGCCTTTGGTCATCCGATCAATCCATTCGTGATCGATGGGGAGTCCGCGGACCTTCTGTTGCTGGAATCCGACGGCTCGATTCATGCGCTTGCGCGAGACCGCGCGAAGGCGACGCCCGCACCATCCATCGACGAGACACGTCGGCGGGCGAAGATCGATTGGACGCCGTCGGCGCAAACCAAGGTCGCGCAGGCGGGCGATGCTTGGGACCTCGCCTTCGATCGTGCCGCGCTTTACGCAGCGGCGGACATGATTGGTGCCGCCCAGCGGATGCTGGATATGGCGGTGACCTATGCGGGAGAGCGGCATCAGTTCGGTCGCCCGATCGGGTCGTTTCAGGCGGTGAAACACCTGTTGGCCGACGTGCAGGTGAAGCTGACCTTCGCACGGCCGGTCGTCTATTACGCGGCCTATGCCATCGCCAACCAACTGCCTGATCGCTCGCTTCGGGTGTCGCATGCCAAGGTCGCCGCCGGTGAGGCAGCCACTTTCGCAGCTCGCCGAACGCTCCAGACGCATGGTGCGATCGGCTATACTTACGAGTATGATCTCCAACTGTGGATGAAGCGCGTCTGGGCCGACGAACCCTCCTGGGGCACCTCGGCCTGGCACCGTGCGCGGATCGCGAGCGAGGTGCTCGCGCCCAATGCCGATCTCGGTCCCGGCCGGACCTGGAAGGCCTGATAGATGAACCCGGCCAGTCATCGGAGCGAACATGTCTGAAGCCTATATCGTCGACACCGTCCGTACGCCCGTCGGCAGACGGAATGGAGGCCTGAGCAAGGTTCATCCGGCCGACCTGGGCGCCCATACGCTGACCGCTCTGCTTCAGCGCACGGGCATCGACCCGATGGCGGTCGAGGATGTGGTGATGGGGTGCCTCGACACCATCGGCCCGAACGCCGGCGACATCGCCCGCACCTGCTGGCTTGCCGCTGGTCTGCCTGAGGAGATCCCCGGCACCACGGTCGATCGCCAATGCGGTTCGTCTCAGCAGGCAGTGCATTTCGCCGCGCAAGCCGTGATGAGCGGAACCTCCGACGTAGTGATTGCCGCGGGCATGCAGAATATGAGCCTGATTCCGATCTCGAGCTCGATGGCCGCCGGCAAGGCGTATGGCTTCGATGATCCTTTCACCGGCTCGGTCGGCTGGCGCAAGCGCTACGGCTCGCAGGAGGTTTCGCAATTCCGCTCGGCCGAAATGATCGCCGAGAAATGGCAGATCACGCGCGAGGAGATGGAGCGTTTCGCGCTCAAGAGCCATCAAAAGGCGATCCACGCGATCGACAGCGGCTATTTCGATAGCCAGATCGTACCGCTCGAAGGCGTCACCAAGGACGAGGGTCCGCGTCGCGATACGTCGCTCGAGAAGATGGCGGGGCTGCAACCCTTGTCGCCCGGCGGGCGGATCACGGCCGCGGTATCGAGCCAAATTTCGGATGCTTCGGCGGCGATGCTGATCGTCAACGAGAAGGGCCTCAAAACCCACAATCTGAAGCCGCGCGCGCGCATCCATCATCTGAGCGTCCGCGGTGAGGATCCGATCTTCATGCTGACGGCGCCAATTCCGGCGACGAAATATGCGCTCGCCAAATCCGGCATGAAGCTCGATGACATCGACCTCGTCGAAATCAACGAAGCCTTCGCTTCGGTCGTTATCGCGTGGCTCAAGGAGACGGGCGCCGATCCGGAGAAGGTCAACGTGAATGGCGGCGCGATCGCGCTCGGCCATCCGCTGGGAGCCACCGGTATCCGCCTGATGACGTGTCTGCTCAACGAGCTGGAGCGTCGCAATGCGCGCTACGGCCTGCAGACCATGTGCGAAGGCGGCGGTCAGGCCAACGTTACGATCATCGAGCGGCTGAACTGATCCGAGGCCGAGCATCCGATGGCCTCTGCCTCCTCCGAAGATCGCGCGCTCATTCGTGAGTCCGCGCGCGCCTTCCTGGCCGACAATTCACCTTCCGCAGCTGTGCGCAAGTCGATGGAGACCGAGCACGGCTACGACCCCGCTCTCTGGGAGCGGGTTGCGGGTGAGCTCGCCTGGCAGGGCGTTGCGATCGACGAAGCGCATGGCGGGTTGGGCCTCGGTTGGGGCGAGCTTGCGATCCTGATGGAGGAGATGGGCGCGAGCCTCTTCTGCTCGCCTTTTCTTGCGACGATCTGCCTTGCGGGCGCGGTGATCCGCGAGGGCGGGAGCGATGCGCAAAAATCGCAATGGCTGCCGACGATTGCATCGGGCACGCTCACCGCCGCCCTGGCTTATGCGGAGCCGGGCACGAACGACATCCGAACGGAAGCGCGCACGGATGGGGACAGCTTCGTGCTGCACGGGACGAAGCGTTATGTCGTGGACGGGCAGAGTGCGGGGCTTCTGATCGTCGCTGCGCGAAAGCCGGGCAGTACAGGCCAGTCCGGCGTCGGACTCTTTGCTTTGCCGCCTGATACGAAGGGTGTCGGCCGCAAGGCGCTCCCGACATTGGATCAAACACGGCGACAGGCGGAGGTCACGCTTAACGGCGTGCGCGTGTCGCGCGACGCGCTGATCGGCGAAATGGGTGGCGGCTGGCAAATCCTGTCGCGGGCGCTCGATCTGGGCGCCGTCGCGCTGGCGGCGGAGCAGGCGGGAGGGGCGCGGCGCTGTCTCGAGCTTACGGTCGATTACGTCAAGGAGCGGGTGCAGTTCGGCCGCCCGATAGGCTCGTTCCAGGCGATCAAGCATCGCTGCGCCGATATGATGGTGCAGGTGGAATCGGCGGCCAATGCGGCGCGCTATGCCGCTGATGCGGCCGACGCCGGCGATGCCGAATTCCCGCTGCTGGCGTCGATGGCCAAGGCCTATTGCTCCGACGCCTTCTATGCCTGCGCTGCCGATACGATCCAGCTCCATGGCGGCGTCGGCTTCACCTGGGAATATGATCCGCATCTCTATTTCAAGCGCGCGCGGGCGAGCGCATCGCTTCTCGGGGATGCGAATTATCATCGCGAGCGGATCGCCGCGGGGATCCTATGACGACGGATCCGACCGACAGCGCCGAAGATGCCGCGTTTCGCCGGGAGGCGGCGACCTGGTTGACGACCCAGCTCGAGGGTCCCTTTGCGCATGTCCGCTTTCGGGGCGGCCCGGGCGAGGAGGATGAGGTCTTCGAAGAGCGAGTCGAGTGGGAGAAGGCGCTGGGAGCAGCCGGCTGGACCGGCATCTCCTGGCCGAAGGAGCTTGGCGGTCGGGCGGCGACTCTGAACCAGCAGGTGATCTTCTACGAGGAATATGCACGCGCCGGCGGGCCAGGGCGCGTCGGACACATCGGCGAGGGTCTGGTTGCGCCGACGATCATCGCGTTCGGCACCGACGATCAGAAGCGTCGATTCCTGCCGGGCATAAAGAACGGCACCGAGCTTTGGTGCCAGGGCTATTCCGAACCCGCGGCCGGATCCGATCTCGCCAACGTCCAAACGCGCGCGACGCTTCAGGGCGGCGAGTGGGTGATCGAGGGGCAGAAAGTTTGGACCTCGCTCGCGCACAAGGCGAATTGGTGCTTTGTCATCGCCAAGACGGAGCCTAATGCGCCGCGCTATCGTAATCTTTCTTTCCTCCTCGTGCCGATGGACCAGCCCGGCATAGAGGTGAGGCCGATCGTGCAGCTCACCGGCACGTCGGAGTTCAACGAGGTCTTCTTCAGCGGCGCTCGTACTGCGGCGGAGAATGTCGTCGGCGACGCCGGCAATGGCTGGAAAGTCGCGATGGGCCTGCTCGGATTCGAGCGCGGCGCCTCGACCTTGGGACAGCAGATCGGCTTCGAGAACGAGTTCAAGGAAATCCTGACTGCGGCGCGCGCGAACGGCGCCGCCAAAGATCCGGTGATGCGCCAAAAGCTGGCCGATGCTTGGATCGGACTGAAGCTCGTCAAGCTCAATGCGCTCCGCAATCTGTCGGAAGAGGCGCCGCGTCCGGGCATGGCGGCGATCAACAAATTGACCTGGGCCTCCTGGCACCGTGCCGCGGGCGAGCTCGCGATGGACGTGTTGGGGGCCGAGGCCGAGATCCTGGCCGACGCGCCTTACGCGCTGACACGGATGCAGAACCGTTTCCTGTTCTCGCGTTCCGACACGATCTATGGCGGGACAAACGAGATTCAGCGCAACATCATCTCGGAGCAGGCCCTCGGGCTACCCCGTGAGCCGCGGCCCGATAGCAACCGGAACTGACCGATGGATCTGAACTTCACCGACGCTCAGAGGGCGTTCCGCGCCGAGGCGAGGCAATGGCTGGAGGCGAATGTGCCTGCCGAGCCGTTGCCGTCGCTCGATACGAAAGAGGGCTTCGCGCTTCACCGCGCGTGGGAGAAGAAGCTTTATAAGGATCGCTGGTCGGTCGTCGATTGGCCGGCGGAATATGGCGGGCGTGGCGCCTCGATCTTCGAATGGTTGATCTTCGAGGAGGAATATTGGCGCGCGGGCGCGCCGCTCCGCGTCAACCAGAATGGCATCTTCCTTCTCGGTCCGACCTTGCAGCATTTCGGTACGCCGGAGCAGAAGGCGCGCTTCCTGCCGTCGATGGCGTCGAGCGAGCATGTCTGGGCGCAGGGCTGGTCGGAGCCGGGCGCCGGAAGCGACATGGCCGCGATCCGCTCGACGGCGCGGCTCGAAGGCGATCACTACATCCTGAATGGCCAGAAAACCTGGTCCTCGCGCGCGGCTTTCGCCGACTGGACCTTCGGGCTGTTCCGTTCCGATCCGGAAGCGCAGAGACACAAGGGGCTCAGCTTCCTGCTGGTTCCGTTGGATGCCCCCGGCGTGACCGTGCGTCCGATCCCGCAGCTCGATGGCGAGACAGGTTTCGCCGAGATCTTTTTCGACGACGTGAAGGTGCCGGTCGATCAGCGGTTAGGCAATCACAACCAGGGGTGGGATTGTTTCGTTGCGACCGCGGGCGTCGAGCGCGGCCTCTATCTCCGCAGCCCTGGGCGATTCCAGGAGACGGCGCGCCGTCTCGCAGCGCTCTATCGGGAGTGCGGCGACGCCGGGGATCCCGGGTTGCGCGACGCGGTCGTGAAGACATGGATGGACACTGAGGCCTTCTGTCTCGGCACCTACTGGACCGCGTCCAAGCTTGAGGCGGGCGAGAAGATCGGTTCGGAGACGAGCTGCACCAAGATCTTCTGGTCCGAACTCGACGTCGCTGCGAACGAGACTGCGTTGAAGCTGCTCGGACCCGAGGCGGGGCTCATCGGGGATGGCGATCCAAACAAGGTGGGCCCGTCCTGGCTCGACGGATTTCTCTTCTCGATCGCGGGGCCGATCTACGCTGGCACGAACGAGATTCAACGCGATATCATCGCGGAGCGCGTGCTGGGATTGCCCCGCTCGCGATGACGGAATGAATTTATCCAACGAAGGCGACCGGCGATGAAAACACGCGTACCCGCGGTCCAGGGCTGGCTCAATATCGACCCCGCCCATCCGCGCCTCATCGGGACCCGCTGCACGAATTGCGGCTCCTATTTCTTTCCGCGCGAGACGGTGCGCTGTCGTAACCCGAGCTGCGGCGCACGCACACTGGAGGAGGCTGAGCTGTCGCCCAAGGGCAAGCTCTGGTCTTACACCAATGCCGGCTATCAGCCGCCTCCGCCCTATGTGCCGCGCACCGACCCCTTCGTGCCTTTCGCCATTGCCGCGGTCGAGCTCGAGAAGGAGAAGATGGTCATCCTCGGCCAGGTCATCGAAGGAGTCGGCGTCGATGCGCTGAAGGTCGGCATGGAGATGGAGCTCGCGCTCGACACTTTGCTCGAGGACGAGACCACCGAGACCATCACCTGGAAATGGAAGCCGGTCCAGTCGAACTCGTCGGGGGAGCGCGCATAATGGCCAAGGAAGTCGCGATCCTCGGGGTTGGTATGCATCCCTGGGGCAAGTGGGGCAAGAATTTCGTCGAGTACGGCGTGAAGGCCGCCGAAGATGCGCTGGCCGATGCCGGCATCGCCTGGAAAGACGTCCAATTCGTCGCGGGCGGCGACACCATCCGCAACGGCTATCCGGGATTCGTCGCCGGCGCGACTTTCGCGCAGGCTCTAGGCTGGAACGGCGCGCGCGTCGCGAGCACCTACGGCGCCTGCGCGTCGGGCAGTCAGGCGATCGACGTGGCGCGCACGCGCATTCTGGCCGGCCAGTGCGACGTCGCGCTGGTCGTCGGCGCCGATACGACGCCGAAGGGCTTCCTCGCGCCGAACAAAGGCGAACGCGGCGACGATCCCGACTGGTTGCGCTTCCGCGTGCTGGGCGCCGCCAACACGACCTATTTCGGTCTCTATGCCCGCCGGCGCATGGCGATGAACGGCGCGACCCAACGCGATTTCGCGCAGGTGAAGGTCAAGAATGCGAAGCACGGGTTGCATAACCCGAATGCCCGCTACCGCAAGGAGGTATCGGCCGACGACGTGATGGCGAGCGCGATCGTCGCCGATCCGCTACGATTGCTCGATATCTGCGCGACCAGCGATGGTGGCGCGGCGCTGGTGCTCTCCAGCATGGAGTTTGCGCGCAAGCGCACGGCGAACCCGGTCACGATCGCCGGCATCTCGACCGTCACGCCGGTTTATCCCGTCACTGTGATTGAGATGCCGAACTTCTCGACCGATTCAGCCGCCGCAGTCGCGGCGCCGACGGTTCCGTTCCGCGATTCGATCGCGAAGGCGGCTTATGAGGATGCGGGCATCGGGCCGGACGAGGTGAACATCGCCGAGGTCTACGATCTTTCGACCGCGCTGGAGCTCGATTGGTACGAGAATATCGGCCTTTGCAAAGCTGGCGACGCCGAGAAGCTTCTGCGCGATGGCGAAACCGCGATCGGCGGACGTATTCCGGTGAACCCGAGCGGCGGCCTTGCGTGCTTCGGCGAGGCGGTCCCGGCACAGGCGATAGCGCAAGTCTGCGAGCTCACCTGGCAGTTGCGCGGTCAAGCCGGTGCGCGGCAGGTGAATGGCGCCAAGGTTGGCGTCACGGCCAACCAAGGCCTGTTCGGGCACGGCTCGAGCGTCGTCGTCAAGCGCTAGCGACGAGCGCATGACCGACGCGCTGCGCGCCGAGATCGAGGCGCTCGACTGGTTTCACCAGATTGACTTCGGCAATGGCTTGCTGACGCCCGGCCTGATTAAGCGCGACAAGATCCGGCGCATGTCGAACATCATCTTCGACATGCCGCTCGCCGGCAAAAGCGTGCTCGATATCGGCTGCTGGGACGGCGCCTATTCGCTCGAGGCACTGAAACGCGGCGCGGCCCGCGTGCTGGCGACCGACCACTTTGTTTGGCACCACGGGCGCAGCGGCCAGAGGCCCTTCAATCTTGTCCGCGCGCATCTGGCGCCGAGCCTCGAGGTGCGGGACATTGACGTGCCGGACCTTTCGGTCGAGAACATTGGCCGGTTCGATGTCGTCCTGTTTTGCGGGGTGCTCTATCATCTCCGCAATCCGTTCGAGGCGCTCGAGCGCGTCGCCGCCATCGCGACCGAATGTCTGGTCGTCGAGACCCATCTCATCCGCTTTCCCTGGTGGAAGCCTTATATGCGCTTCTGGCCGGGAAAGGAGCTTAACGACGATCCCACGAACTGGTGGTCGCCCAACCGGCTCTGCGTCGAGGCGATGCTCAGGGATCTCGGGTTTAAGCAGATCGGCTTCCGTCATCCCGATTATCGCCGCCGGCGCGGCATCTTCCACGCGCGGCGGTGACCTACCTGGCGGGCGCGCCAGTTTCTTCGACAATGAAGAAGCGTGTCTTGGAGCGGTCCAGGAAATTTTCCTCGTCTTTCGCCACGCGCTCACCCGCGTCGGTCTCGAAATGCGCTTTGATCATCGCGTCGTAGCCCTTCCGATCGGGAAACCATAGCTCGGTCACCGAATCGAAGTCCGGCGCCGCGGTGCCGTCAGCAATGATCGCTCCCGTGAGATCGACATAATTACGTCGATAGTCCGCGATATCGGGAAATAGGCTACGGATCAGAGGAACATGGCGCGTTTCGTAATATTCGATAAAAGCCTCGCGCGAGATTCCGGGCTTGCGGGTTAAGAGCGCGATCACTTTGAACATCCTGCATTCCTCCCATTGGCTAATGCTTCTCGCCGCTCGCGGCATCCAGGAACGCCGGGAGCTCGCCGCCGCCATCGACCGCGAGCGCTGCGCCGGTGACAAAGCGGGCCAGCGACGACGACAGGAAGATGCAGGCGTCGCCGATATCGCTCGGGTCGGCCATCCGTCCGAGCGGGATCGTCGCGGCCACGCGCTTAATTCCCTCCTCGTCGCCGTAATGCAGATGCGACTGCTCGGTGCGGATCAGGCCGGCAATGATGCCGTTGACCCGGACCTTGGGCGCCCAGGCGAGCGCGTGCGCGTGCGTCAGGTTGATGAGTCCGGCTTTGGCCGCGCCGTAGGCCGCGGTCCAGGGGGCCGGGCGCACGACTGTCACGCTCGCGATATTGACGATCGAGCCACCCGTCTCTTGCTCTTGCATGATCTTGTTGGCTGCTTGGGAGACGAAGAGCGGTGCGACGAGATTGAGGCGGATGATCGATTCCGAAAAACGCGGCGACACGGTGGATGGATCGGCGGGCGGCGCACCGCCTGCGTTGTTGACCACCACATCCAGCCGTCCGTAGCGCGACTTGATCTCGGCCATCAGCGCGTCGACCTGCGCGGCGTCGCGCACGTCGGCGGCGATGAAGGCAGCCTCGAGCCCATTTGCCGCAATGGGCGCGTCGGGCGCATTGCGGCCGCAGATCACGACCTGCGAGCCTCGCTCCATGAACCTGAGGCTGATGCCGCGGCCGACGCCGCGTGCGCCGCCCGTAACGAGCGTCACCTTGGCGGAAAAATCGAGAGGATTATCGGTCATCTATTCGCCGTTCTACGCTTTGTTTCTCGTCATTCCCGCTTTCGCGGGAATGACGATCGTCTTATCGGATAATTTCCCGCCGTGCCACCGCGGGGTCACTTATCCAGAAAGACGATATCCTCGCGCGGTGACGCCAGGCGCGCGGAAATCGCGCCATCCACCGGGATCGTCGCGCCATTGATGAAGAACGCCTCGTCGGTTGCGAGGAAAGCGGCGGCGATGGCGATATCCTCGGGCGTCCCCAGGCGGCCGGAAGGCACCTGGCGGGCGAAAGAGGCGCCGCCGCCCGGAAGCGTATCGAGCCAGGCTTGAAAACCGGCAGTGAGCATCGGGCCCGGCGCGATCGCATTGGCGCGAATGCCGAGATGGCCGTACTCGACCGCGATGTTGCGCATCAGGCTGATGACGCCGGCTTTCGCGGCCCCATAAGCCGCAAGCCCAGGCACGGCGTTGAGACCCGCGCCTGACGAGGTGGCGAGGATCACGCCGTTCTTTTGCCGCATCATCACCGGCAAGGCTGCATGCACCCCGTGATAGACGCCGTCGAGGTTCAAGCTGATGATCCGTCGATATTCCTCGACGGAGGATTCGTGCGTCGGCTTGGGCAGCGCGCCGCCGGCATTGTTGAACAGAATGTCCAGGCGTCCGTGCTCGGCGACCGCACGGTCGACCATGCGCTGGACTTCGTCGGCAGAGGTGACGTCCGCCAGGTGAGGGATGGCGCGGCCGCCTTGGGCGACGATCTCGGCCGCGACAGCTTCGATGCCCTCCTGTTTGACATCGTTGACATAGACGACGGCGCCCTCCGCGGCGAAGCGGCGGGCACTCGCCCGGCCGATCCCGCCCGCGCCGCCTGTAACGATCGCGATCTTGCCGTTTAGGCGCTTCTCCATGACGCGCCTCCCTTACGGCATATAGGCGCCGCCGCCGACGCTGATGAGCTGCCCGGTGATGTAGCTCGAGCGATCGGAGGCGAGGAAGAGAGCCATATAGGCGATGTCCTCTGGCCGGCCGAGGCGCGCCATGGGCAGGCCGCTCATATTGAACAAGGTGCCCTTCTGCATCGCGTCCTGCATCTGGTCGGGCTTGCCGAAGGCCTGGAACCCGAAACGGTTCCAGAAGCTACCCTGGCCGACCTGCTCCTCATCATAGGGGACAATCCATCCCGGGCAGATATTGTTGAGGCGCACGCCCTTTTTGGCCCATTCCCAGGCGAGGCCTTTTGTGAAGCTGTTCACGAAGCCCTTGGTCGCGCCGTAGTGCACGACGTGGCTGGCCGCCTCGCCCAGCAGCGACGAATTGGACGAGATGTTGACGATGCTGCCCGTGCCGCGTGACAGCATGTCCTTTGCAACGGCCTGCGTGCAGTTGACGACGCCATCGATGTTGAGCGCGATCTCCCACCGGCGCCCCTCATTGTCGAATTCCTCGAACGGAGCCGGGTGGTGGACGCCGCCGGCGTTGTTGACCAGCACGTCGACCGGACCGAAGCGGCCATTGGCGACCGCGACCATCGCATCGACGCTCGCCCGGTTCGTCACGTCTGTCTTCACCGGCAGGATGGTGCCCGCGATATCCTGGCGCCGGGCTTCCTCGACCAGCTTGCGGCCGGTCTCCTCGTCGCGGGAGGCGCTGATGACGTTACAGCCCTCGCGCGCGAATTCGAGAACGAGCCCTCGGCCGATCCCGCCGCTGCCGCCGGTGATGATGACCGTTTTTCCCTTGAGACCCAGATCCATCGCGTGTCCTCCCTGGCCTTGCCCTCAGTTCCAGCACGCATCGCAATGAAAATCGAGAGGATTCCGCAAGGCCCGGCGCGGAATGCCAGCTAATTCGTAGGCCGGATGGACGCGATTTACGCAGTGTCGTATACCGCGACGGCCGCTTGCGCGGCTTTGTCGGGTGCCGCTATCGGGGAGGACGGATGAGAGCGTTGCTGTGCAAGGAATTCGGCCCCCCGCAGAACCTCGTCGTCGAGGAGGTCCCGTCGCTTAAGCCCGGCGCCGGCCAGGTCATCGTTCGGACCAGGGCCTGCGGGATCAATTTCCCGGACGGGCTGATCGTCGAGGGCAAATACCAGGTAAAGCCGCCTTTGCCCTTCTCGCCGGGGCTGGAGCTCGCCGGGACGATCAAGGAGCTCGGGCAAGGGGTAGCCGGCTTGTCCGTCGGCCAGCGGGTCATCGCTTTTCCGGGCTCCGGCGGCCTGTCCGAGGAAGTGTCGGTCGATGCCGGCAATGTGTTCCCGATGCCGGACTCCATGGATTTCACGACCGGTGCCGGTTTCACGATCACCTATGCGACGTCTCATCATGCGCTGAAAGATCGCGCGCAGCTCAAGGCGGGCGAGACGCTTCTGGTTCTGGGCGCCGCGGGCGGCGTCGGCCTGACCGCCGTCGAGATTGGGAAGGTCCTGGGCGCGCGGGTCATCGCCGCCGCCTCGAGCGCCGAGAAGCTTGCGCTTTGCAAGCAATATGGGGCGGACGAGCTGATCAATTACACGACCGAAGATTTGCGCGGTCGGCTGAAGGAGATTACCGGGGGCAAAGGGGTCGACGTCGTCTATGACCCGGTTGGTGGCGCCTTGGCCGAAACTGCAATCCGCAATCTCGCCTGGATGGGACGGTACCTCGTCATCGGCTTCGCCGCCGGCGAGATTCCCAAGATCGCGCTCAACCTGCTGCTGTTGAAGAGCTCGTCGCTGGTCGGCGTCTATTGGGGTCAGTTCCTCAAGACCGACCCGAAGGCAGGGCGTGCGGGCATGGCCGAGCTATTGTCCTGGTATGAGCAGGGGAAACTCAAACCATACATTTCCGCGACCTATCCGCTGGAGCGAGCCAGCGAGGCGATCCTGGCCGTCACGGGCCGCTCGACCAAGGGCAAGGTCGTCGTCACTGTCGATTGATCCGGCCGCAAGTCAGTTTTTGGGGAGACCGCAATGTCGTCGACAGTGAGTTTCAGCAGGGAAGGCCGAATCGGGATCGCGGTGGTGGACAATCCGCCGGTCAACGCGCTGTCGCATTCGGTGCGGGCGGGCTTGCTCGAGGTCATCGAGCGCGTAGCCGGCGACCCGGAGGTAGACGCGCTCGTGATCGTCTGCGCCGGCCGTACCTTCATCGCGGGCGCGGACATCAAGGAATTTGGTAAGCCGATGCAGCAGCCCGAACTCGGGCTGCTTATCGAGAAACTGGAAGGCTCTAAGAAACCGGTCGTCGCCGCGATGCACGGCACCGCGCTCGGCGGTGGCTTCGAAGTGGCGCTCGCTTGCCATTTCCGTGTGGCGCTCGCCTCCGCCAGGGTCGGTCTGCCGGAAGTGAAACTCGGCATATTGCCGGGTGCGGGCGGCACGCAACGCCTACCACGGCTGGTCGGCGTCGAGACTGCGGTCAAGATGATCGCGGAGGGCAGCGAGATGTCGGCGCCCGAAGCTCGCAAGCTGGGCGCCATCGACGAGATTATCGAAGGCGACCTCAAAGCAGGCGCGGTGGCTTTTGCCGAGCGCGCGCTAGCGGCAGGACGGCCGATCCGTCGGACCGGCGATCTTCCAGTACCAGCGCACGATCCGGCGATCTTCGACGAGCTCAAGAAGAACCTGGCGAAGCGCCAGCGCGGATTCGAGGCGCCGCAGAAATGCGTCGACGCTGTGAAGCTCGCAACGGAGTTTCCTCTCGCCGAAGGGCTGAAGCGCGAGCATGAGATGTGTATTGCGCTGTTGAACGGGCCGCAATCAAAGGCTCAGCGCCACAACTTCGCGGCCGAACGCGAGGTTGCGAAGATACCAGGTCTGCCCGAGGACACATCGGTCCGCGACGTCAAGAAGGTCGCGGTGGTCGGGCCGGGTGTCATGGGCACCGGCATTGCCATTTGCTTCCTCAACGCCGGATTGCCGGTCGTGCTCGTGGGCTCCGATCAGGCGAACGCCGATCAGGGCGCGGCGACCATTCGCAAGATCTTCGAAGGCTCCGTCAAACGCGGCAGCATGAAGCCGGAGGATGTGGAGAAGCGGCTGTCGCTGCTGAAGCCGACCGCTTCCTACGACGAGCTCAAGGACGTCGATCTCGTCGTCGAAGCGGTGTTCGAGGACATGGCGGTGAAGGGCGAGGTCTTTCGGAAGCTCGGTGCGGCCTGCAAGCCAGGGGCCATCCTTGCCACCAATACATCCTATCTCGACATCAACAAGCTGGGCGAGGTCTCCGGGCGCCCCGCCGATGTCGTCGGGATGCATTTCTTCAATCCTGCCAACGTCATGCGCCTCTTGGAGAATGTTCGCGGCGCCAAGACGGCGCCCGACGTGCTGGCGACTGTCATGAAGATCGGCAAGACGATCAAGAAGCTCCCGGTCATGGTGGGTGTCAGCGAAGGCTTCGTGGGCAACCGCATGCTCGCGAAGCGATCGCGCGAGGGCTTCTTCCTGCTGGAGGAGGGAGCCACGCCCTGGCAAATCGACAAGGTGCTCTATGACTTCGGTTTCGCGATGGGGCCGTACCAGGTGGCCGACCTCGCAGGTATCGACGTCCAGTATGCGGCCCGCAAGGCGCGGTGGGCCGGCCTGGGCGAACGGGAGAAGACGGCCAATTTCGTCGACCGCCTTTATGAAATGGGTCGCTATGGCCAAAAGACCGGAGCCGGCTATTACAAATATGACGAAAACCGGAAGGCGACGCCCGATCCGGCGATCGAAGAGCTGATCGCCAAACACTCGGCCGAACGGGGCATTGCGCGGCGTCCGATCGGCGATGAGGAGATCAGGGACCGTCTACTCTACGCCATGATCAATGAAGGGGCCAAAATCCTCGACGAAGGCGTGGCTTACAGGCCCCATGATATTGACATCATATGGCTCAATGGATACGGGTTCCCGGCCTATCGGGGCGGCCCGATGTACTATGCCGATCAGGTCGGTCTGAAGACTGTGTACGACGCGATCGTGAAATACCGCGATCAGGTCGGCGAGCAGTATTTCACGCCCTCGCCATTGCTCGAGCGGCTGGCCAAAGAAGGCAAGGGCTTTTACAGCCCGTGATCGCGCCACGGCCGGCTCGACCGGCACCGAATATTTACTGAAGCGGGACAGGCATGAACAAACAAATCAGCGCGAGCGAAGCGGTCGCCCAGATCAAAAGCGGCATGACGATCGGGGTCGGCGGCTGGGGGCCGCGGCGCAAGCCGATGGCGCTCATTCGCGAGCTGCTGCGCTCCAACGTCAAGGATCTGACCGTCGTCGCTTATGGCGGTCCCGAGGTCGGAATGCTATGGGCCGCGGGCAAGCTCAAGAAGGTGATCTACGGCTTCGTGTCGTTGGATTCGATCCCGCAGGAGCCCTATTTCCGCAAAGCGCGGCAGGCCGGCGCCATCGAGGTCGTCGAGGTGGACGAAGGTATGGTTACCTGGGGATTGCGCGCCGCCGGAATGCGGCTCCCCTTCCTCCCCACCCGCATTGGTCTCGGCACCGACGTCACGACGTACAACCCCGGATTCAAGACGATCAAATCGCCGTACGCGGATGGCGAGGTCTTGCTGGCGATGCCGGCCCTCAATCTCGATGTCGCGCTGGTGCATGTCGATCGCTCCGATAAGCTCGGCAACACGCAGACCTTCGGGCCGGATCTCTATTTCGACGATCAGTTCGCGCGCGCTGCCGAGAAGTGCTTCGTCAGCGCCGAGGAGGTGGTCGACCGGATCGATCTGGCCCATCCCGAGGACGTGCGGGCCAATCTGTTCGAGCGCTTCCTGGTGACCGGCGTCGTCCATGCGCCATTTGGCGCGCATCCGACGTCATTTCCGACCCGTTACGGCGCGGATTGGGGACATCTGAAGGCCTATGCCGCGGGCGCGACGGAAGAGGACGGCTGGAGCAAATACGTCCAGGAATTCGTCGCCGGCGGCGAGGCGGACTACATCCAGAAGGTCGGCGGCGCGGAGAAGATCTCCAAGCTTCCGCTTCCCATTTACTGAGCAGGACCGGACCAATCATGAGCGAAGCGAGCGAATTCTCTCTGGCAGAGTTGCTCATCGTCGCCGCGTCCGAGGCCTGGCGCGGCAATGGCGAGATCGTGGCGTCGGGCATCGGGCCAATTCCGCGCCTCGGCGCCAGCTTGGCGAAGCTGACCCACACGCCCGAGCTCCTGATGACGGACGGCGATTGCCATTTCGTCGAGGAGCCGGTGCCGCTCGGGCCTCGTGGCGACTACAAGCCCAAATATTCGGGATACATGCCGTTCCGGCGTTTTTTCGACGTCGTCTGGAGCGGCAAGCGGCATGTGATGATCGGGCCGGTCCAGATCGACCGCTGGGGACAGTCGAACTTGTCCTGCATAGGCGACTTCCGGAAGCCGAAGATCATGCAGCTGGGAGTCCGCGGCTTGCCGGGCAACTCGATCAGCCACATCAACTCGATGTTCATCGTGAATCATTCGCCCCGTGTCTTCGTCGAGGGCGAGGTCGATATGGTGGGCGGCGTCGGTTACAACCCGAAGCGCTGGCCCGAAGGCGTGAAGCGTGATTTCGTCGATCTTCGCATCATCCTGACAAATCTCTGCGTCATGGATTTCGGCGGCCCGGATCATGCGATCCGCGTGAAGTCGCTGCATCCCGGCGTCGCTTTTGACGAGGTTCAGGCCGCGACCGGCTTCCCATTGCTGAAGGCGGAGAACCTGGGCGAGACTCCGCGGCCCACGGCGGAGCAGATCGCGATCATCCGCAAGCTCGATCCGCACAACATCCGGGCCAGCGTGATCAAGGACAATCCGCCGGGCGTGAAGCGCTAGGAGGGACAATGAGCGAGAAGAAGCCCTACCGCGTCGAGATCGACGGCAAGATCGCCGAGCTGATTATCGACCACCCGCCGGTCAACGCGCTCGACAGCGTCGGCTGGAATGATCTCGCCAAGGCCATCGAGGAGCTCGGCCGTGAGCCGACGACCAGCGTGATCGTCATTCGCGGCGAAGGGAAGGGCTTCTGCGCCGGGGTCGACATCAAAGAGATGGCGGCTCATCCCGAGCGGATCGTTGAGCTCAACGCCGGAAATTACGCGACCTTCAGAGCGGTGCACCGCAATCCAAAGCCGGTCATCGTGGCCGTGCATGGCTTCGTGCTGGGCGGCGGGATCGGTATCAGCGGCGCGGCGGACATATTGATCGCGGCCGAGGATGCGCGCTTCGGCCTGCCGGAGATCGATCGCGGCGCGATGGGCGGGTCGGCCCATCTGCAGCGGCTCTTCCCTGTCCAAAAGGTGCGCTATCTCGCCTTCACCGGCGAGATGATGACGGCGGTCGAGGCCTATCGCTTTGGCACCATCGAGCGCGTCGTGCCGCGCGATCAGCTCCGTGATACTGCGATGGAGATTGCGCGCAAAATCGCCTCCAAGAGCCCATATCTACTCAAGATCACCAAGGAATCTCTCTCGGGGATCGAAGACGGAAATCTCGAGGACAAGTATAGGTGGGAGCAGGGCTTCACCCTCCAAGCCTATCTAAGCCCGGACTCGGTTGAAGCCCGCAAGGCGTTCGCAGAGAAGCGAGAAGCCAAGTTCGAGAAAAGCTGACAGCGGATCGTCGTCATTCATGAGAAAGCGGAGCCAATGAAAGAAGCGGTCATCGTTTCGGTCGCGCGGACGCCGATCGGGAAGGCCTATCGCGGCGCCTTCAACGACACCGAGGCGCCCGTGCTGGGGGCGCATGTGATCCGGACCGCGATCGAGCGCGCCGGCGTCGATCCCGCCGAGGTCGATGATTGCCGCATCGGCGCCGCCTCGCAGCAGGGAACTCAAGGGTACAATATCGGCCGGCTCTGCGTACATGCCGCAGGTCTGCCGAACTCGATCCCCGGCATATCGATCGACCGCAAATGCGGCTCTGGGTTGATGGCGATCGCCGATACGGCCAAGGCGATCATGGCTGACGAATTCGACATCGCCGTTGCGGGCGGGCTCGAATCCGTCTCGCTGACGATGACCAAGCATCGCAATACCTATCGCGCTGAATCTCAGGCGGTTCTGGAGCATGTGCCGACTGCCTACATCCCGATGATCGAAACCGCGGAAGTGGTGGCCGAGCGGTTTCAGATCACTCGCGATAAGGAAGATGAGTACGCCTTTCAGAGCCAGCAGCGCACGGCGGCCGCCCAGAAGGCAGGCCTGTTCGCCGACGAGATCGTGCCGCTCACGACTGAGAAGCAGCTCTTCGACAAGGAAGGCAATCCGACCGAGAAGCAGGAGGTCCGCCTCGCCCAGGACGAGGGTAATCGCCCGGACACGACGCTCGATGGTCTCAAAGCGCTGAAGCCCGTCTGGAAGGGCGGCCAGTGGGTCAAGGAAGGCTCGCACGTGACCGCGGGCAACGCCTCGCAGCTCTCTGACGGCGCGGCGGCTGTTCTGATGATGAGCTCCGACGAGGCGAAGCGGCGTGGGCTGAAGCCTCTGGGCGCCTATCGCGGTCTCGCCCTCGCAGGGCTGGATCCGGAGATCATGGGCATTGGACCCGCATTTGCGATCCCGAAGCTGCTCAAGCGCCACGGCATGTCTGTGTCCGATATCGGGCTCTGGGAGATCAACGAGGCTTTCGCCTGCCAAGTCGTCTATTGCCGCGACCTGCTCGGCATTCCGAATGACAAGCTGAACGTGAATGGCGGCGCGATCGCGATCGGCCATCCATTCGGCATGTCGGGCGCGCGCATGGTTGGTCATGCCCTGCTCGAAGGTAAGCGTCGCGGCGTCAAGCACGTGGTCGTTTCGATGTGCATCGCCGGAGGCATGGGCGCGGCCGGGCTGTTCGAGGTGCTTTGAGCATAATTCCCTTTCCGGCCCCGCTTTTGGGTGGGAGAGGGGGCACGGTGAGGCTGGCGCGGTGCGGCCTGGTCGGTGTCATTGAATAGGCGGCGCCACCCACCTCACGCTGTCCTCCCCCTGAAGGGCGGAGAGGGTTCTGAAAAGGGCAAGGACAAATGGATTTCGACTATAACGCGAAGACAAAGGAGTATCTGTCCCGCCTCAGCGCCTTCATGGATGAGCACATTTATCCGAACGAGCGGCGCTATTTCGAGCAGCTCGGCGCTTCGGATCGTTGGGAGAATCACGAGCTCGTCGAGGAGCTGAAGCCGAAGGCCAAGGCGGCCGGGCTCTGGAACCTGTTTCTGCCGGATTCCCATCACGGCGCCGGACTGACCAACACCGAATATGCGCCGCTTTGCGAGCTGATGGGCCGGGTGCATTTTGCGCCCGAGGTCTTCAACTGCTCGGCGCCCGACACCGGCAACATGGAGACGATCGAGCGCTACGGCACCGCCGAACACAAGAAGCAGTGGCTGGAGCCGCTGCTCGCCGGCGAGATCCGATCGGCCTTCTGCATGACCGAACCTGCGGTCGCGTCGAGCGATGCGACCAACATCCAGAGCTCGATCCGGCGCGATGGCGACGAGTATGTCATCAACGGCCGCAAATGGTGGACGTCGGGCGCCGGCGATCCGCGCTGCAAGATCCTCATTTTCATGGGCAAGACCAACCCCGAGGCGCCGAAGCACCAGCAGCAATCGATGATCCTGGTGCCGCGGGATACGCCCGGCGTCACCTTCATGCGGCACCTCAACGTCTTCGGCTACGACCATGCGCCGCACGGCCATATGGAGGTTGATTTCAAGGACGTGCGGGTGCCGGTCGCGAACATCCTGCTGGGCGAGGGGCGTGGCTTCGAGATCGCCCAGGGCCGTCTTGGGCCAGGGCGCATCCATCATGCGATGCGCATGATCGGCCTCGCCGAGCGTGCGCTCGAGATGATGTGCAAGCGAACCAAGACGCGCGTCGCCTTCGGCAAGCCGGTGTCGGAGCAGACCGTGACGCTGGAGCGTATCGCCGAATCCCGGATCATGATCGACCAGGCGCGGCTTTTGGTGCTGAAAGCCGCCTACATGATGGACACGGTCGGCAACAAGGAGGCGCGCGCCGAGATCGCGATGATCAAGGTCGCGGCACCCAACATGGCCTGCAAGGTGATCGACTGGGCGATTCAGGCCCACGGCGGCGGTGGCGTGTCGAACGATTTTCCTCTGGCCGATGCTTATGCGACGGCGCGGACGATCCGGCTGGCCGACGGCCCTGACGAGGTGCATCGCAACCAGATCGGCAAGCTCGAGCTCAAGAAATACGCGAACTGGCCGAGCAATTCATGAGTGACAGCGAGTTCGTTGGCACGACGCCGGTCCGCGCCGGACATGGATTCGATGTGGGCGCGCTGGAGCGGTACCTGAAGGCCAATGTCGACGGCTTCAAGGGCAAGCTCGAAGTCGAGCAGTTCAAGGGCGGTCAATCCAATCCGACCTTTCTGCTGAAGCTCGACGGCATCAGCCGCTATGTGCTGCGCAAGAAGCCGGCGGGGCCGCTGCTGCCTTCCGCTCATGCGGTCGACCGCGAGTACCGGGTGATGAAGGCTCTGGCGGGCACGGACGTTCCGGTCGCGCCGATGATCCTCCTGTGCGAGGATCCCGAGATCATCGGCACCGCTTTCTTCGTGATGGGCTTCGTGGAAGGGCGATCCTTCTGGGACCCTCGGCTGCCGGATCTGACCAATGCCCAGCGCGCGTCGATTTATGCCGAGCTCAACCGCGTAATCGCGGCCCTGCACAAGGTCGATTACGCGGCCGTCGGGCTCGACGACTACGGCAAGCCCGGCAATTTCTTCGTCCGCCAGATCGGCCGCTGGACCAAGCAGTACCGCGCATCCGAGACCGGCCGCATTGAGGCGATGGAAAGTCTGATCGCCTGGCTGCCGGAGAACATCCCGCCCGGCGACGAGACGGCGCTTGTCCACGGCGACTATCGGCTCGACAACACGCTCTTCCACCCGACCGAGCCCCGCATACTGGCGGTCGTCGATTGGGAGTTGTCGACGCTCGGTCATCCGCTCGCGGATTTCGCGTACCATGTGATGGTCTGGCGTTTTCGGCCCGAGGAGTTTCGCGGGCTGGCCGGTGTCGATCTCGATGCGCTCGGCATTCCAAATGAATCCCAATACATCCGCTCTTATTGCGAACGAACGGGGCGCGACTTGATCGACCCGGCTGATTGGGACTTTTATCTGGCCTATAATATGTTCCGGCTCGCCTGCATCCGGCAGGGAATCCTGAAGCGGGCACTCGAGGGAAATGCCTCGAGCCAGCAGGCGGAGGAGGTCGGTCGCCGGGCGGGCGAGACGGCCATGTCGGCCTGGCGCATCGTCGAGAACATGGCGAATAAGAAACGCGCGGAGATCTGATTTAATGACCACGCTTCCCAGGACCAAGGTTCAAGAGCTGCTCGGCAGCCGTTACCCGATCATCCAGACCGGCATGGGCTGGGTGGCGACGCCGGAGTTGGTGGGCGCGTCCTGTAACGCTGGCGCATTCGGCTTTCTGTCCTGCGCGGTTTTGGAGGCGAAGGATGTCGGTCCGGCTATCGACCGGGTGAAGGCGATCACGGACAAGCCGTTCGGCGTCAATTTCCACATGTTCCAGCCGGGCGCTGCCCAGATCGTCGAGACTTTCATCGAGAAGAAGGTGGCGGCGGTGAGCTTCGGCCGCGGACCCGACAAGAAGATGATCGCCCGCTTCCGGGACGCCGGGATCAAATGCGTGCCGACCATCGGCGCGGTCCGGCATGCGCAAAAAATGGAGGAGCTCGGGGTCGACATGCTGGTCGTCCAGGGCGGCGAGGGTGGCGGGCATACCGGCTCGGTTGCCGGCTCCGTCCTATTGCCGCAGGTTCTGGACGCGGTGAAGATCCCGGTCGTCGCGGCCGGGGGCTATGCGGACGGCCGCGGGCTTGCGGCGGCGCTGACGTTCGGCGCGCAGGGCATCGCTATGGGCACACGTTTCCTGATGACCAAGGAAAGCCCGGTTCCGCAGCAGACGAAGGACCGGTACGTCGCCGCGGGCGTAGGCGACATCTTCGTCACCGATAAGCTGGACGGGCTCCCCCAGCGGATGATCCGCAACAAGCTGACGGCGGCGCTGGAGAAAGCGGGCCCCTTCGGCATGTGGATCCTGGCGGCATCGAGCGCGCTCAAATTCAAGCGATTGACCGGCGCGACTTTCGGCGATTTGCTAAAGGCGGCGCGCGAGAACGCCCATGGCGGGGATACGAGCTTCGTTCAATCGCTCCTTGCGGCCAACGCGCCGGTGCTGATCCAGCGCGCAACGGTGGAAGGCAAGCCGGACGAGGGCATCATGGCCACGGGCTTGGTTGCTGGCAGGCTCAAGGATCTGCCGAGCTGCGAGGAGCTGGTCAGCCGGATTGTGGCAGAGGCCGAGGCTGCGCTCGACCGAATCTGTGCAATGGCCAATGCGACGGCGAATTGATTTAGGCGAAAGAGGATCGGAATGAGCGGAATCTGCGAGGGGCGTATCGTCATCGTCACCGGCTCCGGCAGGGGGCTCGGCCGGGCTTACGCCCTGGCGTTCGCCCGAGCCGGCGCGAAAGTCGTGGTCAACGATCTTGGCACCGATCTCGGGGGCCAAGGCCGCGACACCGCAACGGCGCAGGCGGTGGTCGACGAGATCGAGGGCATGGGCGGGCAGGCGGTCGCGAACGGCGACGACGTCGCCGACTGGGTGGGCGCGGAGCGCATCGTCAAGACGGCCATTGACCGGTTCGGCGGACTCGATGTTGTCGTCAACAATGCGGGATTCGTGCGGGACCGGATGTTCGTTTCGAGCACGCCCGAGGAATGGGACGCGGTTATCCGGGTCCATCTCCGCGGCCATTTCTGCGTCTCCCGTCACGCGGTCGATTATTGGCGGGCCGAGAACAAGGCCGGCCGGCCGGTGGATGCGCGCATCATCAACACAAGCTCGGGCGCGGGCTTGCAGGGATCGATCGGCCAGAGCGCTTATGCGTCGGCCAAGGGAGGCATCGCGAGCCTGACCCTGGTTCAATCGGCGGAGCTCGCCCGCTACGGGATTACCGCCAACGCCCTTGCTCCGGCCGCGCGGACGCGCATGACCGAGGGCGCCTTCGCCGACAAAATGAAGAAGGTGGAGGGCGGTTTCGACGTCCAAGATCCGGACAATATCGCGCCGACGGTGGTTTGGCTGGGCAGCAAGGATTCGGCTGGCGTGACCGGCTGCGTCTTCGATCTCGAGGGCGGCAGGATCACCATCGAGGATGGCTGGATGGACGGACCCACGATCGATAAGGGCGCGCGTTGGGACCCCGCCGAAATCGGACCGGCCGTGCGTGACCTGCTGGCCAAGCGCAAGCCCCAGAAAAAAGTCTGGGGCACCTGAGTCCATTCGAAGACGAGGAAAAAGATGGGCAAGACGAGGGTTCCGCCGCTGCCATACCCGCAGCCGCATGGTCTCTTGAAGGGCAAGACGGTATTGGTGACAGCGGCCGCCGGCACCGGGATCGGCTTCTCCACCGCGAAGCGCTGTGCCGAGGAAGGCGCGCGTATCTTCGTCAGCGACGTCCATGAGCGCCGTCTGGCTGAGGCAGTTGCTAAGCTTCAAGACGTGACGACGACCCCAGTCCTATCCAAGCTATGCGACGTGACGAAGGAGGCCGAGGTCCGGGCGCTCGTCGATGCGGCGGTCGACGGGATGGGACAGGTCGACGTGCTGATCAACAATGCCGGTCTCGGCGGATCCGCGCCCATCGTCGAAATGACGGATGACCAGTGGAACAAGGTGATCGACGTCACGCTCAACAGCGTCTTTCGTATGACACGTGCAATCCTGCCGCACATGTATGCGCGGGGCTCGGGAGCCATTGTGAACAACGCTTCCGTACTGGGGTGGCGCGCGCAGGAGCTGCAGTCCCACTATGCCGCAGCCAAGGCGGGCGTGATGGCCTTCACGCGCTGCGCGGCGATCGAAGCGGCGGAGCACGGCGTGCGTGTCAACGCTGTATCGCCCTCGATCGCCATGCACGAATTCCTCAACCGCGTGACGTCTTCCGAGCTCTTGGACCAGCTTTCCGAACGCGAGGCTTTCGGCCGTCCGGCGGAAACTTGGGAAATCGCCAACGTCATGGTCTTCCTGGCGAGCGATCTCTCCAGCTACATGACCGGTGAAGTCGTTTCGGTGTCCAGCCAAAGAGCCTGATAACCAAAAGAAACTGGAACCAGCCCAATATGCGTCATGTTTTTAACCATCCCTCTGAATTGAAGAACGCGGTCGGCATGACCTTCGGACCGACCGACTGGCTCGTGGTCGATCAGAAGCGGATCGATATGTTCGCTGATGCAACCGGCGACCATCAATGGATCCACGTCGACCCCGAGCGCGCCAAATCGGGTCCCTATGGAGCCACGATCGCGCATGGTTACCTGACATTGGCGCTCGTGAACCTGTTCCTTCCGGATCTTCATGAGGTGCGCGGCATCTCGATGGGCGTCAATTATGGCGTCGAGAAGGTCCGCTTTCCATCGGTGGTTCGCGCGGGCAGCCGAATCCGTGGTCGTGGCGAGATGATCTCGGTTGAGGAGCGTCCGGACGGATCCGTGCAGTCGATCCTCAGGGTCACGGTGGAGATCGAGGGTTCCGACCGTCCGGCCTGCGTCGCCGACACGATCAGCCGCTGGTTTCCCGCCTGACCTTTTATTAACCATATTTGCGTGGTTGCGGCGCGTTAAGGTTAACAAAAGGCGTGTTTTTTAGCTTTATTCGTTTCGAATCAGCGTCAACGACGTCGATAAGATTTCGGATATTCAACCGGCATTCGACGTAACATTATCGGCTCATTTACTCCGGACCGCTAGCTTTCTAACGGCATTGGATTCGTTCCTTGCTGACTGAAAGCCCGGATTCTGCCTTTGAACTACGTCGCGGAAATCAGCCGATCGTCGCCCACCGCGATTCTCGTGGTGATCGACCAATCCACCTCCATGCTCGATCCTCTCGCATCGGGCGAGGTCAAAGCGCGCTTTTTGGCCGACGTCCTGAACAAGACTTTCTATACGATCGTTACCAACTGCTCGAAGGCGGACGGAGTCCGCGATTATTTCCACGTCGGGGTCGTCGCCTATAGCGGCAATAGCGCCAAGAATGCCTTCGAAGGCCTCTTGGGGGAGGCGCCGCTCCATGTGATCTCGGCGCTCGCGGAGACGCCGCTCCGGATCGAGAATCGCACCCGCAAGATCGTCGGACCGAACGACGAGATCATCGAGCAGCCGATCAAGTTCCCGGTCTGGTTCGAGCCGCGCAGCCGCGGGATGACGCCGATGTGCGCCGGACTCGGCCTCGCCCTGAAGGTCCTTCGCGCCTGGTGCTCGCAGCATCCCACGGCCTATCCGCCGACGGTGCTCCACATTACCGACGGCCATCCGACCGACGGCAACCCCGAGCCTATCGCCAACAAGATCAAATCGCTCAAGACGAGGGATGGTGCCTGCCTCCTGTTCAACTTGCATATCGATCGCGGTGTCGGCGCGCCGCTCCTGTTTCCGAGCAAGGAGGCCGCGCTCTACGACGATTTCAGCAAGATGCTGTTTCGGATGTCGAGCGCGTTGCCGCCGCACGCCGTGAGTGCGGCGAAGCGCAAAGGATACGACGTTGCCGCCGACGCGCGCGGATTTGTTTTCAACGCCGGCATCGAGGCAATCGCCGATTTCTTCGATATCGGCACGCGCCCGGCCGAGATCGCAAATATCTGAGGCACGAGGACAGGCGGGACGAACGAGATGGCATATCACGCAGAGATCAGCCGGGAGAATCCGGCCTGTTTCCTCTTCGTCATCGATCAATCGGGATCGATGGACGAGAAGTCGGAGAATGGCCGCTCGAAGGCGCAGTTCGTCGCCGACGTGCTCAACAAGACATTCTATACGCTCGGCACCAACTGCTCGAAGGCAGACGGTGTGCGCAACTATTTCGACATCGGGGTTATCGCTTACGGCGGCTCAGGCGTGAGCAGCGGCTTCAGCGGTGTGCTCTCTGAGGGGATGATTCACTCGATCGCGGCCATCAGCGAGAATCCCATTCGGATCGAGGAACGCGCGAAGAAGATCGATGACGGCGCCGGCGGCATCGTCGAGCAAAAGACCAAATTTCCGATCTGGTTCGATCCGCAGAATCTCGGCGGGACGCCGATGCGTGCGGCGCTCACGCGGACGCTCGAGCTCGCGGCCGACTGGTGCGACGCGCACATCCATTCCTATCCGCCGACCATCCTTCATGTGACCGATGGCCAGTCGACCGATGGCAGTCCGGAGGAGGTGGCCGACGGGCTGCGCCAGATTTCGACATCTGACGGAAGATGTCTTCTGTTCAATCTGCACGTCACGGTGCAGGGCGGCCAGGAGGTCCTGTTCCCGACGTCGGAGGCAGGGCTGGCCGACGAATATTCGCGGATGCTGTTCCGGATGTCGAGCCCGCTGCCCCGGCATCTCGCCAAGTTCGCGATCGGAAAGGGCTATTCCATCACCGACAATTCGCGCGGTTTTATCTTCAACGGCGACCCGAAATGTATTGTCGATTTCTTCGAGATCGGGACGAGGCCCAAGCTGGTCGCCGACCGGTGAGAATAGATCCACCCGGGCGGATGCCCACGATCCTGACCGTTCCGAAGCTGGACGGCCAGCCGAACGAGGATGCCTTTTGCCGGTCATTTCGCGGAGTCCACGCGCTGAGTGACGGCGCTTCGATCTCATTCGATTCCGTGACCTGGTCGCGGATGCTCGTCCGCCGCTATGTTCGCGATCCCAATTTCGGTCCCGATTGGCTCTCGCATGCAGCGGCCGAGTTCGCGCGGCTCTATGAACGGGACAGCTTGCCCTGGATGAAACAGGCTTCGTTCGATCAGGGCAGCTTTGCCTCGCTGCTCGGTATCCGGATGGAAGATGATGGCAAGCGTATCCGGCTGCTTGCCATCGGCGACAGCCTGGCCGTGTTGTGCGACGGAGATGCCATCAAGGCGACTTTCCCATATGTCAGGGCTGAGGAATTCGAGCGTTCGCCGCAGCTTCTCAGCACGAATCCGGTGGAAAACGCCTTTTTGGCCGAGACTCGATATGGCGAGCTCACCGCCGAGTGGACCTTCAATGGCCTCTCGCGTCCCGCGCTGCTCTGCATGACGGATGCCCTCGGCCATTGGCTTCTGTCCTGGCGCGACACGAAGCGGTCGCCCGTCGCGATCCTTCGTAATCTTGGCGGCCAAGCCGACTTCACGCGCTTCGTTTGCACCGAACGCGCCGCCGGTCGCATGCGGCGCGACGACACCACTCTCATGGCAATCTGGTAGGCACCCCCATGTCGTACCCTCAGATCGTCGATTATAACGAAGCTGTTCAGCACCCGTCGCACGCGTTCTTCGATCCGGAGCTCAAGGACGGATCGGTCAAGGAGAACAGTCTCGGCCTTCCCCTGGTTCTCTCGGGCGGTTTCGCGCTCACCTACACGGTCAGCACGCCGGCGCACAAATATGCAGTCCGATGCTTCCACCGCGAGATCCCCTCGATCGAGAAGAAATACAAGGCGATCGCCACAAAGCTCAAATCGCTCGGCAGCAACTATTTTGTTGATTTCGATTTTCAAGGGCAGGGCATCCGAATACGCCAAGGGAGCTACCCGATCGTCCGCATGGACTGGGTCGAGGGCGATCCGTTGGGCATATGGCTCGACAAGAATTTCGACAAGCCGGCGGTCCTTGCGCGGGCACGCGACGATTTCGGAGCGCTGGCGACCTTTCTCGAGCGCGAGGGCATCGCGCATGGCGACATCCAGAATGGCAACGTCATGTTGTCGACCGAGGGCGTGAAGCTCATCGACTATGACGGCATGTTTGTTCCGGGACTGCCCGCCGGCGACGGGAGCGAGACGGGCCACAAGCATTTTCAGCATCCCGATCGCCGCGCCTCCGACTATGGTCCGAGCATGGACCGATTCAGTTTCATCGCGCTCGATCTCAGCCTGCGGGCGATCATGGAGGAGAAGAATCTCTATGCTCGCTTCCGCGAGGGCGGCGAGACGATCGTCTTCAAGGCAAACGATTTCGTCGACCCGCGCAACAGCGAGATCTTCCGCCTGCTGCTGGCCAACAACAAGCTCGCGGAACAGGTGCGCAATTTTGCGCTGGTGTGCGACGCCGAGATCGAGGCGGTTCCGACATTGGAGGATTTCCACGCCGGTCGGAACATCCCGGCGGCGAAAGCGCCAGTATCGACATCGGCGACGGCCAAGGCGACCAATCGTGTCACCGACTATATAGCGCCGTTCCCGGTCGTCGACGCCGCCGATTTTGCCGCAGCATCGCAACATGTCGGCGATCGCGTCGAGCTGGTCGGGAGAATTGTCGCGGTCGAGCCTGGCGTCGGCCGACGTGGCGGGCACCCGACACCCTTCGTCAATCTCAATTTCGCGCCGTCACCCGGCGACATGGTGAAGATCGCCGTCTGGTCCGAGGGCCTGGAGCATTTGGCGGAGCTGCCGTCCAACAGCCTGGCCGGACGTTGGGTCAGCGTGAAAGGGCTTATCGAGCCGCCGGCGACGGCTCAGCATCGCGGCGATTCCAGCCTCATGGTCACTGTTGAGCAGTTCGGCCAAATGCAGTGGCTGAATGAGACCGACGCGAAATTCAGGCTCGCGAGCATCGGCAAGCCGGTGCCTTCGCGCAATCGCGACATTGTGAAGGCGCTGAAGGATGGCGGTCCCGCCAATGCCGCCGCCTCGACCAATCGCGCAATCGTCGATCGGTATGTGGCTCAGCCGGCCCGGCCACGCGTGCAGGAGCCTGTATTTCCACAAGCCACGCCGGGCATGATGGGCCCGCCGACGTCAGCGGTGCCCGAGCCAAAACCGCCGGTCCCGCTGTCGGGAATTCCGATCGCGCTGCCGCACGCGGTTCAGCCCAGCGCCGTCATACCCGTGACGGTTCGATCTGGAAGAATTCCCCGGTGGATCTGGATCGGTGTCGGAATTGCCGCGCTGGGGTTCGTCCTGCTCGAACCCCGCTCTTTCGATTTCATTGCCCCGCTGATACCGAGGCGCTGACCCAAACGCGCGATACGAAGCACGAAGGGCACGAAAAGAATTCTCTTCGTGCCCTTCGCTGTACGTTGCGAACTATTCTGGTACTCAGGCTGCGCTCGCTGCCATCGGCGTCAAGGTCTGACCCTGAGTCTGAGCCGCTTCTGGGATCGCACGCGGCTTCAGCCCTTCCATGATCGTCTTGTTGATCCCGATCACCCAGGACAGATCCGCCTTGAAGGCGAGGATCTGCGATGTCTCGCGCTCGATGAACAGAGCGATGCTCACAAGCTTGCCGCGAAGATCAGGCGGAAGCCGGTTTTCATCATTCATAAGATCGACCTTGAACGCCGACCAAACACGGCGATTCCACAAGGCGGCTTCCACGATCTTGGCGCCGTTCGTTGGATCGCGCTCCGCGTCCATCAGCGCGGCGGTGACCTGACCCAGCAGACGATATTCAATCGCGCGCGGATCCTCGGCGATGTTCTGCATACGCTGATAAGCGGCATAGGGGACCGTGCTCATGCGTTTCTCTCTCTATCTTGAATGCTGATCGGATAACGGCTCAGTGAGTCGCCGTTGACGGAAACGAGGTTTGAATGCGCCGGAAGATGTCTTGCGCCAGCGTGCCCGTGGGATCGCTCAATCCGTCGTGAAACTTCCGGGCTGCGTCGCGCGCCGCTCCGGCATCGTCGGCCTGACCGATTTCATCCCAAAGCCCGGCCAGCCCGGCGAAGGCCTCGGCAAAGCTGGAATCGGCCAGGAGCGCCAGCCGGAAGGCGTCGGCGGCTTCGATGCGATGGCCGAGCTTCGCCAGAATGCGGCCGAAGCCGGTCCGATAGATCGGGCTGCGCGGGTCCACGTCGAGCGCTCTCATGATGCAGCGCAGTGAATCCTCGTCACGGCCGACCCGCATCATCATCATGCCCAGATTGTACCAGCCGGGTGCATGGTCAGGATCGAGGATGACCGATATCGCATGGGCTTCCATCGACCCGTCGACGTCGCCGATGCCGTCGAGGGCGAGACCCAGATGATCGCGCAGCACCGCCGATTCCGGCGCCACCTGAACGGCTTGGCGGATCAGCTTCTCGGCGGTGGTGCTGTCGCCCTTCTGATGATGGATAAGGCCCAGCAGGCTCAGGATCATGGTCTGATCTGGATCGGCGGCAAGAATGGCCTCGTAAATGGTCTGGGCCTGGTCGAAGCGCCCTTCCTGGTGATGGCGAAGGCCATCCTGGACCCAGTGTCCCAGCGTGTCCGCCATGCTGGGTGTTTGCGCGAGGGCATTTAAGCTCATGATACTTCTCCTGCGACGCTTTGCGCGCCTATCGAGTTTGGACGTAAGTAGTTAACCGTGGACTAAATGGCCGATCAGACCTGCACCTGCAGCAAGTCCTGCAGCATGGTGTTCGCGGCCGAGAGGACCTTGGAATTGGCGTTGTAGGCCTGCTGCGTGACGATCATGTTCGAGAATTCGGTTGCGAGATCGACGTTCGACTGCTCGAGCGATGACGGCGATACCGATCCCGCTCCGCCCTGGCCGGCTTGATTGAGATAATAGGTGCCGCTGTTCTGCGTTTGCAGAAAGACGTCGCCGCTACCCGACGAAAGCTGGGAATCGGCGGTGAAGGTCGCAATCGGAAGCTGGTAGACCTGCTTGATCTGACCGTTCGAGTAATTGACGCTGACCACGCCCGTCTTGCTGACCGAGACTCCGGTCTCCGTTCCGAAGGATGCGCCGTCCTGGGTGACCGAACTCACGCTGTACGGCGCCGAGAGCTGACTGATCTTGCTGATATCGATACTGACGGTCTGCGGCGCGGAGCCGTTGCCCCAGTTGATGCCCGCTACCGATATCGTACCGGAAGCAGGCGCGGTCAGCACGCCGCTCGAGCTGAAGGTGAGGCCGGTCGGTGTACTAACGGCCGGACTTCCCGACGTGGTCGTCAAAGTCCAAGTATTGGCCGCTGTCTTATTGAAGGCAAGTTGGATGGTCTCCGGCGCACCCAAAGAATCATAGACCTGCAGGCTGTAGGAGTAGTTGGTGGCCGGCGCGACGGCGGGCGTATCCGATGCGTTGAGGTTGAGATTGACCGCCGCGTTGGCCGTCGGCGCGACCGATGTCGCGACAGTGTTCAGGTTTACAGGAACGAGGCTCGAGATCGTACTCGTCGAGGCCGGCAATGCGCCGTTATTGAGCGGCCAGCCCATCAAATAATAGCCCTGCGTATTGACCAGGTAGCCCTGGCTGTTCTCGCTGAAGGAGCCCGCACGCGTAAAGGCTGCGGTCTGCCCGGCGGTCGGCGACTGCTGCACGACGAAGAAGCCGTTGCCGGAGATCGCCATGTCGGTCGAGGATTGGGTCTGCTGCAGCAGGCCCTGCTGGTCGATGTTCTGGACCGTGCTGGTGACGACGCCGCCCGAGGAGAAGGATGTGCTCGCTCCCGCCTGAGTCACGAGATCGGCAAATTGCGCCGAGTCCGATTTGTAGCCGACCGTCGAGGTATTCGCGATGTTGGCCGAGATCATCGAGAGCGCCTGGCTCTGCGCGCTCAAGCCCGAAACGCTGGTGTAGAGGGATCCGAAGAGACTCATGTCAATTTTCCTTTCAGTCTATCCATTGATTTGATCGTTCCGGTTACGAGGCGGGTTTCGACACGTTGGTGATGCTGCTTTCAGGCACCTGGTTGCCATTGACGGTGAGGTAGACCGTGCCGTTGTCGGTCTGGACACCCTGGACGATACCGGGGACGGAGGTGGTGCCATTGATCGCGGCGTTTGATGAGTCCGCGGCGACGAGCGAGATGTTGTAGGTTCCGTTCGACACGGGGTTGCCGCTTGTGTCGGTTCCGTTCCAAGTGAAATTGTAATTGCCGGCCGTCGTCTGAGCCGTATCCGACCAGACGACGTTGCCCTTTCCGTCCGTGATTTTGATCGTCGCCGTCGCGGCGTTCGAGGGTAGCGCGTAACCCAGATCGATCGGCTGGCCCGAGTAGGTGAAGCTCGAGCCGGGTGCGTCGACCTGCATCCCGATATAACCAACCGCGGACGCGGCCTGGTTCGCGTTCGTCGCGCTGATCAGCTGTTGAAGATTGCTGTTCGTGTTTATTTGCTGCTCGACCTGACTATACATGACGAGCTGCTGCGTAAATTGCGTCGAATCCATCGGCGCGGTCGGGTCCTGGTTCTTGAGCTGGGTCGTCAGCATCTTCAGGAACGTGTTATAGTTCTGGGTCAGCTGGGCGGTGGCCGCGCTGGTGCTGTTCGTCGTGGTCGAAGTCGCCGATGTGGGAGCGCCGACGGTCATTGCATTCTCCTAGTTAGACTCTGAGGTCGAGGCGTCCGGCCTCGGTCCAGCCGCTGTCGGTAGCGATGACCGACAGATGCGTCGTGCTCGTCGAAGCGTCGTCGGCCACGGCGACAGGCGCCTTGCTCGTGCCGCCGCTCCAGGCTTGCTGGTTCGAATTGCCGTTGTTCCTGAGATTGAAGCTCATCGACCCGGCGTCGGTGTTGAGGCCGGCGCTTTGGAGTGCCTTCTCGAGCGACGCCTTGTCGTTGCGGAGCATATCGAGCGTTTGCGGTCGGTCCGCGGTGACTGCCGCGTGCACCGTGCCGCCTTTATCCAGCTTGAGCCTGACCTCCACGCGGCCGAGTTCGGCGGGATCGAGCTGGACCGTCAGGGAATCCACCCGCGAGAGCCCGGCGCGCTGAACCATCACGCTAACTTGCGCCACTGCGGAGGCGGCTAGCGCGGCGGCGCGCGAGGCGAGCGCGAGGCTCTGTGAATCCTGTGCGGGCGCTATGGCCGCTGCTTGATCAGCGATCGCCGTGGGCTTGCTTGCGGCGACGGCCAAGACGGCCGTGGCCGACGGATCGACCGCGCCTGCTGGTGAGGGCGCGGTCGCCCCCGGCTGCGCCTGAGCGGCGGAAGCGTCGGTCGCGCTGGGCTGGTTGTCGCTCGTCGTATGAGCGTCGGACCGCGCCGAGTTCTGATTACCAGTATCGGAGGCATTCGGCGTATGGGAGGGCGCTTGCGGCAGGCCGTTGGTTTGGGTCGGTGCGATGCCGGTGTCGCGCGTGGGAGCAAGCGGCTGAGCCGCGTGCATTCCCGAGGCGGTGACCGGTGTCGAAGCAGCGGTTTGTGCGGCGCTCGACTGGGAAATCGTCGTCGTTTTAGTCAAGCCGCCACCTGCCTGCATCGGCCCTTGTCCGGTCAGCCGAGCCGCAGGCGAAGGCGGATTCGCGAGAACCGACTGCGCTCCAGGGGGCCGGGTCGACGGGTTCGCCGATCCGGCGTCCGTGGTCGTGCCGTTCGCAGCGGACTGCAGGTCGGCTGCAGCTTGGGGATTGGCGGCCGCGCTCGGCGAAGCTGCGCCAGGCGCGGGCGCTTGCGCGGTGCCCGTCGGCAGAACTCCCGTTGGCGGCGCGGCCTGCTGAGCGGCCTGGACTCCGGGCGTCGCAAGGAGAGCCAGCAGGTTGGGATCAGGGACGGTCGTCGTGGAATCCGATTGCGATGCAGTCGAGGCGTTCGGATCGCCCGATTGATCCGACTTTGCGTCGCCCGATCCCGATGTCGAAGTCGCAGGCGCAACGACCGCAACGACGCTACCGGTGAGGGTGGCGTTGGTTGCCGGTGCGGCCGATGAGGACGAGGCCGATTGGGCTTGCGGGTCCTGGTCGCCATTCGAAGCCGTGTTCGCATTCGAACCCGATCCGGTGCCCGAACCGGACGTCTGCCCCGAAAGGTCCCCCAGCGCCTGGATCAGCGCCGAGAAGGCGTCGGCTTCGGAGGAGCCGTTGATGGGAAGGCCGTTCGAAACCGGTGCGGCGATGCCGGCCTTGGCGGCGTTGGTGGCGTGAACTGCTCTCACGTGGATTGCCCCTGGGTGATCTCGTCAGGACCAAAGCAATCGGCGTGCCAGAGCGCGGGATATCCTTAAGCCGCTGAAAAGACGCCATAAATGATTCCCGGGATGACGCTGCGATAGAGCTTGCGGCAAAGTTTGCCGTGGCAAAGGCAGGGCAAATCCTGCAGGCCGGTAGAAGATCGCCATGCGGGCCGAAACCGGACTTTCCACGAATCGGCACGAACCGGGTGGACCGTTGTCCAACCGGTTGCGAGCTGCGATAGCGTCGAGTCTAGAAGGTTTGGTCGAGACTGACGGAAATTCGGCTCGCCGTGTTGCGCGAGCGCGCAAGCGAGGGCCGGGAATAAGGCATCGAGCGCGTGTCGTTCTGCTTGCGCACCGCCTCGATGATGTGCGTCACGACGCGCTCGGTCGCGCGCTGGGCGGCGCCGATCGCGACCTGATTGGTCATCGCAATCTCGCCGAAATAGCGGATGCCGGCGACGATCTTCTCGCGTTTTTCCGGCGGCAGCGGCGCCAGCGCGTCCTTGAGCGACCCGATCTGCTGCATGAGCCGCTCGAAGGTGCGCCCGAGCATCAGCTTCTGATCGACCGATCGCGCGACGATCTCGGGATGGTGGGCGGCGAGTGCTTTGTTCTCCGCCTCGAGGATCTTCGTGAGCTGGTCGATCGTATCCAGGAGCGCCGACAGCAGTTGTTTGGAGTCGCTCATCCTATTTCTCCTGGGCCTTGATCAGCGCGGCCGCGACCTTGTCGGCGATGCCGAGCGTGCCGGACCGGGCGATCGCCTGGCCGTACTGCTCGATCATCATGGATTTGTAGATTTCCTCGCCATTGCCGCCGCCGGTCACTGGATCGGCGCCGACGCCCTCGAACATGTGCGAAAGCATCTCGGTGGCAAATACGGCCTCGAACTCCGTCGCCGATTTCTTGATCTTCGCGATATCGACCGAACCGTTGCCCGCCTTGCCGGTCGGCGCGGCGGCGGAGCTGGCGGACTGGCGCATCTGCATCATCGCTACGTCCGCGCTCGGCGCGCCGATGCTGGTCCCGCTCATCTCAGATGACCTCGAGGTCCGCCTGGAGCGCGCCCGCAGCCTTGATCGACTGCAGGATCGAGATGATGTCGCGCGGACCCACGCCCAGCCGATTGAGCGCCGTGACGAGCTGCTGGAGCGAGACCCCGGCGGGAAGTATCGCGGTCTTGTGACCTGAATCCTCGTCGACCGTGACTTGGGTGCGCGGCACGACGGTTGTCGTCCCGCCTTGGCTGAAGGGCTGGGGCTGCGAGACCTGCGGCGTCTCGGTGATCTTGACCGTTAGGTTGCCCTGGCTGATCGCCACCGTGGAGATGCGCACCTTGTCGCCCATTACGATGACGCCGGACTTCTCGTCGATCACGACCCTCGCAACTTCGTCCGGTTCGATCGCGAGCTGCTCGATATCTGTAATGAGATTGACGATGTCGGTCCGCTTCGTGCCCGCGACCGAGACTTTCACATTGGCGGGGTCGGTCGCGCGTGCGACGGGTGAGCCGATCGAGCCGTTGATCGCCTGGGCGATCCGGCGAGCGGTCGTGAAATCGGGGTTGTGAAGCGAGAGGCGGACCTCCTGCATTTCGCCCAGGTTGAACGCGACCTCGCGTTCGACGATCGCGCCGTCCGCGATCCTGCCGCCCGTGGGCACGCCCTTGGTCACGGTGCTGGCTTCGCCTGAAGCCGTGAATCCACCGATTGCCACCTGTCCCTGGGCGACCGCGTAGACCTCGCTGTCGGCGCCGAGGAGCGGGGTGACGAGAAGCGTGCCGCCTTGGAGACTCTTGGCGTCGCCCAGTGCTGCGACGGTCGTGTCGATGCGTGTGCCTTGCCCCGCGAAGGGGGGGAGGGTCGCCGTGACCATGACGGCCGCGACGTCCTTCGTCCGGAGCTGCTCGCCCCGAACGTTGACGCCGAGACGCTCGAGCATGCCGACCAGGCTCTGCTCGGTGAAGGGGATGTTGGTCAGCGTATCGCCGCTGCCGTTGAGGCCGACGACCAGACCGTAGCCTACGAGCATATTGTCCCGTACGCCCTCGACGCTCACGATGTCCTTGATTCGCGTCGTCGCGGCCAGCGCATCGACCACCGGCGCCACAACCAGGGCGAAGGCGGCAACACCGCATGACAGAAAACGAAGAGTCAGGGCGCGGAACGGGAGCATGAAAGGCAGGCGGACGATCGGCTTGGCCATCGGGCCCTCGGTCGGTGAATCGTTCGATGTCGGCTTCTAGGCAGTTTGCGTTAATGCTTCGCTACCGGGACGCCGCTGTCACCAGTCCATGCGAGAATCGTGCCAAAACCAAAAGCGAGGAATTCCGCGGCATAGCTGAGGACGGGACTCGGTCGATCATTGCCGCCTAGGCAAAATCTGCCCGGCACGTTAACCGCGACTTAAGGGTGCGAGCCCCAAGGTCGATCGTCGAAAGGGTCGGTCAGCCTATGGATGTCTCACGGATCTCGCGTTCGGGCCAGTCGCAGCTCGGCAAGCCCACCAAGGTCACCTCCTCTGGCGGCTTTACCCAGATGCTGGACGCCAAGCCGACCTCCATGGCTACTGTCACCGGCACCGCGCCCGCGGGGGCGATCGATACACTGTTGGCGGTCCAAGAAGCCGAATCGGCTCTCGAACGGCGTAACCGCGCACGCCGTCGGGCCAGCGACCTGATCGATGGGCTGGACCAGATCCGGGACGGCCTGCTTGCCGGCGGGATCTCGCCCGACCGGCTGGATAACCTGGCGGCGATGGTGGCGGCTCGGCGCGATGAGGCCGATGATCCCCGCCTGAGCGAGCTGCTGGACGAGATCGAGCTCAGAGTTCAGGTCGAGCTCGCAAAGCTCGGTAGGCTGCCGCCCGGTTCGGTCTGATTAAAATATATTAGTTTTATCAATGCATTAGTTTGGTGTGCGTCGATCCTTGCGACGGGCAGGGACGGTTTCTATACTCCGGCCGCTTCAAAGTTCACTGGTCCGGCCCACGAGCATGACAAATCCCTCGCTTCCCTCCGGCTATAGACCGTCCGACGATGAAACTTTCATGAATCCCATCATGCGCGAGTATTTCCGCCTCAAGCTCTTGAAGTGGCAGGCGGAGCTCTTGCGCGAATCGAACGAAACCTTGAACAGCCTCCAGGTCGACGGGGGGATGCAGGAGCCCGATCTGGCGGACCGCGCATCGGCCGAAACCGACCGCGCGCTGGAGCTTCGTACCCGCGACCGCGAGCGCAAGCTCCTCTCGAAGATCGATGCCGCTCTGCAGCGGATCGAGGACGGCAGCTACGGCTATTGCGAGGAGACCGGAGACCCGATCGGCGTCAAGCGCCTGGAGGCCCGTCCGATCGCAACCCTTTCTCTCGAAGCCCAAGAGCGTCACGAGCGCATGGAGCGCACCCAGCGGGACGAATAGCGCGTCGGTTGACTGGCCTCGCCCCGCCCCGCATGAACCGAAACGATCCGCGATAGGCGCGTAAGCCTTTTCGGTCGTTCGGCCGGCCAGAGCTATTTTGGTCCAGAGCCGTCTTCGGCCCATAGCCTTTAGAACGGGAACAGGATGTCGATCAGCTGCTGGCCCCAGCGCGGCTGCTGAACGTCGTTGATCTGGCCCCGGCCGGCATAGGAGATCCGTGCTTCCGCGATCTTCTCGTAGCTGATCGTGTTGTCGGATGCGATGTCCTCCGGCCGCACGATGCCGTTGATGTCGAGCTCGCGGAGGTCGTAGTTCACCCGCACTTCCTGTTTGCCGGAAACCACCAGATTGCGGTTCGGCAGCACCTGGGTCACGACTGCGGCCACTTTCAGCGTGATCGCCTCGCTCCGGGTGATAACGCCTTTACCGTCGGCCGCCGAAGCCGAGTTCGTGCTGATCAGGGTGGTCGGGTCGACCGCCTTGGGCAGAATGTGGGGGAGATTCTGCTCCAGCCCCAGGAAATGCGAAGCTCCCGCATTTTCCGAGTCGGTCCGGGTCCGGTTGGTTTCGTTCGAGATGCTCGCCTGGTCGTTGATCGACACCAGCACCGTCAGGAGGTCGCCGACATTGGCCGCGCGCTGATCCTTGATGAAGGAACGCGCGCCCGAGCGCCAGATCGAATTGGCGGCGTGAATTTCGGGCGGCGGCGCCGGCATCGGCATGCTGACCGGCTGATAGTTCGGATCATCCTGCGGATTGACGATCGGGGAGAATTTCGGCTGCTTGCCCTCGCTGGCTAGGCGGTCTCCCACCTCGCATCCGCCGGCGAGAAGCATCGCGGGCACCAATCCGGCGACGGCGAGAAATCTGAGATAGCCGAACTTGGCGCTCATCGCGCATCTCCTTGCTCGTTCGAAATGGTTGGAAGGCCGTCGGATATCGCGACCAGGTTGGGCCCGGCGGCAACGCCTTCGACGACGCGGCTGCTCGATATGTTGATGACCTTGACTGGATCGCCCTTGGCGCCGTCCGTGAGCGCGCGGCCCTGGGTCGTGAGATCCATGCTCGCCTCGTCCAGCACCATCGTCACGGTCTGACCACGTTTCACGACCAGATCGCGGACGAGGTCGTTGGCGCGGAGCGGGCGCTCGGGCGCGAGTATCCGAGCCGCCGTCCGGCCAATGATTTTCTCGGGGTCCGTGATCGTATCCCGCGCCACGCGGTCAGCTTGCATGCGCACGAGATCGATGTCGGCCGCGCCCACGATTTCGCCTTGGTTGAGCGCGTGGCTAAGGACTGGGACCTGGACCACGGGGGCCACGCGGCCGCTGACCGGGACGGTGATCTCGCCGCTCGGCCCAGAAGCCGCGAGTGTACCGGAAAAGCGCTTCTGCTGAGGGTCGTAGCTCATATCGTGAACCGCAGCGGCGCCGGCGTTGGTCGGAAGCGCCAAGCGGATCGACTGTCGATCGAAGATGACGGCGAAAGGTCGAGCCAGCCCGTGGCCGGCCAGCCAATCCTCGACCAGCGATTCAATCTTGTCGCCGCCGACGATGATCGCCGAGCGCTCCACGACCGCACGGTCATGCGGGCTTGCCGGTCGCCAATCGAGGCCATGATCCTGCGCCAGTGCCGCCAAGGCGTGAGCGTCGAACACCATTCGCTGGCCGGGAGCTGGCGCCGCGGCGACAATGTCGTTGGCGGACGACCCGGCGCCGTCGAAGAGATCGCCGAGCGTCACGTTGGCGCCTACGACCGTCGCGTTCGGGCGATAGCTGGCGGCCGACGCGGAGACGACCATCGCCAGCATCGAAACAATGACGAGAAGCAAGCGAAAGGACAGGAACATGGCCGCCGTCCCTAACCTCAGTGCATCTGGTTGATGTCGTTCAGCATCTGGTCCGAGGTCTGGATGACCTTCGAGTTCATCTCATAGGCGCGTTGCGCCGCGATCAGATTGGTGACCTCGGAAACGATGTTAACATTCGAGCTTTCGAGCGAGCCCTGAGTGATGGTGCCGAAGCCGAGGGCACCGGGAGCGCCAGTCACCGGCACGCCGGACGCAGGCGTTTCGAGAAACAGGTTGTTTCCCGTTGCTTCCAGACCGGCATTGTTGGCGAAGGTCGCGAGCTCGACCTGGCCGACGGAGACCGGATTGGTTGTCCCGTCCACCTTGGCGAACATCTGTCCATCGGTGTTGACCGTGATCGCCGTTGTCGCCTTTGGAATGACAAGGCCCGGCTTCACGACGTAGCCGTCGCCCGTCACCACCTGGCCGTTGGCGTTCAGCTGGAACGAGCCGTCGCGGGTATAGGCGGTATCGCCGTTCGGAAGCTCGATCTGGAAATAGCCTTGGCCCGTGACGGCGAGATCGAGCTGATTGCCGGTTTGCTGAAGATCGCCCTGCGTGTCGACGCGATAGACGGCGGCAGCGCGCACGCCGCTTCCAAGCTGGATTCCGGAGGGGACGATCGTGCCGATGTCCGAGGACTGCGAGCCGGGCCGGGTCACGTTTTCGTACAGCAAATCTTGAAACGCGGGACGCTGCAGCTTGTAGCCGGTCGTCGTCATATTCGCGATGTTGTTCGAAATGACTTCGACGTTGAGCTGCTGGGCCTGCATGCCCGTGGCGCCGATCTGAAGTGCTCGCATTATCGTCCAATCCTTTGCGGTCGTTCGGTTACGCAGTCGTGTTCGACAGCTTCGAGATCATGTCTTTCTCGGTGTCGTTCTGGGTCTGGATCAGGTTGGCCACGGTCTCGTAGCTCCGTTGCAGGTCGATCATCTTGGTCATCTCGGTGATCGCCTGGACGTTTGAGCCCTCCAGCGCGCCCTGATGGATGGTCGTGCTGTCATCCGCCAGCGCCGGCTCGGTCGTCTGGTAGAGGCCGCCGCCGATCGGCTGCAGGAAATTCGGCCGATCGAACTTGAACACGCCGAGCTGAGCGATCTGGCCGCGCCGGGCCGAAATGACCCCGTCCTGGCTGATCGAGATCTGGTTATCGTCCTGCTGGATCACGATCGGGCTGCCCGATTGGTCGAGCACAGGATGCCCGGACTGGTCCACCAGCGTACCGTCATTGGCGATCGCCAGGCTGCCGCCGCGCGTGTAGAGCGTGCCGTTCGGGCCCTGAACGCTGAGAAATCCGCTGCCGCTCAGCGCGACGTCGAGCTGGTTTCCCGTGGTCGTGATCGGTCCATTGCTGAAATCGCGATAGGAGCCGACATCCGTCGGCATCACCAACTGGTCGCCAGGCGTCGTGCTGCTACCCTGCATCAGGTATTTCACGAACACCTGCCGCTCGGCCTTGAAGCCGGTCGAGTTGAGATTCGCCACATTGTTGGCGATCACGTCCATCCTGCGTTGCAAGGCGACTTGCAGGGATAGGCCGATATAGGAAGGATCCTTCATCCGGTGTCTCGAGCCCTGAGGGAGAGGTTGCTTCGTAACGATTGGCGGGGCGCTGCTGCTGCCGTCGCAACTCCCCCTGCAGGAACCATGCCAATCGCGAAAACAGGGTTAACGTCGCAGATAATCTAGGCTTGACCGTGAAGGACCCGTCGAGCCGCTAGGGCGCAGTTTCTTTAAAATCCGATCTTGCCCGGCAGAAATTGCCGACTAACGCAACTTGCCGTTAACCAGTCGCGGCTACTGTCGGCCTATCCGGATCGCGGATTTGGAAGGGTCGGTCAGCATGGCTGCAGGGGTGACGGCGGCAAACGCCGAGGACGAAGAGGAAGCACTCGCGGAAGGCGAAGCCGCAGAAGGCGCCCCGCGCAAGAAGTGGAGCGGCAAGCGATTGGTGCTGGTCGCCGGTATCCCGCTCCTTCTTATTCTGATCGGGGCCGGTGTCTATTTCTCCGGCCTCCTGGGTTCCGGCAAGAAGGCCGATGCGCCGACAGCCAAGGCGGAGCAGGGACCTGCGGTCTATGTCGATCTGCCCGAAATCCTGGTCAACCTCGAAGCCACCGGCAAGCAGCAGAGGTTCCTCAAGGCAAGCATCAGCCTCGAAGTCGCCAACACGGCCGATGCCGAAGCGCTGAAAAAGCAGATGCCGCGGCTCATCGATCAGTTCCAGACCTATCTTCGCGGGCTTCGGGTCGACGACCTGCACGGCTCGTCCGGCGTCTATCGCCTCCGGCAGGAGCTGCTCGCAAGGGTCGCGCAGTCCGCAGAGCCGACGCCGGTGGATGACGTGCTGTTTCGTGAATTACTGGTCCAGTAACCCGCGAGAACTCCCGACATGACCGACCAAGCAGTCGTAGACGACGAAGCCCTGGCAGCCGAATGGGCGGGCGCGCTCGAGGAAGAGGCGAACGCCACCGGCAGTCCCAGAGTCCTCAATCAGGACGAGATCGACTCTCTCCTGGGCTTCGACCGCGGCGCCGGTGGAGACAGCGAAAACTCGGGAGTTCTTGCGCTCGTCAATAGCGCGCTCGTCAGCTACGAGCGCCTGCCGATGCTCGACATCGTGTTCGACCGGCTGGTCCGAATGATGTCGACGTCGCTGCGCAATCTCACTTCGGACAACGTCGAGGCTAGTCTCGATCAGATTTCGAGCGTTCGGTTCGGCGATTATCTGAACTCCATCCCGCTGCCGGCAATGCTGTCGGTCTTCAAAGCGGAGGAGTGGGACAATTACGGCCTGCTGACCGTCGACAGCGCTCTCATCTACTCGATCGTCGACGTGCTTTTGGGCGGCCGTCGCGGCACGGCGGCGATGCGCATCGAGGGCCGTCCATACACGACCATCGAGCGCAATCTCGTCGAGCGCATGGTCCATGTCGTCCTGGCCGACCTCTCGTCAGCCTTCGATCCTCTGTCGGCGGTGACCTTCCGCTTCGACCGCCTTGAGACCAATCCGCGCTTCGCGGCGATCACGCGCGCGGGCAATGCAGCGGTTCTCGTCAAGATCCGTATCGACATGGAGGATCGCGGCGGCAGGCTCGAGATGCTGATCCCCTACGCCACGCTCGAGCCTGTTCGTGAGCTCCTCCTGCAGATGTTCATGGGCGAGAAGTTCGGCCGTGACTCGATCTGGGAGAGCCACCTGTCGAACGAGCTCTATTCGACCGATGTCGAGATCAGCGCCGTGCTCGGCGAGACGACGGTCTCGCTGAACGACGTGATCAATTGGGAAGTCGGCACCCAGGTCATCTTCGGCACGTCGCCCGATGCGCTGGTGCAGATGCGGTGCGGCGATCGCACGCTCTACTGTGGACGCATGGGGCGCCGCGGAAATCATCTCGCGATCAAGGTCGAGCGCGAAGCTCTTCCCGGCGAATGACGAGCGCATAACCCGAACTGTTTTTGTAGTCCTGACTGGTTTGCAAGTTCTAACGGGAGCGACAGACGTGAATTCCACCTTCGCGATTTTTCTCGATCTCCTCGTCATCGGCCTGATGGTCGCGACGATCGTCTATGCGGTGTCGCTCAACCGCTCGATCTCGAAGCTGCGGGACGGCAAGGCCGAGCTTGCGACATTGCTCGCCAATCTCGCCGAATCGGTTACCCATGCGGATGTCGCCATCAAAGGGATGAAGGCGATCGCCGGCGAATATGACAGCTCGCTCTCGCAGCGCATCGGCACGGCGCGCGCATTGATCGACGAGCTCAACGTCATCAATGAGACCGCCGACAATCTTGCGGCCAGGATCGAGAAGGCCGTCCAGGGCGGCCGCTCGGCATTGGCGCCGGTTCGCGTGCCGGAGCCGACCCGGCAGCTTGCCGCCGATCGGAGCGTGCGGACGTCGCGGCCGGAACCCAAGCTCGCCGAGCTACCGACTCAGCCAACGACGGCGCCTAGACCGGCTCCCGTCAAGGACCGAGCGAGCGCCGAACGCGAATTGGCGGACGCGATTGATCTTCTACGTCGGACCGCGTGATGCGCTTCGGTTTCAAAGTGAGGTTGCTGCCGGTACTGATCGCCGCCGGAGCGCTCATCATCGTGCTCCGCGGCGCCGACGTAGCGTCGCGACTGATCGATGGTTCGGGACTGGAGCCGGTGCACGCGGCGCGCGCCGATTCCCAGAAGGCAGACGCGGCCGCGTCTGCAAAGGATGATACGGCCAAGGACGCGCCAGCGGGCGCGGACGGCGCCGATAAGCACGCAACGCCGGAAACCAGCATGACTCCGGCCGAGATGGACTTGCTGCAAAATTTGCAGAAGCGGCGCGAGGAGCTCGATCAGCGCGATGCCGCGATCCAGCAGCGGGAAGCGACTCTCAAGGTCGCCGAGGGCCGGGTCGACCAGAAACTCGCCGAGCTGACCGAGCTCAAGGCCGGCATCGAGAAGCTCCTTGAGCTGCAGAAGCAAAAGCAGAATGACGAAGTCACGAGCCTCGTGAAGATCTATTCGGCGATGAAGCCTTCCGACGCGGCACGGATCTTCAATACGCTCGAGATGCCTGTGCTCCTATCCGTGGTGAGCCACATGAAGGAGCAGAAATCCGCCTCCATTATTGCGGCGATGCAGCCGGACCGGGCACGGGAGCTGACCTCTCGGCTGGCCGATCTGCGCCAGTTGCCCGACGGCGCCGCAGTTGCCCAGGGCTCGGCGGGCGCGCCGACCGCGCTCACGCCGACAGCGGCGCAGGCAGCACAGGGGGCAGCGCAGCTTCCGAACCCGCCCGCGCCGGTAGCGCCGTCTCAGGCGGCCGCAAAGCCGACGCAGCCGGAGGCATCTCCGCCCGCCGGGCAGAAGCCCGCTGCCAAGCCGGCCGGGTAAATGTAGGCGATGCGCGCCGGCGCCCCGATCGGACTCCTCATGCTTGGAGCCTTGCTCGCCTCGACGCCGGCAACGGCGGCGAGCAAGTCCAGGCATGTGCGCCCGCCGCCTGCGCAGCCCACGGCGCTACTACCGCAAGCGCCCGCTCCAACCACTGAAGCGACGATCATGCTGCCCGGTCTGGGCGGCGACGGTCTGGCCGTTTTCGTGCGCAACGGCATCCTCTGGATCGCAGCCGAAGGCGAAAATGCGGCGCTTCAGCCCAAGGTGACCGGCACCGGAGCGCGCGATCTGGGCACGGTCGAACGCGTTCAGGTCTCCGGCTCAACGGTCTTCCGGGTTCCCATTCCCGCGGCGCTTTCGCCCGTGGTGTCGCGTCCCGCCAAGGACTGGCAGATCGAGCTATCTCGGCAGGCGCCCGAGCTGCCGGTGCCCGATTCCGCAATCATGGACGATCGCGGCTATCTCGAGCTAGGCGTTGCTATGCAGGGGCTCGGCGCGCCGATCTCGATTCCGGACGCCGATGTGGGCGATACATTGATCGTTGCTCCTGCGCCCCTCGGCAAGGCTTACAGCCGCGCGCGCCGCTTTGCCGAGTTCGAGCTCCTGCCCGCCGCGCAAGGGCTGGTCGTCGTCCCGCACACCGAGGGCGTTGCGGTCGTCGCCGATGATGACCGTGCGACGGTCGCCACGCCCGCGGGCTTGAAGCTCTCGGCCATCCCGCTTCAGGCGGCAAGGAGCGCCGAAAAGTCGCCAACAGGTCCGTCGGCCACCGCAGCCATGGCGTTGGCGACCCCGGTCGCGACGGAAATTCACAACGGACGCATATTGCTGGATTGGATAGGCTGGCATCTGCCGATCCAGAAGCCCGACGAGCAGCGGCGCGATCTCGAGCATCAAGCCGCCGTCCTGGACAATGCAAGAAAGGCGCCGGTGCTTCTCGATCTGGCACGTCTGTCGCTCTCCCAAGGCAAAGCGCCCGAGTGTCTCGGCTATCTCTCCTTGGCGACCGGCCTGGTGCCGGATCTCGAAGCAAAAGACGATCTCCGCATGCTCCGTGCTGCGGCCCATGTGCTGCTGGGGCGTGTGGATGAAGCGCAGCCCGATCTCACTTACCGTGGCGTCGACGGCACTTCCGACGCGGTCCTCTGGCAGGGGCTCGCGGCCGCGCGCTCGGGCGATTGGCCGGCGGCCCTCACCCATTTCAAGGCTGCCGCCGAGCGTATGGCAGCCTATCCCACGGATCTATATCGGCCGTTGGCGTTGGCGGCGATCGAAGCAGCGATCCGGGGCCATGAGATCGGATTTTCCAAGCGCCTCCTGTCCGGGCTGCGCGGCCTTCCCGATCCGGCCAAGCTGACGACCGCCGCGACCGCCTATTTCGATGGGAAGATCGCAGAGCTCGAAGGCAAGGACGAAGAAGCGCAGGCGGATTGGAAGCCCGTTCTGGCAGGTCGCGATCAATATTATCGCACGCGCGCCGAGCTCGCTTCGATCCTGGTCGGTCTCAGATCGAAGGACGTCACGCCGGAAGCCGCGATCGATCGGCTCTACCGGCTGCAATTCACCTGGCGTGGCGACGGGTTCGAGACCGAGGTGCTGCAGACCTTGGCCGACATCGCGGACAGTGCGAAGGATTACGAGACCGCGCAGACGGCATGGCGGCGGATCGCCAACCTCTCGGGGCCTGGGCCGGTGGCCGATGCAGCCCATGACAAGCTGTTGGAAAGCTTTCGCAAGCTGTTCATCGAAGGCGGTGCCGACTCGCTTCCTCCGGTTCGGGCCCTCGCGTTGTTCGACATGATGCATGATTTGGCGCCCGCGGGCCCGGACGGCGACAAGGCGCTCGATCGGCTGGCCGACCGCATGGTCGAGATGGATTTGTTGAGCCAGGCGGCCGACGTCCTGGAAGGCGAGATGGGGCGCCAGACGGATGTCGCAGCCAAGGGGAAGCTCGGCGCGCGTGTCGCGGCACTGAGGCTGCTCGACGAGAAGCCCGACCTCGCTGTCCGCGCATTGGACGCGAGCGAGAACCAGCAAATGCCCGCCGATATGCAGGCCAGTCGCCGTCTCCTCAGAGCGCGGGCCTTCTCGAAGCAGAACCGGACGGACGAAGCACTGGCCTTGCTCGGAACCGATACTTCAAAAACAGCCGACGAATTGAGAGTCGACATCGCCTGGGCGGGACAGCGTTGGCACGTTGCCTCCGAGGCGTTGAGTAGGCTGGTCGGTCCGGCGCCGGCGCCGGCCACGATGGACGACGCCAAGGCTGCGCTGGTCATCCGACGCGCCGTTGCTCTCAATATGGACAATGACAAGGCGGGGCTCGCCGTACTGCGCCGAGACTTCGCCGCCTCATTCGCGCAAGGCAAGCATGCTTCGGAGTTCGAGGTGCTGACCCGTCCGAGCGGCGACGGGGCGCTGGCCAATCTGGAGATCATCAAGTCCGAGATTGCCGTCGTCGACATGTTCAAGGATTTCCTGACCGCCTACCGCTCGCACGCGAGCGGGGCTTGAGGCCCGGTCTATGTTGACGCGGCCTGCTGGGCGGCAAACTCCGCGTCGCGGGCCTTGACCTTTGCCAACGCCGGCCGAGCGTTGATGCGCTGGACGTAGGACATGATTTCCGGCAGCTCGGGGACGAGCTTAAAGGACGTTGTCCAGCCGAGCGCCGTACCCCAAAGCACATCCGCGGTCGTAAAGCGCTCGCCCAGCAGATAGGGGCCTTTAGTCAGCTGACTGACCAGTGTTCCCAGCATCGTGTCATAGTCGCCATAGGGGCACATGCGCTGCGGTGCCGGATCGCGCTTCAGCCCTTTGTCGACGACAGCGGGTTCGAAGGCGGCGCCATAGAAGGTCAGCCACCGGAGATAGGGCCCGCGGAGCGGATCCCCGATCGCGGGGGCGAGACCCGCTTCGGGGAAGAGATCGCCGAGATAGATGAAAATCGCCGGTTGCTCGGTCACCAGCGCGTCGCCATGCAGGATCGCCGGCACCTTGCCCATCGGGTTGACTGCCATATAGGCAGATTTGCGCTGCTCGTCGGCCTTCATGTTGAGCACGCGAAGCTCATAGGGGGCGCCTAGTTCTTCCAGAAGTGCGAAGGTTCCTGCAGAGCGCGTGTTGGGCGAATGGAAGAAGATGAGCTTGCGATCCTCGGCCATCGGAGTCCTCATGGGGTTCAGCGGAAACTGACTTGCGCAAAGAGATAGCACCTGTGGCGACCCAGTCCATACGTTCGGCGGTCGTCGGCGATGCGGATAGGATCGCGACCCTGGTGACGCGCGCCTATTCGAAGTGGATCGCCGTCATCGGCCGCCGGCCCAAGCCGATGCTGGCCGATTACCGGCGGGCGGTCGCGGAGCATCTCGTGGATGTCGTCGAAGACGTCGAGTCAGGAGGGCTCGCCGCTGTCATCGAGCTGGTCCCGGGCCCGGATCACATGCTCGTCGAGAATATCGCGGTCGATCCAGAATGGCAGCGGCAGGGTATGGGCCGGACTCTCCTTCGACATGCCGAAACGGTCGCGCGCAACGGCGGCTTGACAGAGATGCGGCTCTACACCAACGCGCTCATGAGGTCGAACATCGACCTCTATGAGGGGCTCGGCTATGTCGTGACCGAGCGCCGGCGCATCGAGAAGCTCGACACGACCGTCTTCTATATGTCCAAAATCTTGGATTAGCTCGTGTAGCTGCGGACCAGGCTGCCTGCGACGAGGTACCATCCGTCGACCAGCACGAAGAAGATGATCTTGAAGGGCAGGGAGATCGTGACCGGCGGTAGCATCATCATGCCCATCGACATCAGGATCGAGGCCACGACCATGTCGATGATGAGGAACGGCACGAACAGCAGGAACCCGATCTCGAAGGCGCGGCGAAGCTCGGAAATCAGGAAGCTCGGAATCACGATCCGCAGCGGTATGTCGTCCTTGCTGGCGAAAGGCCCCGCCTTGGCGATATCGGCGAAGAGCTTGAGATCGGCCTCGCGGACGTTTTGAAGCATGAATCCGCGGAGCGGGCTGGTGGTCCGGTCGAATGCCTGATCCTCGGTGATCTTCTGGTCGATCAGGGGCACGATGCCTTCCTGGTAGGATTTCTGCAGGACCGGCGACATGATGAAGGCGGTAAGGAAGAGCGCCAGGCTGATCATCACCGAATTGGGTGGCGTCGTTTGCATGCCGATCGCCGAGCGCAGCAGCGAGAGGACCACGACGATGCGCGTAAACGAGGTCATCACGATGAGAATGCCGGGCGCGAGCGACAACACCGTCATGATGGCGACGATCTGAACCAGGCGTCCCGTCAACGACCCCTCGCCGCCCGACGCTCCACCGCCGGTGCCGAGATCGACCGTGAGCCTCTGCGCCAACGCGTCATGGGGAAGGAACAGGGCGGCCAGAATGAAGGCGATGGCGCAGAGCGCGAGGAGTCTCATCTTGCTCATGCCGACGCCACCTGACTCTCGGGGAGCGTGAAGGGTTCGGGTGGCGCGATGCCGCGCTCGACCACGGTCTCCGCGGCCCCGCCCAACAGGAGAAGATGCTCCACACCGTCCCGACGCACGATCACAAGGCGGCGCTTGGGGTCGAGCGTGAGCGTCTCGACGACCGATAGCCGCCGGCGGCGCCCAAGCGGTTTCGCCATCACCGGCCCGAAACCCGACCGTCGCGCGATCCAAGCGATCGCGAAGATCAGCGCGACGACCCCCGCGAGCGCCAGAACGAATCGAACATAAATATCGAGGGTCATTCAGCGCCTTTGGCTTGCGCGCGCCTGAGTTCGCCGGCGCGGTAAAGGTAGGAGAGGATCTCGGCCACCGCCATGATCGCCTCGGTTGGAATTTCGGAATCGAGCTCGACCGTCGAGAGAAGCTGCGCCAATTCCCTGTCCTCGCGGACCTTCACGCCATTTGCGAAGGCCAGCGCCAGGATCCGCTCGGCGATCGCCCCTTTGCCTGTGGCGACGATCTTGGGAAGCGTCTCACCGCCCAATTCGTAGGACAGCGCAACGGCGATCTTGCGGCGCTCATAGGCGCCAATCGGGTCGCGATGATCGTCTCTGTAGGGCAAGTCTAGGCGCCTATGGCAATCGAAACGTCGAACTTGGCTTTCGTTAAAGGCCCCGTATGCTTAACGCTGGGTAAAGGCACGGTCAGGACCCGGTAAAATTTGCCGGGCTTCATTTTTCCTTAATCGTGCGAGTGCGAATTTCGCTTTCGGGCGGAGCGTTGGATCGCCTCCGTGGATGGGAGCGCTGGAATGGATCTCGGGTCCTTTGACCTGTTCAAGGGTATCGCGGCGAAGATGGCCTGGCTGACTCAGCGCCAGAGCGTCATTGCGCAGAATATCGCCAATGTCGACACGCCCAATTACCAGGCGAAGGATCTGACGCCTCTAGACTTCAAGAACACTCTGGCGCTGAAGCTCGCGCCCACGCGCACGAGCGCTCTCCATCTGGCAAGCTCGCAAGGTTCCGGTCCTGCCAGGGAGAGCGCCGAGCAGAAGCCTTATGAAGTGACGCCTTCGGGCAATTCGGTGTCGATCGAAGAGCAGATGCAGAAAGCCTCGACGACCGGCATCGATTTTCAATTGATCACCACCCTGTACCAAAAGAACATTGGTCTCATCAAAACAGCACTGGATCGCGGCTCGAATAGCTGACATCGGGGCTTGAGTGCCCCCTGGTCCGGTCGTTGGAGACGGTTATGGATCTCAAGGACACGCTTCAGATCTCCGCCATGGGGATGAAGGCGCAGGGTACCCGTTTGCGAGTCGTCGCGGAAAACCTCGCCAATGCGGGCACGACGGCAACCTCGCCCACGGAGGATCCCTATCGGCGCAAGACGGTCAGCTTCAAGAACGAGCTCGACCGGGCCTCCGGTATCGAGTTGGTCAAGGTCGACGAGATCGGCCAGGATAAGAGCGACTTCCAAACCAAGTACGACCCCGGCAATCCGGCCGCCGACGCGAATGGGTATGTGAAAGTGGCGAACGTCAATTCGCTGGTCGAGGTGATGGATATGCACGAGGCTCAGAACGCCTATGAGGCCAATCTCGGCGTCACAGAGATTTCGAAGTCGATGATGCTCCAGACGATCGCGTTGCTGAAGTAACAGGAGAAACCCAATGCCAATGATCAGCGACGCCATTTCCGCTTATCGCGCGACCGCAATGGCGACCAAGGACAGCTCAGGTTCCAACGGCGCTGCCGCGGACGGTCCTTCCTTCGGCAGTATGGTCAAGGACGCCATCCAAGGCGCGATCGATGCCGGCAAGCAGAGCGAGGCGGTTAGCAAGCAGGCCGTTATGGGCAAGGCCGACATGACCGAGATCGCCCAGGCCGTCAACAATGCCGACATCACGCTTCAGACCGTGATCGCTGTTCGCGACAAAGTGGTCTCCGCCTATCAGCAAATCCTTCAGATGCCGATGTAGGCCCGTCCTGTGAGTGAAGTCGACGTCTTCGACGTATTGCGCGAGGCTGTGATGACCAGCTTGCTAGTCGCCGGCCCGGTCATGGCGGTGGGTTTGGTGGTGGGATTGCTGGTCTCTCTCTTCCAGGCGCTGACCCAGCTGCAGGAGGCGTCGCTCGCCTTCGTGCCGAAGATCATCGCCGTCTTCGTGGCGCTGGTCGTCTTCGGCCCATTCATGCTGACCACGCTCATCGGGTTCACCCATAACATGGCCGACCGAATCGTTGCGTTGCACTAAAGGGAGGTGCTCGAGATGCCTCTCGACCAGCTCAACGGTCTTCTCACCGGCGGCGTATTCTCGCTGATTCTCGTATTCGCCAGGGTCGGGTCGGCGCTTCTGCTTCTGCCGGGTTTCGGCGACGGCTACGTCCCCGGCAGGATCCGTCTCCTTCTGGCGCTCGGTTTCTCTGTCGTCATCGCGCCCATCCTGGGCAACAAGCTGCCGGCGCCGCCGGGCGGCCCGGCAGGGTTGTTGGTGCTCGTGGGGATCGAGGTGGTCATCGGGCTTTTTCTCGGCACGATCGCCCGCATCCTCGTAAACGCGCTCGAGGTCGGGGGGCAGATCGTGGCGCAGCAGATCGGGCTCGCCAGCGCCGCTTTGTTCAATCCGCAAATGGCGACGCAGACCTCGCTTCCGGGCAATCTCCTGTCCATGGCTGCGGTGTTGCTCATCTTCATTACCGACCTGGATCATATGCTGTTGCGTGCGCTCATCGACAGCTATGACGTCTTTCCCGTCGGACCCGGAATTCCGGTCGACGATATGTCGAAGGTGGTCGCGCGCGCGGTCGGGCAAAGCTTCCTGATCGGAGTCGAGATCGCGGCGCCGTTCCTGGTTGTGGGCTTGCTGCTGTTCAGCGGTCTCGGCCTGCTCGCGCGGCTGATGCCGCAGATTCAGATCTTTTTCGTCGCCATGCCGCTCCAGGTCGGCATCGGCTTGGCCATCTTCGGGGCCGTGCTGCCGATTGTGCTTCTCTTCTGGCTCGAGCGCTTCCAGACGGGAATGACAGGCCTTCTGACGGTCGGACGCTAGCGGGTCATGGCCGAAGATTCCGATCAAAGAACAGAAGCCCCCAGCCATAAGAAGCTTTCGGAGGCCCGGCAACAAGGACAAATCGCGCTCAGCCGCGAGGTCAATACTTGGTTCGTGCTGGCGACCGCGACGGCGGTCGTAACGCTGGTCGCGCCGTCGATCATGACGCGCATAGCGGTCGTTCTACGCAGCTTCATCGAGATGCCGGATCAGATGCCGACCGACCGCGGCGGCCTTGGCCACATATTTTCCCACGCTTGCACCACCGTTGGCGTCATCGTCGCACTGCCTCTGGGTATGCTGACCCTGGCAGCGATCGCCGGCCCGCTGCTTCAGGCCGGCCTCGTCATCAGCGCCGCTCCGCTGATGCCGAGTCTGTCCCGCATCTCGCCTCTGGCCGGCATGACGCGGCTATTTTCACTTCGCTCTCTGATCGAGCTTCTGAAAGGCATGGTGAAGCTCATGCTCATCGGCGGCGTGATGGCGTTGGCGGTGCTGCCGATGATGCCAGGCGTCGATCACTTCGTCGGCATGGAGCCGATGGCGCTGTTGAGTGAATTGAAGGGGCTGTTGCTGCGCATGATCGGCGGCGCTCTGGGCGTCGTCACGGTCATCGCGGCGGGCGACTACTTCTTCAACCGGTTCGAATTCATGCGGAAAATGCGCATGACGAAGCAAGAGGTGAAGGAGGAGCACAAGCAGTCCGACGGCGATCCGGTGATCCGCGGCAGGCTGCGTCAGTTGCGCATGGAGCGCGCCCGCCGGCGCATGATGCAGGCCGTCCCCAAGGCCGACGTGGTAGTCACGAACCCGACCCACTATGCGGTCGCGATGAAATATGATCCTGCCGAAATGGCAGCGCCGATCGTCGTTGCAAAGGGCGCCGATCTGGTCGCCTTGGCCATCCGCAAGTTGGCCCAGGAGAACGACGTCGCGATCGTGGAGAGCCCGCCCTTGGCTCGTGCTCTCTATGCTGCCGTCGAGGTCGATCAGGAAATACCGCCCGAACACTATCGCGCTGTCGCCGAGATCATCTCCTACGTGTTCCGGCTGAAAGGCCGCGTAATCCAGAACTGACGACGCGCCGAAGACGGTGTTACGCCACCAGTTCGGTTTTCGAGTCGATGAAATCGTCGATCTTGACCGAGGTGAAAGCGAGCACGGCTTCGATCTCTTCGATCATGGCCGCAATGCATTTCCTTTCGGCATTGGGCGCGGCGGCTTCGAGCGCTCGGCAAGCCTCCCCGAGGCGGAGCGCACCAGCCGACAAGGACGATCCCGCGAGCTTGTGAGCGGTTCGGACAAGGGCTTCGCGATCGTCCTCGGCATGCGCGTGCTCCAGCGCCATGAAAAGCCGGTGCGCTGAGTGGACGAATTCGGCGAGCCAATCGCCGCCCCGGGGATCACCTGCATCAAAGAGCTCGCGGTAAGTGCTGTCGTCGAACACCAATATCTCTTCGGGTTCGTTCGCTTCCCGCGCGACGGCGCGTCGATCTTCTCCGAGCAGCACTTGCCTCAGCGCCGTTTCGAGACGCTGCAGATTGGCTGGCTTGCCGACGACTTCATCCATTCCGGCTGCCTTGCAGCGTGTCCGCGTGTCGCCCGTCACATCGGCGGTTAGAGCGATGATGGGCAAGCGCTTCGATTTCCGGCGGGCTTCACGTCGCCGGATCGCCTGCGCCAGCGCGATGCCGTCAATGTCAGGCATATGAAAATCGGTGATCAGGAGATCGTAGTTCTTGCTTTCGATGGCCGCGATGGCCGCTCGGCCATTTTCCACAGCCTCGACCGCAAGACCGAATCGCTCGACCTGTCGCTGGATCAGCCAGCGATTGGTAGAGGAATCTTCTGCAATCAGAACCCGCACGTCGCCGAACGGCCGCGCAGCGCCCACATTCGCTTCACGATTGTCATGCACGCGTTGCGGCGGCAGCGTTGCAGGAATCAAAGGAATGGTGAGCGTGAAGACGCTACCGGTGCCGGGTTCGCTTGCGACACGGACATCTCCGCCCATCAGGTGCGCAAGCCGGAGGCAGATCGACAGGCCGAGGCCGGTCCCCCCGAAATTGCGCGTCGTCGACGCGTCAGCCTGACTGAATGGCTGGAAGAGCCGCCCGACGACCTCCTCGGTCATGCCGATCCCGGTATCGCTCACGGCGAACCGCAGTATAGCCTTGTCGGCAGTGTCGGTGCTGTGACCGACCGTGAGCCTGATTCCGCCTTTGGGCGTGAATTTGATGGCGTTGTTGAGGAGGTTCGTCAGGATCTGGCGCAACCGCAGCGGGTCGACGGAGATGCATTCCGGCAGACCTTCCTCCAGCTTTGTCTCGAAGGTGAGTCCCTTGCGCGAGCCCACATGCGCGGGCGTGTCGCAAACTGAAGATACGAACCGCGACAACGGCACGGGTTCGGGCGCCAACGTGATCGCGTCAGCCTCGATCTTCGAGAAGTCGAGGATATCGTTCAGAACTGCGAGCAACGACGAGGCCGAATCATGGACCATTTCGACCATATGCCGCTGCTCGGGCGCGAGCGGCGTGTCGAGCATGAGCTCGACGATTCCGAGCACGCCGCTCATGGGCGATCGGATCTCGTGGCTCATGGTGGCGAGGAATTGCGATTTGGCGAGGCTCGCGGCCTCGGCGCGCTCCTTCGCCCGGGCGAGCTCTTGCGTCCGAGAGGAGACTTGTCGTTCGAGGTCCGCCTTGTGGTCGGCGAGCTGCGTATCGCGCAACTGGATCTGCGAGAGCATGTCGTTGAAGCCGCTGCCGAGCATGCCGAGCTCGTCATGGCCGAGTTGGGGGATGCGGACCGAAAAATCCTTGGTGTCGGAGACTCGCCGCATCGCGCCGAGCAGGCGGAAGATCGGCCTCAGGATGAAGCGCTGCATGAGATAAGCGACGCCGATCACGCCCAGGATGTTCATCGCAAGAATGATCGGCAACAGCATTTTGCCGCGCGAGAGCGCCGTGCTCGTCGCAGCCGTGGCGGATGCGGCAACCTCCTTGGCTTTTGTCACTTCCAGGCCGATATCGTAGGCGAGGCCGGCGGCAACATCCTGTGCAGCCAGGGACATCGCCTGCGCGGCGTGTTCGCTCGCGATCTCGTTGCGCCTAAGCTCGAGAAAGCTCGTTGGGCCGAGCGCGAAGGAGACGATTTTCTCGGCGGAGTCCCGTAGGGAAGGCCACGGATCGACGGCGTCGATGGTGTCGAGATCATTTTCGAGGTGATGCTCTGCCGCGATCAGCCGCTCTTCCAGCGGCGGCAGAAGATTGGGATCGTGAAGATTGCCGACTTCTTCCAGAATCCCGGTCATCTGGCTGGTCTGCGCAGCCAGATCGGTGAGTGCCTGAAGATATTCGAACTCCCGCGCCTTGTTTCGCGCATCGGAAGCCGATTGCTGTGTTTTGGCGAGCGCTTCGAGCGCCATGCCGAGATCGAAGCTGGCATCGTCGATCAGCGGAATGATTGCGGCACGAAAGCGTTCATTGACCGCCGACAGCTGCTTCACTGCCGTCTTATGTGCTTGCTCCAACTCCAGCCGTTGATCGAGCGCCCTGTCGAGTGCCGCGATGTCGGCGTGTATACCTGACCGATAGCTTTTCAGCTCCCGGAAATCGCGATCCTGCATTAAGCTGCCGAGAGCGCCGACGGACTTGTCGAGCGCTTCCTGCTTCTCCCGGAGTTCCTCGTTTTCGGCGCGCCTCTCCTCGGTGCTGGTCGAGGCGGCCAGCTTGGGGACCAGTGCCGCGATCTCGGCGCTTCGCTGCGCGACATCGAGCGACAGGGTGACCTTGACCATGTCGCGGCCGATGAGCTCGTCGACACTTCGTTCCACCTCCTTGAACGAGATCCAGGCAACCATGCACGCCAGCGCGGTCAGGACGGCGAGCAGCGCGACGCCTGAGACAAGCCGGTCGCGGATACCGAAATGGATCGCGGGCAGGCCGAATTGGCCGTCTGTCAAGGATGAATGCGTCCGCATGTGCGTTGAGCTCTATGGCCCTGATCTAGGAACGAACGCCGCACTATCCGGTATCGAGTTGATAATTGCGTTAACGCGGGCTTTCGGGGACCAGGGTTAAAAGATTTGAAACGGCACCCTTGCAATCTGATGGTGCGCCATTGGTGCTTTCTCGCTTTTGGGATGTTCCGCATGCGTCTTCGATTGCGTTCCCGGCTGGCTCTGGCCGTCTTGACGACACTCATGGCGTCGTCGCCGGCATGGGCCGAGGAGGGCGTGACCGCCGATCGGATTCTCCTTGGCCAGGTGGCGGCGCTCGATGGCCCCTCGGCTGCGTTGGGTCAAGCCATGCGGCAGGGGCTTCTCGCGGCTTTCGCGGAAGCGAATCGGAGCGGTGGGATCAAAGGGCGCCGGCTCGATCTCGTCTCGCTCGATGATGGATACGATCCGAACGAGTCGATCGCCGCCACGCGTCACCTGATCGAAGATGATAAGGTCTTTGCCCTGATTGGCGCGGTCGGCACGCCGACTTCCGTCGCAACCCAGCCACTCGCCGAGGAGGCCGGCGTCCCCTTCATTGGGGCCTTCACGGGCGCGCCGTTCCTGCGCGATCCGGGAAAGGCCAATGTCGTCAATGTCCGCGCCTCCTATCTGCAGGAGACCGAGACCATGGTCGAACGATTAACCAAGGATCTCGGCGTCAAGCGCATCGCGATATTCTATCAGGATGATACTTATGGAAGGGCAGGGCTCGCCGGATTGCAGCTTGCGCTCAGCAAGCGGGATCTGCATGTGGCGGCGGAGGGCACCTACGAGCGGAATACGACGGCCGTCAAGGCGGCTCTGCTTGCGATCAGGAACGCGCGGCCCGAGGCGGTGATCATGATCGGCACTTATCGTCCGTGCGCCGAATTCATCAAGCTGGCCAGGGCGATCGATTTCAATCCGGTATTCGTCAACATCTCGTTCGTCGGAAGCGAAGCGCTCGCCAAGGAGCTGGGCCCCGCCGGCGCGGGTGTTGTCGTGACGCAGGTCGTGCCCTTTCCAGATGACGTTTCGTTGCCCGTGATCGCCCATTTTCGCTCCGCGCTCAAGGCGGTTGAGCCGGATGCCGAACCGGGTTTCGTCTCGCTGGAAGGCTATATCGCCGGGCGGCTCATGGTGATGGCGCTCAATCGAGTCGAAGGCGAGGTGACACGCGAAGCGCTGCTCAACATTTTCGCGCGCGGTGCAGAATTCGATCTCGGCGGAATCGATCTGAAATACGGTCCCGGCGACAATCAGGGAAGTGACGAAGTCTTCTTGACGGTGCTCGGGCCGGACGGCCGATTCAAACCGATATCCAATCTGACCGCGGCTGCCGTCTGGGGTGGCTAGACGCCGGGACGAGAGGCCGGCAGGAGGCGCTCGATCGCGGCTTGGATCTCTGCGCCCGAGCAGGGCTTCGGCAAGGTTTCATGAGCGCCGAGCATCTTTGCCGTGGGTAGGAAGTTCATGCGATTGACGCTGCTCCCACCGGACATGGCGATGATCTTGATGTCGGGGTGCACCGACCGGAGCTCGCGAATCAGCTCCAGCCCGTCCATGTCGGGCATCATGATGTCGGTCATCACGAGGTCGGCTAGAGCCGGCTCGGCGCGTAGGCGCTTCAGCGCCTGCCGGCCATTTTCGGTTGCGGTCACGCGGTGTCCCTGGCGCTCGAGAGCGCGCCCAATGGTGCGGCGCGTGAAATCGTCATCATCGATCAATAGGACAGAGGCCATCGCATGCCTGCACCAAGTTGAACGCCGGCAGATTCCGACGCATGGCGCAGCTTCCGAAGAGCAATCTTTGGCCCGCGCGTGATCAAATTGCTCTTGAAATTTTTAAATATGAATGAACCGGCGCCGTACGGTTGTATGAGATGTGTTTCGGATTGGACGAATTGGGTGATCCGGAATTAACGTCGCGAATGATAGACGTTCCGGAGCGGAATCGCTCGGCGCAGAGGGAGACAGCGGGGTCGAATGGACGGTTCATCGCGCGGAAAGCCCGGTCGTGAGGTCGCCGTGTCTGGCTGGAAGCTCGGCTTGGCGCGGATGATCGGGCTTGCGCCCGAGCCACCATTGCGGAAGCGAAACTGGCCCGATGGCGTGCTCGACGATGCGCCGGTCGGGATCGCGATCACCAGTCTCGACGGCAAGATCCTCCAATCGAACCGCACGCTCGCGGCCTTGCTCGGGGTCGCCGTGGAGACCATGGCCGGGCGGCAGGTCGACGCGCTCTTCGCAGCCGCTTCGCGCGGCGCGGTGCAGCAGATGCGCGCATCTGGCCGAGGAGCCGACATGCCCGCCTCGATCGAGGCGAGGCTGGCAGCCGACGGGCGCGAACGCGTCGTGCTGCTCCATTGCCGGCCGGTGCCGCCGCCGGCCGAAAACGAGCCCGGAGCGCTGGCTCTCTATTTCGTCGACCTGACCGATCAGAAGAATCTGGAAGCCCAATTCGCTCAATCGCAGAAAATGCAGGCCGTGGGCCAGCTCGCCGGCGGCATCGCGCATGATTTCAATAACCTGCTGACGGCGATGATCGGCTTCTGCGACCTTCTCCTGCTCAGGCACAAGCCGGGGGATCCGTCCTTCGGAGATATCATGCAGATCAAGCAGAACGCCAATCGCGCCGCCAATCTGGTGCGCCAGCTTCTGGCTTTCAGCCGCCAGCAGACGCTGCAGCCGCGCTTTCTCGACATCACCGATGTTCTGGCCGAGCTCACCCATCTGCTGAGGCGGCTTATCGGCGAGAATATCGAGCTCGACTTGGTGCATGGGCGCGACATGGGGCTGATCAAGGTCGATCAGGGGCAGCTCGAGCAGGTGCTGATCAACCTCGCCGTCAATGCCCGCGATGCCATGCCCGACGGAGGCAAGCTTACGATCTCGACGGCTGCCCGCGATACCGAGGAGCCGATCCGGCAGGGCCTCGACGAAATGCCGCCCGGACGTTGGGTCTCCATCAGCGTGAAGGACACCGGGATCGGGATTCCCAAAGAAAATCTCGCCCGCATCTTCGAGCCTTTTTTTTCGACCAAGGAGATTGGATCGGGCACCGGGCTGGGCTTGTCGACCGTCTACGGCATCGTGCGCCAGACGGGCGGTTTCGTGTTTGTCGACAGTGCGCCGGGGCAGGGCGCCACCTTTACGATCTATCTGCCGCGCCACGAGGGTACGGTAACGACGGCGGAAAGCGAGGCCGTCTCGGAGCGCACCGTTGCGGATCTGACCGGGGTAGGCGGGGTGCTGCTGGTCGAGGACGAAGACGCGGTTCGGAGCTTCAGCGCTCGCGCCCTTCGCAACAAGGGCTATGTCGTCTGGGAGGCGAATAGCGGGGAGGCGGCGCTGGCGCTGTTCCAAAACGAGGCCGCCGGGGTCGACCTCATGGTCACGGACGTCATCATGCCTTCCATGGACGGGCCGAGTCTTGCCCGCAAGCTGCGCGAGGCGCGGCCGAATCTGAAGGTGATCTTCATCTCCGGCTATACCGAAGACCGGTTCAGCCGGCATCTCGATCTCGGAGCCGGTATCCACTTCCTGCCCAAGCCTTTCTCCCTGAAGCAGCTCGCAAGCAAGGTTAAGGAAGTCATGCAGGAGGACGATAAGAACGCCGCCTAGGGCTTGGCCCAATCGGACCGGGAGCAATGTCGATGTACGTGCCGATTGGTGGCGTCGAGCAGTGGATCGAGATCGAGGGGGACGATCCGACCAATCCCGTCTTGCTCTTTCTGCATGGCGGGCCGGGCGCCTCTTCCCGGCCTGCGGCCGCGGCCTGGCGGCCCTGGCAGCGGCATTTCACCCTGGTTCATTGGGATCAGCGCGGCACCGGACGGACGCTGGCTCGGAACGGCGAGGCCGGATGCGGCAGGCTCTCTCTCGATCGAATGATCGAGGACGGACTGAAAGTCGTCGAATTTCTGAAACGCGAGCTCCACAAGGATAAGATCCTGTTGGTCGCCCATTCCTGGGGATCGATCCTCGGAATCCATATGGCGAAACGGCGCCCGGATCTGTTCTCGGCCTATGTCGGGACGGGGCAGGTCGTCGATATGCGGCGTAACGAGGACATCAAATATCGCACGCTGCTGGAACGGGCCGAATCGGACGGAAACCGCGAAGCGCTGGAAGAGCTGACCAAGATCGGGCCGCCGCCCCATGCCGGGCTCGACGCCATGAAAATCCTGGTGCGGTGGGCGGACGCGCTGGCGCGGGGCGAGGGTGATCCGGTCAAGCCGCGTCCCAATCCTCGCTCCCCCGATTTCACCGCGGAGGACGGGGAATGGCTGATGCGCGGCATCGGCTTTTCCGGCGGCGAGCTGTTCCGGGAGATCGCCGCGATCGACCTGACGACGCTCGGGACCGAGTTCGATCTTCCGATATTCTTCTTCCAGGGCACTGAGGACCTGCTGGCGCCGATCGCGCTGGTCGAGGCCTATTTTTCAGCGATCGAATCGCCGCACAAGGAGCTGGTCCGATTCGAGGATTGCCACCACTTTCTGGTGATTAACCGGCCGGACGATTTCCTTCGCGAGCTCTTGGGCAGAGTCCGCCATGTCGTTGATTCCTGAAGAGTTCTAGCGGTGTTCTTTTTCCTTGCAATTGAGAACGAAACCTGTACATTGCGCTCCTGGACAGGCCATGGGGCCCTGTGGGAGAAGGTGGAGAAATCAATGACGACGCCGGCGTTGCGAGTGGTCGACAAGGATCCCATGGATAAGCAGAAAGCGATCGATTCGGCCGTTCTTCAGATCGAACGGGCCTTCGGCAAGGGCTCGATCATGAAGCTCGGCGCGCGGCCGGGCGTGGTGGATACAGAGGTCATCTCCACCGGCTCGCTCGGGCTCGATATCGCGCTGGGGATCGGTGGCCTGCCCAAGGGCAGGATCATCGAGATTTATGGACCTGAGAGCTCGGGCAAGACGACGCTTGCGCTGCATGTCGTCGCCGAGGCCCAGAAGGCTGGCGGCACCTGCGCCTTCGTCGATGCCGAGCATGCGCTGGATCCCGGCTATGCCCGTAAGCTGGGCGTCGATATCGACGAGCTTCTGATCTCGCAGCCGGACGCCGGAGAGCAGGCGCTGGAGATTGCCGATACGCTGGTGCGTTCGGGCGCGATCGACGTGCTGGTCGTGGACAGCGTGGCGGCGCTGGTGCCGCGGGCGGAGCTCGAAGGCGAAATGGGCGACAGCCATGTGGGTCTGCAAGCGCGGCTGATGAGCCAGGCGCTCCGCAAGCTCACCTCATCGATCGCGCGATCGAACTGCATCGTCATCTTCATAAACCAAATCCGGTTGAAGATCGGCGTGATGTTCGGCAATCCGGAGACGACGACCGGCGGCAACGCGCTGAAATTCTATGCTTCGATTCGGCTGGATATTCGCCGGATCGGCGCGATCAAGGATCGCGACCAGGTGGTCGGCAACCAGACCCGGGTCAAGGTCGTAAAGAACAAGATGGCGGCCCCGTTCCGGGTCGTCGAATTCGACATCATGTATGGCGAAGGCGTCTCGAAGACCGGCGAGCTCATCGATTTGGGCGTGCAGGCCGGTGTGGTCGAGAAATCGGGCGCCTGGTTCTCCTATGACAGCCAGCGCATTGGGCAGGGACGGGAGAACGCCAAGCAGTTTCTGCGGGAGAATCCCGAAATTTCCGGTGCCATCGAAGCCAAGATCCGCGCCAATGCCGGTCTGGTGGCCACTGCCATGATGGGCGCCCCCGAAAGCGACGCAGACGCCGCTTCACCGGAATAAAGCTCCGCAGTCGACCTTCGCGACGCGGTGCCGCGCGTCAGCGCTCGCCCTCCCGGCCCTTTCGGTCCGGGAGGGCGAAACGCTGGTTTGCGCCGGATTGACCCGATTGAAGCTGCTGCCATGGACAGGAAGCCGGGCCAGCGGCTAGAACCGGACCCTTGCTCAGGACCGGGCGCGGGTACACCTCTATTCCCATGATTACCGCCAGCGACATTCGCCGCACCTTTCTCGATTTCTTCGCCCGGCAGGGTCACGCGATCGTGCCGTCGAGTCCCCTCGTGCCGCGAAACGATCCGACCCTCATGTTCGCCAATTCGGGCATGGTGCAGTTCAAGAACGTCTTCACCGGGGCGGAGACGCGCCCTTATAAGCGCGCGACAACGGCTCAGAAATGCGTCCGCGCCGGCGGCAAGCACAACGACCTCGAGAACGTCGGCTATACCGCCCGGCATCACACCTTCTTCGAGATGCTCGGCAACTTCTCCTTCGGCGACTATTTCAAAGCCGATGCGATCGACTTTGCCTGGAAGCTGGTAACCGGCGATTTCGCGCTCGATCCCAAGCGTCTCCTCGTTACGGTCTTTGCGGAAGATGACGACGCGTTCAAGATCTGGCGCAAGGTTTCGGGGCTGCCGGAAGAGAAGATCATCCGAATCCCGACCTCCGACAATTTCTGGCGCATGGGCGACACCGGTCCCTGCGGTCCCTGCACCGAAATTTTCTACGACCACGGGTCCGGCATCCCCGGCGGTCCGCCGGGTTCGCCGGAGGCCGACGGAGACCGGTTCGTCGAGATCTGGAATCTGGTTTTCATGCAATACGAACAGGTCGATTCCGAGCATCGGATCGACCTGCCGCGACCATCGATCGACACCGGCATGGGGCTCGAGCGTCTGGCGGCCGTGCTGCAGGGCAAGCACGACAATTACGACATCGATCTGATGCGCGCGCTGATCGAGGCGTCGGCGACCGCGACCGGCACCGATCCGGACGGTCCGCACAAGGTCTCGCACCGGGTCATCTCCGACCATCTGCGCGCCTCGTCATTCCTCATCGCGGACGGCGTCCTGCCTTCCAACGAGGGGCGGGGATATGTGCTTCGTCGAATCATGCGTCGCGCGATGCGCCACGCGCATCTGGCCGGCAGCCGCAAGCCGCTGCTCTCAGAGCTCGTGCCGACATTGGTGCGCGAAATGGGGCAGGCCTATCCCGAGCTCGCCCGTGCCGAGCCGCTCATCCGCGAGACTTTGCGGCTCGAGGAGACTCGTTTTCAGACCACGCTCGAACGCGGGCTGCGGCTCTTGGAGGAAGAAAGCGACAAGCTCGGCGAGAGTGGCACGCTGGCCGGCGAGATCGCATTCAAGCTCTACGACACCTACGGCTTCCCACTCGACCTGACGGCCGATGTGCTGCGCGGACAGGGCAAACAGGTCGACTATGCTGGCTTCGAAGCATCAATGGCCCGGCAACGGGCGGAGGCACGGCGCGCTTGGGCCGGCTCGGGCGAGGCCGCGACCGAGCAGCTGTGGTTCGAGCTCAAGGATCGGCTCGGCGCCACCGAGTTCCTGGGATACGAAACCGAGACGGCGGAAGCCGAGATTGTCGCCATCCTGGTGAATGGCCGGGAGGTGAATAAAGCAACCGCCGGTCAGGACGTTCAGGTTCTCGTAAACCAGACTCCTTTCTACGGTGAATCGGGTGGTCAGGTTGGCGATACCGGCAGCATCGTTTCGCCGAGGGGCCGGGTGACCGTATCCGATACTCAGAAAAAGCTCGGCACGCTCTTCGTCCATATTGGCAAGGTCGAGCAGGGCGAAATCGTGCTCGGCGAGGGCGTCAGGCTCGAAGTCGACCATGCGCGGCGCTCCGCGATCCGCGCCAACCATTCCGTGACGCATCTGCTCCATGAGGCGCTTCGCCGCCGGTTGGGCGATCACGTTGCCCAGAAGGGTTCGCTCGTCACGGCGGAACGGATGCGCTTCGACATCAGCCAGCCTACGCCGCTGAAGGACGAGGATGTCGCCACTGTCGAGGCCGCTGTGAATGACCGTATTCGCGCGAATGCGCCGGTGACAACGCGCTTGATGGCCGTCGACGACGCGATCGCGGAAAGCGCGATGGCAATGTTTGGCGAGAAATATGGCGACGAGGTGCGGGTCGTTTCGATGGGCGGCCGCGATCCTGGCGCCAACAAGGATTATTCGGTCGAGCTCTGCGGCGGCACCCACGTGGCGCGGACGGGCGACATTGGATTGTTCAAGATCGTCGGCGAAAGCGCCGTGTCGGCGGGCGTGCGCCGGATCGAGGCGCTGACCGGACAGGCTGCGATCGACTATCTCGAAGGGCGAGAGAAGCTGCTGGAGGCGGCTGCGGCGGAGCTTCGGACGGGCGCCGCCGACGTACCGCAGCGGGTTCATGCGCTAATCGAGGAGCGCAAACGCCTCGAGCGCGAGGTTGCCGAGCTCCGTCGCAAGCTGGCGTCCGGCGGCGGCGCCGGCACGGGTCCGGAGCCGGTCAAGATCAACGGCTTCGCCTTCCTTCCAATCGAGACCGAAGGCATGGCGCCGAATGATCTCAAATCGCTGGCGGATGAGCACAAGAAGAGACTCGGTTCGGGGATTGTCGCCATCGGCAACAACTCGCCTGACGGCAAGCTCGCGATCGTGGTCGGCGTCACGCCCGATCTCGCCGGCGCAAACAGCGCCGTTGATCTCGTTCGCGCCGGCGCAGAGGCGGCAGGCGGGAAGGGCGGAGGAGGGCGGCCGGATCTAGCTCAGGCCGGCGGTCCCGACGGCAGCAAGGCGAAAGACGCGCTAGCCGCAATCAGAAGGAAGATTGAAGAACGTGCCTGACCAGACGCCCCGCTTCTCGGGCACCGCGACCTATGTCGCGACGCCCGATCTGAACGTCGCCGTCAATGCCGCGATCGCGCTCGAGCGGCCGCTTCTGGTCAAGGGCGAGCCGGGCACCGGCAAGACCATCCTGGCACGGGAAATCGCTGCTTCCTTGGGCGCCCCCCTTATCGAATGGCACGTCAAATCGACCACCAAAGCGCAGCACGGCCTTTACGAATATGATGCCGTCAAGCGGTTGCGCGACGGCCAGCTCGGCGATCCACGAGTCCAGGACATCGCCAACTACATCGTGCGCGGCAAGGTCTGGGAGGCCTTCACCTCCGATATACGGCCGGTATTGCTGATCGACGAGATCGACAAGGCCGATATCGAGTTTCCAAACGACCTGCTGCTCGAGCTCGATCGGATGGAATTCTTCGTCTACGAGACTCGCGAGACGGTGCAGGCGAAGTACCGCCCCGTTGTCATCATCACCTCGAACAACGAGAAGGAGCTGCCGGACGCGTTCCTGCGCCGCTGCTTCTTCCATTACATCCGCTTTCCCGACCGCGAGACGATGCAGGCGATCGTGGACGTGCATTTTCCGGGGCTGAAGCGCGAGTTGTTGCGCGAGGCGTTGACGCTCTTTTACGACGTGCGCGAGGTACCGGGGCTGACCAAACGGCCCTCGACCTCTGAATTGCTCGACTGGATCAAGCTATTGGTGGTGGAGGATATTCCTCCCGAGGCGCTCCGAGCCAAGGACGCCAAGAATTTGGTGCCGCCGCTCTACGGGGCGCTGGTCAAGAACGAGCAGGATGTCCATCTGCTCGAAAGGCTGGCCTTTCTGGCCCGCCGCGAGCGGGGCTAAATCTCGATCTTCGGCCCGCGCCCGCCGGCGGTCTCGGCCATCGCCATTTTCAGTGACCCAGCAAACTGTAGGCCCAGACGGTGCACGCAAAATACAGAACCGTAAACAGGGCGGCCTCTAGACCGGCCGGGAGCCCATGCTGTTTGAACATCGCTCTTTCCTCTCGCGTCGACGATCCGACACAATGTCAGATCGTTCTATAAGTGAAATATTCATTTCGTGAAATAAAATCAAGTCCGCGACGGATGGTGATCGCTTTTGTCGCAGCCGGCGCGAATATGCCGGGTCCGCACGGACCGCCAGAAATGGCGGTTTCCCTAGGCTTGCGCGCGATCGAAGGCCCCGATCTGCGACTGGTCGCGCGGTCGCGGCTCTACGCCAGCAAAGCCTGGCCCGATCCCCGCGACCCGGATTTCGTCAATGCGGTGGCGCGCATCGAGACCGACCTCAACCCCCAGGCGTTGCTCGCGCGACTTCATGAGGTCGAGGCTCGATTCGGCCGGGAAAGGCGCGTTGCGAATGCGCCTCGAACTTTGGATCTCGATGTGATCGACTATGACGGGCGCATTTCACGCGACGACGAAAATCCGGTGCTGCCGCATCCTCGAATGGCGGACCGCGCCTTCGTCCTGCTGCCCCTGGCGGAGCTTGCGCTGAATTGGCGACATCCGGCGACAGGGCGGACGATCGGCGATCTTATCGCCGGTCTGAACGAACCGGCGGCAGCCTGGCCGATCGAGCCATGAAGCGCTATTTACGTCCCATTGGTATTCTTGCCGGGTCCGCGGCCCGCGCGGCGGTGGAGCAAGGTGCGGCTTTGCCGCTCGCCGGCGGACCGCTGGCGTTCTCTCTCGTCGAAATCATCGAACGTCGCAGGTCCGGGACCCGTCGGCACATTGCTGCTGCCCCGAGCATGCGAGATGCCCTCGCCCATCACATCGAGGCTCGCCCGGCGATCGGTCCGCTGTCGGCTGAGCAGCCGATCGTCATGGGAATCATCAACGCGACTCCCGACAGCTTCTCGGACGGCGGAATTTTCCTCGATGCCGACAAGGCGATCGCGCATGGCAGGGCGATGCTCGAAGCGGGCGCCGGCATCATCGATATCGGCGGCGAATCGACCAGGCCCGGCGCGCATGCGGTTTCGCCAGCCGAAGAGATCGCCCGCATCCGACCCGTCATCGCGGGGTTGCGTGCGTCGGCGGACGCCGTTGGCGCGTTGATTTCGGTCGACACGCGGAACGCCGAGACGATGCGCGCGGCGCTCGATGCCGGTGCAAAAATGATCAACGATGTAAGCGCGCTCACACATGATTCGGCAGCGTTGTCGCTACTGGCAAAAATCGAAGCGCCGACCGTGCTCATGCATGCGCCGGGAGATCCCGAGACGATGCAGAGCCGCGCTCACTATGAGGACGCCGCCCTCGACGTCTTCGACTATCTCGAAGCGAGGGTCGCGGCTTGCGAAGGGGCGGGCATAGGCCGGCAGAGGTTGATCGCCGATCCCGGCATCGGCTTCGGCAAGACCGGAAATCACAATCTGCAACTCCTCGGCCAGCTGAGCCTGTTCCATGGCCTCGGCGTCAATCTCATGGTCGGGCTCTCACGCAAATCGTTCATCGGCCGCTTATCGACGGGAGAGCCGCCGGAACGTCGGCTACCGGGATCTCTTGCTGGTGCCGTGATGGCGCTGGGCCAGGGCGTTCGCATCCTTCGCGTTCATGACGTCCCCGAAACGATGCAGGCCCTCAAATTCGCCAAGGCCGTCTCAGCCTCGGGCTGAGAATTTCATGAGGGCGGATCGATCTTGGTCTTGCCGCCGGTCGAATGCGCGGACAGGGTCGGCCTGGACAGATCCTCTATCAAAGCTGGAGGCAGGGCGAACTGACCGCGCGAAGCCGCCCGTACGACGAAGGCGAATTTGAATTCGTGGCGGTCGCCGGCGATCTCGGGCACTGCGACAAGTTGGTGGGCATCGGCGCTTACGTGGCTCGCTCCGGTGAGGTCCTTGAGCCAAGGATATCGCGCCGCCGGATCGACAATCTCCGTCGCTTCCAACCTCCAGCCCGCAGGGAGCGGTGCGACCACGATCGGGCGCGGATCGCCCTGTGCCGTGAAGCGGCCCGTCAGCACGACGATAGCGAGGTCGTTCTGCTTCAGCGCGGCGGGATCGGTGGGCTTGCCCTGAAGGTCGAAGAACGAGCGCTGCATCTCATATCCGGCACCTTCATGCTGGTCCGGGGCGGGCTCGCCGCTCACCACGATCGTCGCCCGCAGCGGCTTGCCGGTGATGTTCTTGATTACTGGCGCATGCGGCGCCGATCCCGCGGGCGACGACCAGGTGTAGGGGCCGCGATGCTGCACCGATTGGCCGTCGACGTTGAGCTTGACCAAATTTTCCGGCGTGCTGACGGCCCGCGCCGCCCTCAGTAGCCACGCCTGTTCCTGCGGTGTCAGCTGACGCCGGGCGGCGAGGAGGTCACCGATCTTCTGGGCAGCCTTGGCGAGAGCGGCCGATTGATCGCCGCCACCTTCGGCTATCGTCGCGGCGAGCGCCGCCTGATCGCGCAGCTCGGAGGCGAACTCGTCGCCGGCCACCGGCGGATCGTTCACGGCAAGAGCCCGCGCGACGATCATGGCCGCCGTTGACTTGTCGTCCAGCGCCGCGAACCCGGATGCAATCCATGCCATGGCGAGCGGGGAGCGGAGCTGCGGTAGAAAGCGGTCGGCGAAATAGCGAAGGGCGGCAAGATCGATTCGTCCGGCCCGAGCAAGCACCGCATTCGCATAGGCGGATGCTTCGAGCACGGGTTGACTCGGACCGTCGATCGCATCGTCACGGCCCGGGACCGGATCGGCCCTTGCAGACAAATAATCGAGACCGAGACGATAAGCGCCTTCGGGAACGACCGCGCCCGCTGCTTTTGCACGGCCGAGAAAGTCCATCACATAGGCCGAAAGCCAAAGGCTGCTTTGCCCTTCGGACCACTGGCCGAAACCGCCGTCGGCATGCTGCCCCGCGAGGATGGCATCGACCGAGATCGCTCCACTCGACGTCAATAGGCGCGTGGCTGCGCTTACGCGCTGCTCCGTCGGACCGAAGTCGCTCGCCGCAAGATTACGCGCGATCGCCGCCGGGTCGGTCGGCGTCGCGCTGTCGATCGTGATCGACAGTAATGTCCCGTCTGGCCGTAGTCCCTCCAAAAGGGACGGATCGATTGTAAGCTGCCCCTCGGGTTTGATGGTGATCGCCGCTCGCCGCGTCACCTCTGGGGAATCCCTTCGAACCGGCAATTCGAAGCGCCGTTGGAATTTGATTCCCCCGGGGCCTTGAACCGCGACCAATATCGCGCCTGCGCCGGGAGCGTGTGCCTGGAGGGAGATGCTCTGGTTGCGCTGCTCGTGCTCTGCGAGATTGGCGACGATCTCGCCCCCGGCGATGAGCGCGACCTGCCCCTCGGTCGTCACGTTGACGCGGTATTCGCCCCGCGGCCCATCGACATTGTCGAGCAGAAGGTCGAGGTCGAGACGATCGTCAGGTGCGAGAAAGGACGGTAGTTCGAGCGTCACGGCGAGCGGTCTTTGAACGGTCGATACTGCGCTCGCCTCGCCCAGACGATTGTTCGACCAGGCGGTGGCGCTGATGCGCAGCTTGCCGGTGAAGCTAGGAGCCGCGAGCGGTACGACTGCCTTGCCTGCCTTGTCGAGCGCGACGACACCGGAATAGAGCGCGAACGGTCCGCTGGGCGGAGCACCGTCCGATTTTGGCGCAACGATCATTTCGGATTGCGGTGTTGCATCGATCGGCAAGGCCTGGCTTGCGCCCCCGCCGAGTGCCTCAAGGAGGGCGGCCTGGCGTGTTTGTTTCGCGAATAGGAAGTCATTCAGCTTTCCCGATTGAGGCGGCAACGATGCGTTGGCGTCGACCGCCGAGACCGCAACGTAGCTCGGCTCATCGCCTGCTCCGCTAACGGCCACGCTCACCAGCAGCGGTTGCTCGGGTTCCGCCTTTTCGGGGACGTCGAGCTTCACACCGAGCTGCTGCCCAGCCGGTTCGATTTTGATCCGGGCCAGCCCGTTCGCGATGCGGGGGAGGCCCGAAGCCGAGGCAGAGCCCGGCGCTATCGCCGTAGCGGCCAGCCCCAATGTTGCGTCCGCATCGCGCGGGATATCGACATGCATCGTCGCGCCGGCTGCCGGGATGTGCTGAACCGCGGTGCTTCTGAGTGTCCGGTCCGCGGTTGCCAGCAGCACATCCGACTCGAACGGAGGCTTGATCTGAACGTCGACGCCTTCACCGGGCGCAAAGCTCGGTTTTGGAGCCATCAGCTCGACGCTGCCGTTTGGACGGCCGACATGGAAGCGAATGCTGGTCGCGGCCTCACTCTTTGGGTCGAATATTTCCAATTCGTAGCTGCCGGCCGGCAACGCCGATTCGATGGATGCCGGCGAGGTGGTCGAGATCGAAGTGACGCCGCCGGCGACGCGACTAGCGTGTTCCACTTCGCGATCGTGCCAACGATCACCCGACCAGACCCAATCGGGGATGCGCTCCAGTCGGCGAATCTCCCATCCGGCATCCGCTTTTTCCATGCGTGCTCCGTCGGGGCCGACGGCGATTGCATCGAAATGGACAGGCTGTCCTTCGGTGAAATCGGGTTCGCCGCGCGGCTTCAAGCCGAAATAGATCGGCTGGTTTGCGATCAGCGCTTCGGCGACGCTGGCGGCATCGCGGCCGTTCACGTCGAGAATCTTGCCGTCGATCTTGGCTTCGGTCGGCCGCGTCAGAAACGGCTGAGCAGGGATATGTACAGTCTCGCTCGCCCTTCCGGCCGCGTCGGTCGTAAAGCGTACGGGGTCGATATTGACCGCAGCAGCTTCTTCGTCCGCCAGCCCGAATGCGAAATCGGCGAAGGCGGGAAACGGATTTTCCGCCGGACCGATACCGACATCGACCTCTCCCGGCGCGAAGCTGGCGGGCGTGCCGAAGGAATATTGGCCGCGAACATCGACCGTGTTCGCCTGGCTTGGATCCATCAATGCCGATTCGATCGAAGCACTCGCGGTTAAACGGGCGGGTTGCACGTGATGAACATCGATATGAGCCTCACCGACCGGCGTTGTCCCTGCGCCGGCATAAACGCGGATCGGCCAGGTCCCTTCGTTTCCGCCTGTCGGCAGCTGGAAGGTTGCGGTGTAGCCGCCGGCATTTCCGCCGTCGCTCGTCTTCACGTCATAAAGCGCGCCGTTGGGACGAAATAGCTCAACTGTCGCCGGCAGATTCGCGGGCGCGCGCCCTTGCGCATCTCGGAGCAGGATCGTCAGTGAAACCTTCTCGCCCGGCCGATAGTCCAAGCGCTGAGGAATGACGATTGCCTCGAGGGCGCTCGTTTGGGACTCTTTCGCGTCCAGGTCCAGCCAACTGAACTCGCCCGCCGCACCATAGGCGAATATCGCGCGGGGACGATCGCCGCCCGTGCCTTTGAGTGCCGTCGGATCGAATCGCGCATAGCCGCTACCGTCTGTGCGGACGCGCGCCAGCTCGCGATTGTTTTCGCCGATCAGCGCAACGTCGACGCCGGCAGCGCCGGCGGCAGACGCGAGCGAGCGGACGGCTACCGTCATGCCATCTGTCGCTCGGTAGGCGACCAGCCCCAGATCGGAGACGACGAAGTATCCGCTCGCCACTCCTTGGACCGTATTGTCGGTCGCCGATATGCTCGGCGCCGCCACCGCTTCATAAACGCCGGGCTGCAACGCGCCGATCGTCTTTTCAATCGGAAGCTTTGTGGCGGCCTCACGGTTGGGCTGCGATTTGACCTCGATCGTGCCCTTCCATACGGGATCTCGGCGTTCGGGTTCATGCAGGCCGTCCGGCCGCGATGGGTCGAGCAGCGGGACGAGATCACGGTCGGCAATATGGAAGAGCTCGACGCGAAGCCGTGAGATGTTGACCGAGCGCAGTTCGATCGATTGCGGGCCGAGGCGAGGGACGATCCGGCCCGGCGGCGTGAAATCGAGCTCAGGCGGACGGCCGGGCACGGAGAACTGCGTCCGCCAATCTGCGGGAAGTATATGAACCGTGCCTGGCAGTCCGGCTTTCAGCGTGAGCGTGTAGGCCGTGCTGAACGCGAATCCCGTGATGCACAGGCGCTGGTCATGTGCCGCGGCGACGATGTCGGCAGCCGGCTCGACGGCGAGGTAGGATTGGAGCGGAATGCTGGGGCGATGCCCAAGCGCCTCCGAAAATGTGAGGCAGAGCTCGGGTACGTCGCGGTTTGCGGCAAGGGAGACGGACCGAATCTCGAGTGGTGGCGAGGGATCAGCTGCGAGCGAGACAGGGGCGACAATGGCGGCAAACAGGGCTCCCCATCGCCCAACCATCCGCGCAAATCCCATTCCTTCGCATCCTGCCGACCCGCTGCCGGCCGACTGCGAGCTGGACCCGTTCGAATCGTGACCACAGGCCGGGCGGCCTTATTAGCAAGTCCCGCGCTCAGCTCCAATATCAGGTGTGGGATCTATTGGCCCGGACCGAGCCGCAGACGGGCCCTCCCTTCCGGGGACATCTTGCCGGCGATCTCCATCATCGTTTGTTGGAACGTCGTCCGGAAATCCATGATGCGCTCGTTCCATTTTGCAATGTCCGCTTTGGCCTCGTTGGCATCGAACGGGGTCGCCCTCATGGAAAGAGCCGCCCGCTGGCCGGCGTTGCGCGCGGCGTGCCATTTCTCGAGCAAGACGTCGTGATTCTCCTGCAGAATGTCCTGGGCTAGTTTGTGGTCGGGTTCCGGGACGTCGCGCAGCACGGCCTCTAGCCGTGTCTCGAACTCCCGGCCGGGAGAGGGCCTGTGGAATTGTCTGCCCAGCAAACCGCCGGCCAAGAACAAATTGAGCGCGATCGAAACCACGGCAAGTATGCCGAGAAGAACGACGCCACGCGGCACGATCACTGGCTCGATCCGTCGACCGGGAACTCGAGGGAAGAGACGAGCGTGGAGTCTTCCGGATCGTGGCTGGCATCGGCCTGCATCAAGCCGTTAAAGCCAACCGCGAAGCCAAGTCCCGTCATCAGAGCGAGGCCGGCCGCTGAAGGCCATAGCTGCGCGGGCCGAAGATCGAGACCGAACCAGTCGAACAGCCAGCTCCTCGGGCGACGACCGGCGGCCGCCACGATGCGTGCCCTGAGAGCGGCGTGCCGGGCGGAATGGACGGACAGCTCCGGGATGTTCCACGTGCCGAGCGCGGCATCCAGCCGACGGGCCTCGGCGAGAGCGCGTGCGGCGTCAAGCGAGGAGCGTGCGAGTTCGAGCGCATCCGCGCGCTCGCCCTCGGGCCATCGGCCCGGATCGGCGCCATACGCGTCGAGAATGGCCTCGAACCGACGCAACTTCATCGATCAGTCCTCCGACAATTCCTGATACGTTCCCCCGAGCTCAGCCCTCAGCGTCCGGCGCGCGCGCACCAGAAGCGATTCGACAGCTCCGACACTCAACGTCATGATCTTCCCCGCTTCAATATTGCTCATTCCTTCGAAAAAACACAGCGTTAAAGCCGTCCTCTGACGCTCCGGCAGCCGCATCACGGCAGCTGCCACCGCGTCGGTTACCTGGCGATGATGGATCTGCGCGAACCCGTCATCGGCCTCGTCAGCTGGCTCAACCACATCCTCTATCGGCGCAAAAGCCGGGCGGCGCTTTCGATCGATCGCCAGGTTGACGACGATCCGGTAGAGCCAGGTCGTAAACCGCGCATTGCCGCCGCCGCCGATCGGGCGCCATCGCGCCGCGTGCGCCCAGACGCGGGCAAAGGCCTCTTGCGCAATCTCCTCGCCGTCCGCCCGCGAGCCCATCAGTCGCGTAGCCAGTCCGACGGTGCGGGCGAGGTGACGCTGGACCAGCTGGGAAAAGGCAAAATCGTCCTCTTCCGCGATCGCAGCCATCAGGGCTTCGTCCGAGCGCGGTTCGATCATCATCGCGCGCCGAGACGGCGCGTCACGGCTCTCGATACGCTTGCGGGCGGCATTCCCTTCCATGGTCGCTGCTGGTTGAACGACCTGTCGACGCTAACCCTGCGCACGGTCTAAATCCGCAATATCGTGATCGTCATTTCCTATTGCCTACTATATCTAGCAGGCTTACGATATGTTGAGGGTGGTTCACGGGCAGAGCCAAGCGGAGGGAGGCACGACATGGACTGGAGCACCGAGCGGATCGAGCAGCTTCGCAGTTTGTGGCGCGACGGGTTGAGCGCGAGTCAGATCGCTACGGTGCTGGGTGGCATCACGCGGAATGCCGTCATCGGCAAAGCGCACCGCCTCGGCCTCACCGGCAGGCCGTCGCCGATCAAGAATCGGGGCGCTGGCCCCGCGCGTCCGCGTCCGCCTCGGCGTCCGCGCACCGAGAGACTGCCGGCGGTGCCGCGGGCCGCGGCCGCACCGGTCCGCCGAGTGATCGAGCCGCCGCCGCCACCGGTCGAGCTCGAAGACATGCCGGGCGCGACGATACTCACCCTGACCGATCGCATTTGCAAATGGCCGATCGGCGATCCGCGCGATCCCGAGTTCCATTTCTGCGGCCGCGTCTCGGCCGAAGGCCTTCCCTATTGCGCTGAGCACGCCCGGCGGGCGTACCAGCCGCCTGCTCGCCGCACCGGCGAGCGCGATGAGCAACCGCATCCGCATCAACATCGCCTTGCGATGCGGCGTTGAGACGAGGGAGCGCCGGTCCCGATCTGCAATAAAGATCGGACCGGCTGCTCGTCGCAGTCAGCCGAGCGCGCTCGCGAGCCGCTGGGCCAAGGTATCGAGGAATTGCTCGGTCGTTAGCCACGCTTGGTCCGGGCCGATCAGGATCGACAGGTCCTTGGTCATGGAGCCTGCTTCCACCGTCGAGACGCAGACTTTCTCCAGCGTGTCGGAAAAGCGCACGACCTCGGGCGTGTTGTCGAACTGCCCGCGATAGCGAAGGCCCTGAGTCCAGGCGAAGATCGACGCAATCGGGTTGGTCGACGTGTCCTTGCCCTGCTGCCAGAGCCGGTAATGGCGTGTAACGGTGCCGTGGGCAGCCTCGGCCTCCACGGTCTTTCCATCCGGCGTCAGGAGCACCGACGTCATCAGCCCCAACGAGCCGAAGCCCTGCGCCACGGAGTCCGACTGCACGTCGCCGTCATAGTTCTTGCAGGCCCACAGGAATCCGCCTTCCCATTTGAGCGACGCAGCGACCATGTCGTCGATCAGACGATGCTCATATGTCAGGTTCGCCGCAGCGTATTTCTCTTTGAATTCCTTGTCGAATACATCCTGGAAGATATCCTTGAATCGGCCGTCATAGGCTTTGAGGATCGTGTTCTTGGTCGAGAGATAGACCGGGTATTTGCGCTGCAAGCCGTAATTGAGGCAGGCCTGGGCGAAGCCCTTGATCGACTCGTCGACATTGTACATCCCCATGGCGATGCCGGAGCCCTGGAAATGGAAGACCTCATGCTCGATGGGCGCCCCTCCGTCATCCGGCTGGAACGTGACCATCAGCTTGCCCTTGCCGGGGATCAGGAAATCGGTCGCCCGGTACTGGTCGCCGAACGCGTGTCGTCCGATCACGATCGGGCGGGTCCAGCCGGGAACATAGCGCGGTACGTTCCGGCAGATGATCGGCTCGCGAAAGACCGTGCCGCCCAGGATGTTGCGGATCGTGCCGTTGGGCGACTTCCACATCTTCTTGAGCGAAAACTCCTTCACGCGCGCTTCGTCCGGGGTGATGGTCGCGCACTTCACGCCGACGCCGTGTTTGAGGATCGCATTCGCTGAATCGACAGTGACCTTGTCGTCGGTCCGGTCGCGCTCTTCGATCCCGAGGTCGTAATAGTGCAGGTCGATGTCGAGATAGGGCAGGATGAGCTTGTCCTTGATCAGCTTCCAGATCACCCTCGTCATCTCATCGCCGTCGAGCTCTACGACCGGCTTCAGCACCTTGATCTTCGACATTTGACTTTCGTTCTCCAGATAGTGACGGCCGAAAGCCGTTCGCCCGCAATTGTTTGCCGCACCATAGCGGCGACGGAAGCCTTCGGCGAGGGCCCCATTCGTTAAGTGAGTTCCGAGGCGCTTTCGCCTCCGCCTGGCTCCGCCATGAGCGCAGGAAGCACCTCCTCGACCTTCGCGACAGCGCGAAAGAGGTGAGCATGCTCCGGGCGGACGAAGCCTTCGGCGGCGGCGTGACGGATCAACTGCAGCAACGGATCCCAATAGCCGTCGATGTTCAATATGACGACCGGATGGTGATGCAGCGAGAGTTGCTTCCAGGTCAAGATCTCGAATGTTTCGTCTAGGGTACCCAGGCCGCCGGGAAGCGCCACGAAGCCTTGAGCACGGTCGACCATCATCCGTTTGCGCTCGTGCATCGTCTCCACGACGATGAGTTCCGTGAGCTTCTGATGCGCGACCTCCATCTCCTCGATATGTCGCGGAATGATGCCGACCACGTCGCCGCCGGCCGCAAGCGCCGCGTCGGCGACCAGTCCCATCAGGCCGACTCGACCGCCGCCATAGACGACCCTGATTTTACGATCGCCAAGAAGCCGCCCAAGCTCGCTGGCCGCGTGACGGTATCGCGCCGCTACATTGGCCGCGGAGCCGCAATACACACAGATGGACGACGGCATATTCATCGGGATTTCGCTTGTTATGCGCGCGTCCTTCGGCGAGTGTGCGCCCGGACTCGCGGGGCCGGTTGGGCGGACGCGAAGGGATCACGCCATATCGTCCGTGCGTCAAGTGTTCGGAGAACGATATCGAAAGGAATAATGATGCGGGTTGGATTTCGTGCAGCGCGCCTGGCTCTCCTCGGCGCTGCCCTCATGCTTCCGGTCGGATTTGCGGCCGCCGAGGATCCGGGCGTTGCCGCCATCATCAAGACTCGGCAGCACAAGTTGAAGGATATCGTGGGCAAGGACGCAAAGGAGATTTCCGATCAGTTGAAGTCCGGTTCGCTCGACAAGGCCACGATCCAATCGGATGCCGGCGAGATCGACAAGACCTTGAAAGATCTCCCGACGTGGTTCCCGAAGGGATCGGGGCCCGAGGCCGGGATCAAGACCGCGGCCAAGTCTGAAATCTGGGAACAGCCGGATCAGTTCCACAAAGCCTATGAGGACGCGCAGGCGGCGGCCGACAACTTCGCCAAAGTGGCCGAAACCTCGGGCGGCGATCCGAGCGCGGTCGGGCCTGCCTTCATGACGCTGGGAAGGGCTTGCGGGGGTTGCCACAAGCCGTTCCGCGTGAAGCAGGAAGGCCAGTGATCGGAAGATGAGCAGCCGGGAAGCGGCGGCTCAGGGGACACGGCGGCCGCCTTTCCAATCCGAGGGCATACGCGTTCGAGTCTGGGACCTCCCGGTTCGGCTGGTCCATTGGACCGTCGCGGCACTGTTCGTCTTTTCCTGGTGGGCTGCCGAGGAGGATCAGATGGCTTGGCACAAGCTGTCGGGCTACACGATTCTCGGGCTGGTGCTGTTTCGGATTTACTGGGGCTTCGCCGGCGGCTCCACCGCGCGATTCACGGAATTCGTCAAAGGGCCGCGGGTTTTCTGGGCTCATGCGCGCTCGTTGTTTCGCCGCACCGGCAGCGTCACGCTAGGCCATAACCCGATGGGCGGGTGGAGCGTGCTCGCGCTGCTCGCGTTGCTCCTTGCTCAATGCGTTCTTGGCCTCTTTGCAACCGATGTCGACGGGATTGAATCCGGGCCGCTGGATGACCTCATGAGCTTCGAGACCGGTCGGCGAATTGCCCATTGGCACGGGCTGATTTTCGACGGGCTGCTCGCGCTGGTCACGCTGCACATCGCTGCCGTCCTCTTTTACGCGCTCTACAGGCGCGACGATTTGCTCGGCGCGATGATCCACGGCCACAAGCGGGCTTTCGAAGAGGGCTCAAATCCACGATTCGTCGGCATTGGCAGGGCAATCGGTGGGCTTCTCCTAACCGGATTGATCGTCCTCGCCATCATCACTCGGCTCCGCTTCTGACCGCCAAGACCGCTTGCGGGAAGCCCGGCCGCGGAATATTACGCAATGACGGCTCCGGGAGGGCTGCCGCGCTCGTGTCGCACGATTCCAAGAAAAAAGGTCGACGCTCCATGCATGATCATCAGGGAATCATCGGACGGTCCGTCTGGGGGGTTGCGCTCGGCTTGGCGGCCTGGTTCGCCTGGAGTGCCGGCGCCTCTGCGCAGGAGGGCGCTGCCCCTGCGCCGGCATCGCCGCCGCCTGCCGCTTCGGCTCCCGCTCCCGAAACACCCGCAGCCCCTCCCACGCTCGAGGAGAAAGGCCGCTATCTCGCGACTGCCGGCGACTGCATCAGTTGCCACACGCGCCCGGGCGGGGAGCCTTTCTCGGGCGGGCTGGCGCTTAAGACGCCGTTCGGCACGCTCTATACCCCCAACATCACGCCGGACAAGGACACCGGGATCGGCAACTGGACCGAGGAGCAGTTCGGTCGGGCCATGCATTCGGGCGTGGACGACGACGGCGACCAGCTTTATCCGGTTTTTCCCTATACGGCCTACACCAAGGTGACGGACGAGGACGTCCACGCCATCTTCGCATACTTCAAGTCGCTGAAGCCGGTGAGCTACACGCCACCCAAGAACGACATGAAGTTTCCCTACAACATTCGCGCGCTGCTGTTGGGCTGGAAGAAGCTCTATTTCCACGAAGGACGCTACACGCCCGATCCGTCCCAGTCGGCCGAATGGAATCGCGGCGCTTATCTAGTCCAAGGCCTTGCCCACTGCGGCACTTGCCATACGCCACGTAACTCGCTGGGCGGCGAGGATATGAGCATGGCGTTCACCGGTGGAACTTATATCGACGAGATCCGGGATGTGGTCGAGGATCAGCAGATCACGCCACAGGAAGGCATGTTCCGCCCCTGGTCGTCGGTCAACTTGACGACGGCGCCGAGCGGCATCGGCAATTGGTCTCTCGACGAGATCGTGCAGTATCTGAAGACCGGCCATACGAACTATGCCGGCGCTTTCGGCCCGATGAGCGAGGTCGTCAACAACAGCACCAAATATCTGACCGATGCCGACCTGCACGCGATGGCCGTCTATCTGAAGAGCCTGCCGGCCAAGGCGGCCCCGGTCGACAAGATCCCCGATGACAAAATCAAAGCGGGCGAGATCGTCTATACGACTCGCTGCGGCGATTGCCATCTGCCGACCGGGCTCGGCATCGCGCCGGGTCCTAATGTCGATCCGACCAAGGTTTCGCCGCCGCTAGTGGGCAATGCCATCATCCAGGCGCCCGATCCGGCCTCGCTGATCAACGTCATCCTCTATGGCGCCCACGAGGCGAACCTGGGGCAGGGCTCATGGCCCAAGATGCCGGGCTTCCAGAACGAGGTCGGCTTCGACGACGATCAGATCGCGGCGCTCTGCGACTATCTGCGGGCGAGCTGGGGCAATCAGGGCGGTCCGGTCACGGCCGCCCAGGTGACGAAACAGCGCTAAAGAGCGGACCGCAGGAGGCCCAAACTCCGGGACGTCCTAGGGGAGGATGTCGACTTCGGTTCCGTCGTCGACGAGGCGCCAGACCTCATCGATCTCGGGATCGGTCAGGGCGATGCAGCCGGCGGTCCAGTCCTTGTTGAGCTGACGCTGTTCGGCAGGGGTTAAATAGACCGGCAGCCCATGGATCATGATGCTGCCGCCCGGCTCAACGCCGAGGGCGGCGGCGCGGCGGAGATCGTTGCTATCCGGATAAGAGATGTGCAGCGCCAGATGATAGTCGCTGAACATATTGCGCCGATCGATGAAATACCGGCCTTCGGGCGTACGGCCGTCGCCGGCCTCCATCTTCTGGCCGAACGGCTTGCGACCAAGCGCGACATGGTAGGTCCGCAGCACTTCGTTGCCGCGCAGCAGCTGCATCTTTCGAAGCGCCTTGTAGACCACGATTCGGTCGGCCTTGGGTGTTGCGTATTTCTCCCAGGCGGGGGCGGGCGGGTTGCCCGCGTTACGCGGAATCGCGGGATTGCCTTCGGCGTTTGCCGGAACGATATGCGCCGCAAGCGCCAATCCGAGCGCCAGCGGGAG
>Ga0070738_10000434_pt1 | contig 120912 bp, 134 predicted proteins | sample Coa_R2_2_FD_66446 | JGI IMG/M metagenome (GOLD analysis project Ga0070738, IMG submission 66446) | Surface soil microbial communities from Centralia Pennsylvania, which are recovering from an underground coalmine fire - Coalmine... | ecosystem: Environmental > Terrestrial > Soil >... | reverse complement strand
GGGGCCGCCGTGCACGCACGTCGCCGTGCGTGGACCGTAGGGGCGGCATTCATGCCGCCCGCGACGCGCATCCCACACCGATGCCGGGGCGGCATTCATGCCGCCCGCGATTCGCATCCCGCACCGATGCCGGCCGGCCTGCGACGCCGGCCCCGGTGTGGCATTTTCGCGCGCGCGCCGGGTGCCGTGTATGCCGAACGGCACGGCGAACGGCGTGACATGCCGGGCCAGGCATTGGTGCGACATGGGAGTCGCGGGCGGCATGAATGCCGCCCCTACGGGACATCACGTCGCGATTGCCCTGGCGCCATCCAACAACCCCGTTCCGTTGGTGGCCGCGGGACGCGGGCCGTTCCGCCGCCGGCGGCGGGATCAATCGCCGGCGGCGCCGGCGAGCTCGCGGGTGTCCTCCGGCGCCGAGACCAGTCCGGCCTCACGGGCGAGCTGAGCGATCCCTTCGTCGATCGTCCGCGAGTGGTGCATCGAGCAGAATTTCGGGCCGCACATCGCGCAGAACTCGGCGCTCTTGAAGTACTCGGCCGGCAGCGTCTCGTCGTGATACTCGCGCGCCCGCTCGGGATCGAGCGCCAGGCGGAACTGCTCGTTCCAATCGAACGCGTAGCGCGCCCGCGAGAGCGCGTCGTCCCGGTCCCGCGCGCCCGGACGGCCGCGCGCGATGTCGGCGGCGTGGGCGGCGATCTTGTAGGCGATCACGCCCTGCCGCACATCCTCGGCGTTGGGGAGCCCGAGGTGCTCCTTGGGCGTGACGTAGCACAGCATGTCGGCCCCGTGCCACCCGATCATGGCGGCGCCGATGGCGCTCGAGATGTGATCGTACCCGGGCGCAATGTCGACCACGAGCGGGCCCAGGGTGTAGAACGGCGCCTCGTGGCAGACCTCCTTCATCCGGCGCACGTTCATCTCGATCTGCTGCATCGGCACGTGCCCGGGCCCCTCGACCATCACCTGGACGTCGCGCGCCCAGGCCCGGCGCGTGAGCTCGCCCAGCGTGTCGAGCTCGGCGAACTGCGCGCGGTCGCTCGCGTCGTGCAGGCACCCGGGACGCAGCGAGTCCCCGAGCGAGATCGTGACGTCATGCTGCCGGAGGATGTCGAGCACGTCATCGTAGCGCTCGTACAGCGGATTCTGCCGGCGGTGGTGCATCATCCAGACGGCGTGGAGCGAGCCGCCGCGGCTCACGATCCCCGTGAGACGGCCGTGCACGAGCGGCAGGTGCTCGAACAGGATCCCGGCGTGGAGGGTCATGTAGTCCACCCCCTGCCTCGCCTGGTGCTCGATCAGGTCGAGGAGGTCGTCGGCCGTCAGCTCCTCGAGCTCCTTCCCCATGAGCACCGCCTGATAGATCGGCACCGTGCCGACGGGGACCGTCGAGGCGCCGATGATCGCCTCGCGCACCCGGTCGATGTCGCGACCGGTCGAGAGGTCCATGATGGTGTCGGCGCCGTACTTCACCGCCATGTGCAGCTTGCCGACTTCCTCGTCGAGGTCCGACGTCACCGCCGAGGTGCCGATGTTGGCGTTGATCTTGACGCGACTGACCTGCCCGATCGCCATCGGCTCGAGCGCGCCCGCGAGATGGTGCACGTTGGCGGGGATGATGAGCCGGCCGCGGGCGATCTCGTCACGCACGAGCGCCGGGTCGAGTCCCTCCCGGTCGGCGACGAAGGCCATCGCTGGAGTGATCTCGCCGCGCCGCGCGGCCGCCATCTGGGTTGGAGCGTCCATGACGTGACTCCCTACGCCGGTGCGAGCCGGATCAGGTTCGAACGGTGTGGTCTCAGCCGGCGGCGGTGGTGCCGCCCGGCACCCGTGTCAGTCAGCAAACTAACGAGAGGACCCGGCGCCATGCGGCGCCACCTCGGGGGGTCGGCGGCCCCGTGCGGCCGCTGACGCGGCGGGCAACGGCGCGGCCGGTGACCGGCCGCCCCGCGCCGCCCTCTGACGCGTTACCGGTCTTCCCAGGCGAAGCCGGCCACCCAGCGGGTCAGGCGATTGCCGGGCTCGAGCGACAGGATGACGGTCCCGCCGGCGGACTGCGTCACGCCGCGCGCGGCGATCCCGTCGATGTGGCGGCCGTTGGGGTCGATCGCGCTCAGAAAGTCGTGGCCCTTGAAGCGGAAATCGTAGACCTTGAGGGTCGACACCTTGCCGAGGGTGTCGATCAGGACCGCGCGCTCGCGGATCCATTCGTCGGCGCCGGCGCGGAGGTCGACCGCGAGCGCGATCCGCTTTCCGGCACCGAAGCAGCCCAGGACCTGGGTCGCGACCGATCGCTCCGACGTGACCAGCCGGTCGTAGGGCGGCGGCGGCAGCGTACGGAGCCAGGCGTCGATCGAATCGCGTACGACAGCGGCCCGGGCCAGCAGCGGCGGCGGCACGCTGTCCCGGCGGCAGACAGCGGAATCCGGCCGGCGAGCGCTGTCGGCCGGGGACGACGCCGCGCCCGTCGCGTGAGCCTCCCCGGAGGGCCGGAGCGGCGCGGGCGATGAGACGGTGACCGGGCCGGCGGCCGCGGGCGGCGGCCGGACGCCGGACGTCGGGGAGGCGCCGGCGGGCCGCTGCGCGCTGTCCGGGGCCGCCGCCGTGTCGGGATTGGGCGGGGCGTCCGTGTGCGCCGTGTCGATCCGCTCCACGGCGGCGTACACGGCCGAGGCACGCCGGACCAGCGAGTCGAGCTGCCGCGACAGGTGCAGCGTGGCGACGATCCGGCCGTTCCAGTGGTCGAACCCGCTGACCGTGTCATCTTCGACCCCCCACGCGTCGTATACCCGGACGGGAGTGCCGATCGGCACGGGAGAGAGGGCCTTGACCGCTTCTGTATACGCCGCGACCTGTCGCTTGGTGCGGAGATCGTTGTCGAAGCGACCGATGTCGACCAGCAGACGTTTCCCCCGCTTGGCGGCGAGGAACCAGGTCTGCATCGTCGGGTCGAACACCATGAACTGGCCGATCGAGTCGGCCGCTGGCGACAGCGCAGGAACGGGCGCGGCCGGCGCCGGAGACAGGACGGGTGTGGCCACAGCGGTGACCGGTGCGTCGGCCGACGCGCCGCTGTCGGCGGCCCGGGCGGTCGTGTCCGGGGTGAGCTGGCCCGTCGTGTCGGCGCCGGCGAAGGTCGTGTCCTCCGCCGTCCCGGCGTCGGGGTGCGAAGCGCTACAGCCTGCGGTCGCGAGGATGAGAGCGCCCATGGCGAGCGCGAGAGTCGCTGCCCCGCACGGGCGGTCCGAGCGCGGGCGGTCCGAGCGCGGGCCTGGCGTCCCGCAGCCTCGCGGGCGATCGGGGGTCGTCGCGCCGGCCGCAGCGCCGGCCGCAGCGCCGGCCGCAGCGCCGGCCGCGCGCCCGCCGGTCCGCGGGGCGCGTGTCAAGCATCCCATAGGTGTCGCATAATATGCCGTATCTGGAGCACGACGGCGTGACGCGTGAGCTTGCCGCGGGTGACACGCTGGTCGGGAGCGGAAGCGAAGTGGACTGGCGGCTGGAGACGATCAATCTGGCCCCCCGCCACTTCTCCGTGCACGTCGATGCCGCAGGCTCGGCGGTGCTCACACCCTACCGGCTGCGCGAGGTCGAGATCAACGGCTCGGTGGCGACCGGTCCCCACCCGCTGGCCCACGGTGATGAGATCATCGCCGGGGCGGGGATCTTCGCCTACCTCCAGGCACTCGAGCCACAGCCGGCCGAGGTGCCGGCGCATCCGGCCGCGGCGGCCTACCTCGTCGACATCGCCGGCATGCTGGCGTATCCACTGACGGACGATGCCGTCCGCATCGGGCGCGACCCGGTCAATCACGTCCCGATCCGCGATCCATCGGTCTCGCGGTTCCACGCCGAGGTGATGGTGGCGCCGGACGGCGCCGGGTTCGTGTTCCGGTCGATGGGGGCCAGCGGCTCGACGGTGAACGGCGCGCTCGTCGGCAGCAGCCCGCGGCCGCTGGCCGAGGGCGACCTGCTCCGCATTGGAGGAACGGCCCTCCGATTCAGCACCCAGCCGCCGCCGCCCAAGGTCCGGGTCGTCACCAAGGCCGACGTCCCCGCCGGCCCGCGGAGTCACCAGCCGACGCAAGCGCAGCGGGCGATCGAGCCGGCGACGCTGCGCGCGCACGAGCCACTGACCATCCCCAGGGAGATCGGCGGGACCACCTGGCGGCGACCGTGGATCGCGGCGGCGGTGACCGGCGTGGTGCTCCTCTTTCTCGTGGCCCTCCTGCTCCGCGCCCTCCAGTCGTAGCGGGCGTCGGGGGCGCGCGGGACGGGCACAACCCGTCCCGCCGGGCGATCAGGATGCGCGGTGCAGCGGACCGCCGGCGGACCGGGACTGCCGCCGCCCGATGTGTGCGGGCGGGTGGGCCAGGTCGCCGGACGCGGTCCTGGCGTCGGCGTAGAGCGACACGATCGCGGCCGCCAGCGCGATCGTGACGAGGGCGATCGCGGCGGCACGGGTCAACCGACGCCGAACGACTCGTGAGCGCTGCTCCCGGGCCTCGATCACCCCCATGAACGTCGTCTGGGCGCGCGAGTCGCGGGCGACGTGGGCGACCGCCCGGGGCGGCGCCGCGTCGGGGACGACGGCTGCGCTCGACGGCGCGGCGGTCGTGAAGCGAAGGACCGTTCGGCCGACCCCGATCTCGTCCCCCTCCTGAAGGACCGTCGGGGCAATCAGCCGCGATCCGTTCACGGACGTCACACTGACGCCGTGTGGGACGAGCAGGAACGCCTCGCCTCGTTGGATGAGCTCGACGTGCAGCCGGGAGACGTCGGGCTCGAGGACGACCACCGTGCTCGCCAGGTCGCGGCCGATCGTGCTCCGCTCGTGGAGCTGGTACAGCCGCCCACGCCGGACGTCGCGCAGGTAGCCGCCCGGCGCCTCCGCGCCGGGCCCCAGGCGGCGGTAGCGAAGCTCCGCGGTGCCGGCCGCGATGCGGTCGCCGAAGTCGAGCAGGGTCCGGGGCGGCGCCATCTCGACGCCGTTGATGGCCACCGCGGCGCTCGGCGAGGGCCGGATCAGCAAGGCTCGCCCCCCCGTCTCGAGCGAGAGCATGAGGTGGACAGGCTCCAGCCCACGCCCCTGAATGCGCCATCCGGCCTCGGGGCCGCTCCCGACCGTCAGGACCCCGGGGCCCAGCGCTCGGACCTCTCCCTCCAGCTCGATGTACGGCATAGTCCATTACCTCGACGATCCTGGAAGACGCGAGGTACTGCCGCCGGTGCCCCAACGCCCGGCCGCGACCGCGCGTACAATGGCAGAACCCATTGTCCAACAAAGACATACGGTGCACATCAGGCGACTCGGTCCCTTTGACAATGCCGACAATTTCACTTAGGATTCCCAGTTCGGGTGGCGTCGGCCGGTCGGACAGCGGCTGGGGCGCCCGCCCCCTCCGCAGTCCATGGCTGGAGCAGCTGGAGCCGGTATGAGCACCGCGATCGAGACACTGGTCAACCGCGAATATCCGTACGGGTTCGTCACCGACATCCCGACCGACACGCTGCCGGTCGGGCTGAGCGAGGACACCGTCCGCCTCATCTCGCAGAAGAAGGGCGAGCCCGACTTCCTGCTCGACTGGCGGCTTAAGGCCTACCGCCGGTGGCTCACGATGCGCGAGCCGCATTGGGCCAACGTCACCTACCCGGCGATCGACTATCAGGGGATCAGCTACTACTCCGCGCCGAGGGCCGCCAAGCCGCTGGCGAGCCTCGAGGATGCGGACCCCGAGCTGCTGCGGACGTACGAGCGACTGGGGATCTCCCTGACGGAGCAGAAGCGGCTCGCCGGGGTGGCGGTCGACGCGATCTTCGACAGTGTCTCGGTCGGCACCACCATGAAGACCGAGCTCGCCAAGCTCGGCATCATCTTCTGCTCCTTCGGCGAGGCCGTGCGCGAGCACCCGGAGCTCGTGCGGCGCTATCTGGGCTCGGTCGTTCCGTACAGCGACAATTTCTTCGCCGCGCTCAACGGCGCGGTCTTCAGCGACGGCTCGTTCTGCTACGTCCCGCCCGGCGTGCAGTGCCCGATGGAGCTGTCGACGTACTTTCGCATCAACAGCGAGGGGACGGGACAGTTCGAGCGCACGCTCATCATCGCCGATGAGGGCGCATCGGTCAGCTACCTCGAGGGCTGCACCGCGCCGCGCCGGGACACGAATCAGTTGCACGCCGCGGTCGTGGAGCTGGTCGCGCTCGACCACGCCTCGATCAAGTACTCGACGGTCCAGAACTGGTTCGCCGGCGACGCCGACGGACGGGGCGGGATCTACAACTTCGTCACCAAGCGCGGCAAGGCGGCGGGGGTCCGGTCCAAGATCTCGTGGACGCAGGTCGAGACGGGCTCGGCGATCACCTGGAAGTACCCGAGTGTGATCCTCCAGGGCGACGACTCCACCGGCGAGTTCTACTCGGTCGCGGTGGTCAACAACCGGCAGCAGGCCGACACCGGGACGAAGATGATCCACATCGGCCGCCGCACCAAGTCGACGATCATCTCCAAGGGCATCTCGGCCGGACGCGGCAACAACAGCTATCGGGGGCAGGTGAAGGTCCTGCCGCGGGCCGAGGGCGCACGGAACTACACGCAGTGCGACTCGATGCTGATCGGCAACCGGTGTGGCGCCCATACGTTTCCGTACATCGAGGTCGGCAACAACACGGCGACCGTCGAGCACGAGGCGTCCACGTCGAAGATCGGGGAAGACCAGATCCTCTACTGCAAGCAGCGCGGCCTCAACGCCGAGCATGCGATCTCGCTGATCGTCAGCGGGTTCTGCAAGGAGGTATTCCAGAATCTGCCGATGGAGTTCGCGCTCGAGGCGCAGCAGCTGTTGGGGATCACGCTCGAGGGCAGTGTGGGATGACGACGACCGACAACACCGTGCTCCAGATCACCGACCTCCACGCCGCCATCGGCGAGAACGAAATCCTCCGGGGCATCTCCCTGACGGTGAACGCGGGAGAGGTCCACGCCATCATGGGTCCGAACGGCTCCGGCAAGAGCACGCTCGCTCAGGTGCTGGCCGGGCACCCGGCCTACGAGGTCACCGCCGGCCGCGTGACGTACGACGGAGAGGACCTGCTCGAGATGGAGCCCGAGACGCGCGCCCAGCGCGGCCTCTTTCTCGCCTTCCAGTACCCGGTCGAGATCCCGGGGGTCACGAACGCGTATTTCCTGCGCGCCGCGTACAACGAGATCCGGAAAGCCAAGGGGCTGGACGAGATCGACCCGATCGAGTTCCTGGAGCTCGTCGAGCACCGGCTGAAGCTGGTCGACATGGACCCCGCGATGCTCAATCGCTTCGTCAACGCCGGATTCTCCGGCGGCGAGAAGAAGCGGAACGAGATCCTCCAGATGGCCGTCCTCGAGCCGCGGCTCGCGATCCTGGACGAGACGGACTCGGGGCTCGACATCGATGCCTTGCGCGTCGTCGCCCACGGGGTCAACTCCCTCCGCCGTCCCGACAACGCGACGATCGTCGTCACCCACTACCAGCGGCTCCTGAACTACATCGTGCCCGACCGAGTGCACGTCCTCGCGGGCGGCCGCATCGTCCGGTCGGGCGGCAAGGAGCTGGCGCTCGAGCTGGAGGCGCGCGGCTACGACTGGCTGACGGAGGCCGCTCCCGCCGGGGTCGGGGTCGGGACCGGCGCGTGAGCGTCCAGGGGTACGTCGAGGCGTTCGAGCGATTCGCGCGCGACGGCGGGCGGACGCCGGCGTGGCTGGCGCCGATCCGCCGCGCGGCCATGGACCGGTTCCAGGCACTCGGGTTCCCCACCCGCCACGACGAGGACTGGCACTTCACGAGCGCGGCCCCGATCGCCGAGGCCGACTTCACACCGCTCGCCGGGCTCGGCGGCCCGGAGACGGTCGCCGACGTGTCGTCGGCCGACCTCGAGCCGTTCACGTTCCGCGGGGCGGAGTGGCCGCGCCTGGTCTTCCTGAACGGGCGCTTCGCCGCGTCGCTGTCGTCCACGGTGGGGCTCCCCGCCCGCGTCCGCGTCGCCAGCCTCGCCGACGCGCTGGCCAACGACACCCCCGAGCTGCGGCGGCATCTCACCACGATCGCCGACACGGAGCGGAACGCCTTCGCCGCGCTCAACACGGCGCTGTTCACCGACGGCGTCTTCCTGCATGTGCCGGCCGGCGTGAGCGTCGAGTTGCCCATCCACCTGCTCTTCCTGACCGACGCCGAGGGTGCCAGGGGCGTCGCCTACCCACGTATCCTCGTCGTCGCCGACGCGCACGCGCAGGCGACCCTCATCGAGAGCTACGTCGGGCTCGGTGATCCGTCGTACTTCACCGACAGCGTCGCCGAGCTGTCGCTCGGCGACGGGAGCCGGATCGCGCACATCCGGGTCCAGCGCGAGAGCCAGCGCGCGTTCCACGTCGGGCTGTCGCAGGCCCGCCAGGCGCGCGACAGCCACTACGCGTCGTTCTCGTTCGCCACCGGGGCGTCGCTCTCGCGCGCCAACATCTATACCGATCTCGCGGCGCCGGGCGCCGAGGTGACGCTCGACGGCCTGTATCTCGCCGACGACGCGCAGCACGTCGACCACCAGACGCGGATCGTCCACCGCGCCCCGAACTGCGCCAGCCACGAGGTCTACAAGGGGATTCTCGACGGCGCGGCACACGGCGTCTTCAACGGGAAGGTCTACGTCCACCCGGAAGCCCAGAAGACCGACGGTAAGCAGACGAACAACAATCTCCTCCTCTCCACCGACGCGCAGGTCGACACCAAGCCGCAGCTCGAGATCTTCGCCGACGACGTGAAGTGCACGCACGGGGCGACGGTGGGTCGACTCGACGAGGTGGCGCTCTTCTACCTCAAGAGTCGCGGGCTGGCGGCCGAGGAGGCGCGGACACTGCTCACGTACGCGTTCGCCGCCGACGTGCTCCAGCGCATCGCCACGCCGGCGGTGCGCGAGACGCTCGAGTCGCTGGTGCGCGAGCGGTTCGTCGGTGTGCCCGCGCTCGCGGCGGGGTGAGCTCGCATGCCCGACGTGCGCGAGCTCTACCAGAGCGTGATCCTCGACCACAATCGCGCGCCGCGCAACTACGGGCCCCTGGCCGATGCGAACGGCCACGCGCGCGGACACAATCCGCTGTGCGGCGACGAGGTGACGGTCTGGGTCCGGGTCGCGGGGGAGCGGATCGAGGAGATCCGGTTCGTCGGCTCGGGGTGCGCGATCTCGAAGGCGTCGGCCTCGCTCATGACCGCGGCCGTGACGGGGCGGACGATCGATGAGGCCGAAACGCTCGCCCAGCGATTTCACGCGCTGGTGACGGGCCGGGCCGCCGGCAGCCCGCCGGACCCGACCCTGGGCCGGCTGGCGGTGCTGGGCGGTGTGTCGCAGTATCCCGCCCGGGTCAAGTGCGCGTCGCTGGCCTGGCACGCGATGCACGCGGCGCTCGAGGAGGCGGCCACCCCGCTCCGGTCGGTGCCGCCGCCGGATTTCGGCGCGCCGTGAGGCGCACCGCCTCGGCACCCCCGGACCCGGTGACGTTCGTGCGCGTCGCCGCGGTCAGCGATGTGCCGCCGGGGACGCTGCTGAGCGTGCGGTTGCCGGACGGCGATCAGGTGGTGCTGGCGAACGACGGCGGAACGGTGCACGCGCTCCGCGACCGATGCTCCCACGAGGAATACGCGCTGTCGGCGGGTGAGCTCCTCCCCGATGGCTCGATCGAATGCGTCTGGCACGGCGCGCGATTCGACTGCCGGACGGGCGAAGCCCGGCGCGGGCCGGCGTTCGAGGATGTCGCGACGTACGCCGTGCGGATCGAGGGCGGCGCCGTGCTCGTGGCGCCGAGGCGACGCTGATGCGGCGCGCCGACTTCCCACTCCTGGCCCGCCACCCGGACCTCCATTACCTCGACTCGGCGGCCACTGCGCAGAAGCCCGCCGTCGTGCTCGACGTCGAGCGGACCTTCTACGAGACCAGCTACGCCAATCCGCACCGCGGGGCATACGACCTCTCGACCCGTGCGACCGAGTGCTACCAGGAGGCTCGCCAGGTCGTCGGCCGGTTCTTCGGCGTCGACGACCCGCGCCGGCTGATCTTCACCCGCGGCACGACCGAATCGCTCAATCTGGTCGCCGCCGCCTGGGGGCGCTCCCACGTGCGTGCCGGCGACGAGATCGTCGTCACGCGACTCGAGCATCACGCCGACTTCGTCCCCTGGCAGCAGCTCGCGATCGAGCGTCGGGCCGCGTTCCGCATCGCCGAGCTCACCCCGGCGGGAGAGTTGGACCTCGACCACCTCCGGTCGCTCATCACGCCGCGCACCAGAGTCGTGGCCGTTGCGCACGTCTCGAACGCGATCGGCACGATCCTCCCGGTCGCCGAGGTTGCGGCCCTGGCGCACGCTGTCGGCGCCGTCGTCGTGGTCGACGGCGCGCAGAGTGCGCCACACCTCGCGGTCGACGTCGACGCGTTGGGGGCCGACTTCTTCGCCTTCAGCGGGCACAAGATGGGCGGGCCGATGGGCATCGGCGGGCTGATCGGACGCCGCGCGCTCCTGGAGGAGATGCCGCCCTACCAGACCGGGGGCGACATGATCGAGGTCGTGGGGGACGACCGGACCTCGTGGAACGTGCTGCCGCACAAGCTCGAGGCGGGAACGCCGAACGTCGCCGGCGCGGTCGGGCTGGCAGCCGCGTGCACGTACCTGACGCAGATCGGCATGTCGGCGGTGCGTGCCCACGAGCGCCGACTGACGACTCTCGCCAGCGACCGCCTCGCTGCGATCCCCGGCGTGCGCGTGTACGGACCCCCGGCCGGCGGACGCAGTGGCGTGGTGAGCTTCACGGTGGCCGGCCTCCACGCGCACGATCTCGCGACGATCCTCGACCAGCGCCAGGTCTGCATCCGGGCCGGTCATCATTGCGCCCAGCCGCTGCTGCGGTCGATGGGGGTGCCGGCCACGGCGCGGGCGTCGTTCTTCGTCTACAACGACGAGGGCGATGTGGAGGCGCTCGTGGCCGGGGTGCTCGCGGCCCAGGAGATCTTCGGCGCCCCCGCGGACGACCCACCGGCGTCGGCCGCGGGCGCCGCGGTGGAGCATGGCTGACGCCTCGCCCAGCGGGCCAGACACCGCCGCGCGCGAGGCGCTCTATCAGGAGCTGATCCTCACCCACTATCGGCGGCCGCACGGCAAGGGGCGGCTCCCACACCCGGACGGAGAAGCGACGGCGCGGAATCCGCTCTGCGGTGAAGATGTGACCGTCTCGGTGACGCTCGATCGGGGTACCGGCGACAACGTGCAGCTCAGCGAGATCCGCTTCACCGGACAGGGGTGCGCGATCTCCCAGGCGTCGGCCTCGATGATGACGGACCTGGCCGTGGGCCGGAGTCCGGGCCAGCTGTCAGCACTCGAGGGTCGCCTGCGGGCGCTCTTGCATGGCGATCCGGCGGCAGCGACCGACGAGACGCTCGGCCCACTCCGGGCATTGAGCGGGATCGCCCGCGTCCCTGCGCGCCTGCCCTGCGCGCTGCTGCCCTGGGAAGCGCTCCGGCTCGCGGTGCAGCAAGCCACATCGTCAGGTCACTCGCCGGAGCGCTGATCGTCCTCCTCGCAGGACCCCGGGAGAGGCGACATGGAACGCTTGGTGGTGACGATCGGCGCGACGATCGGCGGCTCGGCCGGCTGGTGGCTCGGCGAGCGCGGCGGCCTCATGGCGGCCTTTCTCGTGAGCATGGTCGGCACCGCCGGCGGGGTGTACGCGGGCCGGCGGTTCATCCGGGATTACTTGCCGTAACGCCGCGTCTGCGCGGGCGCACCCGTATGGGCGGCATGCATGCCGCCCATACGGGTGCGCCCGCACCGATGTCTGACCCGGCAGTCATGCCGCCCGCGACTCGCATCCCGCGCCGGTGCCGCCGCGGCACGCCGGGGCCGTCAACACAGGTGCACGGCCATGGCCTTGAACGACGCATAGACATCGACGCCAGGCGCCAGCGCCAGCTCCCGGGCGGAACGAGTCGTCAGGGCGGCGACGAGCGGGAGGCCGTCGACGTCGACGGTGACGCGGGTCAGCGCGCCCGTCGTGGCGACGTCGATGACGCGACCGCGGAAGCTGTTCCGAGCCGACGATGCGCCCGGAGCGCGCGACACGACGATCTCCTCGGCACGGATCACCGCATGGCCCGGCCCGGGGTCCGCCTCACCAACGGCCACGATCGTGAGCGACGTGCCGGCAGCGCGGAACTCGAGCGCACGGTATGACGCGTGGGCGGCGCCGCCGCCCGGACCCCCGCCCGCGGCCAGCTCCTCTCCGGCCACTCCGCCGTCGTCGCACGGCATGACGGTGCCGGCCAGCACATTCTCCGCCCCCAGAAACTCGGCGATGTACGGTGACGCGGGCCGGCGGAATACCTCGTCGGGCGCGCCGTGCTGAAGCACCCGGCCACCGTCGAGCAGGATCGCGACGTCGCCCAGGAGTCCCGCCTCCGCGAAATCGTGCGTGACCTGCAACACGGTCATCCCGAGCTCGCGGTGGATCGCCCGCACCTCCCGCCGGACGTGCGCCCGCCGGCGTGGATCGAGCGCGCTGAACGGCTCGTCGAGGAGCAGCACGTCGGGGCGCCGTGCGAGAGCGCGGGCAAGGGCGACGAGCTGCCGCTCACCCCCGCTCAGCGACTGAACGTCGCGCGCCCACAGGCGGTCGGCACCGAGCCGCGTGGCGATCTCCCGCGCCCCGGCATCGCCGGATGCACCGTACACGATGTTCCGGGCGACGCTGAGGTGCGGGAAGAGATACGCGTGCTGGTAGACCAGCCCGACGCGGCGAGCCTCCGGCGCGAGTCGCGTCGCGTCCCGGCCGCCCAGGCGAATCGTGCCGGTGGTCGACCGGATGACTCCGCCGAGCACCTCGAGGAGGGTGGTCTTCCCGGACCCGGCGGGGCCGATCACGACGCCATAGCCGCCGGACGGCACGGCAAAGGTCACGTCGCGAAGCGAGAAGGCGCCGACGCGCGCTTCCACCGACACGCACTCGATCACACGACCCCTCGTGCGGGCATGCGGTAAGGTACTCGCCCCAGGGCGCCCGCACGGCAGTGCGCGCCGGGCGATCGCGCGGGCCGATCGCGCGGGGCTCGGGCCGCGTCACCAGCCGAAGAACTCGGCGGCCCAGCGGAACGCGATGCCCGCGCCCATGGCGGCGGCCCGGTCGGACGGCTGGTCGCCGACGAACACGGCCGCCGACGGCGGAACGCCGAACCGGCCGAGGAGCGACTCCAGGAGTCCGGGGTTCGGCTTGCGACAGGCGCAGGGGATCTCGAGCGGGTGCGGACAGAACGCGATCGCACCGAGCGGCGGCTCGCGGCCGGTCGCCGCGCGGAGCGCATCCCGGAGGAGGCGCTCGGCCATGGCGGCCGAGAGATGCCCGTACCCCACCTGGTCCTGGTTCGACGCGATCGCGAACAGCACTGCCGGGTCGGCGGCGAGCGGCGCGATCGCCGCCCGCACGCCGGGCAGCAGCGCCCACTCACCGGGCGAGCGTGGGCACACGCGACCCGGCACGGTCGTTCGGCGCAGCGTGCCGTCGGCGTCGAAGATCCAGAGTCGTGGCGTCACGCGGCGGCGAGGAACCGGCGGAGGCAGCGCGCGTAGCGGGCCGACCCGGCGGCGAGTCGCGCCGCGTCGTCGCTCCCGGCGGTCGCCTGTGCGGCGAGTGTCATGTACCCGAACCGGTACGCCGAGTAGGCGACGAGATGGAGTGGCAGCCGCCGGGCGAGGTCGCGCACACGCGCGATCCGCTCGAATGTGTCGACGAGATGGGCGCGCGCCAGCCGGCGAAGCCCGAGCTCGACGCAGCAGGCCGCGACGTCCCACGCCGAATCCTGCGGGCCGGGGAAGAAGTGATCATCGTGATGGTCGAGCGCATCGGTCTTGAGCAGGCCGCGACGGGTACGGATCCACTCATGCGGGAGCATGCGCCCATCGACGGCCACGGCGGGCGCGCCCGCCACCGCGCCGCGTGACCGCCGGAGCAGTCGGCGGAGCTGCGGTGTCATCCCGGCAGCGGCACGGCATGCGCGCACATTGGCCTCGACCATCTCGACCAGGGCGTCGATATCGGGCGACGTGTCCGTCCGGAACGCGCGGTCGACGTGCGCGAGATACCGCGCGCAGCGATCGGCAAACAGGAGCCCACCCTCGCCCGGGACGAGCGGCCGCCCGGGCACGAATTCCTGCACCAACCAGCCCGCACGCCAGGCGATCGGTCGGGGTGTGAAGCCGGTTGCCGCCAGCGCGTCGGCGCGCGCGAACCTGGCCGCCCCGTAGCGACCGAGCCCGGCGAACTTGACGAGCCGCCACTCGCCGCGCACGGGCGTCGCGGCACGCGCCGCCGACTCGACTCGGATGAGGAACTTTCGCCGCTCGTGCTGCGGTTGCACGGCGGGCCAATCTCCGGCCGAGCGGAACGCGTGCGCGCGCCAACGACCCGCCCCCAGGTCCTCGGACGCGGCCGCCGAGTGCAGGCGCCGAAAGCGCCCCGATGCGAGCCAGCTCCGCTCGAAGCTCGCCGGGAACCGGCGCAGCCGCGGCCACAGCGCCCGCGCATCGGCGGAGCACAGCGACGCGCCTTCCGTGTCCCAGCTCGGCAGGACGATGATCCGGCCCATGTCGACACCCAGCGCGATCAGCGCGCGGACCGTCCCGGCGATCGACGAGCCACTCAGCCCCGGCCCTTCGTCGACGACCGCGACGTGGGCGCCGGCGCGGACCGCGTGGGCGATGTCGTCCCCCAACTGCGTGTCGAGACGCACCCGTCGGTCGAAGGGGTGCCCGCGTGGGCGAACGGTCAACGAGCGGGTGGGACAGCCAGTCGCCGCGAGCGTGGCGTGGACCAGCGCCGAGAGGCTCGTTCCGATGCTGCGGAGCCCGATGATCAGCGCCCGTGCGGGATCCAGGGTGCGGCGGACGCACTGCGCCGCGTCGATGTACATCTCCGGGTAGAGGCCATAGAACGCGTACCCCTCGGGGACGGCGCTGCGAATCCGCGATGGCAGGCGAACGCCCGTCAGCCTGCCCACGGCCTCGGACACGGCGCACACGGCTGTCCCCGGCGACCGCCCTTCCCAGGAATCCACCACCACGTGGGCAGCCGCGAGAGTCGCCGCGCGGACCGCGTCCAGCCGCGCATCGTGACCGTCCGCCTCCGGGCAGAGCGCATCGGCCGCACCGGCCTCGAGGACTCCCAGATCGATGAGCAACCCGACCGCCGCGTCGTGCCGCTCGAGCGTGTCGCCAGTCGTCGACCGCGCGAGGCGACCGGCGGCACGCGATACATCGTCGACGAGGCTCTCGGTCAGGACCCACCGGTCGAGGCGCCGATACACGAGCACGGACCCGGTGGGGGCATGCGTCGTGCCGGCTCCCTCCCTCGCCCGACGGTGTTCCGCTGGCGCTAGAAATCCCCGGCGCCGCGCTCGTAGCGGAGCGCCCGGAGGATGGTGAGCGGGACCAGGGCCAGCAGCACCAGGACCGCGGCGACGGGGAGCGCTTCGGGGAGACCGTAGCTCGTGAAGCGATCGTAGCTGAGGACGCTCACGACTTTGGGGTTGTAGGTGAGCACCACGATCGCCCCGAACTCGCTCACGGCGCGGGCCCACATGACGACCGCGGCCGCCACGAGCCCGCGGGTCGCGAGCGGGAGGGTCACGCGCCGGAACGCCCGCCATGCCGGATCGCCGAGGGTGCGGGCGACCGCCTCGTAGCGCGGGTCCACGCGAGCGAACGCCTCGCGCGCCGCGCTGAGGTAGAGCGGCGCCGACACGAACAGCATCGCGCAGATGATGCCGGCGCGGGAGCCGGAGATCCGGAACCCCGCTGCGAGGAGCGCGTTTCCGATCGGGCTCTGCCGGCCGAGGGCGAGCAGCAGCGCGATGCCCGCCACCGGGTGCGGGATCAGCAGCGGCAGGTCGAGCACCGCGGCGAGCAGTGCGCGGCCCCGGAACGCGTACCGCGCGATGAGATAGGCGATCGGGGTCCCACCGACGACGCCGGCGACGGTGGCGATCGTGGCCGTGACGGCCGTGAGCGCGAGCGCGTCGCGGAGCTCCGGGTCGCTGCCGAGCTCCGCCAGCCCGCGCGCCCCCGCGGCGGACACCAACTGTCCGACCGGCGCGGCGAGGAAGAGCAGGAAGCACGACGCGACGAGCGCCGTGACGACGCTCGCCAGCCGGTACAGCGCGCGATCAGCCACCGCGAAGCGCCGGCGGCACACCGGTGCCGACGAAGACCGCCGTATCGAGCACATCGAGCCTGGCGCCACGCATGATCCGGCGCCCGGCGGGCCCGAGGAGCCAGGCCACGAAGCGATCGGCGACGGCTGGGTGCGGCGCGGCGAGCGGGATCGAGAGCGCGTACACGATCGGCTGGCCACGGATGGTGACCGTGTCGCCCGGCGTTGCCCCCTGGACGCGCACCGATGCCCGCGCATACCGCGCGCTGTCGGCGATGCGGCCCAGGTCGATCGCCGACGGAAGCCGCACCTCGTGGAGGTGCGCGGCGACGGCGACCGACTCGTACGACCAGATGTAGTCCAGCTCTCCGGCCTGGAGCAGGCCCACCAGGTCGACCTCCTTGGGGCGCACATTGCGGGCGTCGCGCGCCAACCGCCGGAGCAGGCCGGGTCGGTGATAGTACGACTCCGCGAGCTGGAGGGTCAGGAGCGTGCGATACCCGTTGGGGTCCTGGTTGGGATCGGAGCGCCCGACTTCGACGCCGGCACGCGTGAGCACCGTCGGCCAGTTGTCGGGTGTGATCTCCGAGGCATACTTCGACCGGTCCGTGTACGCGATCACCATGCGATTGCGCGCGAACGTCGCGTACCACGTCGTGAAGCGCGGCATCAGGAGATCGGGGAACACCTCGTAGTCGGCGACGCCGATCAGATCCGGAATGCGGTGCAGGTCCGTCAGCTTGCGGGCTGTTTCGAGACTGCCGGCCACCTCGTCCTGCACAATGACCGGGTGCGCGGCGCGAAAGCTGTCGAGCGCCGCGCGAAACGGGACCGTCAAGCTGCCGGCATGAAACACCACGAGGGTATCCGAGGCCACGGTCGCACGGCCGACGCGGGCGCGGTCGGATCGGCAGGCGACCGGCCCGGCGACGAGGCCGGCCAGGCTGAGCGCCACCCACGCCATCGGGCGCCGCGCCACGGCCTGGCGTCGCCCGGGTGGGCACCCGCGCCACCGGCGCCGGCGATCGGCCGGACGCGCGCGCGGCGCGTGAGGCGCGCGCCAGCGGGCTCTACAGAGCAGCATCTCCCATATTACCGTTCCTGACCGCTCCCCCGCGACCCCGCCCCGTGATGCCCGCGACCCTCGAGCTGTCCCACGTCACCAAGCGCTACGCCGGCCACGTCGCGGTCAGTGACCTGTCGCTGAGCGTCCCGGCGGGCACGGTGTACGGGTTGCTCGGACCGAACGGTGCCGGCAAGACGACGTCGATCCGGATGGCGCTCAATATCATCGCGCCCGACGAGGGCACGATCCGGGTCCTCGGTCAGCCGACGAGCGCGCCCGGCGTGATCGATCGGATCGGGTACCTCCCGGAGGAACGCGGCCTGTACAAGAAGATGCAGGTGCGCCGCGTGCTCCGATTTCTCGCCGAGCTCAAGGGAGTGCCGGCGCGGGTCGCCGACCGCCGGATCGACGAGTGGCTCGAGCGCTTCGGGCTGACGTCGGACGACCGCGACTGGGGCGACGCCAAGGTCGACGAGCTGTCGCGTGGCATGCAGCAGAAGGTGCAGTTCATCGGCACGCTGCTGCACGAGCCCGACCTGGTGATCCTCGATGAGCCGTTCAGCGGGCTCGATCCGATCAACGCCGACGCGCTGAAGCAGACCGTCCTCGACCTCCGGGCCAGCGGACGGACCGTCATCTTCAGTACGCATCTCATGGACAGCGCTCAGCAGTTGTGCGACGCGGTGTGCATCATCGCCCGCGGCCGGAAGGTGCTCGATGGCGATGTGACCAGTGTCCGCATGACGCATGGCGGGCGTGTCGTCGCGCTCGGTTTCGGCGTCGTCCCGTCGGCGGAGGTCCTGGCCGTCCTTCGAGACCGGGCGCTCGTGGCCCGGGCGGATCACTCGAATCGCGTCGCCGAGGTGGAGCTGGCCCGGGACGCCGACGCGCTCGACCTGCTCCGCCGTCTCCTCGACGCTGGCGCGCGGCTCGAGCGCTTCGAGCTCGTCCACCCGTCGTTGCACCAGATCTTCCTCGACACGGTCGGCGCGCGCGGTGTCGAGGCCGGCTTCACCGAATAGGGCCCGGGGTTCCCCGCGTGAAGAAGTTCTGGGCGGTCTGCCGGCGCGAATACCTCGAGCGGATCCGGTCACGCTGGTTCCTGGTGGCTACGGTCGCCGGGCCGCTCTTCTTCGGCTCGATCATCATCATCCCGCTCGTTCTCACGGGGCGAGCGAGACCGTCGGTCGAGATGAGCCACATCGTCATCCTCGATGCGACCGGGACGGACCTGGGCCGGCGGGTCGCGCGCATTCTCCGGGGCGGGCCACTGGGCGACAGTCTCCGGGCGGTCGTGCGGGAGGTCTCGAGCGCCGACCTGCCGGTCGCCGAGGACAGCGCGACCCGGGAGGTGATCCGCCACGAACGGATCGGCTACCTCGCGCTCGACAGCAGCGCGCTCGCGACCGGCGAGGTCCACTACGCCGGCCGGAATGCCTCCGCGCTGGCCGACATCGAGCTGCTCAAGTCGGTCGTGCGCGAGAGCATCCTCGCCCAGCGTCTCGAGCGGGCCGGGCTCGATCCGTCGCGGGCCGGAGCCCTGACACGGGTCGAGGCGACGATCAACGCGGAGCGCATCACGGACCGTGGCCGCGGGGGTTCCGGTCAGTTGAGCGCGATGTTCGCCTATGGCCTCGGCTTCCTGCTCTACACCATGATCGTGATCTACGGCAATGTCATCCTGCGCGGCGTGGTCGATGAGAAGTCGAGCCGGGTGGCGGAGGTCGTGGTCGCGAGCGCGCCGCCGGATACCTTGCTGGCGGGGAAGGTCATCGGGGTGAGTGGGGTGGCGTTGACGCAGGTCGCAGCCTGGGTCGCGCTGTCGGCGATCGTCTACCGTGGCCGCACCCTGGTGCTCGCGCGCTTCGGGATGGACGCGCCGGCGATTCCCCTCCCATCGGTGGACGTGCTCACTGGCGTAGCGCTCGTGCTGCTGCTGGTGCTCGGATTTCTCGCCTACGCCGCGCTGTTCGCCGCGATGGGTGCGATGGTCAGCAACCAGGACGACGCCCAGCAAGCGGCGCTGCCGGTCACCATGATCGTCGTCTGCGCGGTCGTGCTCATTCCGCCGACGCTGCTCGAGCCGACGGGGACGATCGCCCGACTCGGGTCCTGGTTCCCGTTCACGGCGCCGATCCTGATGCCGGTGCGGATGACGGTCGTCCAGCTCCCCTGGTACGAGGTCGCCGGGACGCTGCTCGGCGTCGCCGCCGGGTGCGCCGCCGCCGTCTGGATCGCCGCCCGCATCTATCGCGTCGGGCTCCTCATGTATGGCAAGCGACCCGGCGTGCGGGAGGTCTGGCGATGGTTACGCCAGGCAGGCTGAGTGTGGACGGGTCCGCACGAGCGCGAGGGCCGGCCTGCCGTTCACCGGCAGCCGGCCCTCATCGCACGCGCACCGATTCGCGAGGTCCGACGCTATCCGGTGATGGTCGCCGTCCGCCGCCGTGCGGCGCTCGAGCTGCCGCGCAGCGACTCCTTGAGGTCCGCCACCAACTCGTCGATCTGTCCCTGGACGACCTCGTTCACCCCGTGCACGAGACGCGCGACGATGTCGTCGAGCATACCGCCCAGGCGACCGCGGGCGGTTCGCGTCGCGGCCACGGTGGCGGCCGCGGCCTTCATGTCCGACCCGGACCGGCCCAGCGCCAATCCGGCTCCGGCGGCGATCCCGAGCGCCGCCCACGGGTGGTCTCGCACGATCTGCATGACGTTCACCTTCCGCTCGAGCTGGGACAGGGTGGTCGACATGCGCTCACGGGTCATCTCGATGTCGCGTCGGACGTCAGCTGTCGTTTCAGCCATTCCTTGTCCTCCTTGAGACTGGCAGCCGTCTGACTCGGCACGAGCTGCGAGGGTGAGAGCAGGCGTGCACCACGCGATCCGACGATGAGCGCCACCGCGCTCGCGACGACGAACACGATGAGCGCCGCGAGCCAGACCCGGCCCACGATCCACTGCTCACCGATCAGGAAGATGATCCCGGCGAGAAACGCCAGGCCCCCGAGGAGGAGAAAAACGCTCCCGGTCGCGACACCGACCGAGCCCCGGGCGACGGAGGCCAGCAGACTGCCGATCTCCAGGCGGATGAGCCGCACCTCCTGACGCACGAGGTCGGCACTCCCGTCCGCGAGCTCCCGAACGAGAGCCGTCAATCCGCGCCGCCCGGCCCCGGCGCTCGTGTCGCCGGGCGTCGCCCCCAGCAGATCGTGGTCGCTCACTGGCCCTCCGTGGTCAGTCCTTCAACGCCCGCCCCACGAGGTACCCGACGCCGAGGGCAATGAGCAACGAGCGCGCCGGGTGCTCACGCACCTGGGTGGTGATCGTCTCGCCGAGGTCTCCGTCGCGAAGCCATCCGGCGGTACGCTCCATCCCGCTCGCGAGTGAATCCGAGTATTGACCGAGGCGGTCACCGGCGGCTGTCGCCGCACTGCCGCCCTCTGCCGTCGCCAACTGCCCGCCGGTCTCCTGCCCGCGCTGGCGCAGCTTGTCCGCACCGGCCTCGAGCTTGTCCGCGAGCGTCGCCTTGAGCTCCGAGGCCTTCTCCCGGACCTGGCCGGCCCGCTGCGACACGGCCTCCTTCCCCTGCTGCACCTTGCGTTGCGCCTGGTCGGCGAGGCTGCCCGAGGACTGCCCCCCTGCCCCGCCCTGCTGCGACGACATGCCGCCGCTCTGGGACTCCGAGTACCCACTCCCGCTGGTGGACGCCCCGCTCCCCGCGGACGCACCACTCGTGGAACCGCCGTACTGATCGCTGCGCTCCATCGGCTCACCCCCGTAGAAGTGGCCGCCAGCCGTTGCACGTGACGTGCCGGGCGGTGCCGCGGCGCGCCGGGCCGATCCCGTCGGCCCGACCCCGATCTGGATCCCCGCCCCGTCCTAGCGCCCCGCCGCCGAGTCGACCGGCAGGCGGAAGCCGCGTCCGCGTACGGCGACGACGAGCGTCGGGACGACGAACAGCGTGATCGGCGTGGAGAGGGCCAGGCCCCCGATCACGGCCAGCGCCAGAGGTCGTTGGAGCTCACTGCCGGCGCCAATGCCGAGCGCCAGCGGGAGCAGGCCGAAGAGGGTGCAGAGCGTCGTCATGAGGATCGGCCGCAGCCGCGTCCGCGCCGCCTCCCGGACGGCGATCTCGAGTGCGACGCCCTCGGTCCGCATCCGCAGGCGCGTGAAGTCGAGGAGGATGATCCCGTTCTTCACGATGAGTCCGACGAGCAGGATGAGGCCCATGTAGGACGACACGTTGAGCGGCGTGCCGGTGACGAGCAGCAGCAGGATCGCCCCGACGAACGACACCGGCGCCGCGAGGACGATGATCAGCGGCTCGACGAACGACTCGAACTGGACGACCATCACCGTCACGACGCTCACCGCGGCGAGGGCGAGCACGATGAGGAGCGCTCGGAAGGCCTGCTGCTGTCCCGCGTACTGCCCGCCGAGCTCCACCCGGATGCCGGGTGGGGGCGGATGGGCGGCGAGCACCGCCTTGACGTCGGACATGACGGAGCCCAGCGAGCGCTGGTCGAAGTCAGCGGTCATGGCGATCATCTGCTGCTGGTTCTCCCGCGTGTACTGCGCCCGGGAGTCGACGGCGCGCACGGCCGCCAGCGACGCCAGGGGCGTCGCCCGCCGCGCCTGGCCCATGATCGGGAGCGCTCCGAGCCGCAACGGGTCGAAGCGCACCGAATCCGGCGCGCGGACCCGCACGTTGATGGTTCGGTCGTCGCGCCGGATGTCACCGGAGATGACGCCGAGCAGCGAGCCGCTCACGTCGGCCGCGACCTGTTGCGGCGTCATGCCGATGCGCGAGGCTTCGGCTTCGTTGATGCGGAGCAGCATCTCGGCCGTCGGCTCGCTCACGCCGGAGAAGAGGTCGGCGATCCCGGGCACCTTGGCCATCGGCGGCGCGAGCTGCCGCGCGTACGCCTCGAGCTGATCGAGCTGGTCCCCGAACATCTTCACCTCGACGGGACGCGCCGCCCCGGCCAGGTCGTTGATGACGTCGGAGAGGATCTGCACGAACTCGATGTGGAGCCGGGGCGCGGCGGTCGCGATCCGGGTCCGCACGTCGGCGATCACTTCCGCGATCCCGCGGTCGCGTTGCCCCCGCGGCACGAGCCGGGCGACGACGTCCCCGGTGTTCTGCGTGGTGGCGAAGAGCCCCAGCTCGGCCCCGGTCCGCCGCGAGATGCCCGCGATCTCGGGCGTGCTCATGAGGATGCGCTCGGCGATGTGCACCTCTCGATCGGTCTCGGCGAGCGCCGTCCCGCCAGGCGTGAAGTAGTCGAGGACGAACGCCCCTTCGTCCATCTCGGGCAGGAACCCCGTCCCCACGAACTGGTACGCGACCACGCCGCCGGCGAGCAGGGCGACGGCGACGGCGATGAGCACCGCCGGACGATGCAGCACGCCGCCCAACGTCCGCTCATACCGGTCGGCGAGGCTGTCGATGCCGCGTCCCACCCTGGCGAGCAGGCCGGGAGATCCCACCGCCGCATGCTCGGCGTCGGCGGCCGTGACGAACTGCGATGCGAGCAGCGGAATGATCGTCAGCGCCAGGAGGAGCGACACGAGCACGGCGATCGTGAGGGTGACCGAGAGGGCGATGAAGAACTGCCCGACGACTCCCTGGAGCAGGCCGAGGGGGAGGAAGACGACGACCGTCGTGATCGTCGACGTCGAGACCGGCCAGATCAGCTCCTGCACCGCGTCGCGGATCGCCCGGCGCCGGTCGGGGACGAGGGCGAGATGGCGGGCGATGTTCTCGGTGATCACGACCGCGTCGTCGATGACCAGCCCGATCGCGATCGCCATCGCGCCGAGGGTCATCAGGTTGAAGGTCTCGCCGGCCAGCCGCATCAGGAACACCGTGATCGCCAGCGTGAGCGGGATCGAGGTGGCGCTGATCGCCGTGATGACGCCGTGGCGGAGGAAGACGAGGAGAATCACCACCGCCAGCGCGGCCCCGATCAGCATCGCGTCCCGCACCGATGTGACGGCATCGCGCACGAGCGCGGCCTGATCGTAGACGGGTTTGAGCCGAGCGCCGGGCGGGAGCGCGGGCGCGAGCGCCCGCATGACGCCGGCAACGCTGTCCGCGAGGGCAACGGTGTTGCCGCCGACCTGGCGCGTGATGTTGATCAGGGCCGCGGGCTTGCCGTCGCCCGCCACGATACGGGTGTGATCCTCGGTGCCCGTCGCGACCCGGCAGAGGTCGCGGACATGCATGCCGGAGCCAGCCGACGAGACCACGATGCCGCCGATATCCTCGGGCGTGTGCGCTTCCTGATCGGTGACGATGAGATACTGCTTGTAGTCCTCGGCGACGCGGCCAACCGCGTCGACCGCCGTCGCCTGGCGGATCGCGGCGCCGACGTCGTCGTACGAGACGCCCTGCCCGGCGAGCCGGGCGGGATCGCAGACGACCTCGATCTCGCGCACGTCCGTCCCCTGCACATCGACGCGGCCGACGCCGGGCACCCGGGAGACGACGGGCTTGATCTGGTAGCGCGCGACATCGTACAGGGTGGCCGCGTCGCCGCCCTCGAGGTTGTAGGAGAGGATGGGGAAGAGCGATGGCGTGAGACGCTCGACCTCGACGTCGACGCCCGGTGGGAGGTCCTGGCGGGCCTGGTTGACGCGCGCCTGCACGAGCTGGAGCGCGTACACCATGTCGGTGCCGGACGTGAAGGTGACATTGATCTCGCTCGACCCGCGGATCGACTTCGATTGCACGCGGATGACGCCCGGCACGACGCTCACGGCCTCTTCGATCGGCCGGCTGATCGCGAACACGACTTGCCGGGCGCCCAGCGTCGAGCCCTGGACGACGATCGTGATGCGCGGGAACGTGAGCTCGGGATAGATCGCGGAGGGGAGCTGCGTCGCCGCCCAGACGCCGGCGGCGCTGAGCAGGAGCACGATCATGTAGATGAACCGCCGCTGTGCCGCGAGCAGATCGAAGAGCTTCATGTGACCGGGACCACCTTGGCGCTGTCCTCGACCCCGTACGCTCCCTCGGTGACGACGACCTCGCCGGGCCGGAGGCCGTCCGTGATCTCGGCGAGCGTCTCGGTGCGTCCACCGACCGTGACCGAACGGGCGTGGGCCAGGCCGTCCTTGCCGACGACGAACACCTTGAGCTGGTCGCCGTCCGGCACCAGCGCCTGGACCGGCACGACGATCGCGCGCGGGTGGACCGCGACCGTGATGCGCCCGGAGACCGTCTCCCCGATCCTGAGCGCACGGGTCGGGCGCACCATGCGCGCGCGGACCGCCAGCGTCCGCGAGGCGGTGTCGAGCGCCGCGTTGACGGCGGTGACGAGCCCGGTCCCGAGTGGCTCACCGGACGGGCCGCCCTGTCCGGCCGTGACGGCGATCGAGTCGCGGGGACGGACGCGGGCACCGTCACTCGGCGAGAGGCTCAGCACGATGTCGAGCGCGCTCGGGTCGGCGACACCGACGACCGGCTGGGCCGGGTCGACCGCGGCGCCGAGGATCGCCGACAGATGCGTGACGACGCCGCTCAGCGGGGAGCGGAGCGTCGACAGTTCCTGGGCGCGCCGCGCCGTCACGAGGCTGGACTGAGCCTGGGCGAGGTCAGCCGCCGCCTGGTCCACGTCCTTGCGCGGGACGATCCCGGCCGCGGCGAGGCGCTGAGCGCGGTCGTAGGCGTGCTGCGCGACGGTGAGCATGGCGGTGGCGCTCGCCGCCGCGGCGTCGAACGGCGCCCGGTCGAACTCGACGAGCGGCGCGCCCGGGCTCACGACATCGCCGGCGCCGACGAAGATGCGGGTGACGCGGGTCGGTGCCGGAGCGGAGAGCTCCGCGTAGCGCCCCGGCCGGGCGGCGACGACACCGATGGCGGTGAGCGACTCGACGAACGGCTGGACCGTGGCCGTCGCCGTCCTGGCATGGACCACGGGAGCAGGTGCCTCGTCGGCGCCCTGGGCGGCCGGCGCGGCGTCGCTCCTGTCGGCCTTCTCCGCCGCCGCGGAATCGCCGCTCCCGGCCTTTCCCCCGCTGTCCGCGGTCGCGACCGTGCCCGGCGAGGCCGCTCGCTTCGCCCCGGTACAGCCGATGGCGAGCATCCAGGCACAGATGGCGACGGCACAGACGGCGAGCCGCGCCGGCAGCAGCGAGAGGCGGGAAGTCATCGGGATGAGGGCGGGACCGTCAGGGTGAACAGGCGCACCGCGGCGGTGGCGTTGTTGGCGGCGGCGACATCATCGACATACTGCGCGAGCGCATCACGCGCGCTGCGCTGGGCCTCGAGCACGGCCGGGAGAGCGCTCGCCCCCTCGGCGAAGGCGGTGAGCGACCGCGCCACGACGTGGGTCGCAAGATCGAGCACGGTACGGTCGCGCCGAGCGCGCGTGAGGGCGGCGGTCTGCTCGCGGACGGCCTGCGCGACCTGGGCGGCGCTCGCACGCCGGGTCACTTCGAGCTCCGCAAGGGCGCGGTCACGGCTCGCGACCGCCAGCGCGACCTCGCCGCCGTTGTGGTTGAAGAGCGGGAACGGGATCGACAGCCCGAACGTCGGGAGCGGAAAGGGTTGGGTCGGATCGCCCCCTTCGACCCCCGCCTGGAGGGCAGGCTGGCCCAGCACGCTGCGATGTGCGAGCGCGAGGCTCGACTGCTCGGCCTCGAGGGCCGCCTGGGCAGCGGCAACCTGCAACGGGATGGTCGTCGACGCCGGAGGGCCGGCAGGCGCCACGCCCGGCGCGGCCACGGGTCCGGCCGGCGTCGCAGCGGACGTCACAGCGGACGTCACAGCGGACGTCACGGCCGGCGACGGCGACCCGCTCGCCGGAGCGCGCGTGGAGCGCGCGGGATGCCGCACGCCGCCCGAACCCGGCGACGCCGCCGCCTCGGCGGGTCCGCTGTCCGGGGCCAGCGCGTCGGCCGGCGCCGGTAGGGTCAGCGAGTCCGTGAGCACGACGGCGGTCCGATCGGATGGCAGGCCCACGACGGACTGGAGGTCGAGAACCGCGCCGATCGCCGCGAGCGAATCGGCGGTCGCCGCGTTCGCCTGCTGTTGGGCGTTCACGGTCGCCAGCTCGACGTCCATGTCGCTCGCATCGCCGGCGTCGCGGCGAACGACGGCGAGCTGCCGCAGGCTGTCGGCGTCGAGCGCGTTCCGCCGCGAGAGGCGGCTCCGGTCGGCGGCCGCGAGCGCCCGCGTGTACATGGTGTCCGTCTCGAACCGAACCGCCGCCCGCTCGAAGGCGTAGCGGTACGACGCGGACCGAAGCCCCGCCTCGGCCGAGCGGACGCGCACGCTCCGGACCCACGGATAGTCGAACGGGAAGCTGAGGATCCCGTGATAGTGCGGGGTGTCCCTCGTGTAGGTCAGGTTGGCGGTCGGGTTGGCGTAGGCTCGGGCCGACAGCAGCGTCGCCCCGGCGACGAGCGAATCGGCCCGCGCGAGCGCCGCACGGGCACCATGCGTGAGCGCCGCGTCGGCGGCGGCTTCCCGGCTGAGCGGCTGGAGGGGTTGGAGCCCTCGGAGCGCGACCGTGTCGGGCCCGGCCGCGCCCTGGGCGTGGACGGAGCGGCCGGCGAACAGGGTGACAGCCGCAGCGACCACCATCCGGCATGCGGCTCCAGGGGCGCCCCGTGCGTGGCGCATGGCGACGGGCATGATCCCATGCTAGCCGGGGTAGCTGTCAGGACGATTACAGGGGACGGCGTTGCCTCGTCGCGAGCGGTCACCCCCTGGGCAGTCGGATCACGACCCGGGTTCCCTGGGCGACCGCGGACGCGATCTCGATCGTCCCGCCGTGCGCCTCGGCGATCCACCGAGCGATCGAGAGCCCGAGGCCCGCCCCATCGCCGCCGGCGCGGGCGCCGCCCCCGCGATAGAAGCGATCGAAGACGTGTGGCAGCTCGTCGGGCGGAATGCCGACGCCCGTGTCCTCCACCGCGAGTGTCGCCCGGCCATCGTCCGCCCGCACGCGGAGTGAGACGCGCCCGCCGGTGAGAGTGAACTTGATCGCGTTGTCGAGGACGATGACCACGAGCTGACGCAGGAGCGACGGGTCGGCATCGACCGCCGCCTCCTCGAACTCGGGGACGGCGACCTCGACACCCCGGCGCTCGGCGAGGATGCGCACGCCATCCACCGCGTCGAGTGCCACGTCGTCCAGATAGACGCGTGCCCTGACGATGGGTCGCTCGCCGGCGTCGGCGCGCGCCAGGGTGAGCAGGTCATCGACGATGCCACCGATGCGTTCGGCCTCGAGGCCGACTGCCGTCAGCGCCTCGACGTAGGCCGCCGGGTCGCGCTCGCGCTGGAGCGCCACATCGGCTCGACTCCGCAGCACGGCGACGGGGGTCCGCAGTTGGTGGGCCGCGTCGGCCATGAACTGCCGCATGTGCGCCAGCGTCCGCTCGACCGGCTCGGTCGCCTTGCCGGCCAGGAACCAGCCGCCGGCCGCGACCAGGAGCAGCCCGGCGACGGCGGCGCCGGCGAGCGCCGCGATCAACGTCGCGTAGCGATCCTCGAGCTCGACCCGGTCGGCGACGACCGCCGCGACGTAGCGTCGCCCACTGCGCAGCGTGAACCGCTCCGCGTGCGCCTGCAAGTCGCGTCGCGCCGTACCGGCGCCGCCGGTGGCCTCCTCGAAGTGGTGGTCGGCGACACCCGCGGTGGCCGCCCGGCGCGCGGTCGCGACCACGGGGTCGCTCGCGCCCCTGGGCATGAGGGGAGTGCCGGTCGAGTCGAACAGGTAGAGCGACCGGCCGGGGATCGTCAGCTCCTCGACCGCGTCGACCGCGGCCCCCTTGGCCGAGATGGCCTCGACCTCCCGGATCTGGGCGGCCTGCGCCACGGCGCGCGCCGCCGCGTGGAGCGACGCATCGAGATCGGCGGCAATGACGTGCGCGATGGTCGCGAAGAGGGCGCTGCCCAGGACGAAGAGAATGAGCGCGAAGGTCCCGACGTACCACGCCGTGAGCTGGAGCCGGAGCCGCCGCAGGGCGCCCCGCGCGGGGGGCGTGCGGGCCCGCCACGGCCCCGCTCGAGGGGCGGCCCGGGTCCACCCGGCCTCGGCGCTCGGGGACGGAGGGACGGGGGCGGCGACGGCGCCGGCGCCGGCCCGGTCGGGCGACGCGCCGGCGTCAGACACCGAACCGGTACCCGGCACCGCGGATGGTGTGAATCAGCTTGGGGTCGAAGTCGTCGTCGATCTTGCGCCGAAGGCGCCGAACCAGGACTTCGAGCACATTCGTGAAGGGGTCGTGATTGTCGTCCCACACGTGGGCCGCGATCGCCGCTCGATCGACGACGGCGCCTTCGTGCCGCGCGAAAAACTCGAGGAGCGCGAACTCACGGGCGGTGAGCGCGATCGGGCGTCCCGCGCGCTCGACCCGGCGCGCCGCGAGGTCGACCGCGAGATCGGCGATCCGGACCTGCTCGGGGGCGAGCGCCGGGTGGCGGCGGGCGAGCGCCCGGACGCGCGCGAGCAGCTCGCGGAACGCGAACGGCTTGACGAGGTAATCGTCCGCGCCCGCCTCGAGCCCCCGCACACGGTCGTCGACGGTATCGCGGGCGGTCAACATGAGGATCGGTGTCGCAATGCGCCGCGCCCGGAGGGCGGCGCAGAGATCGAAGCCGCTGCCATCAGGGAGGAGAACGTCCAGCACGATGACCTCGTACGTGCCGAGCACGGCCCGCTCCCGCCCGTGGCCGACGGTGCGGGCTACCACGACCTCGATATGGTGCTCCCCGAACCCCTGCGCCAGGATGGCGGCGAGCTCCGGATCGTCCTCGACAATGAGAATCCGCACGGGAACGGAGTCAGAGACCGGGCGGCGGGCGCCCCCTGGGGCAAAGATACCGACGGCCAGCCGCGGCGCGCCGCAGCTGGCCGTCGGAGGCCTCCGTATCCCGGGCGTGCCGCCCGGCGGCCGTCAGGCGCTCGCGGCCTGCGGAACCGGTGTCCCGGGCTGGCAGTACCGGTCGAACGCCTGCACCAGATCGTTGGCGATCTCGACCGCAGTGCGCCCCTCGATCTGATAGCGCTCCAACATGAAGACCAGCCGTCCGTCCTTGAGCAGTGCGATCTGGGGGGAGGACGGCGCGTACCCGGTGAAATACGAGCGAGCCTGGCGCGTGGCCTCGGTGTCCTGCCCCGCGAAGACGGTCGTCAGTCGATCCGGTCGGGTTGGGTGGCGGAGCGCCAGCGCCACCGCCGGCCGAGCGTTGCGCGCCGCGCATCCGCACACCGAGTTCACCACGACGAGCGTCGTCCCCGGCGTCTGCTCGAGCGCGGCGTCGACCGCCTCGGGCGTACGCAACTCCTCGATCCCGAGACGCGTCAACTCGTGGCGCATTGGCGCGACCAAGCGTTCATCGTACATGCTGATGTCCTTCCTCGTGTGGGTTATGCCGTGCGAGAAGATAACCCGTGGGGGGCGAAGGACGTTCCCCTGGCTCCGTGGACGCCTCGTACGCCCGTCAGAGGCCGAGGGCGGCCGCGAGCGCCTGGGCGGACGGTGCGACGAGGGGAGCGTCGGCGCCGAGCTGCGGCGCGAACTGGGGGTCCTTGAGCCCGTGCCCGGTACAGACGCAGACGGCTCGGCTCGCCCGCCCGACCCGCCCGGCGGCGACGCTCGCCCGGAGCGCGGCCACCCCGGCGGCCGAGGACGGCTCACAGAAGATCCCCTCCCGCGTGGCGATCGCGCGATAGGCGTCGAGTATGGCCGCGTCCGCAACGGCGCGAAATTCGCCGCCGGACTCGCGCGCGGCCTCTACCGCGCTGTCCCAGCTCGCGGGGCGGCCGATCCGGATCGCGCTCGCGATCGTCTCCGGCTGCGCCACCGGATGGCCGAGCACGAGCGGCGCTGCGCCGGCGGCCTGACCGCCGAGGATCGACGGGAGGGCGGTCGTCCGTCCCAGGGCTCGATATCGGCGAAAGCCCGCCCAGTAGGCCGTGATGTTGCCGCCGTTGCCGACCGGAAGCGCGAGCACGTCCGGGGCGCCCCCCAACGCGTCGCAGATCTCGTAGGCCGCCGTCGCCTGACCGGCGATGCGGTGCGGGTTGACGGAGTTGACGAGCGCCACCGGGTAGTCGGCCGCCAGCGCCCGGGCCGCATCGAGGGCGGCGTCGAACCCGCCGTCGACCGCGATCGCCCGCGCGCCATAGGCGAGCGCCTGCGCGATCTTCGCGCCCGCGACCCGGCCGCCCGGGAGGAGAACCACGGCCTGCACACCGGCCCGCGCCGCGTACGCCGCCGCACTGGCCGCCGTGTTGCCGGTCGAGGCGCACAGCAGCGTGCGCGTGCCCGCCTCGACCGCCCTGGCGACCGCCACGACCATGCCGCGATCCTTGAACGATCCCGTGGGGTTCGTTCCCTCGAACTTGACCCATAGCTCGGCCACGCCGACCCAGTCGGCGAGTCGCGGCGCATGGATGAGCGGCGTGTCGCCCTCGTCCAGGGTGAGGGCCGGCGTCGCGGGCGTGATCGGGAGCAGCGCTGCGTATCGCGCGATGACTCCCCGCCGCTCGGCGCGATCCGCGATGTCGGCTGCCGCTCCGACTGTCGGCGCGGGGCCGGCGGGGCGCTCGGGCACGACCGCGGGCCTCGCCTCAGACATGGCGCGTTCCCTCCAGGTCCGGCTGCGCGGCGAAGAAGACGATCCCGTGCGGACCGGCGGCGCGGCGGAACGCGGTCGCCATCGCGTCCGCCACGTCGAACGCGCGATCGGGGTCGCTGACGGCCAGCAGTCCCGAGCCGGCGCCGGACACGGTCGCGCCCCAGGCACCGGCCGCGAGCGCGGCGGCCAGCGCCTCCTGCGCACCGGGGATGAGGGCGACACGGTGGCGCACGTGCAGCCGGTCGGAGAACCCGAGCCGGAGGAGCTCGCGGTCGCCCACGGCGAGCGCGCGGGTGAGCGCCGCGACGGCGCCGAGGTTGTGGATCGCGTCACCGAAGGGCACGGTGCGTGGCAGAACGGCGCGGGCGCGCTCGGTCGCGAGCTCCGCGCCGGGCGCGGCGAAGGCGAAGCCCACCTGTGGGTCGAGCGGCAGCGAGAACGCGTGCGGCGCGCCGTCGTCGCCGTGGGCGACGGCGACGAGGCCACCGAGGAGCGACGGCGCGGCGTTGTCGAGATGCCCCTCGAACTGTTGCGCAGTACGCAGGGCGGCGCCGACCTCCGTCGACACGCCGGCGGCTCCGGCGGCGAGTGCGATGCCGGCGATGACCGCCGCCGCGGACGACCCGAGACCGCGTCCGACCGGGATCTCCGAGTCGACCGTGAGCGCGCCCGAGGGCGACGGCGCGCCGAGGATGTCCAGTGACGCGCGGAACGCGCGCACGAGGAGATCGCGATCATCGGCGCGGTCGTCGAGCGCGTGCAGCGTGCCGCGCCGCTCGATCCGGAGCGCGACCGGCTCCTGCGGGCCGGCCGGCGTGAACTCGGCCGTGAGGTATCGCGCGAGCGCGACGCCCAGGCAGTCGAAGCCGGCGCCGAGGTTGGACGAGCTGCCCGGGACGCGCACGCGGGCCCGGTGGAGTCCGCGGGCGGTCACGACGGCTCGGTGCGACCCTCGTGCACGGCGACGACGGTGGACGCCCGGTGCTCGTGACGAAGAAGGGCCGAGCGGACGATCTGCACGACGGCAGCGAGGAGCAGCGCGAAGACGCAGATGAGGACGAGGTCCCAGAGCAAGGCGCGGGCTGCCATCGATGGCCAGTCGTCCCAGTCGGCGCGGGCCGACCCCAGGCGCTCCCGGTGGGCGGCGATCAGGATCAGGCTGGTCGCCATCTTGCCTACGACCGCCATCACCGCGAACGCGGGCGCGCGCCACACCCAATGCCGGATCGGATAGTTCGCCAGGTGGGCGGCCGCAGCCGCGCAGAGCGCCAGCGCGAGCACGGCGATCGCGCCGCCGGCGAGCACCCACCGCGACTCGGGGATATAGGCGAGGGCGAGGGCCCGAACGAGGCGGAGCAGGACGCCGGCGAGGAGGCCGCTCTCGACGACGGAGAGCGTGATCGCTCGGAACGCCGCCGGCTCCTCGACCTTCCAGGCGATCGTATGTCGCGGGAAGTAGGCGACCATGTGCGGCCAAAGGTACAGGACGCCGGCGACCGCAGGAAGACGGAATTCGCGCGGGGGGCACGCATGCCGCCCGCACGCTCAGCGTCGCTCGCTCAGCGCCGCTCGCTCAGCGTCGCTCGCTCCGCTCGACCCTCGGCGCCGGCCCCTCGGCGCTCCCGCGGCCCGGCCGATCGCCCGCGCCGTGCCAGGCGGGCAGGATCTGTCCGCGGGCCGCGTCCGAGACGGCGTGCGGGAGACCACGGGCCATGTCGCCGGCAGCCGTGCGGAGAGCGGCGGCCGCGTGGCCGCGGGAGAGTGGTGCCCCGCCACCCGGCCGGATCCCACCCGCCGCATCGACGCCGACGCCGTACTCGTAGACCATCTTCGAGCCGAGATAGGCCGTGTACCCTACGAGCCCGATCGCCGCCAGCCCCAGCCCCAGATATCCCGCGGTCGGACGGCGGCGGCGCCAGCGCCAGGTCGCCATCGCGAGTGACGTCGCGGCGACCGCGAGGTTGATCGTGCGATGCGTGACCAGGATGTCCTTGGCCCGACCGCCGGCCTCCACCTCCTCCTGAGCGATGAGTCCGCTCACGGCCGATACGGCCGCCGAGGCGGCGACCGCAGGCATGAGCTGTCGCCCGGCCTCGCGAAGGCCCTCGTGGTCCGCCAGGCGGCCGACGAGATCAGCGCCGACCGCGATCGGGAGAAGCACGATCGGGAAGTGAACGACCGCGGGGTGGATCTCTTGGAGGCGAACGGCCATGGCGTCGGCACCTCGGCTGAGGGCGGGAAGGGACACGACGCGAGGGCGGCGTGCCGGCCCCGACCCGTGCAAATCCGGGACCCTACCGGATCCAGTGCCCGAGGCGACGCCAGCGGATTTCGGTGAAGGCGCGGAAGAAGGGGAGCCCGGCGTCGGGATCGTACGAGTAATACACGAACAGGGGCCGGCCGCGGAGATTCTCGCGGGGCACGAACCCCCAGTATCGGCTGTCCTTCGAGTTGTACCGGTTGTCGCCCAGCATGAGATAGTGGGCGGGTGGCACCACGAGCGGCCCCCACTCGTCGTGCGTCGGCTGCGCCGGGGCAGGGCCGAAGCGTGAGGTGAGCAGCCCGTACGGGCGCTGCCAATCGAAGAGCGGATTCGGCTCGTCGGGCTGCTTCTCGTTCTCCGCGAACGCCGGGCCCTGCGGATACGGCCTGCCGTCGATGTAGAGCAGGCCGTGGCGCATGTAGACCGTGTCGCCCGGCATCCCCCAGAGGCGCTTGACCAGCGTCGGCGTGGGGTCATCCGGCTGGTCGACCTGCGGCGGGGAGATGAAGACGACCACGTCACCGCGTGCGGGGTCGGCGTACCCCGGCAGATGCAGCTTCGTGAGCGGGATGTGCGGCCCGTACACGAGCTTGTTGACGAACAGCCAGTCACCGACGAGGAGCGTCGGAACCATGCTGCTCGATGGGATGCGGTACGCCTCGACCAGGAACGCGCGGACGAACAGGAAGATCAGGACCGCGCCGACGATCGACTTGAGATTCTCCCAGACCGGGCGGCGTGGTGTGCGCCCCGTCGACCCGGCGCCGCGCGTCGCGCGGCCGGGCGCGCCGACCGCTGCCGGGCCGGAGCCCCGCCCACGCCCACCAGGCGGGGAGCCGGCCATCAATGCCATTGTCGTCCCAGGGCGTCGTGGAGCAGGCACCGGGCGCCGGCGACGCCGGCGCCCGCAGGCGCGAGCGCGTTAGGCGTCTTTCAGGTGCCGGTTGACGAGCTTCGTCATGTCGAACATCGAGACCTTCGTCTTGCCGCCGAACACGGGCTTGAGCGCGTCATCGGCGTTGATCATCCGGCGCTCCTTCTGGTCCTGGAGCCCCTTCCGCTTGATGTAGCCCCAGAGCTTCTTCGTGACTTCCGTCCGTGGCATGGGCTGCGATCCGACGACGGCGGCCAGTTGCGCATCGGGCTGCATCGGCTTCATGAATGCCGCGTTCGGCTTCCGCTTGGATGCGGCCTTCTTCGCGGGGCGCCGAGCTGCCGACTTCCGTGCTGCCGGACGTCTCGTCGCCTTCTTGGCGGCCTTCTTCTTTTTTGTGGCCATCGGGTGTCGCTCCTCGGAAGTGAGACTACAGCAGACCTGGTGGTAGCCCGAGCTGCGCGCTCCGATTCTCGCATCCGCGGATGCGGCGCAGACGCGGTGCAAAGTACATCTCACCGTGCGCGGCGCAAGGGAATCCCAGGGGGAATCCCAGAGGGAGGAGCCCGTCAGTGGTGGTCTTTGTCCCCCTCACCACTCAGATCGAGCATGCGCGATGCGCCGACATAGCGGACGGAGCGGGGCTCCCGGAGCGCTCCGAGGCGCTTCACGACGGCGGCGATGCGCGTCGCCTGCTCGGCGATGACCCGAATGAGCGCGTCGGTCTCGTCGGGGGCGGCGAGCCCGCCGGTGATCAGTGCCGCGTTCCCCAGGAGCGCCGTCAGCGGATTGTTGATCTCGTGCTGGAGCGCGAGCGCGGTCTCCCCGATCCCGGCGAGCCACTGCGCCCGGGCGAGCGCCTCTTCGGCGTCCCGCCGCGCGCGATCGGCCGTGAGCCGCCGCTCGGCGATGATGATCCGCGCCTTCAACGCCTCCGGACTGAGCGGCTTCGACAGGTAATCGTCGGCGCCCGCGTCCAGCACCCGCAGCAGATCGGCACTCGCACCCCGGGCGGTGATGATCAGCACGAAGGTGTCACGGGCCGCGGGCCCGCCCCGCACGCGCTCACAGACCTCGATCCCACTGAGGCCCGGCATCTGCCAGTCCAGCACGACGAGCGGCACGGGGTCCTGCTCGAAGCGCGTCCACGCCTCGGCGCCGTCGCTGGCCGTCACGACCTCGTGCCCGGCCTCCCGGAGCACGGCTTCGACGAGCAGTCGCATGCCTTCGTCATCGTCGGCCACCAAGGCTTTCATCCGTCGCCTCCCCGCTCACCCGGTGCTGACCCGGTGCCCGCCACGGTGCCGATCTGCACCATCGTGCGCGCGTCGCCCCGCCCGACGCGCCGCGCGCCACCGTCCGCGCCGGCGCTCACCTCGGCGGCGCCGCTCTCCGGCTGGACGCCGTGCTCCGTCCAGGCCACGGCCACGGTGCCATCGGCCAGCGCAACGGCCGGACCGCCGGCCGCAACGTCGCGGCCGGACACGTCGACGCGTGGCTCGAAGATGTGCCCTGCGGTGCGTGAGAGCGCCAGGTCCACGTTCGAGACGGCTCCGTTCGGGTCCACGTACGCCACCGCCACCAGGTCGCCCGCGGCCGCCACGCTCGCCTCGACCGGAGTTCCGCCGTAGACGATCGTCACCGGTGCGTGAAACACCGGCGCGGCGGTCGGAGACGGATCCTGCGCGTGCACGTAGAACACGCCGGCCCCATCCGCCGGCTCGAGGTAGTACGCCAGGTGCGTGGCGCCGTGGGCGGGGTCGTAGGCGAGCGACGGGGCCGGCCGGGCGCACCCTCGCACGCCCCGGTCACGCGTATCCGCCGGCGGCAGGTCCTCCCAGTGGGCGCCATCATCGCGTGTGCGCGCGACGCGGAGCGCGACGCTGCTGTCGGCGCGGGCCACCCACCACGCGACGGCGACGTCGGTGGCTCCCGCCCTGGCCCAGCGCACGGAGCCCAGGCAGGCTCCGGGACCGAGTGCCGGCAGCCCCCGTGTGGGCGCGATGACGGCCGCGACAGCCGGCGTCGGCCGCGTGGGCGCCCCGAGCAGGACGAGGGTGCGTCCCGCTCCCAGCGATCCCGGCAGCGGGACGGCATCACCGGTCCACCGGACCGCTTCCGGCGCACAGCCCACCACGCCGGCCGCCAGGAGCAGGGCGGCGCCCGACGCCACTCGTACGCGCATGCCGAAGTGTACCGCCGTGTACCGCCGCGTCCCGCCGCGCATCGGGCCCCGGGGGGTGTGGCGGCTCCGCTGGCCCCCATAGCTTTCCCGTATGACAACCTTCGCCGGCGTCCCGCGCGTCCCCGCGCCCGTGAACGAGCCCGTTCGATCGTACGCCCCCGGCTCGCCCGAGCGCCGCTCCCTCAAGGCCCGGCTCGCGGCGATGGCTGCCGAGCGGGTGGACATCCCGATCATCATCGGCGGGCGCGAGATCCGCACCGGCGATGTCCGTCAGGCGGTGATGCCGCACGACCACCGCCACGTCCTGGCCGACTGGCACCAGGCGACGCCGGAGCTGACGGCGCGGGCCATCGACGCCGCCGCCGAGGCTCATCGGGAGTGGAGCCGGTGGCCGTGGGCCGAGCGGGCGGCCGTATTGCTGCGCGCGGCGGATCTGTTGGCGACCACGCACCGCGACACGCTCAACGCCGCGACGATGCTCGGTCAGTCGAAGACGGCGTTTCAGGCCGAGATCGATGCGGCCGCCGAGCTGATCGACTTCTGGCGCTTCAATCCGGCGTTCGCGCAGCAGCTCTACGAGGACCAGCCGCTCAGCCCTCCGGGCGCCGGCGCCTGGAACCAGCTCGACTACCGCGCGCTCGAGGGATTCGTGTACGCGGTCACCCCGTTCAACTTCACGTCGATCGCCGGGAACCTCCCGACGGCGCCAATGTTGATGGGCAACACGGTTGTGTGGAAGCCGGCGTCGAGCGCCATGCTCTCGGCCTACTACCTCATGCGGCTCCTGGAAGCCGCCGGACTGCCCCCGGGCGTGATCAACTTCGTCCCCGGCGATGCGGCCGCGATCTCCCAGGTGGCGCTCGGTCACCACGACCTCGCCGGTGTCCACTTCACGGGCAGTACCGCCGTGTTCAACGCGATGTGGCAGACGATCGGGTCGACGATGTCGCGCTACCGCTCGTACCCCCGGGTCGTCGGGGAGACGGGGGGCAAGGACTTCATCGTGGCCCACGCGTCGGCCGACCCGCAGGCGCTGGCGGTCGCGATCGTGCGCGGCGCCTTCGAGTATCAGGGCCAGAAGTGCTCCGCCGCCAGCCGCGTGTACGTGCCGACGTCGCTCTGGCCCGACGTCCGCGACCGCGCGGTCGCGATGATGCGGGAGATCCGGGTCGGCGACGTCGCCGACTTCCGGACCTTCATGGGGGCCGTGATCGACGCCCGGGCGTACGCGAAGATCACCGGGTACATCGCCGAAGCACGCCGGGCCGGGACGATCGTGCAGGGCGGCGGGGCGCGGGACGAGGTCGGCTACTTCGTCGAGCCGACCCTCGTCGAGAGCAGCGATCCCGGGGCGCGGATCATGTGCGAGGAGATCTTCGGACCGGTCGTCTCGGTGCACCCGTACCCCGACGCACGGTGGGCGGAGACCCTCGCCCTGGTGGACCGCACGTCCCCCTATGCGCTGACGGGCGCGGTGTTCGCGCGCGACCGGGCCGCGGTCGGGCAGGCCGCCGAGGCGCTACGCAACGCCGCCGGCAACTTCTACATCAACGACAAACCGACCGGCGCCGTCGTGGGTCAGCAGCCGTTCGGCGGAGGGCGCGCGTCGGGCACGAACGACAAGGCGGGGTCCAAGCTCAACCTCGTGCGATGGATCAGCGCCCGGGCGGTCAAGGAGACCTTCGCGCCGCCCCGAGACTTCCGGTATCCGTCGATGGATGAGGCGCCGGACGAGCGCGCGGCCGGCGCCGTCGGCGCGGCCAGCTCGGCGGGCGAGGAACCCCGCCGGACGGCGCGCGAGCCGGTCGGCGCGCGCTGAGTCGCGGGCGCGCTCGCCGTCGGCGCGGTGATCCTCCTGCCGTCGCTCGGCGATCTCTCGCGCGTCGTCACGGCCGAGACGACCGCCGCGGCCGGCGCCGACGCCCGCGCGCACTGACCCTGGACGACGCCGAGACCCAGCCGCGACCAGCGCAGCCGCCCCGACACCGGGTCGCGCGAGAAGAAGACGAACACCGGGCGCCCGACGATCGCGCTGCCGGCAATGAAGCCGTGATAGCGGCTGTCGACGCTCTGGCCGCGGTTGTCGCCGAGCACGAAGTAATGCCCGGGCGGGATGACGAGTGGACCCCAGGTCGCGAGCGTCGGCGTGGAGGGATCGCCACTCGAGGGGACGACGTAGGACCGCTGCCAGCCGAAGCGGGCGTCCTCACGCTCGCCCTCGCCCGCGTGTTGCGCGTAGGGCTCGGCGATCGGCCGGCCGTCGATCGCGAGCCGGCCGCCGCGCATCGCGATCGTGTCGCCCGGTAGCCCGACGACGCGCTTGACGTACTGCGTCTCCCACATCTCGTAGGCGACGACCTCGCCGCAGCGTACGCCCCGACCGCGCCGCGGGACGACGAGCACGCGGTCCCCGGCGAGGAGTGCGGGCGCCATCGTGTCGGTGCGAAGGCGAACGGGATCGGCGATCCGGCTGTCGACGAGCAGACGCCAGCCGAGCCCGGCCCCCAGCGCGACGGCGGCGGCCGACGCGTAGACGAGCACGCTATTGAACCAGCGGCGCCGATAGGCCGGTCCGGCAGCGCGCGCGACCGCCGCGGCGTCGGCCGCCACCGCGGCCAGGATCCCGATCGTGCCGGCGACCAGCACCCCCATCCCCCAGCGCGGCCGGAGGGTGACGGCGAGCGCGAGGAGGGGGAGCCCCGCGACCTGGCGGAGCCCCCAGGCGGCGGCGCCGCGCATCGGGCGCCCGGCATACACGTGCCCGAGCCCGGGGATCACCGCCGACAGGACGCCGGCGAGCCACGGCCGGCGCCGGCTCGTCGTTAGGCGCGCCGCCGCCCGCGGCGGGGCGGCGCCTCCTCGTCGTCGTCCTCGCGGCCCGGGTCGTCCGCCTCGATCGAGGGATACTCACCGCTCAGCGCATCGAGCTCCCGCTCGAAGGCACGGGCCGCCGGATCGTCGGGCTGCTGCCCTGGGCGACGCACGTAGAGCAGGACGAGAAGACCGAGCAATCCTGCGAGGGCCAACCCCACGACGTCCTCGTAGCGCCGCACGTGGTGCAGGACGATCGCCGCCGAACGCCCGAAGACCCAGCCGACGACGGTGAACAGACTCGCCCAGGTGAAGGCGCTGATCGCGCTCCCGGCCAGATACTCGGCTAGCGGCACATGCGCGGCGCCGCACGCGATCGGGAGCGTCAGCCGCAGACCGTACGCGTAGCGAACCGCGAGCGACGAGCGCCACGGCGCGCGGCGGACACCCATGAGCGTGCGCGTGAGCGGCCGTGCGAGGCGCGGCCAGCGGTGCCGCACCCAGACCCCGCGCCAGCGGCCCAGGAAGTAGAGACCGATGTCGGCGATCCAGCTCCCGAGCGCGCAGCTCAGCGCGACCCAGACCAGCGGCAGGTGCCGCTCGTGCGCCGCCACCCCGCCGGCGACCGGCGCGAACTCCTCGACGATGATGCTGATCGCGCCGAGCGTCGCGCACACCCAGAACGCGCCGAGCTGGTACAGGAACGACGGCATGCCGGAAAGGTATCGCCGGTCGCCGTGTCAGTCGCCGATGGCCCCTCCGGGCCTGGGATGCGCGAGGCCGGGAGCGTGCCCGGCCGTCGGGCCGGCGGCGGAGGGGCCGGCCCGCACACTGGCCGTCGCGCCCGCTGGCGACGGCGTGCGGTCGCCGGCGCCGGCCTGGTGGCCGAGGCCGAAGCCGCGCAGGAGCGCATCACGCCATTCGTCCAGGATCTCGTAGAAGGTCGGGATCACGAGCAGCGTCAACAGGGTCGACGTGATGACGCCGCCGATGACGGCGATGCCGAGCGGCGCGCGGAAATCCGCCCCCTCACCGATGCCGATCGCCACCGGGATCATGCCGGCGATGAGCGCGACGGTCGTCATGAGGATCGGACGGAGGCGGATCCGGCCGGCCTCGATCAGCGCCTCGCGGGTCGAGATGCCGCGCTCCTCCTTGGACCACTTGGCGAAGTCGACGAGGAGGATCGCGTTCTTGGCGACGATGCCCATGAGCAGGATCACCCCGATCAGGCTCATGATGTTCAACGTCTGGTGCGTGACGATGAGCGCGATCACCACCCCGATGAGCGAGAGCGGGAGCGAGAGCATGATCGCCAACGGATCGAGGAACGATCCGAACTGCACCACGAGGATGAGGTACATGAGCATCACCGCCACGCCCAGGGCGACGAAGATGCTGGCGTACACGGTCGACTGGTCCTTCACCTGCCCACCCTGGGTCATCCGAACGCCGGGCGGTGGCACGAGCCTGTCCGTCCGCGCCTTGATCTCGCGCGACACTTCGCTGAGCGAGTTCCCGACGGGGTTCGCGCCGACGCTGATCACCTCGTCGCGGTCGAGGTGGTCGATCTCGGCCGGGCCCAGGGTCGTCGTGATGCGCGCGACCTGTCCGAGCGGGATGGTGGTGAGAGCGCCGGCGGCGGCCGCGCCGGGCACGCCCGGGCCGCCGGGGGTGAGCACGAGTGGGAGCTGCTCGAGATCCGTGATGTTGGCGCGGGATTCCGGCGCGAGCCGCACCGTGACGTCCCGCGTCTTCCCGGTCGGATCGACCCAGTCGCCGGCGTGGAGCCCGGCAAAGGCCGGCCGCAGCGAGAGCGCCACCTGGCCGACGGTGACGCCGAGCGTGCCCGCCAGCCCGCGGTTGAGGTCGACCTGCAGCTCGGGACGCTGGCCGACCGTCGAGAGGCCGACATCGCCCGCGTGCGGCGCCGTCCGCACGGCCGCCAGGACGCGGTCGGCGAACGCGCTGATCGTCTTCTCGTCGTTGCCGCGGATCTGAAGCTCGATCTGCTTCCGCGTATCGCCGAAGCCGTTCGAGAAGACATAGGCCGTGACGCCGGCGACCTTCGACACTTCGGCCCGAATCTCGGCCGACAGGACGTTCTGCGAGACCGATCGGTCCGCCTTGGGCACGAGGCGGACGTACATGTCGGCCTGGTCGACGCGCCCCGATCCCGCGAAATCGCCGACGGTGGCGTAGGTGTAGGCGACCTCCTTGTGGGCACGCACGATCCGGCCGATCTGCTCGAGCTCGAGGCGCATGTAGTCGAGGTTCGAGCCGGGCGGTGTCTGGACCTGGATGTCGAACTCGGACCGGTCGCTGTCCGGGATGAAGCCGCCGCCGCCAACCAGGATCTGGAGCGCGATCGCGCCGACGAACGACCCGACGGCGATGCCGACCATCGTCCAGCGATGGTCGAGCGCCCACCCGATGAGACGCTTGTACGCGTTGGCCTGGCGGTCGAACCACGCGTTGAACCGGGCGAGGGTGCGTGCGATGGGGTTCCGGAGCTGGTGCGCCTCGAGTTGCGGGTCGGGCCAGAACGCGGACAGCATCGGGTCGAGGGAGAACGACACGAACAGCGACACCAGCACGGCGCAGGCGATCGTGAGCGCGAACGGCTTGAACCACTGCCCGGAGATCCCGGTCATGAAGGCGACCGGGACGAAGACGGCGACGATCGAGAAGGTCGTCGCCGCCACCGCGAGCCCGATCTCGTCCGTGCCCCGGTGCGAGGCGGTGACGTGATCCTCCCCGAGCTCGATGTGCCGGACGATGTTCTCGCGGACAACGATCGCGTCGTCGATCAGGATGCCGATCGCCAGCGACAGCCCGAGGAGCGACATCGTGTTGAGGGTGAATCCCCACGCCCAGACGGCGATGAAGGCGGCGAGCGTCGAGACCGGCAGGGCGAGCCCGGTGATCACCGTCGAGCGCCAACTGTTGAGGAAGAGGAAGACGACGAACACGGTGAGGAGGGCGCCCTCGACGAGCGCTTCCTCGACGTTCCGCACGGAGTTCCGGACCCGAACGCCGGCATCGCGGATGATCGACACCTTGACTCCGCGCGGCAGGGTGGGCTGGAGCGCCCGCACCTGGGCCTTGATGGCGTCGGCCACCCGGGTCGTGCTCACGCCCTTGGACTTGGTGATGTCGAGCCCGATGCCGGGTTGCCCGTCGAGGAGGGCCACCGACCGCGCTTCGACCGAGGTGTCGCTGACGTCCGCGACCTGTCCCAGCCGCACGAGCTGCCCGTTGCGATTGGCGACGACGAGGTTCAGGAAATCCGACGGCGACTGGAGCCGGCCGATGAGGCGGATCTGCTTCTCGGTCAGGTCACCGGTGACGCTGCCGACGGGCGCGGCCAGGTTCTGGGAGTTGAGCGCGTCGACCACGTCGGCGACGCTGACGTGGGCGGCGGCGAGGTCCGACGGACGCACGTTGACCGCGATCGTGCGGTCGACACCGCCCGACAACGTGACCTGCGCGACGCCGTTGATGCCCCGCAGCTCCTTGGTGATCCCCGGGTCGGCGAGGATGGTGAGCTCGGCGGGCGTCAGCGTCTGCGAGGTGACGGCCAACGACACGATCGGCAGCGCGCTGGGGTCGAGCTTCTTGATGACCGGCTCCTTCATCTCCGTGGGCAGCTTGTCGCGGATCTCGGAGATGGCGTCCCGGACATCCTGCGCCGCCTGATCGGGATTCTTGCTGAAGACGAACTGGACGGTGATCTGCGCGAACCCATCGGTCGACTTGGAATCGATCTCGTCGATCCCGCTGATCGCGTTGATCTGCTCCTCCATGCGATCCACGACTTCACGCTCGACCTGCGAGGGCGACGCGCCCGGATACGGGACGGCGACGAAGATGATCGGCTGCTGAATGTCCGGAAACTCGTCGACGTCGAGGTTGAACAGGGCGACGATGCCGAAGAGCACGAGGGCGACCATCGTCACGATGGTCACCATCGGCCGCCGGATCGCGAAGTCGGAGACGAACATGGCTACCTCTCGGCGGTCGTCGTATCGGTGATCGCCGTCACCCGGATGGCGGCGCCGGGGGTGATCGCCTGGGCCGAGCCGCGGAGCAGGGTGTCGCCGCGTGCGACGCCGGCGACGATCTGCACGCGGTCGGTCTGGGCGTCGCGCAGGCCGAGCTGCACGTCCCTGCGCTCGACCCGCCCGCCCCGCACCCGCTCGACGACCGGGCGGAGGTTGCGCGTGTCGATCGCGGCCAGGGGGGCGACCAGTCCGCGGCTGCTGTCGGTCACGATGCGCCCGGTGGCGTAGAGGCCCGCGACGAGGCTGTTCCCCGGATTGGGGATGGCCGCGTACACCTGCACCTGCCGCGTGCTCGCGTCGGCGACCGGGTTGATCCGCGAGACCGCCCCGGAGAAGCTGCGGTCGCCGTATCCGTTGAGGGTGAAGGACACCGGCTGCCCGACGTGGACCGACGCGATCTGCTCGGCAGGCACCGAGACCTGGAGCTGGAGCACGGACGGGTCGACGACCGAGAACATCATGGTGCCCGGCTGGACGACGTCGCCCGCGCTCACGTCGCGCTCGGCCACGACGCCGGCGAACGGCGCCCGCACGACGGTGTAGTCGAGCTGCTTCTGGGCCGCGACGAGCCGGGCCCGCGCGTCGCTGAGCGCCGCCTGCGCCTGCGCGTTGGCCTGGACGACGGTCTCACGGTCCCGGTCCGACACGGCGCCGGCAGCGGACAGGGTGTCGTAGCGCTGCGCCTGCCGCGCGGCGTAGTCGGCCGCCGTCTGCGCCGAGCTGACCGCCGAGCGCGCGGAGAGATAGGCATCACGGATGCCGGCGGCGTCGATGTGGGCGAGCTCCTGCCCGGCCGCGACGTGCTGTCCCTGCTCGGCGCGGATGTCGAGCACCGATCCGCCGACCTGTGCCCGGAGCTGCGCATCCCGGATCGGCGCCAGCGTCCCGGAGATCACCGGGCCGCTCCGCACGATGCCTTCCGTCACGATGGCGATGTTCTCGGGGCCGATCTGGATCGCGCCCTGCTGTGCGGCTTCGGCCGAGGCGCCGACGCCGCGCCCGCAGCCCGCGAGGAGCGTGAGCGTCAGGGCGGCCGCGCCGGCGGCGCCGGCGGCGCCGGCAGTGCCGGCGACCGCGACCCGACGGCGTGCGCGGAGAGAGATGGGGGATCGTCGGCTGGAAATCATGGGACGCTGCTCCCCGGCTGCCCGGAGGTCGTGTACGTGGTCGTGGTCGGCCCACCGGTGGCGGACGGCTGACCGGGGATGGCCGGGCCACCCGGCGTCGTCGGCGCAGCGCCGGGCGTCGTGCCCGGCTGCGGCACCGTGGTCGACGGGGCGCCCTGGGCGGCGCTCTGGGCCGCACTCGCCCCGGCCGCCCCGGTGTTGCCGAGCGGCAGATCGGCGAGCAGCGCGAGGCGCACGCGGGCGACCTGCAAGTTCCTGGCGGCCTGCGCCCGGTTGGCGAGCGCCTGCTGCTCGGCGATCCGCTGGTCGGTGAGCTCGGTCTGGGTGGAGATGCCCTCCCGGTAGCGCAGCTCGGCGATCTGGTACGCGCGTGCCGCCTGGCTGACGGTGCCGACGCTCGCGGTCCACGCCGCTTCCGACTGGCGAAGGGTCGCGATCGCGGTGCGGGCGTCGAGCGCGGCGAGCTCGCGCGTCTGCTGGAGGCGCGCCCGCGCCTCGGCGAGATTCGCCTCGGCGACGAGCTCGTCGCCGTGGATGCGACGCCCGGTGAAGATCGGCACCGAGAGCAGGACACCGACATTCCAGTTGGTCAGGAAATCGGCGAAGGACGGCAGGTTCACCGGGTACGCGACACGCTGGTACTGGGACGTGAGCGTCAGCGCCGGGAGATGCTCCGCCGACGCGGCGCGGCTCAGGGCCGCATCCTCCTTGACCGTCTCGACCTGCTCGCGCACGGTCGAGCGGCGGTCGGCGGCGGTGTCGGGCGGCACGGTCATCGTATCGACGCTGGCCACCACGCCGTCCGCCCCGACGTGGGTCGCGAGCGAGGTCAGGCGCACGCCGTCGGGGGCAGCGGTCGAGTCCTCGACATCGGTCGTCAGGTGAATCGGCGTGTCGAGCGGCAGCTTGAGCAACTGCGCGAGGCGGTAGTACGCGATGTCGCGGTCACTGCGCCGCTGGATCACGACCGGCACCTGGTTGTTGCGCGTGACCTGCGCCTGGAGCAGGTCGAAGTCGCTCTGCGTGCCGACTCGCCGCGCGAGCCGCGCCTGCTGGAACGTGCGGTCGGCCTCGGCGAGCGTGGACTCGGCGATCGCGACGAGTCGGTCGGCGAGCGCGGCGTCGTAGTACGCCTGGGTGACATCGAACGTGACCTGCGCGCGCTGGGCCCGGAGCTCGATCTCGGCCGCCCGACGCGGCGACGACACGGCCTGACTCTGCGCGAGCACCTGGCCGTTGAAGAGCGTTTGCGAGAACGCGAGGCCAAAGGTGAATTGATTGAGCGCGCCGAAGCCGACGCTGCTGAAGTTCAGCCCACCGGCATTGGACGGGCAGGACTGGGCGGCGTTGAACGCCGCCTGGCGCTGCGCCGGGGTCGAGAGGGAATCGATGTGCGGCGCACACAGCGTGCTCAGTGCCGAGCGGGCCGTGTCGACGCCGGCCGTGACGCGGTTGAAGGCCGAGTACTGGGACTGGAGCGTGCGCGTGTACCCGGCCGTCGCCGAGAGCTGTGGGTACCAGCCGGCCCGGGCCTCCATCACCTGGCCCCGAGCGCGCGTGATGCCGACGGACGCGATCCGGACCGCCTCGCTCTTGGCGACGGCGATCCGAACCGCCTCGGCGAGCGAGATCCCCGCCGGCCCCTGCGCCGCGCGCGCGACCGGTGCGGCAGCGGGGGACGAGCCCTGGGGCGCGGGGGCGGCGGGGGCGGCCGAGGCGGCCGGGGCGGCGGGCACGGCGGGGGCGCTCGAGGACTGCGCGGCGGCGGGGGCGGACCACGCCGCCAGCCCGAACACGACGAGGCCGGCCGCGGTGTGGCGTGCCGTGTGGCGTGCGGCTGGTCGCATCAGGCGGATCTCGCGGCAGCGCGGGGCAGTGACGGGACGTCCGAGCGGCGGCGCGGGGGCGCGAGGCCGAGGGCGCGCAGGAAGACGCCGACATACGCGGCGGCTGCGGCGTCCCGCGGCGCCGGATACATCGCCGGCATCACCTCCCGGCCCATGGCGTCGGCAAAGAGCGCCGACATGAGCATGGAGATGGCGGCCTCCACATCCGCCTCGCCGCCCGGTACGCCCGCGGCGCCCGCGGCGCCGTTGGCGGTCGCGGGATGCCCGGCGGCCGCGCCCGCGGGACCGGCCGGACCGAGGCCCCACGGGATGAGCCGAGCGACGTAGGCCCGCAACTGCTGCCCGGCCTGCATCGCACCATGGCAGACGCCCGGGACGGCGGCCGGCCGCTCGTCCATCTCGCTCATCACGCGGCGGATCAGCGTGCGATTGTCATCCAGATAGGCGAGCACCGCCTCGCACCAGACCGAGAGCTCGACGGCCGGATTCCGTGGTACGGGCGGCAGCTCGGGGACACGCAGCCGACCCGCATGCAGCCGGAGCGCCTCCTCGATCAGCGCCTCCTTGGAGCCGAACTGGCGGAAGATCGTGATCTCGTTGACGCCGGCCTCCTCGGCGATCCGACGCGTCGTCGCGCCGCGAAAGCCCATCTCGGCGTAGACGCGGGCGGCCGCGTCGAGCAGCCTCCCCCGACCGACCGTCACGTCATCCTCGGCGCTGGAGTACGCGCGCGCGGCGTGCGGGACACGCCAGATCCGGCGGTCGATCCCGAACAACTCGTCGAAAGCATGGGGGCGGAACCTAGCGGCGGACCCCATCGAAGGCAAGTAAGTGCTTGCATATAGCTGAACGCCCGTTATTACGTGCGATATATCGTAAAATGGCCCTCGATATATCGCAAGGCGCCGGCGAGGGGTACCCCGGTACCCCTCGGACGGCCCCACGCGCGTCCGCTGGCGTGCGCCGCGGCTGGGCTACACCGTGCCGGGTGGTGCTGCGTCGTGCCGGGTCGTGCCGGGTCGTGCCGGGTCGTGCCGGGTCGTGCCGGGTCGTGCTGCGTCGTGCTGCGTCGTGCAACCCGACGCGCGACGCCGTCCCCGCTACGCCGTCCCCGTTACGCCGTCCCCGTTACGCCGCCGCGCCCGCGCCCTTCTCGATCGGCGCCCGCACGGCGTTCCCCCACTCGGTCCAACTGCCGTCGTAGTTCCGGACCCGTGGGTAGCCGAGGAGATACGTGAGCACGAACCAGGTGTGCGAGGAGCGCTCGCCGATGCGGCAGTAGGTGATCACATCGTCGGTCGGCCGGAGGCCCTGCTCCGCCTCGTAGATCGCGCGCAACTCGGCGGCCGGCTTGAACGTGCCGTCCGCGTTGGCGGCACGGGCCCAGGGCACGCTCCTGGCGCTCGGGATGTGCCCACCCCGGAGTGTCCCCTCCTGCGGGTAGTCGGGCATGTGGAGCTTCTCGCCGGTGTACTCCTGCGGCGATCGGACATCGACGAGCTTGCCACGCGACCCCAGGTGCTGCCGGACTTCGTCGAAGAAGGCGCGGATGCGCTCGTCCGACCGCTCCCTCGCGACGTAGTGTGTCGGAGCGTAGCGGCGCACCTCGGTGACCAGCGGGCGGGACTCGGACTCCCACTTGCTGCGGCCGCCGTCGAGGATCGCGGCGTTGGTGAAGCCGAAGAGCTGGAAGACCCAGAACGCGTAGGTCGCCCACCAGTTGTTCTTGTCGCCGTAGAAGACGACGGTGGTCGAGTCGTCGATCCCGAGCCGCCGCAGGAGCGACTGGAACTGTTCCCGTGAGAGATAGTCGCGCACGACGGGGTCGTTGAGATCCTGATGCCAATCGACTTTCTGCGCCCCAGGGATGTGGCCGGTGTCGTAGAGCAATACGTCCTCGTCACTCTCGATCACGCGGATGGACGGGTCGTTCAGATGCTGGGCGAGCCAGGACGTGGTCACGAGGACTTCCGGGTGCGCGTACTGCTTGGCCGCGATCGCCGGGTCGACGGCGCCGGCCGTAATGGTCGGTGAGGCCAGTGGAGTCACAGTCGCGGGTGCCATGGATGCAGCTCCGATGTGAAGGGTACGGCGGCCGGTGCCACGCTCACGGAAAAACAAAACGGCCGCCCTGATGAGCGGCCGGCAGGTGCGGAGGATGGAAGCAGATCAGCTCACGCCCGCGTGCCGGCCCGGCCGCATGAGAGCGGCCGTGAGGAGGCGACAACAGGTTCCGCGGACGTGCATGGCCGTAGGCTACTCAGCGCGGAGGGAGGGGTCAAGCGGCGGACAGCGGGTGCCGGCGAGGCCGACTCACCGCTCGTGCCAGGCGACCATCAGCAGGGCAAGGAGCATCGCCCCGGAAAGCACGGGAGGCCGGTGGAGCACGACGACCTCCGTCCCCGCCGCGCCCACCATCAACAACGACAGCCCGACGGCCGCGGGAAGCGCGGTCAGCGGCGAGGCGAGGAGCGCAGCACCCACGACCTCGACCGATCCGACGCCGATCCGGAACCACTGGCCGAACCCCACGGCCTCGAAGAGCGCCACGGTCGAGGGAATGCCGACGAGCTTCGCCGCGCCGGCCCCGAGGAAGATGAGCGCCACGGCCCAGCGGAGCAGCGTCATCATGCCGGGGCGCCTGCGGCCGCCGCCGGGTGGCACGACCGGGTCCCGGCCCGTGGACGGCGCCCCGGGCGCGGCGCCGTCGGTCGCGTGGCCCGGCGGCGGGCGGCGCACGTGGTCCGAGCCGTTCGTGGGCCCGCGTGGCGGGCTGGTCGCCGGCCGCATGACTACGGCAGCCGGTACCGGGCCGACAGGCGCCACGTGGTGACATCCGCCGGGACGGAGTACACCTCGCCCGCGGCGTCGAGAGGGCCGGCGATGCGGACACTGACGCCGCCCAGCAGGGCCGCCCGCTGGAGATCGACCTCGACGAGCGTCCGGTCCGTGGCACCATTGAGGTCGGTAAAGCCCACGCGGAAGTGCGGAGCGAGCCAGGTGTAGCCCACGCCGCCGAAGGCGGTCACGACACCATGGGCGACGCCGACCGTGCCCTCCCCGCCGACCGAGGTCGGATGGAACGTGTCGGACGACGGGCGTGTGCCGTAGCACGGCTGGACCGGGTTGGTCTGCTGGAGGACACCCGGCGCGCAGGTGATCGGGCCGGTGACGCCCCCCATCGTGCCGTGCGCGCGCAGGCCGAGGGTGACCACCGTCCCCGACATGCCCGCCGGCGGCACGATCAGCGCGTGCGCGTAGGCGAGCGCGAGGCTGCCGAGATTGGGCTTCGCGCGGTCCACCGTCACGGGCGGGAGGTAGCTCCCCTCGAGGGAGAACCCGGCCGGTAGCGCGACCGTGAGTCGCAGCCGCGGCAGCACGGGGGCGAGGTGCGACCCTTCCTGCTTGGCCACGAAGCACACGCTCGTCCGCGTCAACGCGGTGCTCGGCGACGGCACGCCGGTCAGCTCACCGGTCAGCGAGACGTCGCCGAAGCGGCTGGCGACCGGCGCGTCGACGGTCGAGAAGACGATCGGCGCCTCGTAGAACGCGAGGAGCTTGGCCTCGTTGCTGCTCGCGGGCGGGCGGCACTGCGCGGCCGCGACCTGGGCCCAGACGCTCGCCACGAGCCCGACGCCGACACCGAGCGCCGCCAGGCGCCCGCGCGCGTGCGGCGACCGCTCACCCCCACGTCCTCGGATCTCCGGTGACCGTCCCATCTCTGCCCCGACGAAAAAATGGATGCTCGGCGCGACCAGCCGAGTGATTGTCTGCATCGATGACGTGCGCACACGCGCGGATCCCCACCCCTGCCCCCAGGACCCATCCCCCATCCCCCGTCCCCGCCTGACCCGGTGCTGTTGCAGCATGGCCCGCAGTCGTGGACGGAACAGTAGTGGACGCAAGGCGGCCGGCGCATCCGCCAGGGGCGAATGACAGGACCGGGGGGGCGAGCGGCGCCGCGCTCGCCGAGCTCACCAGCCGGCCGGCGATCCCCGCCGGCCGGTCGGTCAGAGCGGGCGCTCGAGCAGCGCCTGGACGGCGGCGCGATAGCGCCGGCCGGTCGTCAACTTGGTGCCGTCGGTGAGGATCAGGACGTAGTCGCCCGCGAACCACGGCTGGACTTCGCGGATGCGTTCGACGTTCACGATCGTGGAGCGGTGGATCCGCAGGAAGGTGCCGCGGGGCAGGCGCTCCTCGAGGTGCGAGAGCGTCTCGCGCATGACGTGGACGTCGCGCCCGGCGTGCAGTCGGACATAGTTGTCCATCGCCTCGATCCAATCCACGTCGCTGGTGCGGACGAAGAGCACGCGGCCGTCGCTCTTGACGGCGAGCCGGCCCGTGCCGGCGCGTGGGGCGCCCGCGCCGCTGGCGACCGCGGCCGAGACTTCGGCGATGAGCCGGGCGAGCCGGTCCCGGACCTCCTGGTCGCCGGCCGTCCCGGCGCCGGCCCCGGCGATCCGGTGCTTGGCGCGGCGCACCGCTTCGATCAGGCGATCCCGATCGACCGGCTTGAGCACGTAGTCGACGGCGTGGACCTCGAAGGCGCGCACGGCGTGCGCGTCCGACGCGGTGACGAAGACGACCGCCGGCATGCGCTCCGGCCCGACGGCGCGGACGACCGCGAAGCCATCGAGCTCCGGCATCTGGATGTCGAGCAGGACCAGGTCGGGCGCGTCGCGCGGGATGCCGGCGACGGCGTCGGCGCCATTGGCGTACTCGGCGATGACCTCGACATCGGGATCGTCGGCCAGCAGCTCGCGCAGGCGGGCGCGCGCGAGCGGCTCGTCGTCGACAATGAGGACGCGGAGCGGGCGTGCGGCGGCGGCCGCCGCCGACGCCGGCGCGGACGCAGGTGCAGGCTCTGCGGATGCCGCTGTCGTCGCGGCCGCGTCGGGGGGAGGCGGCGACTGCGACGCGGCGGACGCGGCCGACGAGGACGGGACGCGGGCAGTCATTCGCGGAATGGCAGGGCGATGTCGACGGTGAACCCGGTGCCGGGCGTGGTCGAGACGATGAGGCGCTGCCGGTCACCGTACAGGTGGCGCAGCCGCGCGCGAGTGTTGCCGAGGCCCACGCCTTCGCGCGCGAGTGTGCCGTCGGCGTCGATGGCCGCGCCGACGCCGTCGTCGGCGACGCGCAGGCGGAGCCAGGGTCCGTCGCGGCTGATCACGACCTCGATCCGCCCGCCGGCGGCGCGTGGGCCGATGCCGTGCCGGATCGCGTTCTCGACGAGTGGCTGGAGCAGCAGGTTGGGGACGATCGCTTGCGCGAGCTCGGGCGGCGCATCGACGCGGACCGCGATCCGGTCCTGGAACCGGATGTGTTGGATGTCCAGATAGTGTCCCAGCAGCTCCAACTCCCGTGACAGCGGGACCTCGTGCTCCTCCGCGCTGTCGAGCGACAGGCGCAGGAGCTGACCGAGTCCGTGCACCGTCCGCTGGGCCGCGCGGGCGTCGGTCGGGATGAGGGCCGTGATGGCGTTGAGCGCGTTGAAGAGAAAATGTGGCTGGAGCTGGTGCTTGAGGCGCTCGAGCTGGGCGCGGGTGAGCCGCACCTCGAGCCGCTCGCGCTCGCGCGACGCGAGATTGTAGGCGAGCACGAGCCGCTCCTGCCAGGCGGTGGCATAGGTGGCGACGGCGCCGGCGACGGTGAGGAGCAGCAACTTCGCGCCCTCGTCGAGCGGCGCGACGCTGAGTCCGCCGGCGGCCGCCAGCGGGCTGGCGGTGAGCGCGACGCGGTGGGCATGGACGAGGACCCAGAGGAGCGCGCCGTACTCGGCGACCGCGAGACTCGCGACGGCGGCCGTGCGGCGGGTGGAGGACGCGACCGGGCGAGCCGCGAGGATGACGAAGTACGCGAGGAACATCGGGGCCCGGAGGGCGAGAGCCGCGGAGCCGGCGAGCGCGTATCCCGCCATGCTGGCGGTGACCGCGGTGATGTCGACGACCGGATTGGCGACCGTGATCCAGGCCGGGAGCCGCGGCCGGCGGTACCAGACGAGATACTGGCCGAGTGTCCAGGCGAGCGTCGGCACGAGGATCGCGACATTGACGAGCCGGAGCGCGGGCGTGAGCGTCGGGGCGTAGGCGAGGGCGGCCGTGGCGAGGAGGGCGAGCACGGCGGCCCGAACGCCATTGAGGCGACGTTCGGCGCGGTCCCGCAGCTCGGCGAGCGGCTCTCCCATCCCGACCGCGGGCGACCCCTCCGCCAGCCCCGCGCCGGCCGCACCGGCGATCAGGCGCTCCGGCCCGCCGGAGCGGACGCGATCGGGCGCGCCGGCGGGTGACGCGCCAGGCGGCCCAGTGAGCGGCCCATTGGCCGACCCGCCGGGCGGCCCCACGGGCCGCGCGCCCGCCGGGCCGGCCGGTGACTCGTGCCCGGAACGCACCACGCCGTCGCCCGCCGCGGGAGGCGCAAGCTCAGGCGAGGAAAGCTGGACCATCCCCGCGCTCACGTCAGATATCTCTCCATATTGCGAGCCGGCCGGTCACGGCGGAAGCGGTGCACGACGGCAGGGGCACGAGGGCAGGGATGACGACAGACGGCAGCCGGAAGAATGAACGGCCGAGCGGCCCAGGATATGACGCCGCCGGGGCCTCGCCGATTCCCGGGCGGTCCTGCGGTAACTTAGGGGAGGCCCAGGGTGGCCCACGGGGGGGATCGTGATGCTACACTCTGCATGCTCGGCGGGGCGGCGGCTGACGCCTCGGGTCGCGATGGCGATGGCGATCGCGGTCGTGGTCATGGGAGCGGGTGTCGGCGGCACCCGACCGGCCGCGGCCGCGGCCGAGCGGACGGGATCGCCCGCGGGGCACGCGACGACGGCGCCCGACCCGGCCCGCGCGTCGCGCGCGGCGCCGTTCGCATACACGGCCGGCACGCATCGCTACCGCCTCGTCACCGTCGTCAAGCGGACCCAGAACCAGGCCGGCGGGCGGGCGCCGTTCGAGTTCTCGCAGACGACGACCATGGACGTGACCGTCACACTGGCGCGTCGGGCGCGGGACACCATGTCGATCGCGGTCGCGATCGACACCGTGTACGTGACGGCGACGCTCGATGCACCGCCGCCCAGCGTCGCCGGCATCCAGGGCGCCAAGCTCACGGGGCTCATCTCGCCGCAGGGACGCGTGTATGCGTTCGCGCCGCCGCCGGGGACACCGCCGGGCGTGGAGACGGCGCTGTATCGGGCGTTCCGCCGGTTCCTCGTTCCCTTCCCGAGCGCCGACGTGCATCCCGGGACGGCCTGGGTGGACAGCACCCGCGACACGGTGACCAAGAGCGGCTTCAACACGACCACGCTGACCGTGAGCACCTCCAGGGTGACGGGAGACACCACCTACGCGGGCCAGCCCGCCTGGCGCGTCGAGCGCAGTGCGACGTTGGCGACGACCGGGACGGCCACCGACGCGACGCACCACGTCGAGCTGTCGGCGGACGGCACGATCCGCGGCGTGGCCTACGTCGGCACGTCCGGTGTGTTCCTCGGCGAGTCGACCAATCAGACGCACCAGATGCGGATGGCGGTCCCGGACTCCGGGATCGAGAGCATGCCGATCCAGCAGACCATCCAGTCGACCGTCTCGCCGCTCCCAGCCGCGCGCACCGCGGCGCGCTGAGGGGCCGGACGCGCCAGCGCGCAGCGCTGCGGGCACCGCGGGACGCATCGTGCGCGTCTCGTGGGCTCCCCGTGCGCGTCTCGCGGGCTCCCACGGACCGCCGTTCGCCCGCATGCGGTGCCGGGGACCGGCGGACTCCCTCAGGGCCGACCGGGGCGCTAGGTTACCGATCCCTCCGCGCCGCCTCGGGGCCGGATTGGGGTGTAGCTCAATGGCAGAGCGCCCGGCTGTTAACCGGGAAGTTGCAGGTTCGAGTCCTGCCGCCCCAGTGCGTTCGCCCCGGATTGGGGCACGCAAGTCGGCCTGGCGGCCAACCGGTCGGCCTGCGGTTGCAGATCGGTTGCACTCCCCTCCGGACATGCGCCTCACGCCCGTCATCGATCCTCCTCGAGCACGCGCTCGATCCAGAGATAGCCGCACGACCGACACTGTCGGTGGAGATGCTCTCGCGCACCCGCCCGCGCGGCGCACCAGAGGCGCTGGGCCGACTCCTCGGCGGCACAGTAGGCTGTCCGCCGCTTCTCGTGCCCACACTTGGGGCACCGCCGGACCGCCCCGCACGCGGGGAGGCCCGCCCCGGCCAGTTCGCCCACGGCGAGGGCCTCCGCGCGCCGACGCTCGAACGCCGCGCGCTCCTCGGCCGTCGGCGGCGGACCCTGCAGCGCATCCAGAATGCTCCGCGGCTGCCACGGCGCCGGCTCGCCCTTCCACTCCTCACCGCTTGCCATCGTCTGCTCCGGACAAGAGGTCAGCCACCGCGCGGAGCCGCTGGCCGCGGGCCTTGACGTAGCGACCCGCCTGCCGGATATCGTCCCCGATCCACTCCATCGCCCGGCCCGCATCGCCCGTCAGCTCGTACACGGTGCCCGCCGCACCACGCCGGAACCGGTGGGTGGCGTTCATGTGCACATGGGCGACCCCGGCGCGGCGCTCCGCCTCTCGGAGCATCCGCTGCACGCCGCCGTAGGTGAGCGGCCGGTCGCCTTTCCACCGCCGGCGCGGCGTGTAGAACACCCAGGGGCCTGCGTACCCGTCCGCTGTCCGCCAGGCCCAGGCGACCTGGAGCGCATGCGCGACCTGGGCGGGGACCGGCTGCTCCCGGCGCTTCCCCATCTTGTCGGTCGCGACCGGCCAGGTGATCATCGCGCGAGCGACGTCGATATCCGACCACTGGAGCCTGAGCGCCGCGGCGACCCGAGGGCCCATGTAGTGGAGGATCGTGAACAGCGCCCACGCTCTCCACTGCTCGGCGCGTGACGGATCGAGCGCACCGAGGATCCGGAGCCCTTCCTGCGGCCGATACTCCGCCGTCTCGAGACGCTTCTCGTCCTTGCCCGCCTTCACCCGGTACTCCAAGATCCGGGTCGGCGGCACGAGGTCCCGATCGACCCCAAAGCGGTAGACCAGCTTCACGAGATCGACGCAGTTCCGGATCTGCTTGACCGCGAGCTGCTGGGCGCGGAGCGCTTTCCGGAACCGGTCCAGATCCTCGCGCGTCACGGCGCGCGCCGGCGTCGTCGGGTCCACGAACTGCTCCCACTTCCACCACTGGTGTCGGTAGTTGGTCTGTGTCTTGGGTCGTAGCGCGTCGAACTCCGCGGCGACGTACGTCGTCCAGAGGGCGTGGAGTGTGATCGCAGGCGCCTGGCCGGCCGGCCGCTGCTCGGCCGCAATCTGCGCCGCGAACGCTTTGGCCTCGAGCCGCCCGGCCGCGCTGTCTGGGAACGATCGCGTCCGGCGCCGGCCCCCCTCCCGCCACTGGACCCGGCAATAGCGGCCCGCCGGCGTCCGCTCGCTGAACACCGCGACCGTCGCCCCACGGAGGCCATATCGAGCGATCCGGCGCCGCTGCATGCTTACGCGGCGCTCCCGTGGACCGCCCGTCGTGCGGCATCGCGCGCCGCCGCCAGGTTCGCGCGGCGCGCGATCGCGCAGGCTCGGTACCGCCGCCGCCGCCCATCCCGTTTCGCATGCCCGTCCCGCTCCCACTCGGCGAAGCGTGCGCGGAGATAGCCGCGAGACCGACCGCTCCGCAGCATCGCGTCGTCCTCCGTGAGCCACGTGACGTGGTCCCCTGCGGCCTCCCGCACCCGGTCCACCGTCTGTTCAAGGAGCGCCGCGTCGTGCGCATGTCCGTGTAGCCGGAGCGTGGCCGCCTCGGCGCGGAGCTCCGCGAGCACGTCCACGAGGTCCATCACGCCATCCATCGCCCGATCCGTCACGCGGCGTCCGGGCCCGTAGGGAGCGCGAGGCTTGCGCGGTAGGCGCGGACGGCCTCCACGAGCGCGCTGAGCGCGCTCGCCGCCTCGGCCGCCCGCCGGCCACCGAACGGATCGCCGGGCACCGGATGCCGGACGGTGATCGCGCCGTCGTAGCGCGCGAGGTGGACCGCGGCCCGAACGACCGCCTCCTGTTCCCGCGTCACGGGCTCCTCACGGTCTAGTGACCCTCCGCAATCGCGCTCGGCGGCGGCCGTCGCCGGTCAGCCAACGGCAGTGCCGGATCGTCTCCGGCGTCCCGCACGCTCCGGCGCATGGCCTCGATCGCGGTCGCCGCCTCGTGGGCGCTCAATCCCTTCCGAATCCGCCGCTCGAGCGCGCCGCGCCAAGTCGCAACCGCAGGATGTGCCACGAGCGCAGCGATCTCCGCGAGTTGCTCTTCCGTCGCGGCGCGCTCGTCAGCCGGCTCCGCCGCCGACGGGTCGCTCGCCGCCTCAGGCCCGCCGGGCCCCTCGTGCACCTCAGGCGCGAGCGCCAGTTCCACATCCGCGCGGAGCCCCGATGCTGTCTCCGGGAGCGTGGGCGCGTCGGGCAGTTCGCCGGAGGGCCCGTCGTAGACCCCCGAGGCGGGTTCCCACCCAAGGGCTTTGAGCCCCGCCGTGATGGCCCGCGCCCGCAACATCGCTCGCGGATAGGCCTGCCAGGGCCCGGCCTTCCCCCAGAGGCCAGCGCGCCGCGCGTCCTGCTCCGTAAAACTCGACGTGTACCGATCCCCATTCGGGAGCGTGAGCACAAGGGTGGCGCCGGTCGCCTCATCGCGCCTCCATTGCGCCCGGCCGCCCGCCGCCTTGAACCGGGCGAGGAGGAGATCGGCGCTCACGGTCACCTTGCCCTTGACCAGACTGATGCCGCGGAGCGCCGTCATGGGGCCGATGCCCATCTCACGGCCCGCCAAGATGATCGCGACCGCCTGGCCGGGCGTCTTGATGTGATCCGGCAAGAATCCCGTCGGCACAAGGTGCTGGGCCAAGCGGAGCAGCGACTCAAGCGAGTCGCCACGCTCGTCCGCCGCACGCGCCAGCGACTGCGCACTCGTCGGGACTGGGGCGAGCGCTGTCCCCGTCACCGCTCCGGTCGCAGGGTTCATCGCGTCCCTCCGATGATTGGATCGGCCTTCGCGTAACACTCCTCGTGGGCTGGCGTGTACTCGCAGCCCGGCGGGAGTTCGCCCGTCGCGTCCAGGTGCGCCGCAACGCGCTTGTGCGGTACGTCCTCCTTGACGGTCTGCCGCACGGCAGCGGGGAGATGGTCGCGCGCCCACGCGAGGAGGGCCGCGGCGTCGGCGATCGTCACCTTGGCCGGCACGGTCCGCCGCCCGTAGGTGCCGAACCCCACGCGGCGCGACTTCGCGGGCCCGAAGTCGGCCTGTGCCGCCAGCGTCGCGATCGCGGACCGGAGCATCGCCTCGTGCGACCGCGGGCCCTCGAGGAGCGTCCGGTAGCGCGTGTCGAGGGCGAGTCTCTCGAGGTCCCATGCGCGCTCGTAGCGCGCGATATCGGCTTCGGCCTCGGCGAGGCGCCGGAGGAGTGCGGAGGCCAGGACATCGATGTCCGGGGCCGCCACGCGCGCGTCCCCGCGCGCGATCGCGCCGACGGCCTCGAGCTCGGCCCGCTCGGAGTCATCCGCCGGGACGATCCCGTCGGCCAGGATGGAGCGGACCAGCGCTGGGGCGCTCATGGGAGCGAGCCCTCGAGGCGACGGTAGATGAGCGCGGCAAGCACGGCGGCTGCCGCGATGAGGAGCCAGAGCGCGAAGGCGAGCACGTCGGTGCTCACTCGCCGGCGTCGGCGCCAGTTGCTAGGCATGGGCGACCTCCTGATCCGCCAGGTACGCGACGCAGGCCGCGTGGAGCGCCTCTGGCGCGCCGTCGTAGCGATCGGCGAGCTCGCGCACGAGCGACGGCGCGAGGCCCAGGCGGTCCGCCGCAAACAGAAAGAGATCGTCGTCCGACCACATGGTGCCGTGCTCCTGCGCCTCGCCGAGCGCGCTCCGGAGCGCGCCGACCGGTCCGTACATGCGGGCCACGAAGCATCCGTCCCAGTCGTCTGCGGCGAGCGCGCCCCCGCTCGCGTCGAACGCCGCCAGGCCCTTCCGCACGAGGTCCGGATCGAGATCCGCCCGAACGATGGCCCGTCGGATGGCGTCAACAACCGTTGGATCGATCATTAGCCCCTTCCATGTAGGCAGACGATATCCCGCAGCCGCCCACGCTCCCGGTCGATCACATCGAGGGTCACGCGATCCGTGTCCGTGAGGCGCCAGGCGCGGAGGCAGGCGGCACCGAGCGCGCGCATGACCCGCATCAGTCGCCGTCCCACACGATCGCGTCCGACGCCGCACGCGCACGTGCATCGTCGCAGTAGTCCGCCAGTCGGTAGGCCCGCTCCGACCACGAGTCGTACTCGGCCAGCGCGTCGGCGTCGGGTGCGGCCGGCTCGATCCGACAGGTCGTCGCCCCAGGGTAGCGCGCGCGCACGTCGTCGAGCGCGCTGAAATAGCCACGGCTCGCTGGGTACTCGCCGGCGTCGATCCATCCGCATCCCGGCACGTAGACGCTGACCCGGTGCATCGGCGCCGCAGGCGCCTGTGGATCGCGCGCCGCACATGGACTCATCGCGCGGATTGCGCCCGCGAATCGCGCGAGAACGGCCCGGCTCGTCGTGTGCATCTCACGCGGCCTCGTCCGAGAGTGATCCCAGATCAGCGACGGGCACGAGCGCGCCGATCAGCCTGCCACGCCGGAGGATCAAGACCCGCTCGCGGCCGTATTCGACGCGATTGATGAGACCGCCGAGTAGGCGCCGCGCCTCCGTCGCCTCGACTGCGACTGCGTCCGACCCGTCCCGATTCCGCAACGAGATAGCAGTAGGCATATTGACGCTGTTGACGGTGGTGGTCCTGTTGCCCGGTGCGGAGTCAACTTAGCAGTGAACGCTAAGTAAGTCAATAGGGTGCGTTACGCGAGTCAGCGCGGGGGGTTAAGTGGTGGTGTCGCCAGGAGATGCCAAGGCGCGAGGGCGGCGGATTCGGCAGGCGCGGCGCGCGGCCGATCTCCTCCAGACGGAGCTCGCGGTCCGCGTCGGGGTGCACGAGGTCACGGTCTCGAACTGGGAGCGCGGCGAGCGCGAGCCGGACCTGGAGACGATCGCCCGCATCGCGGCGGTCGTCGGTCGGCCCGCCGGGTGGATCGCCTTCGGGGAGGACCTTGACGGATGCGCCCGACCCGGGGAGGGCGGCGGTGCGTCGGTCGCGCGACCCGCACCGCCGCGCGTGCCCGGTGAGCCGACTAGACGAGGCGCAAGGCGACGCGCGGGCTGACGGACGGCCGGACGCGCTCGAGCCACGCGCGCAAGTCCTCTAGGTCGCGCGCGGTATAGAACTCCGTCCGGACGCTCACGCGCTTCAAGATCTGCCCCCGCTCGTCAACGGCGGCCAACTCCGTCAGGCCCCCGAACTCCGCGACATAGACGTCTCGGTCCATCGGCTCCTCGCAGCGGCCCGTTCGCCCCCCACTGCTCGCCCGCGTCTCTCGACACCAGCGGTGGACATCTGCATGTTGACGAGAGACTCACCTGTTTGCTAGGGAGGGACCATGCGTCGAGTATCGCTCGCGGCGTGCGCGCTCGCCGTTGGCCTCACGAGCTGCACTCGGCCGGCCCCTCCCACCCGAGCGGGTGCGGCGGGACCCCGCTGGACGAGGATTCCGGACACGGGCAGTGACGTCGTCGAGATCGACACGACGGCGGCCGACGTGGGCCGAGCGCGACATGAGGTCTGGGTCCGGACAACGATCGACGGGGAGCGCGTGCTTGTCACCGGATTCGGCCGGCACGTCCGGGCCCATATCCTCATGGAACATCTCGGCGTCCGCTGCCGCTCGCGTGAGGTGGCCACGCGGGAGCAGACCGCGACCGATGTGGACGGCAACGCGACCCTGCATGTGGCGCTCGGCGAGTTCGCCCTGTGGGAACGGCCGGCGCCGGACTCGCGCGCCGAGGCGATCGTGGCCGCGGTCTGCGCCCAGGCCACAACAGCAAAGGGCCCACCGAATCGGTGAGCCCTTGGCGATAGCGACGCGCTCGCTCGCCGCGCGACGCGCTACGGCGTGACGCGGATCCCGCACGCCGCTTGCGGGCCAGCGTAGACCCGACCGCCGGACTCGGTCACGCCGGCGCCCACCAGGCAGCCCAGGCGCGACCAGAGCCCGGTGCGCGGGCGGCCGAGCCTCTTGAAGGCCGCGACGGCCTGTGTCTTCTCGGCGATCGTGGTCCGCGCCTCGCCGAGCGCGGCCAGGAGGAGCGTCTGGGCGCGGGTGAGCGAGTCGATGACGCTCCGCTGCTCGCCGAGCGCCGAGCGGAGATGGAGGTTACTCGCGGTGAGTGCCAGGTTCGCGTTCGCGAGCTCGACGAGCGCCCGCCGGACGCTGTCGGGGACCTCCCGGAGCTGGCCGCTCGGAATGGCCTTCATCGCTCGCCGGGCCTGCGCCGCCTCCGCCTCGGCCGCGTCCGCCTCAGTCCGCGCCGCCTGCTCACGCGCTCGCGCCGTCTCGGCCGCCTGGTCGGCCCGCGTCGCCGCGCGGACTGCCGCTCCACGAGCGGCCTCGAACCGCACGGCATCCGCCTGACTCACGGAGTCCGCGACCTCGGCTCGCTCCCGCGCGACCGCCTCAGCCACGCGCCGGTCTCCGCAGGCTCGGAGCCCCATGCCGCAACTTATGGCGACCAATAGACCGCCGCTAGCGACAAGCGCCCACCGCGGGCCGACCGAGAGCGTGGGCCACGCGCTCACGCTGCGTTCCACTGGCCAGCGGCGACGAGTCGCGCGCGCACGGCGCCCCACGTCGTGCTCTGGATGTGGTCATCGTCGGGCCCCGGTGGCGTCGGGAACTCGTGGCCCGAATGAAGCCGCGGGTGCGCCGCGACGGCCTGCCAGAGCCAGCGCCATGCGGGCCGACTCGTGTCCCACAGGTCATGGCCGTCAACCACTTCGCACACATCGACCGCCAACCCGTGTTCATGCGCGGAGTGGCCAGGCGGCGCGGCCAGCGGCCCACCGGCCCGATACTTCTGGTAGAGTGCGTTTTGCGTCTCCTCGCTCCGGAAGCCCTGGACGACGGCCCACGCGTAGGGCGAGTGAGCGAGGAGCGTGTCCACATCGGCCGCGAAGTCCGCGTCTAAGAGCCCCCGCTCCACATCCCAGCGCACCGGCATTCCTAATCGCCCTCCGCGGGTGGCGCGGGGGGCTTGACCTGCTGGCCGCCCGCCGTGGTGGTCGCGCTCCGCGTGGCCAGCCAGAAGGCGCCGACGGTCGCGCCGTGGATCGCGGCCAGGAACTCGAGCCAGTCCCCGAAGACGCCCATCGCATCGGCCGTATGCGGGACGAAACAGAGCACGACGCCCACGACGCCTGTCGCGAGATCGAGCACCACGAGTTCGGCCGCCTTCAGGTTCACCGACGGCAGGTCCGCAAGCTCGGCGTCCAGCGCCGCCATGAGTCGCTTGACCGCGCTCATCGGTCGGTCCGCCGCCGGCCCGTGCGCGTGAACGCGGTGAGCGTCGCCTCGATCGAGGCGAGCCGCGCGTCCACAGTCCGGCGCCAGGCCTCCATCGCATCGTCCCGCCGGTCCTCGTTCGCGATGTAGCTCTCGACCCGATCCTCGATCTTCTTGACGCTCCGCGCCAGTGTCTCGACCGACTCCGCCACGCGGGCGTTCGTGCGCACGGTGGACGCACCCGCGCGGAGCACGGCGAAGATCAAGCCGAGCATGCTGACGAGCACAGCCACGATCTCGGGCGACAGGGGAATCATGGGGTCGCCTGGCTGGCGCGACGGCCTGCGCCGGTGACCGGGCGGAGCGCTGCCGCGCGCGTGAGCGCGTCGAGCGCCCGTCCGCCCGCCGCGGGTGTCGGCGCCGACTGCGCGGCGGCCACGATGTCGCTCAGACTCGCCCCGGGGCGCACCAGGAGCGGTGCGAGCGCATCAGCCGCCGCGCTCGCACCGGAGGTCCGGAGGGCGCCGGGTACTCGACTCGCGATATACGTCCATGCCGCAGGGCTTCCGTGCGCGGCCTCCAGGGCCACCCACGGCGATGGCACTACCCGTCGGATCCCGGATGCGAACCGTGACGCGAGGCTCGCCTGTGGTGCGGTCTGACTGCCCCGACTCACGTAGGCGCGCGTCTCGTTCTCGTTCGCGAGGTCTTCGAGCGCCTGCGCCATCTGGGCGCCCTGTGCCGGCGACTGCGCGATCGCGAGGAGTTTGTCGCGACCGCCGATACTCGACCACAACTTGCTCACGAGGTCCGCCCGGCCGGTGGCGCTGCCCGCCGTCGCCTGGAGATTGTCGAGCGTGCGCCCGACTGCCGCCTGCGTGTAGACGCGCCGCTCAGGCTCAGACATTGTCGCGACCGTCGTCGCGACATCTTCTGGCGTCGCGGCACTGGGACTCGCAAAGTGGTCGCGGCCGAGCGCTGCCGCCTCCTCCAAGCCGAAGCCCTGCGCAGCCGTCTGCCGCGCCACGCCGTATTCGGGCACGAGCTGGTCCGCCTGCTGGAGGAGCCCGTTGAGGCGCATCCGGAGCGCGCGACCTTCCTGTCGGTTGAGGGTCGCCGTCGAGCCCTGCCGAGCGTCGATGAGGGCGTCGAGCCCGCGTTTGAAGTAATCCAGTTGCCGGACGGACACGCCTGGCCCGGTCGGCGGTGCCAAACTCGGGTTGTGCGCGCTCGCGAGTTGGAGTTCCTCCGGCGTCGGATCGCGGCCAAGGGCCGCCCGCATCCCGGCAATCCAATCCGGTTCGCCCCCGCCCTTGCTGATCGGCGGCAACGGATCACCTTCCACCTCGGCGATCCGGGCGCCCGCCTCGTACGCCGACTTACCGCCGGCCGTGGTGGCAAGCGCGCGGAACGCTTTGACGAAGTCCGGATCGGTGATCGGCGGCGCGCGGTAGGCCACGTCGTAGTGCGGGGCGGCGGCCGCCTTCATACTCGTGATCTGGTCCGCGATATCCTGCGACGTCGATGCCGGATCGACGCCCATCCCGTCGGCGAGTGTCGCCGCGACGCGCTGGAACTGCTGCTTGGCTCGCGCCGCCAGTGCCTCGTCGATCGTCTCGCGCGCCGCTGGCGACTGCCCGCGGAGATAGCGTGCCAGATCACGGGCCTGGTCGGCCGGCATCCGGGACGCGCTCGTGGACGCCGGTTCGGCGGTCGTCACCGCGCTCGCGAGCTGGTCGGCCGCGCTGGGCGGGTGGAAGAACGAGAGGACCTTGCCCGCGATGCCGCCAACCGCTCCGATCAGGCCGCCGGCGACCGCGCCACCGGCGGTTCCGGTGGCGACCTGCGCTGCGCGATCGGAGAGGCTCCCATCACCCGTGCCCGCCGCGTAGGCCCCGCCCAGGGCGCCACCCGTCACGGCGGCGCGCCCGATGCGTCCCAGGACGCCCGCGGCGGCCGGCAGCACCTTGGCGACCCCGCGCTCGATGCCGAGGCCCACCGGCGATGTCACGGCGCCAGCCACGCTCCCAACGGTCGACGCGCCCGGGCTCGCCGCGTCCTCCGCAGCGAGCATCCGGCGCATCGCATCGAGTCGCGCGCCGTAGTCGTATCCCTCCCCGTGGAGCGCGTCACCGATCCCCTGTACCGCAGCGACGGCCTTGGGCCCAAGGCCGAAGCTCACCGTATTCGCCAGGTGATCGAAGAACGCCTGCGCGTCCGGATGCTCCGGATTGATGGGCGCCATCGGCCCGTCATCGGCGCCGACCGCCGGTCCCTGCCCCGCGGCGCGGGAGAAGAATTCCTCTTCCGAGACCGGCGCTCCAGTCGGACGAGCCCCAGCGGTCGATGCATCCGATGATCCGCCGGTCGGCGTACCGCCGGCCCGGCGCATGAACTCCTCCTCCGTGACCGGCGCCGGCGCGCCCGCGCGCTGCGCCGGCGGCGGGTCGGCACCTACCGAGACGCCGCTACCCATCGGGCGTGGTCCTGGAGGTATTGCTGGTATGCGGCCGTGGTCCGCGGGTACGGTTCGGGCTGCGGCTCTAGGCCGCCCTTCGGCCCGAAGAGCGCATCCGTCCGACCGGCGAGGCCGGGATTACTGGCGGCGAGCGGGTACTGCTGGAGATCCTGCTGGAGGAGCCGCGCGTGCTGGGCGCGGAGCGCCGCCTTGTTGATCGCCACCTGACGCTGGAGATCGGCGAACTGTGAGGCCGGGATCGCGCCCGTCTGGAGCTTCTGCACGAAGGCGCTCACGATCTGGTCGGGCGACTGCCGCTCAGACGTCTGCGCAAGTTTCGCGAGACGTGACTGGAAATTGGCCCCGCCAATGCCCGTTTGGAGCGCTTCCATGAGTGCTTGCTGCGCGACTGCGGGGCTCTGTTGCGCGGCGGCAGGCGTGATCGCCTCGAACTTGGCGTAGACCGGGAGTTGGTCCTCGTACGGCCGGAGATCGGCCGTCACCTTCTGCACCTCCTGGTCACTGCGGCCCTGGGTCAGCATCGCCATCTCGGCGTCCGCGCGCTTGATCTGCGCAGCGATCCCCGCGTATTCGACCGCGTTCCGCGCCCCAGCGAGTTTCGCTTCGAGGGCATTCCGCTCACCCGCGAGCGTCTGCGCGGACGCGAGTTGCCTGGCCTGCTGCTCCGCCTCGAATCCTTCGCGCTGCCCCTCGAGCGCGCGCTGCTGGCCGAACTGCGCCCGCTGTTGCGCCGCGCTGGCCAGGATGCTGAGGAGCGCACGCTGCCCTTCCACGGCCTGCGGCGTCCGACCCACATCCATCTGGTAACCTTGGCCCAGATCGACCGTGCCGTGCGGAAGCGTCTTCGTGTACTGAGCGATGACCGCGGTGAGTCCTGAGTCGGGACCCAGGGGATCGGCGCCGGTCGGACTCATCCCTGGCGTTGGCGTGCCGCTTGGTGCGGAGACTGGCGCCGGACCGCCGACCGCAGACGCTGGTGTCGCGACCGGTGGCGTCGCTGGCGTCTGCGGTCCGCTCGCGAGCGTGCGCATCCGCTGGATCACACTCGCCTGGTCGGTGGGGATGCGATCGACCGACACGCCAGGGCGGCGCGCGATCGTGGCGGCGCCGAGCGCCGGCAGTGCGGGCGTCGAGACGTCAGCCGATGGGACCGGCCCACTCGTCGCCGGCGGTGTGGCTGGGCCGCCTTGTGGCGTGGCCGTGAGCCCGGCCGCGAGCTGCGACGCATCGACAGTGGGCACGTCGGGGCCCGACGGCCCACTCGGGGCCTTACTCGCACCCATCATCGCGAGTTGCGCGTTGAGCAGCAGTTGCCGCATCTGGAGCTCCCGCTGCTGCTGGATCGCGTTGGCCGCGCCGCCCGCCGCGCCGGCGATGGCACCCCAGACGCTCATGTGAGCCCCAGCATCGTCAGATAGTCCTGCGCTTGGGCCTGTTGCTGTGCGAGGTTCATCTGCGCCGACTGGAGGCCCTGGTTGAACGTCTGACCGGAGTAGCCGAGGAGATTCGCGATCGCGTTGGTCCGCGCGGCCTGGTCCTGGCCGAATTGCTGGCTCTCAAGCCCGGCCAGGTTCCCGATCGCGCTGTTCGTCCCGGTCTGCCACTGGCCGGCCAGCTGCCCTTCGAGGCCACCCGCGTTTGCGATCGCGCTGTTCGTGCCCGCGAGTTGCGCCTGTGCGATCTGTTGCGCGAGCGTGTCAGCGATCGAGAGTTGGGCGCGACCCGCCGCCGTGTCCACGTCCTTGAGGTTCCCTTCAGCGATCGATGAATCGAAGATGCCGCGCCGCGCCGCGTCCGCGTTCACCGCTTGGATCTGCTGCTGCTGTTGCTCCAGAATCGGCTGTTGGAGCACGGACATCATCTGCTGGACGTTGGTCGCGTTGTACGGATTGGGGTTCCGGAGTTGCCCGAGGATGGCGCTCTCCGCCCCGCCGACGAGTCCGGACGTGAGATACGGGTTGACCTCCTGCCCCTGCGCCTGCGCGAGACTGGCCGCAGTGCCCAGGAGCGGCGACGACGCGTAGGGGTTCGGATTCTGGAGGCTGCCCAGGAGGAGGTTCTGGACCGCGCTCCCCATGTCATTCGCCGTCTGCTGTTGACTGGCGGCGACAGGCGGTGTGGCGCCGTAGCTCCCGCCCGGCGCCGCAGCGGTGAAGGGATTCGCGCCCACCGGTGGGGGCTGTGGCTGCGGGCCCGTCTGCGGGCCGGGCTGCGCTCCAGGGCCCGTGACCGTCGAGCCGCCGGTACTGACCGCTGGCCCATAACCGGGCGCGCTCCAGCCGGGCTGGCCTGGTACCGCGGACGTGACGGGCCGGTAGCCGTTCTGCGGCGTGGGCGACCACACGGAGCCGTTGGTGTAGCCGCCGTTCGGCGCCGCACCGGCGGCGGCCTGCGGGACCGGCGGCGGCCCGAAGGACGACTGGGGACCGCCGCCGGGCGCCGGTGCCGGATAGGGCATCGGGTATGCGGAGACGGGCGCGCGATAGGCCGGCGCCGGCGGACGCGGTTGCCCCGCCCGCTGCATCTGGGCGAACGTCTGTGGCGCGCCCGGTTGCGGCGGTGGCCCACTTGGAGGCCCGCTGGGCGGTGGCGCACCGGGTTGCGGCGCCTGCGCAGGCGCGGGCCGGAGGGGCGGCTTCCAGCCGCCGTACTGCTGCGCGAGCGGGCTATAGAAACCAGCCATCTCAGTAGCCCCCGAGCCCGTTCAGTTGTCGGAGCCGCTCGGCGAGGCCGACGGCCGGCGGCTGCCCCTGGAGCCCATAGCCTGGCGGCGCGCCCGCCATCCCACCGCTCGGCGGGAACATCGTGCGCTGCGTCCCGCCGAGCGCCGCGCCGAGCGTGGGATTCGTGAAGGGGGCGGCGGTCGGTGCTGCGCCCAGGGCGCCTCCGCCGCCGGCCGTGACGCCACCCATCGTCTGCGCCGCGCCAGGCATCCCGGTCAGGTGATCCGGCCGCGTCGTCGGATTGTCGAAGAGCGTCCCGGTCCCCGTGTTCCCGTAGCCCAGCCGGTTGAGGATCATCTGCGGCACGTTCGACGTGACGCCGCCCATCCCGGGCTGATAGGCGGCGCTCCGCGCGGCCAGCCCGTTGAGATCGACGCCGCCGATCCCCTGCGGGCCGCTATTCGTTGGGGTGAGGTAGGACGTCGGGTTGAACGCATGCGGGCTCACGCCCAACATCCCCGAGAGCTGATAGATCGCCTGATCGCGGAGCGGCGAGAGCTGGCTCTGGCGCGCGAGTTGGTTGGCGGCCAGCGCTTCCTGGTCCGCCATCCCGCGCTTCCCGAGCGTGTAGCTCTCCTTCTGCGCCTGGCCGGCGAGTTGGCTCTGGTCCGCACCACTCGCGAGGCCCTGGATCGCCTGAAGGCCGAGCAGAACTGGGAGAGAGATGCCCATTACGATTCGCTCCGGAAACTGTGCCAATCGACGGTGGCGTTCGCGGGGGCCGCCGTGCCAAAGTTGAGCGTCATCCCGCTCACGCTCTTCGCCGTGACCCACACGGTCGTATTCCAGTTGGGCGTTACCGTGACCCCGTAACTCGTATCGACCTCGGGCTGCGCGAACGTCACCGCGAGTGTCGTCGCGCTCGCGGTGACGGCGACGTTCACGGCCGTGCCGGCCGCGGTGAGCACGCGCCGTCGGAGGACTGCGAGTTGCCGGGCCTCGCGCGCGGCGAACGGGCCGCCGGAGCCCAGGGTCGCCGGCGCTGGATCACTGGGCATGAGCGCGCCGGGCCATGCGGCGCTATTCACCCATGGCGCCTTAGGCAAATCGGCGCCCGTAGTCAAAGCCGATCGTGCGGATACCCATGTACACGTTCTGGCCGGATGGGTTGTTCACCGGCGTGTCCGTGATATCGACCACGACCGCCTGTCCGCGGCCCCCCGTCTGCACGCGGTAGGTACGCGGTGAGCTATCCGGCTGGTTGTTGAACGCCGGCCGATCGTTCGGGACGGTCGTCGCCACCCCCTCGGTCGGGTAGGTGGTCGCCGTCACCTGGCTCGATGCCGGGTTCACGAGTTGCGCCTGCACATCGACCCAGCGCCACGCCTTCTCGCGATCGGCGAGCGGGGCGCCGGACTGCGGATCGGCGCCAAACAGGGGCCGTGTCCGCACCTGCATGGTGTACGGCGTGCCGCCCGTGCCATTCGAGAGCACGTCGTCCTGGCCCAGCCCGGGCACGTCGAGCGCGCGCACGAACCCGTCCGAGCAGCCGACAAAGTTCCACCAGCGCCGTGTGGTGTCGTAGCCGCCCGCCGCGCACCCGATCCCAGAGAACGTGAACGGGTTCGTCCACGCGAAGGTCCAGGGTCCGCTCCAGCCCTGGGTCCGGTAGTTGTAGACGAGAATCGGGCTCCCATAGTCGCGAGCCCCAACGAAGTACACGGTGTGCTGCGTCTCGTCGTGGAGGAGTGTCGTGTAGATCGTGCCAAGACCGGCCGCGACCGTCGAGAGTTGATTCACGAGTGCTGGCGAGGGCCAGAGCGATTCGATCGGCTTCGAGATCTGCTGGAGAAAGCCGAACGGCGTCACGACGTACGCACCCTGATTGGCGGCCAGGACGGCGAAACTCTCGACGTTGAGGATCGAGGCGGCTCCGACCGGACCGATCGCCGCCGAGAGGCTGGCCGTCCCCGTCTGGATCGCGATGTCGTTCTGGCTCCAGCCGGTGAATGTCGAGAGGCCATGCGCGTGCCCGATGACGAGGCCCGGGCCGTACGCGTGGAGCGCGGTGAGCACACTCTCGCCAAACGTCCGAATGACTGTGTTCCCACCCGCGCCGGGGACCGACGGCACGCCGCAATCGTCCCCGCTATCGAGACTCGACCAGTACAGCGATTGACTCGCGGCCGTGATCCCGAAGAGCCGGCGGTTCTGGACGGTCACACTCGCGAGCGCGGGCGGCGAGGCCAGTTTGGCGACCGTGTTCGTCGCGGCCGTGTACTTCCAGAGATTGCTGCTGTCGGCGATGTAGAGGCACTCGGCGCTGCCGTCCGTGAATCCGGCGAGCCGCACCGTGCCCGAGGTCGGGGCGCCGAACGGCCCTCCCGAGGCGGCCGTGAAGTTGAGCGTCACGGGGCCCGACCCAGCGATGACGAGCGGCGCGAGATAGAGCGTGTTCGCCGCGACGACGCAGAGCGACGGGATGGACGAGCCACCGGGCGTCGGCCAGACGTAGATCCCCTGCACGGGCCCCGCGAACGGGGCGCTGTGCATCCGCTGCGTCCCGTTCCGCGGCGTGACACCGCCAAAGAGCGTGAACTTGGCGTTCGCGGCGATCGTGATCTCGGTCGGCCCAATGTGCGCCGGGTCGGCTGTGGTATTGAGCCCGGTGAACCCGGTCTGGGTGTCCTCGACGACCGTGCGCGGCACGAGACCAGTCACTCGCCCCAGTCGAGGGGATTATCGACAAAGCCGATCGTCTGCGGGTCCGTCGAGATCCGCGCGAGATCGGCGAGCAAGTCCGCGCGCGCCTCCGCCGCCTCCGCCTTGAGCGCAGCTGACGCCTCAGTCTCGGCCGCACCCTTCATCAGGAGTCGCGCGGCGCCCGCCAGGGCGAATATATCGTCGTAGTCCGGTGGCAGTCCGACCGGGACGCTGTCGCTTGAGAGCTGGTCGAACCGCTGCGGCCACCAGTTGACGAAGATCGCGGTTGCCTGCGTCGACGGCGCCCCAGGGACCGTGATCGCGCTCCCGCTCCGGAACCACACGAAGTCCTGGATCGGGACGATCGCCGTCTGGAGCCAGTTCCGCGCCTCGACGTACTCGTAGCGGAAATTGTTGAACCACACGCCCAAGATCCGATACATCTGCTGGAGCGTGTCGCCCGAGCCGGTCGAGAGGGCCGAGAGCGGGATGACACCGTTCGGGTCGGTCGTCGGCGTGAGTTGCGAGATCTGGTAGTAGGGTGCCGCCTGGAGGATCGCTTTCCACTCGCGGGCGTGTACCATGCCGAGCCGGCGATCGACCTCGCCACCGGCCGTGACATCCCAGCGTGGCGACCCATAGGCGTCCGCCAGGTTGAGCACATCGGTCCGGAGTTGCCCGCGGGTCGCCATGCGGGGGCTCAGAGCTCGCCTGGCGCGCGGTCCTTCGGCAACAGGTGCTTCCGTTTCCCCGGCTCGCGCTGCGCGACCCGCACGACCCGGTGGCCCAACTCCTCGCCGATCGACGGCGCGAACGTCGGCGCGATCTCGGCTGCGTATTCGATCGACGACTCGGCGTTCCGGAGATGCTGCGTGTCGTTCCAGGCCCGGATGTTGGCCATCAGGGCACGGACCTCGTCGGCGTTCGTCCCGCCGTAGCCCCGGAAGCAGGCCAGTTCGAAGTAATTCCGCGCGTCATCCACGGAGCAGTCCGGCGGGAGATACGCGAGCACATCGCGCGCATCCTCCTCGCTGGTCAGCCCTTGCCGCACGGTCTCGCGCCGGCTGTCCACGTCCGACCACTGGCACATGATGGCCCACGCGCCGCCGCCCGTATTGAGCCACTTGAGCGAGAGCCGAGGCGAAACGGCTTGGAGACACCGGAGAATCTGAGCGGGCGGCGCCGGGTCGCCGCGTGGCGTGACGAGGACACTCATAGGGATGCAGGAGGAATGGCGCGGGTCGCCATCGGCGCGCGGGCCCCGTAGGGCCCGCGGCCGAGCGACGGCGATCTTACCGCAGGATGAACAGCTCGGCCCCCACGATACCGCCGACCGCCTGGCTCGTGACCGAGCCGCCGGCCGTGAAGACCGCGACGAGCGCATCGCCTGGATTCAGGGTCCGCTGCGCGTCGGTGAGGGTCGTGAGTGCCGCGAGCGCGAATGTCTTCTTCGCGGTCTGCGTCGAACTCGTGATGTCCTGCGCGGCCGTCAAGTTCACCGCCGCGAAGCCGTTCGTGGAGTCCAACTTCTGAATCTGGACGGTCAAGGCCGACGCACTGGCCGCCAGGATCAGTTGGTCGATGAAGCCCTGCCGGAACCACTGGAGCCGGGGCGACAGGCCCAGGTTCACCGTGGTCGTCGTGCTGTTGGCAATCGTCGGGAATGGCACGGACTCCGTGTTGATCTGGCTCCCGTACTCGCCCGGCTGCTCGGCGCGATCGTTTCGCATCGTCATGGGTTATTCGCCCCGATCCGCGGGACCGGCCTGGGCACCGCTGCCCGAGGGCCGGCCTCGCGTCTCAGGGGGCGCCTCAGATGACGTGCGTGAAGCGGGTCGGATCGTTGTAGCCCACGATCGATCCGTGTGTGTTCCGCTGGAGGCCACCGAAGTTCCAGTACGAGCCGAACGACAGCTCGTAGCCGTCCTGATCCTGGATCCACCGCCAGGGACCGGCGCCCTCGTAGGAGAGCTTCACCCAGTCCAGGAGATCGACCCAGGTGAGCGTCGGCAGGTGGAGCAAGTAGATCGTGCCCGCCGGGCACCAGTAGTCCTCGACGAGCGGAATCCCGGCGATCGACACCGCCTTGAAGCCGCCCTTGATGTCCACCATGTCTGCAGTGCGGAACTGCCGCTGGCCGATCATGGTGGTCGCCAGCATCTCGGCCACACCGGGTGTCGCGATCAGCAGGAACTCGCTCGGCTTGGCCTGCGCGTCTTTCCCGGACCGGCCCGCGATCTGCCTGGCGAGCTGCCAGATATCGAGTTCACTGACTGTGTTCGCGTTCCCAACGTTCTGGCCGGCCGTGAGTTGAAGAGCGTCCCACCGCGGATACGTCCCGGCGGACCCGCCCGAGATGCCCTCGAAGGTGCCGTACGCGCCCCCGCGGTTGGTGACGGCCACCAAGCCGAACGGGTAGGCGGCGTAGGAATCGTCCGAGGTCGTCGCGGGGACGATGATGTCGGTCGCGACGGCGGTCCCGATCGACGTATCCACGCTCACCGTCGCGTTGTCGCCCGAGTTCACGACGGAGAGAATCTTGGCCTTGCCGCGGAGCGTGGTCGCGGCATATGGCGTCGCCGGCGCCGAGCGGACGGCGACAAACATGCCCTGCGCGAGCAGGAGGCCGCCTTGCCCCGCGCCGGAGATGCCGTAGGGCGAGGTCACGACAAACGTCGTGGCATTCGTGACCGACGCGATCACGGCCTTGATTGCCTGCCCGTCGCCGTGCAGGACTTCCTGCTGGCCGAGCCGGCCCAGGTCGGTCATCTCCTGCATGATCTTCTTGGCCAGCGGCACGTAGGCACCTTCCCGCGCCTCGGTCGCCATGAGGGCGAGCGCGTCCACCTGGCGCCGGACGTAGGTCCGCGCCACCTGGAGCGACGCCTGCTGCTCCGGCGCGATCGAGGAGACGGGCAGGAAGCCGTTCGCGCTTGCGGTGAAGCCGACCGGGCGATCGACGATCACATCCCAGAACACGCCCTTCCCGGCGAAGCGCATGTTCTCGGGGCCGCCCTTCGTCCCCCGTCGCACGTTGGCGAGCAGGGCAGTCATGAGCGGAAACGTGTTGATCCGGTAGTTCGCGTACACGTTCTTCGTGAGTCCGGCGAGGCCGGTATCAGTGAGGTAGGTCGGAGTGGCTGCCATGAGAAGAAGTCCGAGTGTCGTGGCGCCTGGCCGCGACGCTCAGCCGCTCGACCGCGAGCCGCACGCGCTCAGCGCGTGCCGGCGTATCGCTTGTCGAGCTGGGCGAAGAAGCGTTCGTTCGCTTCCTCGGCTGAGCGGGGCGGCGGCGGGGCCGCGGGGGTGTCGCGCGTCGGTCCGGGTCGCCCCTGTGGGGCGATCACGCGGGCCTCGCGCTTCTTGGCGAGGGTGAGGGCGACCTTGGCCGCCTCCACCTGCCGACGGAGGGTGGCTTTCTCGCGATCGTCGGTCGCGGCGCGGGACTGCACGATCTGCTCAGCCCAGGGGGTGAGCACCGTGTCAATGATCCGCACGACCTCGGGGAGCCGCTGCGGCGGAACCTTCCCGTTGACCAGGAGGGGCGCGGTCAAGAGGGCGATCTGGCCGTAGAAGGCTTTCTGCGTCACATCATCCTGCGGGAGACTCTGCGCCAAGCCGGTGATCCGGGGCGCGATATGCTGCGCCACGAAGGCCTCCGACTGCGCGCGCGTCTGTGACTCCTGTTGCTGCCGATGGATCGCGGCGATCTCGGCGTCCTTGGCTGCCAGCAACGCCTCGGGCGTGTGCTGCGCAGCGAACGACGCCTTCGCCGTTTGGTAAAACGCATCGTCTGCTAACACGCGCTCGAAAAACGCCGCGTATTGCTGATTGTGCGCGGTCAGGTCCGCGAGCTGCGCGCGCGCCTGCTCCGCCGCTTGCCGCGCGGCCAGCGAGTCCTGCTCGCGCTGCTCATTGTACTCGCCGAGTTGCGCCTTCCGAATCAGCTTGTCGAGCGGCACTTTCTCGAGCGTCTTGCCATTGGCGGCATACGTGACGGCCAAGGCGGGGAGTGCCTCGAGCGGCTTCCCATCGGCGCCATAGACTACGACGTCGCCGATCGGCTGCTTGCTCTTGCCGGTGGCCGTCTCGGGCGCCGCACCAGCCGAGGCCGGCGCCGGCCCACTGGACTTCCCGGCGGGTGGCGCGGCCTGTTCCGCCAGGACGGCTTCGATCGCCTCGATCTCCTTGGCGTCGGCGAACGCGCCGTCCGGCCGGTGCCACTTGCCATGCTCGTCTTGCGAGTAGCCGGCTTCGCCGACCGCCGACTCCGTCTCGAGCAACTCCGCCAGTTCGTCGCGCGCGGTCGTGTCACTGTTTGTGGCATCGGCGAGGCCGTCGCTCGTGCCGATTGGCGTCGTCGGGACAGCTGCGCCGGGTTTCGGGTCGTCGATATCGTGGAACAGTTCGCGCGCGGCCGGCGAGTCGTGCTTCCAGTTGGCGTCGTCGTTCATCCACGCGAGCGCGTCCGCCGGCGCTTGGCCGGCGGTCGATGGGGCGTCTGGCATTGTCAGGTCACTCTCCCGTCAGCAGCGGGCGCGCGGCTCGTGCTGAGCGAGTTGGTCACGGCACTTGCGCGCGGCCGTGGGGGCGCAGGGTCTGACGGAGGCGCCTAGGCGTCGGACTGGCCGAGCGCGGCGTCCTCGGTGTGTTCGATCCGTTCGGCACGGGCCAAGTCGTTCGCTTCCGCCAGCACTCCGTGCCGGCGCTGCAGTCGGGCGAGCCCCCAGTGGATCGCCCAGGCGACGGCAACTAATGGTTGCCGCCAGGAGGGGGCAGGATGCGTCGCCACGATGCGCTGGCACCGGGCCGAGATCGTCTCGTCCGGGAGACCGCCGCAGACGACGTTCACGAACACGTCGAACGCGACGAGGACGCGGAGCGCATACGCGGTCATTGCGGGGCCGTCCGCTCGAACCGGGCCGCCGTTTGGACATCAAAGCGGCGTGTTATTTGCAGCATCTTGCTGGCATGAGATACCATGATGATCCCAAGGCCTATCAGCACGAGTGGTATCTGGCTCATCGCGCCGAGTGCATCGCGCGAGTGAAGGCGAGGCGCCTACGGTTGCAAGCAGCGCGTCCGCCGAAGCCGCCCGTTGACCGGGAAGCGCAGAGACAGAAGCGCCTGGCCGCCTTTCGCGAGTACTACGCGCGCAACCGAGAGCAGATGCGCCAGCGCGCTCGTGACACGGCGGAGCGGGCGCGGTTACGGCTGGCCGATCTGAAGGCGAAAGGCTGTGTGATCTGCGGCGACACAACGCCGTCGCTTTTGGACTTCCACCATCGCGATCCGGCGACCAAGTCATTTGGCATCGCATCGGTGACCCGCTGGATCAACAACGAGGCACGTCTACAGGCGGAACTGGCGAAGTGCGACCTTCTGTGCCGCCGTTGCCACGCGGCGCATCACAGTCCGCTGCGTAAGCGCGACAACGGGCGATACGCCTGACCTACTGAGGCTGCGTTCTTTCCCACCTCGCAGCCGCTTGTAACTGATCCGGCAGTCCGATCTGCGTCATCGGCTGCGAGGCGACCGGCGAGGACGGGCCGATCGGAGCCTGGGCCGGTCCGAGCATGCGGGCCGGACCGATCATCCCACTCGCCGTCGTCTGGCCAGGCAGGGCGCCGCCCGACTGTTGAGGGGGCGCCTGGGGCTGCGGCTCGCCCGGCGGGAGCGCCATCCCCTGCGCCTTGAGCTCCGCCTGCTGGCCGAGCCGCATCCAGCGCTCGTACGCCACCGCGCGCACCTGCGGCGGCAGCGAGTCGTTGAAGATGAGCTGCCGTTCAAGCACGTCCTGATGCTCCGCCTCGTCGTCCATCCAGAGGACCGGGAAGGCCGCGTCGGTGCCCGTCCGGCGGATCGCCTCGGCGATCCGGTGCGCGCGTGCCGTCTGGGCATCGTCCGGCGCCTCTAACGACCGCACCATCGCGAACGGCATCCGCCGCCGGTATTCCTGCGGCTGAATGAGTCCCCGTGAGAGCATGTCGTCGAGCACCGCGAGGCGGAGCGACCGCGGCATCGGCATGAGCGTTTCGGGATCGACCCAGACCTGGGCCGCAATATCCAGATCCTCGCCGGAGAGCAGGCGGCCCAGGTCCGGTCGGTCCGCGCCCTCGATCGCGATCATACGGGGCAGGTCGTAGTTGGCCTGCATGATCGCCAGCGTGATCTCCGCCCATTCGCACATCGCCCGGCTCGCCGCGTTCACGAACGGCGCGAAGATCCGCTCGACCTGCTCACGCACCGCGAGGATGGCGCGGCCCGATTGGTCTCCCGCAAAGCTCCCGCGCGTCGCGTCGTTGCAGCCCGTGAGGTCCTCGATCTCTTTGGTCTCTTGCGCGAGCGCGCGCTCTGCGGACGTCGAGATGTCGAACGGGCCGATCGGCTGGATCACCTCGGAGAGCGGTGTGCCGAGTGGTGCGTTCACCTCGTAGAGATTGAGCGTCCCACCCAGGAGCGTCTCGCCCTTGAGCACGCCGCCCCGCCCCAGGAAGTTGGCCGAGGCGCCTTTGCGCAACGCTTCGATCCATTTCGACACGATGGCGTTGATCCGCATCTGCGCGTCCAGCCAGTCGACCATGACGGCCGTCGGGTAGAACGACGGGTCCGTGCTGCCATCGGTCCAGCGTACGAGCGGAACCCGGCCGTACGGCAGCGGGATCGGCGGCACGACGAGCTGCTGGCCGACGGCGACCATCATGAGGCCCTTCGGCAGGAACTCGCTCCGGTCGCAATAGACCGTGAGCCGGACGACCGACTCCTGCTCGCGGAGCAACTCGTCCGGCTGCGGGAGCACGTAGCCGTGGCGCGCCGCGGTCACATGCTGCATGTCGTCGGACGTCTCGCCGAACCCCGATTCCTTCGCGACGGACGCTCCGTGTTCCTGGATCGCCTGCGTCTTGGCGATCACCTCGCGGACGACCCAGATCATCGGCGGGCGATTGCTGGTCGCGTCAGGTGAGACGCGCACCTGCTCGATCGCCCGCACCTTGGTCCGGACGTCGCCCAACGGGAAGCGCTCACCCGGCCGCTTGCCGAGCGGGAACTCCGCTACCTCCGGCCCAACCACGCGCGGCACCTGGTACCAGGGGCCCGCATCCGGATCCCAATAGAGCTCAAGGAAGGTCACGCCGTCGGTCCCGGCGCGGCGTCCTGCTTCGAGCGAGATCCCCGCCATGTCCTGCTCGTGCCAGGACCATTCCAGCGCGACCTGGTCCGCCTCCGCCCGCTGCATCGCCTGTGGATCGCCGGAGGCAGGCGTACAGTTGAACCCCGGCCGCTGCTCGGCGAGGATCTGCGTCCGCATGTCCAGCGCCGGCTTGATCTTATTGCGGACGGTGCGCACTACATCGCGCGGCTTCGCAGGCTCACGCCACGGGCCGAAGCCGATCGCCGACACCCATTGGTTGCCGTTGTAGAAGAGCCGATTCCGCTCGACCTGGTGGAGCGTCGCGTAGACCCCCGGCCCGTAGCGTTGCCAGAGGGATTCGGCCCACCGGACCCAATCGTCAGCGACGGCCGATCCTTTGAGCAGCGGGAACGCCTCGCCGTAGAGGCCGGCAAGTGCCGCTTCCGTGTACGACTCGTCGATCGGGCCGCCGGTCAGGGTGCCGTGCGCGCCAACCCGTGGATCGTCGTCCCACCCATCCGCGTCATTGTGCAAGAGCGCGGTCGTCGGCGCCTGCTGCTCCGTCGAGAGCGCCGCCTGGTCCGCCGGATGGTCGTGCGACGAGAGGTCGCGCGCACCCGGTATCCGTTCGGCCTCAGCTCGGAGTCGGGCAAGCCCGTCCAGTCCATCCTCCTCACCGAAGAGGAGGCCGTCCGGTAGCGTGGTGGGCGGGATCGTCACGCGGCGGCCCTCACGCGGCGGTCAGCGCGACGCGGACGGCGGACCAATCGCCGTATTGCCCGTAGAGCTCCTGGGCGCGCTGGGCGAGTTGCTCTTTCGCCCACGGCTCGGACTGCTCCGCGATCCAGAGCCGGAGATCGAGCGGCATGGCCTCCGGGCTCGGCAGGACGGGCGGGGTCGCTCGCGCGGTCGCCGCCTGGCCCTGCCGCTCCCAGTGCGTGAGCGCGCGGAGCACCAGCGGCTCCGCGCGCCACCAGAGCCAGAGGAGCCCCGCGACCCAGACACAGGCCGCGAGTACTGAGGCCACGCTCAGGAGCGGAGAATGCGGACGATATACGTGCCGCTCGCTGGGGTGAGCGAGCCGGCGGTCGCGTTCACGAACGTGATGGCGAGCGTCCCGGCGGCCGATACGCGCGCGCCGACGATCCCGGTCCCCGCCGTCTGCGCGGCTGGCGTGGTGACGACGACCGTGTCGCCCACGGCCAATCCGGCGAGGGCGGCTGGGGTGAACGTCTGCTCCGCCGTCGTGGCCGCCGCGACCGCGACGGGCGTGAGCGCGACCGCGATCGACTGCGGGATGCAGTTCAGGAGTGCGTTGATCGCGTCCTGGACCAAGCCCGCCTCGTTGTTCCCGGCCTGCGGCACGTAGCCCCGGTTGACCATCGCTTGCTCGAGTGCCGTGACGGCGGCGACGTTGCTCGCTGACTGCTGGGTAGCCCACTGGCCCTGCGGCATGTGTAGAGACTCCTAGGTGATGGTGGTGCGGACGGACGGCCGCTGCTGCGCTAGGCGGCGACCGCGTTGTGGTTCGCGGCGGCCCACGCCATGACGAGCGCGAGGTTCGCGGCCGAGATGAGCGACGGGAGGCAGATGATCGCGCGGAGATTGCACTGCGCGCTCCCCGAGGCGCCGTTGAACCCACCGGCGCAGAGTACGGCAGACGCGTTCGTATTCGCCGTCCCGATCGCCGCGGTCACGATCGCCTGGTTGGGCACCTGGATGCCCAGCGGCGTCGTGCCATTGAGCGTTGCCGAGACCACGCGGTATTGCGTGGCCGCGGTCGAGACGCCGGTCGTCGCGGTCGCCAGAACCTTGCCGCCTTTGGCCGCCCAGACGTTGCTCCCGCCCCCCTGGTTGATCCCGAGGAACTCGTTCGAGGCGTCCCCGATCGCGGCGATATACCCCGTCCCGGTCTGCGAGCCGGTGAAGGCGCCGACGACGATCAACGTGTAGCTACCGCTGATGTTGAGGAGGGCGCTCGCCGACTGGAGCAGGTTCATCCCGCCCGCGCCGGTGAAGAAGAGCGAGCCATCGGCCGCGACGGACGGCTGCTTGGCGAGCGTCGCCTGGGCGAGCGAGAGCGAGTGCCCGGAGACGTCATTCCAGTTCGCGACCGTGCGCTGGGTGCTGAGCACGATCCCGGTCCGGCAGTCGAAGAACCCGTTGACCGTGACGCCGAGCGCCGTCATGAGCGTCGTGATGTCGCCCGGCGTGCCGCCGCCCGCGCGCACGTAGGCCGCGCCGGCCACCGTTCGGACTGCGAGGACACTCATCAGACTAGCTCGCGCTCCCGGATGGGACGCGCACCGCCCGGACCCACACCCGGTCGGCGACGATCAACGTGTCGGTCCCGCGGAGTTCTGCGTGCCAACAGCGCCCGGCCTCATCGCTCGCCACGCAGAGGCTATCGGCGTGGACGTGCCATGCGCCGCGGAAGTAGAGCGGCGGCCGCCCGGGCGCGCGGATCACGAGCCGCGCATCGGCGCCCGGCGAGAGCGCGAGGCCCATCACGGTGCCGCCGGTCGCGCTCGCCCAGACGCCCGCGACGAGCGCTGCGACGAGGGTCAGCGTGGGCACGGCGCGCTATCCCCGCTGACCTGAGAGCTCGGCGCGGGTGAACGCCGTGATGCTCCCGCCCGCACCCACGACGATCTGGAGCACGCCCACCTTCTCCCCGTTGGGCGAGGCGAGCGTCGAGGTCTGGAGCGTCCCGGTCGAGAGCGGCCCAGTGCCGCCGAACGTCTGCCGCTGCGTCTGCTCGTCCCTGAACGTTGACCAGGCGGCGGTGGTGACCGTCCCGCCGGTGAACGTCGCGGTAAGATCGATCGTCGGCTTGACCATCCCGGTCAACTGGAACTGCGCGTAGTAGGTCCCAGGACCGAGCGCCGTATAGATCCCAGCCGCGATGTCAGCCGCGAGGTCAATCAGCCGCCGGCCCTGGATCGCGGACCCTTGGGGCGCCGCGTTGTTGAGGCCCGCGAGATTGGCGCCCTGCGCGGCGCTCGCGTCCGCCCAGACGAGGTATTCCTGCCGGCCGAAGAGCGCGCCGTTGACCGATTGCTCGTAGTCGTGGAGTAGGTGGACGTAGGACGGGATCGTCGGCATGGGATCTCAGAAGCCGTAGGAGAGTCCCCCGATCGTCTCGGGGTTGGGATCGTCAGGATCGGTGTCGTCCGGGTCTCGCGGCAACCAGTGCGCGGGATCGCGGTCCGGCCCGACCGGATCGGGCGTCACCGGCTCGTTCGGCGTGTACGGGTGGGCAGCCATGAGGTAGCGCACCGTGTCGTACGGGTCGTCGCCGCCCCGGCCCTGTGCGTCCGCGTGCACCTTGAGCACGTCTTCCACGTTCTTGGGATCGACTACCATCCGCTCGAGACAATCGAACGTGAGGCGATTGCCCGGCGTATCGAAGAAGCGGAGCCGCGGCGTCTTCGTCTTGCCGTCCGCGAGCCGCCAGCCCAGCCAGAGCCGGAGGTTATTGAGGCCGAGGACGCGCCGTTGGTTGGCCTCGGCCATCATGATGCCGTACTCCGAGAACAACTCCATCACGGATGGCGTCCGGTCGCGGTGCCCACGCGAGCCTTCCTGGCGCGCATAGTTGTCGCAGACCACATTGGCGAGCACGGCCGGCGGGACCTGCTCGACGATCCGGCGCGCCACCTCGTCGTAGCGATCCCGCTGCCCGTGGAGCGAATCACAGACGTACGCCCGACCATCGGGGCTCATGGCCGCCCAGGCGAAGCACCAGCAGTGTCCGAACCCGATATCGAGCGCGCCCCACTGGTACCACCAGTCAGGGACGGCTCGCGGCGGGATGAGGTGCACGGCGCGCGACAGCTCATCCAGGGCCATACCTTCGCCGGCATCCCAGTCGCCGTCCAAGAGCTGCCGGCGCTGCGTGTCCGGCAGGCCACGGAGGACCGCCATGTACTGCGCGTCATTCGCATAGATCGGATTGTCCGTGACCTTGCTCGGGATGAAGCGCCGCGCGAGGCCGGTCGTCGGATCGCGCGCGACGGTGCGGCCGCGATCGGTGGCCACGATCATCCGCTGTTTGAGCCACGCATGCGCCTTCCCGCCGGGGTTCGCCGTCCCGCGCGCCATCCGGATCAGCGCCGGATCCGGGGAGCGGATCTCAGCGAGCATCTTGGCCCACGTCAACTCGTCTTTGAGATTCCCGAGTTCGTCGAACCCAACGAAGGTCCACTCGCGCCCCTGGTAGCGCTTGAGGTCAGCATCGTCCTCGAGGTAGCCGATCTCGACGAACGCGCCGGACGGGAACCGCCACTGACTGTCGCCGCCGTGGAAGGTGGCGCCTACGGCGCTGTAGTACGTCTTGCAGCGCGCATGGATCTCTTTGAGTTCGTCCCACTTCTCGCGGAGCAGCAATCCCTTGAAGCGCGGGTGCGCAATCTGTTGGAGTGGGGCGATGACGAGCGATTCGGTCTTCGCCCCTCCCTTCGCACCGCCATAGAGCACCTCGAACTCGGTACTCGCCACGAACTTGGCCTGCGGCGCCGAGAGGGGCCGCCAGAGGAGCTGGCCCGCGTCGCGTCGCATCCCGTCACTTCGAGCTGACGTAGAGCTCGTCGAAATCCCAGTAGAGGAAGGGTGTGACGTTTGGCGGGCTGTTATGGCCGCCGCCGTAGGTGGGTTCGAAGCGGATGTAGCCCCAGTTCTGAGAGTCCGAGCCCTGGACCCACTGGACGTTCGTGGCGTTCACGCACTCGTTGCCGTCGTTCATGATCCGGCAACCGCCGTCCGCCGTGCTTGTGGACGATTGCGGCGTGAATAGGAGCTCGATCGTATGCCACGTGCCGGCCGTCGGGCCTGCGAGTTGCCCGTTGGGGTCGGCCCGCGCCCAGCTCGTCGGGTTGCCGTCGGGGAGGTTGCGGAACGCGAGCGGGAGCCCGTTGCCCCACTGCTGGAGCACCTGGAGGTACTGGTCGGCCTGGGGCGGGTTATCGCAGTGCCCACCGATCGCGTCGTTCTCGTTCCCGCCGTTATTGCTGTTGACGAACTGCGGCTCGCAAATCTTGGTGCCGACGTTCCCGTTGTTCGTCCAGTTGGGGGAGTACCGGACGCGCATCCGGATGTAGAGCGTTTTCCCCGCGCCCGGGAGCGTGAAGCCGAAGATCACGGGCGCGAACCCGCCGGGGAGGGACGCCGGATAGAGCACGCGGAGCCCCGTCCCTTGGCTCGGGGGGACCGGCACGAGTTGGTTGGCGTCCCCCGTGGTCGTGAATGAGCCGTTCGGGGGCGAGACGAGTTGGAAGACCGAGCCGCCCGTCATCGTCTGCCCGTTGGCCGGGACCGCCGTCAGGACGCCCGTGTTGAGGATGACGGTCATCCCACTGGGCTCGATCGACGTTGGTGCGGCGGTCGCGGTCACGGCACAGGTGGCCGTCAGATTCGGCGTGACGCTCGCGACGGTCGCCGTGATCGTCGCGCTCCCGACCCCAGCCCACGTCACGAGCCCGCCGGCGGAGACCGTGGCGACCGCCGTGTTGCTCGACGCGTAGGTGACCGTGACGCCCGTCATCGGGTTGTCGAACTGATCGTCCACGGTCGGGACCAGCTGCACGGTGGTCCCGGTCCCCGCCAGCGTCACGGCGGTCGGCGCGATCGTGAGTTGCGTGGGGACGGGAGTCGCCTGGACCGTGATGACGGCGGTCCCCGAGATCGCGCGATTGGTGGGCGCCGTCGCGGTGATATTGGCGGTGCCGGGCGCGACGGGCGTCACCGTGGTCGCAGTCCCCGTCGCCGGGCTCACCGTCGCGACGCTCGGCGTATCGCTCGCCCAGTTGACGCTGGTCGCGCCCGAGGGCGGTGACCACGCGCCCGCGTCCCCGACGCCACCCGTCGCACTCGTCTGCACGAGCGCTTGACCGCCCGCGAAGGCCGCCCCGCTCGTCACCGCGCCGCTGGAGGCGTCCCCCATGTACCAGCCGGCCTGAATCCCGCTGTCGCTCGCGAGCGGCTTGGTCCACTGCGACGATTGCGCGGGGAGCGCGCTCGTGTAGAGCGCCTGACCGTCGTGCGTGGCGGCCTGCGCCACGGCGTGCGCGTTGAAGCCCTTGTTCGTCGTGACCCGACCGTTCGCGCCGCCATCGGTATTGAGGGCGGCTGCCCCGGTGATCGCGACCGTCGCCGTCGAGGTATGCGAGCCGTCGTTGAAGAGGTTGCCGGCCGAGTCGAAGAACGCGACGATGCAGTGCCCCGCCGCTTGGTCGTACCCGGCGAACCACTCGATGTAGTTCCCGTTCGCCGGGAGCGCCGTCTCGTTGATGAACGCGGTGGGCGCAGGACCCATGCGGACGCTCCCGGTCTTGTAGGGAGCGCAGACCAACTGCACGAAGGCAGTACTGCCGGTCTGGAAGTAGACCTCCCACTTCTTGTTCGTCCCGGCCCCGTCGGAGTCGATCGCCTGGAGCCCGACACCGCTATTGAGGCCGGCCGCCCGGATCGCATCGACCAGGATGCGGCCCTTGGTCCAGAGGAGTGTCGTCGCCGCCGCCACCCCCGGGATATTGGCCGAGAGGCCGAACCCGCCAGCCGCGTAGACCGTGACGTTGCCGTTCCCGCTGCCGCCGAACGGATTGCCGTACTGGTCGGTCTCGCTCGCCGACTCGATGATCGTGCCGGTCGAGATCGTGGCGTTCCCAGGTGAGACGGCGATCGCCGCCAGAGCGGCCGCCGCGCTGCTCACCGAGACGGAGGCAGTCAGGTTCGGCGTCACGCTCGCGACCGTCGCCGTGATGGTGGCGCTGTGGCCACCAGCACTCGCCTGGACGACGCCCCCGCTCGTCACGGGGAGGTTAGTCGTGTCCGTCGAGGACCAGGTGGCGACCGAGGGCGACATCGCCCCACCCCACTGGTCCGCGAGCGTCACCGGGATCTGGTGCGGCAGGGCGTCGTTGAGCGTGATCGACCCTTGGAGCCCCGATTGGCCCGTGAGCCACGTCACGATCGCCGTGTAGGCGGGGAGCGTCGTGAAGCTGAAGTCGGCGTACGGGTTCGGGAACATCGGGAGCCCGTCCGACCGGGGCGTAAAGCTCTGGAGCCAGTTTTCGGGGCTGCGGAGTTGCCAGCAGGTGAAGTGGTCTGGCTTGGCGTTCGCCTGCTTGACGACGTTCAGGAAATTCGTGTACGCGAGCCCCACGAGTTGCTGGCGCTGCGCAACGCCCGCAGCGCCTGAGCCTTCGAGCATGTGGTCCGTGACGTCGAACTCGGTGATCGCATAGCTCGCACCGGTCGCCACGATGCTGTTGAGCCAGGCGAGCGTATTGGTCGTGTCGAACGACCCGCCTGACGTCTGCATCTCCTGGCAATCGACGTGGCCTTCGATGCCGACCGTGAGCTTGCTCGCGCTGAGGCCGATCCCGGCGAAGACGGCGATCGCGGCGTTCGCGAGCGACAGCACCGCCGCGCGCTGCGCGCTGTCCGCCGTTGACTCGCCGTGACCGTTGTTGATCGTGTACTTCCGTGCGCCGGGATCGCCGGCGTACGTGTACTTGAGCGCGCGCGGGACCCAGTTGTTCGGCGAGGGCCCGAGGAAGCGGTTAAAGAAGCCCTGGCCGCTGCCGCCTAAGAGGCATTCGTTGATCGGCGTATAGGTATCGACCACGCCGGACTCGGTGCAGAGCCAGAACTGGGCGTTCGGCGGCGCCTGGTTCGTGTTCGCCGCGAAGCACGTGTAGGTGTGGCCGCCATTCGTGACGATCTGCCCTGGCGTGTACGCGGTGGTCGAGCTCCACGCCGTGATCGTCGCGACCGGGATCGGCATCCACGCGGAGATATTCCCCGCTGGCGGCGTGTTGACGTTCGGCGTCACGCACGCGTAGTTCACGCCGCCAGACGAGACCACCTGCCCCACCGTGTAGTTGGTCGCGCTATTCCACGCGGGCCCGAGCGGCTGGGGATTGAAGAACCCCGTGGTGAGCGCGACCATCGTCTGGAGCATGGTCTCCGCTTGGGTCGCGTTCGTGACGAGGCTCGCGATGCCGGGATAGAGACTCCCCGAGCTATCGATGCCCTCATCGACGATATACGTGACGCCGAACGCCGTCCCCTGCGCCTGGAGCCGCGCCATCTCGGGCGCGAACTCTAGGAAATTGGTCGTCACCCCAGAGAGGCCCGTGTTCGTGAACGACCCGCTGAACCAGTGGGAGTGCCACTTCTCGAAGGCGACGATCCCGCCCGCGCCCGCCGTCTGCGCGTAGTTCTGGCTGTAGTTCGGGTGGCTCTCGTACGAGTCGTTGATCGAGACGCCGAAGCGGGTGCCGGCCGCCGCCGCCGCTTGGGCCAGTGTCGAGAAGCCGGCGTTGATCGCGAGCGTCGTCGGCACGGCGGCCGGCGTCGTCACGGTCGCCGTGCCGCTCACTGTCGTCCCGGTTACCGTCGCCGTGATCGTCGCGGCGGCGCCCGTCCCGACGCCAGTACAGAGTCCGGTCCCGCTCACGGTGACGCGTGGGTCGCTCGTCGTCCACGTGAGAGCCGGGGTCGGGCTCACGATCGTCCCGAACTGGTCCTTCACCGTCGCCTGGAGCTGGACCGTGCCGTTCTGGGTCGTGATGCCGAACGTGGCCGGCGCGAGCGAGAGCGTGCTCGCCTTGGACGTGGCCTGCGCGGCGGCGCCGACGCTCGTCGCGTAGAGGAGCTGCGGCGCCTTATAGCCCACGGTCACGTAGATCGTGTACTGGCCGGACGGGGCGATGACGACCCGTGGCTGCGTGACCTTCCCGGCCGAGACCCCGCGGAGGATCGACACGCAGCCGGCTAGGTCGTGAACGTCGGTGTCACGAGGAACTGACCGCCAAAGGGCTTCGAGACGTTGCCGGCGGCATCGACGAACTTGCACTCCCACGTGAAGGCGCCGCTCGTCGTGATCTGCCCAGCGGGGAAGACGATCGTGAATTGCCCGGTCCCGGGCGGCCCGAACGTCATCTGCCCGTTGGTCGTCGTCGCCTGGAGGATGATCGCGCCGCCGGGGGTGGCCCGCACCGCTATTTCGCCCGACGCGTACGTCGTGAGGTCGGGGACGGGTGCGACGCCCGTGACCGGATCGACGATCGTCGGCGTCCACGTGTACGTCTCGCCGACGGTCGCGACCGGTGCGGCGAAGGTGAGGTCAGCTATGGCTCCTCCTCGGTCGCGACGTCGGGCGCGAGGCTCGGGTCGGGTGGGAGCGCGGAGTAGGGCAGGACGTGCGTGGGCGCCGGCGGGGCGGGCGGTGGCGCGTCCAGCGCCGGCAGGAGGATCGTCATCGGCTGGTGCTCGACGACGGCGCCGACCGTCCCGGAGAGCTCGAGCGATTCGCGCGGGCGCCCATAGACCCGGTCCCAGACGGCGCACCACATGGCGTGGAACGCTTTGGGATCGGTCGCGGGATCGGTGAGCGCCGCCTGGACGCGCGCGACACACGCCGGATCGTGGATGAGCCGCTGGAGCGTGCGGACCGCTTCGGCTTTGGAGGCGAGGCGCGGGCGCGGGGCGTGCGAGCCGCCCCCGCGCTTGAGCGCGCCCCCATGCCGCTGCGGCACCAGGTGACCAGCCGCCGGGCCCGGCCGGTCAGCCGCCGCGCGAGGGGTCAGGGCAGTGTGATCCCGGCCGCGCGCGCCTTCGCGACGAGCGAGGCGACGTCGGCCTCCGCCGCTGCGACCGCCGCCGTCGCGGCCCGCTGGTTGTTGTGGTAGACGAGCGCGGCGGCCACGGCGCCGGCGAGCACGCCGGCCACGAAGACGATCAGGAGGGTGAGCATGACGGAGGGCTAGGAGGGTGAGACGGCGGTGCCGTGAGGAGCCCGCGGAGGACGCGGATCTCCGCGCGGAGCTCCGCGCGGAGCCCGATGACCTGGCGCTGAAGGCCGGCCAGGGTCGTGTGGAGTGCGCGGACGGAGGCCAGGTAGTCCTGGATGTCGGCCTCGGTCTCGCCGGCGGAGAGGCAAAAGCGCATGGGACCAGCTCAGCGACCGACGCGCATCTGCATGATGCCGTTGCCGCGACGGAGACTCGACCGCGTCGAGCCTTTCGCCGCCTTGTCGGTGTGTGCGGTCTTGGGGAGCGCGCCAGAGAGGCCCTGCTCCTTGGCGAGCTGCTTGACGCGCGCTCGGACGGCGTCCGGGTTGGCTGCGTGACCGGCGAGTCGGATCGCCGCCTTGACCTCATGGGCGCTCCGGACGGGGAACGAGCGATGCGGCCCGGCGAACTCGCGCGACGGGATCGCGCGGCGCTGGGCCGCTGAGAGGTGCTCAGCGGCCATTGTGGGGGTGCCTCGGGTAGATGTGGCGGACCGCCCGGCGCCGACTTACGGCAGCGCGGGGTCGTGGAATCCGTGCCAGACGGCTGGGAGTGGCGTCGTGGGTGACGCGGGTCGCTCGTGGTCCAGCGGCGCGCGCGTCCAGCTCTGCGGACTGTGGGCGAGATGGGCCCGGACGAGCGCCTCGAGCCTCGGGCTGCAGACCGGGCAGCCGCAGAGGACGGAGCCGGACGGCGCGTAGCGCTGGTTGTCGGTCATTGCGCGTCAGGCCGGGGTGGATGCGTCACGAGCGTGACGGGGCCAGCATGGTGAAGTGCCCACGCCCAAACGGCGTCACCGCCCCGCGATGGATGCTCACCGGGCTCTAGCCGTCCGCCGGCGGGGTCGCCGACCGGTGCGGTGCGCCGACCGCCCATGTCGCTGCGTCGCCTCAGCGGCCAGGCATCCGGCCGCGGCGCGGGTTGCCGAATCCGGCGCGGCCCTCGCGCGACTGGTGGATGGCAAGCGAGGCGTCGGCTACCCCACCGCCCATGCCAGCGTCGTGGCCGGGACTGAATGTGTGGCCAGCGAGCGCGCCACCGCCGCCCGCGAGTGGCACGCGCGGTAGGCTCGGTGCCGTCGGCAGCGCGATCGTGGGCAGCGTGATCCCTGCGCTTGGCTTCGTGCGGAATCCCATGGTGCGTCTCCGGCGTGCGCGTGGGGGGACTAGTGGACGAGCTCGAGCTGCGGCAGCGGATCGTCGATCGTCACTGGCGCAGCGCCCGGCTCGCCCGCCGCGACCGGCTGGGTAGCCTCATCGCCACCGTGGGCGGCGGCTGCCGCAGCCGCCTGCTGCTTTTGCTGTAGCCGCTCGAGTCCCTCGGGCACGAACAGCCCGCACTCGACGGCCGTGGCGAAAAACTCGTGAAACGTCTGCTCGATCGTCCGCGCCGTCGCCTCAGCGTGGGCCTCGAGGGCGTTGGAGACGAAGACGGATATCTCCTCACGCGTCGGCCGATCGCTATCAGCGCCGAACGGGCGGCGCCCGCGGATGGGCGGCCGTGGCGGGATCTTTGACATCTGGGCACGTGGGGTGTGGGGACCCGGTGGGAACCGGCGACGGGCGCGCGGGGCTGGTCTGCGCGTGGCGGACTCTGCCTAGATTAAAGCTACTGACAGCGCGCAAGGGCACGGCACGTAAGACGTGACGCCCGAGCGGGTTATGCCGCCCGTTCGCGTGGCTGTCGTCGCCGCCGTTTGGGTGGTGCCTGCGCCGTGGGCGCCGTCTGGTCGTGGCCGCCGAAGGGCGCGAGGTCTGCTGGCCAGTGGCCGTGGTGTGCGTGGTAGCGCAGGACGGCCGACATCGGCCGCGTGCAGCGCCAGAGCTCGGAGTGTGGGCAGGCGGGCCGCATGTGGGCGCCCGCTGCGTCCATGTGGATCGCCCGCCGCTCAGGCTGCCGCGGGGCGCGCGGGTGTGTCACGCCCGCCGCGTGGAGTTGCGCGATGAGGTCGATGACGTCCCCGCGGCGGAGTGGAAGCCGGCGCGCGGCGATCGCCAGCAGCAGTGGGAGGCCGGGGAGATCCGTGAGCGGCTGGCCGCTCGTGTGGGCGACGTACAAGATCCAGTTGGTGGCGTTGCGCTGGGCCACGTCCAGCATGCCGAGGAGCAGCGCGTAGACCTGCTGGAGCGGCTCGGCCAGTCGCGCGGGGTCGCGGCGGCGCTCGGCGTGGCCTGGGGTGACGAGGACGGCCCCGGGCCGGACGGCGGGGTCCATCTCGCAGATGCAGCGGCGCGCCTCGCGCGCAGCCGCCTCGCGGCGCTGGTACTGCGTGTACTCGTACGGGTGGTGCGCGCGCTTGACGCGCCCGTGCTGGGCCGGAGAGAGCGCGTCGGACGGCTCAGTGGCTGATGGACGACGCCGGGGCCGTCGTCCATCAGCCACGGAAGACGGCATTAACAATTCCACGCTGCGTCGTCCGCTTCGATTGTCCCCGATCCTCGCCCGGGGGCCGACCCCGCTCAGGCCCCAGCCGAGCTGCGCGAGCTCTCCTTGCATGTCCATCCCCGACGGGGCACTGGGCGCCATGCCCGGGGCGGCGCTGCCGTGCCATCCTCGGCTCGCGACCCGAATCGCTCATGCCCTCACCCCGACCGGGATGTACCGGGACACACCCGGTGCGGGTCGCCTGAACTCACGAGCCGAGGCACGGCAGATCGCGCGCAATCGAGCGTGAGCGTGCCAGGTGTCATAGGTCCCTAAATCTCCCTCTTGCGCAGTGGGGGCATATGCCCTATTTTGCTCCCACGTGCAGGACGCGAGCCGACGCGCGCTGAGTCGTCGGCCCCGAGGGCCCGCGGGTGACGGGTCGAGCGACCAGGAGCCCCGATATGTGCAGCACCGCCGTCACGATCACCGCCGACGCCACGACCGTCCGCGTCGCCTCCCCGTACAACCCCGATTTTGCCCCCGCCGCCAAGCGGCTGGGCGGGCGCTGGGAGCCGACCACGCGCACCTGGCTGTTTGACCTCCGCGACGAGGCGCGGGTCCGCGACCTCTGCCGGCGGATCTACGGCACGGACGGCACTGTCGCCACCGGCGACCTCGTCACCCTCAGGCTCACCGCGACCTGTGACGTCGCCTCCGACGTCCACGGTGGCCTCTACGCGGCCGGCCGGCAGATCGCACACGCCTCTGGCCGCGACTCCGGCGCTCGGCTGGGCGGCGGAATCGTCGTACTGTCCGGCCGCGTCACGAGCGGCGGGAGCGTCAAAAACTGGTACACCGTGATGCGCGAGGGCGCCGTCGTCCTGATCCGCGACGTGCCACGCGAGGCGGCCGAGCGCGAGATCGCCGAGTGGACGACCCGGGGGCTGGGCTCCGCCGACATCGTGCCTGAGCAGACGCCCGCCGCGCGGCCGATCGCGGTCGACCGGGCCGCCCTTGAGGCTGAGCGCGCCCGGCTCCTCGCGCGGCTGGCCGAGATCGACGCGACGCTCGGCGGTGATGCAGCACCGGCGCCGGCTGGCACGCAGGCGGCGGCCGTCGCGGCGATCGAGCCCGGTGCGCTGGCGCTCGGGCAGGTGATCGACGGCTCGCTGTTCAAGCCCGACGCGAGCCCGGCGCCCGCAGGTGCCCGCTGCGCCGTCTGCGGCACCACACACCACGTCGCGTGGATCGCGGGCGCCGGCGAGGCGCTGTGCGCGGCACATCAGGACGACTACTGAGCGGCGAGCGACACGGGGGCGAGCCGATGCGCCCCCTAGATCCGCCATCGGCCCCGAGGAGTCCCGGGTGTGGACCCGACCCTGTCTGTATCTCCCCGAGGAGACTGAGCGATGCCACGCACCCGATTTGCCGCTGACCCGCACTTCCCCCACCGCGCCACGGTCTCCGAGTGGGACGACCTGCGTGACGAGTACGTCGAGACCGAGTACTACGCACCGCCCAATGGCGGGTACGTCCGCTACGGAATCGACGGCCGGCAGATCTGCGAAGGGCTCTGCTCCTCCGGGCCGACGCTGCTGTGGTACCCTGCTGACGGGCCGCTCGTCGATGTGCTCCGGCGCGAGCATCGGCGGACGCAGGCGCAGGTGCTGCGGTGGTACCAGCGTGACTACCCGTGGGCTCGGGGGGCCTGACCCGTGCGATCGATCGACGGCTACCTGTCCCGCGAGGTCCAGATCCTCTGGCCCGACGCGCTCGTCACACACGACGACGAGACGAGCTATCAGCTGGAGCGCCCAGGGGAGCCACCCCTGGGCCTCGGCCGACACTACCCCGAGGCACGCCAAGCGGTGGCCGCGCTGCGACGGGCGGAACACCACCGGCGGCGTGCCGCCGACAGCCAAGAGGAGGGCTAACCCATGATCGCACGCATCGGCATACCTGGCAGCGTCCACCACGCCTGGCAGCGGTTTACCTCGCGCCGCGAGGCGCTGGCGTGGATCGACCGCGCCTATGACCGGACGATGGCGGCCAACCCCGCGATTGGCTGGCTCGAGAGCGGAATCCTGAGCGAGCGGAAGGCGGCGCGCATCCGCTACCAAGACGGCACGCGGGTGTACGGCGAGACCTACGATCCGACGCCCGAGGAGGAGGCGGCCGAGCGGAAGGCGTTCGAGGCGGCGCGGCGCGCATACCTGCAACGCGCGGACGCGGTGCCCGTGGACGCGCGCCTCGATAGCGCAGTTCCCGGCGCACACGGGTGGTAACAGGTGCTTGCCTGTGACGCGCGCTCGCGCTGACCCCGATCCGCGCGACCTGCTCCGAGCGGCGATCGACCGCTCGGGGCTCAGCGCGCGCCGGTTTGCCGAGGACGTGCTGACGCGCGACGAGCGCACGGTGCGCCGCTGGCAAGCGGGCGCCGTCCCGATCCCGGCCGTCGTGCTCCGGCGACTCACGCGCTACCTGGCTGGCGGGTAGGCGTGCCGCGCGCAGTCGAGCAAGACGTTCAGCAACCAGGCCACGCTCTCGGAGTGCGGGTCGTGCCGGCTGCTCGCGTTGTATCCGCGATGGTCACGGAGGTAGGTGGCCACAGCTTCAGCAGCCGCCTTGAGACCGCCATTGGCATGCTCTAGAGGGATGCCGTCGTACGTCGGCTCCAGCCGGCTCGCGAAACCCGTACCCCGCCGCGTGCCGAATCGCGCCGCGACGGCCCGCTCCTCCTTACTGCGCCGCGCCGCGCGATTGTGCTGTGCTACGTCAACCATCATGCGCTCCTATGCGTGAGGCGATGCATCACGCCGCCTGCTCCGCTAGCGCCGCGCGCACGGCTCGCGCGACCGCGCGTCCCATCGGGAGCGGGACGCCCTGGGCGATCATTTTCAGTTGCTTCTGCCGCTTGAATGGCGAGTCAGGCCCGAAGAACTCGGGCGGGCATCCCTGACGCCGCAACGCCTCCTCGACGCTGAGCGATTCGATACGACCCTTCATACGCGGACGGCCGCCGGCGTGCGACGATGTGACGGTCCGCGCGTATGCCGCTGGCTCGAGCGCCAGGGTTTCGATGCGTAGCGGGCGCACCTTGGCACACCAACGGCGCCCATGCACAAAGGACCGCGAGCGGTCCTGCTCCTGCCCGAGCCAACGGGCGTTGAGCACATGGCGGTCGCAGATGTAGTCGTCATGCGGAAAGGTCGGCATCGGCGCGGCCGGTACGTCGTCGATGAGGCGCAGCCGACATGGTTACGCGGGCGAACAGTGCCACGTTCTCGGCCTCTAGGGCGCGGATGAGCGCGACAGCGCGTGCCAGATCGGTTGGCGCCGCCGCGATGAGCGCCAGGTCGCCGTCCGGCTGGTGCGCGCCCGTCTGGGCGCCATAGTCCACGCGGGCGATCGTGCCACCGCTTGACGCCTGCGCCACGAGACCGTCGTGGTACTCGGCGTCAGCCGGCGCGCCCATCCACGGGCCCGGCGTACAGGCGGCGAGCCGCGCGGCGACGGCCGCCAGCCACGCCTCCGTCTCCGGGTCGAGCGGCCCGCTGGGCGCCTCGCGCGGGGCGTCGTTAGCCATTGGCGGGCTCCGATAGTGGCTTCACGAGAGTCAGCAGCCACCGCAGGTCGTCAGGAGCGTGCGCGATCAACTCTGCGACCGGCTCGGCGAACTCCGGGTGGCCTTCTGCGATCGCGAGTCGCTCCGTAACGCCGCGATCGATGTACCACGGCCCTCCGGGTGCGCGGCGACAGCGGCGTTCAATCTCCGCGATCCGGTCAGCTTGCGTCTCAGCCATTGGCGGGCTCCGGCGGATGCCGAGTACCGTCGGCGCGGAGCACGAACGAGCGCCAAGTGCGAGTGCACAGAAACGCGCGGTCGCCGTCGGCGACGCACAGGTGCTCTACGACCCCAGTACACTCCATGTCGCGCCACGGCACGGGCTGGCCACATCGGCCGCAGACGGTCCAGCCAGGGCCGACACTGATCGTCTCAGCCATTGGCGGGCTCCTGAACCTGCACGACACGCATGAACCGACCGCAGATCGTGCAGCGGTTGCCGGCGTAGAAGCCGTGCCGAGGGCACCTGTAGTTGGGCTCGTCGCCCCACTGGTAGCAGCAGCACGGCCCGTCCGTCGTGCACTTGTGAGTCTCAGCCATTGGCGGGCTCCTTCACTTCCCGAACCGGACGACACAGCGCCGCATCGAGCGCGGCCTCTACGACGCCGGCCATATACGTCTCGGCACCCTTTAGCCGCCCCTCTAGCGTGATCGGCAGGTTCGGCGTCGCATGCAGTGTGGCGATCTGCCGCAGCGTCCGCACGGACACTTCCAATACGTCGAAGTCACGGTCACGCTGATACGACAGCATCATGCACTCGCTCAGGGATCAGATGTGAGAACCGAACTTCTAGTCAGCTATGGCAATCGTTGCCACTACCCATTGTCCGCCAGCACATACGCTACCCGCTCCTTCACGAGCGGCACCGACTCACGCTCGCCGACCTGGATCATCTCGTCTAACAGCCCGAGCGCTGACCGCTGGAGCGCGACGACCGTAGGTCGGAGCGCATCCCTTGCGGCAGCCCTCGCGGCAGCCCACGCGGCATCCCCCGCGGCATCCCCCGCGGCAGCCCTCGCGGCAGCCCACGCGGCAGCCCCCGCGGCAGCCCTCGCGGCAGCCCACGCGGCATCCCCCGCGGCATCCCCCGCGGCAGCCCCCGCGGCATCCCCCGCGGCATCCCCCGCGGCAGCCCTCGCGGCAGCCCTCGCGGCAGCCCCCGCGGCAGCCCACGCGGCATCCCACGCGGCAGCCCCCGCGGCAGCCCTCGCGGCAGCCCACGCGGCAGCCCACGCGGCATCCCCCGCGGCATCCCCCGCGGCATCCCCCGCGGCAGCCCTCGCGGCAGCCCACGCGGCAGCCCACGCGGCAGCCCTCGCGGCAGCCCCCGCGGCAGCCCTCGCGGCAGCCCACGCGGCAGCCCACGCGGCATCCCCCGCGGCATCCCCCGCGGCATCCCCCGCGGCAGCCCACGCGGCAGCCCACGCGGCAGCCCCCGCGGCGCTCGCTTTCGCTCGCGCTGTATCGAGCGCGGGTTGGGCTACGCGCGCAGTCACGGCGTCGACGATGCGGGCCGTCGCTTCGAGCGCTTGCGCTTCGGCCGTGAGTCCCGCGAGCCGGAGCCACGCTGGGGTCTGCACGCGACAGAGCCAGTCGAGCGCCATCCACGAGCGCGTCAGCTCGTCGCCCTGGCCGGTCGCCGTGCCCAGCACCTTGACCGTGTAGGGCGCCAGCATTTGCCGGTCGTCGTCGTCCATCGCGTCGTTCCAGTTCCGGAACCACACCCCGATCACGGGCGACACACACTCCGGCCGGTCCGAGTGCGGCAGGTTCGCCACATAGGCCGCAGCCTCCATCGCGCACATGCCCTGCTCGCGGCTCGTATGCCCGCCCTTCGCCAACCGCAGCACCGGTGTCAGCATCGTGCCAGCGCTCCCGTATATGAGGTGTCACTAGTTCGTGTCATGGTACCCGAGCAGCCGGTCCAGCAGCTTCGTCCAGAGTTTCTTGAGCCAGGCGATCATGGCGCCTTCACCCCGAGCGCCGCGCGCGACGCCTCAACCAACGCGTCGAGATAGGTGGGCCGCGGCGTGATGAGGCGCTTCCACCATGGCAGCGCGCGGTAGCGCGCCCACACCCGGCACGACGCCTCTGCGACCGCCAGTGCGCGCCCGAGATCCGTCATACGGCCCTCCCGGAAAGCCAATCCGCCACGGTCTGCGCATCGCGGACGAGGAGGTACGTGACGCCCGAGCGGTGGCACCATTGCTGGAACTCGAGCTGCTCCGGCCGCTGCTTCGAGCTCCGGCTCCTCGGGTGCTTGCACTCGATCCACGCTTGGCCGCGGCGCGGCGAGAACGTCAGGATGTCCGCCACGCCTTTGGTTTGCTGGGTCTTCCGCACCTGCGAGAGCCAGTAGGACTTGCAGCCCGCGAGTTTCAGGAGCTGCCACACCTCGCGCTGCAGGTCGCCCTCGTCGCGGCGGTCCAGCGCGCGGACTCGAATGGCCGCGGTCATGGCTCCCCCGGCACCGGGGATCTCCACGGGTGTCCTGGCCAGAGGACAGCACCAATCGCCCACCGCGAGCGTTGAGGCCACGAAACGCGCCACAACCGCCGGCGGGTAGTACCCTGTAACCGATTGTAACCGATATTTCTTCTCAGACGTAAATCCCGCATGTGTGCGCGCATATGCGAACTTTCCTTAGTGGGCGCCCGGATTGGTTACAGCGGTGACATCGGTTACAGCACTCCTGGCGGTCGTCCAGAGGAGCCGGACCCCGAGTCGGATCTTCGCCACGCCGGCGGGGAGCCGCCGGAGTTCGACCGGGAGCCCCCGCTCGCCCAGCCGGCGACCGAACATCTGCGCCGTCATCGGCCGCTCGCCGTTCTCCTCGGCCCACGCCCGGTACGCCTGGTAGAGCGCGCCCGCCGGCGTCTCGCCGCCCTCGGCGCACCGCTCTTTTAGGAACTGGCCAACGATATCCGACTCGGCGCGGTAGTCGGCCGTCGCACGCTCGACGCAGGGCGGCTGCCGGAGGCCCGTGCGCTGCCAGAGGAGACACCCGGCGACCGTCCACGCGAGGATCCCAGGCAGCTCGGCGGCCAAGGTCTCGCGGAGCGTGTCGTCCCGGTTCTCCCCCTCGAAGCGCACGTCGAAGGGCACCAAGTGCACGCGGCGCCACATGCCGTAGTCCGTGGCCGCGATCTGCGGCCGATGGTTGGCCGCGAGCCAGAGCTTGAACGTCGGCTCGAACTCGAACTCCCGGCCGTAGAGATACCGCGCTGTGACCGTCGAGCCGCCCGTGAGCGACTTGATGACCGACTCCGCGAGCCGCGCCCGCTCGCGCCCCTCCTCGGCGCAGACCATCCGCGCGCCCGCAAGCCGCGCAAGATCGGGCCGCGGCCGCTCGACGGGCTGCTCCACGAACGTCGAGAAGTCGGCCTCGAGCCCGTAGCCGCCCCGGAGTTTCCGCTGCGTCTCGAAGAGGATCGTCTTGCCATTCGCGCCAGCGCCGTAGCAGAGGAAAAAGCACTGGTCCCGCGTGAGACCCGTGAGCGAGTAGCCGAGCGCCCGCTGGAGGAACGCGACTAAGTCCGCGCGACCGGCTGCGATCTCGCTCACGAACCGCTCCCACCGATCGCACCGCGCGAGCGGGTCGTACGCGACGGGCGCGACCTTCGTGATGAGATCCTCGCGGGCATGCGGCCGGAGCTGGCCCGTCCGGAGGTCGATCGTCCCGTTGGCGACGTTCAAGGCCCACGGATCCGCATCGAAGGCATCGGGCCGAATCGCGATGCCCTCGATCGCCTGCGCGCACGCCTGCATGGCCCGGAGCCGGCTATGGCTCTCCGAGGCCTGCGCCCACTTGGCGAGCGCCTTCCGCGCGTCCGCATCGAGCGTGTGGGGCACCTCGCGGTAGATGTCCATGGCCGTCGCCTGACACCGCCGCTCGACCTCGCACGTCTCGTCCAAGGCCCAGCGCCGGCCGTCGTAGACGTACCACGCCTCCTGCGCCGGCACGTAGCGCACACTGTCGCCGTGCGCATACACGAAGCGCTGGGCGTTCCCGATATCGGTGAGCGCCTGGGCCCCGAGCGACGCCACGACGTCGCGCATCACGCGGTGACCGGTCCTGCGCTGGAGCGCGAGCCCGCTCACCCCACGCCCGGGCCGTGGTTGCAGATCGGTTGCAGATCCAGCGCGCGTTTCGCGGGATATTCGGGGGTATTTCGGCACGATTCCGCGCCGTCTCCCCCCGCTACGCCCCTTCGATCACGCAGAGCTCGCCCCTGGGTGAGCCGGGAAGTTGCAGGTTCGAGTCCTGCCGCCCCAGTGATCGCGTTCGCACGCAGGTGGCGACGCGCGCGCACCGCGGCGCCCACCCACCGGCGCGCCCACGTACCGGCGCGTACGAGCAGCGGCGCTCGGGCGCCGGTCGGAGCCACGTGTGCCTCGAGCACCGTCTGGAGCGCGACGATGCCGGGCGGACACGGCGTCGTCCACTACCGCGTCCACGTCCAGCCATCACCCACTGCGGTCACTGCGGTGCGGCGGGGATGGCTCGCCGGATGGTGAGCGGAGTGCGCGGGGAGCGCGGGGTGCTCGTCCAGGCGTGGGCCGACCGGTGTGAAACCCTCGCGACGAGCGCGCGCTCCGCCGGAGGGGGCACGCCAACCGTCGCCCTGTCCGGCATCGTCGCGGTAGCGGCTGCCGCCCTCACGGCCGCGGCTCTCGTGAGCTGCACCGGGCCCGCTCGCGGCACGCCGCCGGACCTTGGCCGATTCTCGGCGTGGTCAACGCCGTCGTCCCTCGGCCCGACGATCAACTCCGCCGCCAACGACCAGCACCCGGCGCTCTCGCCCGATGGTCTGAGCCTCTACTTCGTCTCCGACCGGCCGGGGGGATCGGGAGGCTTCGACATCTACGCGGCGCGCCGCGCGACGCGCGACGCGCCCTGGGGGGCACCGCGCAATCTCGGTCCGACGGTCAACAGCAGTGGCCTCGAGTTCTCTCCCACCCTGTCCCGCGACGGGAAACGGCTGTACTTCGCCAGCACGCGACCGAGCGGCTGCGGCGGGGAGGATCTCTACGTGTCCACCCGGACCAACACCTCGGACGATCTTGCATGGGGCTCCCCGGTGAACCTCGGGTGCACGATCAACACCGCGGTCGACGAGGACGGTCCCACCCTGTTCGAGGACGCGCGGACAGGCCGCACGTCGCTCTACTTCACGAGCCGCGACCGCCCTGGCGGCCTCGGAGACTGGGACATCTACGTCGCGACCCTGGGCCCGACCGGCACGTTCGGCCACGGCACCCTCGTGCCCGAGCTGAGCGGCCCGGAACGCGATACGCGAACGGCGCTCCGGAGTGATGGACTCGAGATGTTGCTGGCGTCCAACCGTCCGGGAGGACTCGGCGGCGTGGACATCTGGGTCTCCAGGCGCCCGAGTACACGCGAGGCCTGGTCGGTACCAATCGACCTCGGCCCCACGATCAACTCGTCGTCCAACGACGGCGCACCGACCCTCTCGACCGACGGAACGACGCTCATCTTCTACTCGGACCGACCGGGCGGCGTGGGCGGCACCGATCTGTACGTGAGCACGCGCCGGCGGCTTCCGTGAGACGGGCCCGGCGTTCAGCCCATCATGACCGTGTGCGAACCGTGAGTCGCTGACGGACCATCTTTGCCGGGATGCCGAGCGATCGCACCAGGGATTCGAGTGTCCACTCCCCTGCGTGGTCCGGCACCACCTCGAAGTCCCAGGTTTCACCCGGTCCCATGTGCACTCGCGCCGCGCGCGCGGCCGTTTGGGATGGGGGAAGGGAAGCTCCGTCCTTCCCAACGGGGCGCCACTGCCGCACGGTCGAGTCCTCGCGCAAGGAGATATCCGCGCGCCCGTTCGGGAGAATATTGATCAGGCGGAATCGGTACGTGCGTCCGACGTCGAGCTGCACGGGAGCGGGGTCGGCGCTCCCATTGATCCACGGCGGCGCTGTCCTATCCGGGCCGCCGAGCGCGATGGTAAAGACGCGATCGGTCGCGGTGTCCACCGGCTGGCCGGGCTCGAGCACGATCAGGGGGCCATAGAGCCCGGAGCCGAGCTCGTGCACATCATCCATGTGTGTGTGATAGATGAACGTGCCGGCACGCGGCGGCGTGAATCGCACGACGAACGAATCGTTCTGCGCGACGATCGGCGCCCTGCGGGCATCGGTGCCGCTCCACCCCGCGACGCCGTCGTAATAGCTCGGGAGCTCGATGCCGTGCCAGTGGATGCTGACGTGGAGCGGCGTGCGGTTGAGGACCGTGATCTCCGTCGGCTCCCCACGGACGAGGTGAATCGGCGTGCCGGGGATCAGGAGGGAATCCGGCGCCGGCGGCACCGGTCCTTGCTGCAGGACGAAGGAAAAGCCGGGGTCGAGCCCGAACACAGCGGCCCGGCCGTTGACAAACAATCGGAGCCGCCGGCGCGGCGTCTCGGGTACGACAGGATGCACCTCGGCGCCCGGGCGCGGACGGACCCGGATGCCAACCACGAGCCCCGCCATGTCATCGGTCGCGTGGTTCCTGGCGTGCGCGCCGATGTCGGCCGGCGTCAACCGAACGGACGCGGGGTCCATGTGCGCGATGAGATGACAATGGAACAGCCAGTTCCCCGCTCGAGACGGGCTCCACGTCACAGCCATCGTCGATCCGGACGGCATGAGTTCCGTCACGACCGCGCGTTGCTGTGCGTCCTCGTACACGGTGTCACGCAGGCCGTCGCCGCGTGCATCCACGCGATAGAAGAAGCCATGCAGGTGCATCGGGTGCCAGTTGAACGCGCCGTTCACAACCCGCCATCGGACCGTGTCGCCGACGCCATACTCGAGCCGCTCGTTGAACGGCCAGGTCCGCCCGTTCACCGCAAGAATTTCGAGCGGGCCGATATAGAGCTTCCGGGCGTCTCCCGGGGCGAACCAACTCGTTATCACGAGCACGCGATCGGACGGCCGGGCGTCCTCCGGGACGGGTGGATCGACGACGAACGCGCCAATGAGTTGGCTGTCCTCGCCTGCACCCAACCCGTTCCCGGGGAGGTCCGTCGGAAACAGGGGCGCCGCGGTGTTGGTCGTCGTGCGCCCCCAGTAGAGATACGTACCGGGAGCGGGTGCGTGAAACCGGATCTCGCGCGTCTCGTGTGCCGGCACGGCCAGGGAGTCCACAGCCACCGTTGCCGTCGCTCGATCGCTGAGCCCACGAACGACCAGCCGGCGCCCAAGCGCGTTACGGATCGAGACGTGTAGTTCGGTTCCTGCCGGAACCCTGATGAGCGGTGCGGGCGACGACGACGGTCTCCCGTCCTCACCGAACGCCTCGAGGGGGACGCTCCGACCGCTCTCCCCATCCGGGAGGTACAGCCCGTCGCTCGCGACGAGCTGCAGCGAGAGCGTGCCTCCACGGAGTGTACCGGCCGACCGCCGATTGTCGTTCGCCGTGATGTGCGGGAGCGGAACGCGGGTGCGGAGCGCACTGCCATCCGCGCCCGCGGCGGGGCCGCGCGACGGGGCGGCCGATGCGTGCGCGATCACCTGCAGAAGGAGAAACGGTAAGGTGACGAGCATGGCCGTCCCTTGTTGCACTGCCGACTCTGCGACGTTCGGTCGCGGCGAGTCACGTACGAGGCTACGGAGTCGCGGGATCGCTGTCAACGTGAGGCATGGGACTGTTCCGCTCGCGCAAGAGCCTGGTACACGCCACCGAGGGTCGAGTGGTCGCTTGCGACGACCCGCCGGGTCATTCGACAGTTCTCCGGACCGGGGACCGTGCCGGTATCGGCTCGGGGATCACCCGGACGAGGATGACGCGCAGGGCGCGAGCGCACCCTGCGATCGTCCAAGCTCAGCCCCTGCGTGCCGCTTCGATCGTCGCGATGTCGATCTTCGTCATCGTCATCATCGCGTCGAACGCGCGCTTGGCGGCGGCGGGATCCGGATCGGTGATCGCCCTCGTCAGGGCGATCGGGGTGATCTGCCAGGACAATCCCCATCTGTCCTTGCACCAGCCGCACGCGCTCTCCTGGCCGCCGTTGCCGACGATGGCATTCCAGTAGCGATCCGTTTCGGCCTGGTCGGCGGTTGCGATCTGAAACGAGAAGGCTTCGTTGTGCTTGAACGCGGGGCCCCCGTTGAGGCCGAGGCACGGAATGCCCACCACCGTGAACTCCACGGTCAGCACGTCCCCCTTCTTGCCCGACGGAAAGTCGCCCGGCGCGCGGTGCACCGCGCCGACGGACGAATCGGGAAACGTCTGGGCGTAGAACCGCGCCGCGCCCTCGGCGTCGCCATCGTACCAGAGGCAGATCGTGTTCTTCGCTGGCGTGTCCATGTCACGTCTCCATCGAGAGAGAGGCACCCGCGGTCGGACCCGCTCTTCGCGGCCATCACGCTCGAGCGAGGGACGGGGGCCGGGCAAACTACGCGCGCACCAGCTTCTTGTAGGCGATCCGGTGCGGCTGATCGGCGTCGGGGCCTTTGCGCTTCCTGAGGTCCTCGATGTAGGCCTGGTAGTTCCCCTCGAACCAGACGACCTCGCTGTTGCCCTCGAAGGCGAGGATGTGGGTGGCGATGCGGTCGAGGAACCACCGGTCGTGGGAGATGACGACGGCGCAGCCGGCGAAATCGACGAGGGCGTCCTCGAGGGCGCGGAGCGTGTCCACGTCCAGGTCGTTGGTCGGCTCGTCGAGCAGCAGGAGGTTGCCGCCGCTCTTGAGCAGCTTCGCGAGGTGGAGTCGATTGCGCTCACCGCCGGAGAGGTCCTGCACCCGTTTCTGCTGATCGGCTCCCCGGAAATTGAAGCTCGCGAGGTACGCGCGGCTGTTCATCTCGCGCTTCCCGACCGACAGCGTCTCCTGGCCGCCGCTCACCTCCTCCCACACCGTCCGCGCGCCGTCGAGCGTGCGACTCTGGTCGACGTAGGCGAGCTGCACGGTGTCGCCGATCGCCAGCGTGCCGCCGTCGGGCCGTTCCTCGCCGACGATCATCCGGAAGAGGGTCGTCTTCCCCGCCCCGTTCGGACCGATCACCCCGACGATGCCGCCCCGCGGGAGCGCGAACGACAGCCCGTCGAACAGCACCGTGTCGCCGAACGCCTTCCGGAGGTCGGTCGCGATCACGACATCGTTGCCGAGCCGCGGCGCGGGCGGGATCACGATCTCGTGCTGCATCACGCGCTCGGCCGTGTCCGCCCGGGCCAGCTCCTCGTACCGCTGCACGCGAGCCTTGGACTTGGCCTGCCGCGCGCGCGGCGCCATCCGCACCCACTCCAGCTCGCGCTCGAGGGTGCGCTGCCGGGCCGACGCCTGCTTCTCCTCCTGCGCGAGCCGCGTGCGCTTCTGGTCCAGCCAGGCGGTGTAGTTCCCCTCGTAGGGGATGCCGTGTCCGCGGTCGAGCTCGAGGATCCAGCCGGCCACGTTGTCGAGGAAGTAGCGGTCGTGGGTGACGGCGACGACCGTCCCGGGGAACTCCGCCAGGTGGCGCTCGAGCCAGGCCACGCTCTCAGCGTCGAGGTGGTTCGTCGGCTCGTCGAGCAGCAGCATGTCGGGCTGTTCCAGGAGCACGCGGCAGAGCGCCACGCGGCGCCGCTCGCCGCCGGAGAGCCGGGTCACGTCGGCGTCCGCGGGCGGCAGGCGGAGGGCGTCCATCGCGATCTCGATCGTGCGGTCGAGCTCCCACGCGTTGCTGGCGTCGATCCGCTCCTGCACTTTGGCCTGCTCGTCGAGGAGCTTCGCCATCTCGTCGTCCGACATCGGCTCGGCGAAGCGCTCGGCGATCGCCTCGAACCGCTTCAGGAGATCGCGCGTGGGTTGCACGGCCTCTTCGACGTTCCCGCGGACGTCCTTGCCCGGGTCGAGCTGTGGCTCCTGGGGCAGGAACCCGATCCGGGTCCCGGCGTGGGGCCACGCCTCACCCTGAAAGTCGTGGTCGACGCCGGCCATGATGCGCAGGAGGGACGATTTCCCGGCCCCGTTGGCGCCCAGCACGCCGATCTTGGCGCCTGGATAGAACGACAGCCAGATGTCGCGCAGGATCTCCCGCGACGGCGGGACGACCTTGCGCAGGCCCTTCATGACGTAGATGAACTGTGGTGCCACGTGGCGACGGGGAAAAGGAGGATCCGTTGTGAGCTTTCTTGTGACGCCTCCGGATCCGCGACTGAGATCGGTCGGAAAGCCGGGTCCGCCGACGGTCAGGGATCCGAAGTGTCCTCCGCGAAAAATACTAACGGCGTACTGAGGCCAGCCACACGCCCAGGTGGCACGCGGCGGTCGCCTTGTGGTTGGGTGAGAGGTGGCCATACGTCTGGACCACCATGTGATCGAACCGTGCCCCAGGAGCGGGAATGCGATCGCCCAAGCCGCCGGGAGCCAATTCCCGGGCGGGATCTGCCGGAACGAGCGGAAGACATCCTACGTCGACGCATCTTCGTTGCGTGCGCTGGGGAGGTGCTTGTGCTTCCGCTTGGACGCGCGCATGTCAAGAGGTCCAGCTCGCGATGCGTGCTTCCTCTTCACGTCACCCGAATTCTCGCAGCGAAGCTCGCGCCGTACCACTCCTGGGGAGTAAGAGGTCGGTGATTGGGATTGTACGGCCACGGGTCACGCACCTCGGCTAGCACAACTTGTCCCCGACCGTAGTAGTCGCGCTCGTAGGTGAGCGCACTCAGCACCATTGCGTGTCCTAACGCCCCGATGATCAGGGGGTGGTCGCTCGCCAGGTCTTGTGCGGCAGTAATTGGATTCGTCCCGATGGTGCTGCCATGAGCAGCAAAGCTAGCACCATTCTCGTCCTTCCACGTTCGATTGAGCGCGTACAAGATTTGGGCGGGGCTGCCAGGCATGTTCACAACATCGCCCCACACTTCCTCAACGATGCGCTCCTGCGGTACTGGGTGATCGTAGTACGTAAATACTGCCTCGATGCACGCGGCCCAGCACCACTCGGTCGCATGCTGCGTATCGCTGGCCGTCACGTCTAGAATGGCGGACTCGATCCCCGCCTCGCACTGCTGAACGCCCGATGCATTGAATGGGGTGCAGCTGAGTCCTCGGCGGAAAGGGACTGCCGCAAGATGAAATTGCGGAGTAGAGATGCTCGCGAGCGCGGACCCGGCTGCGACCATGAACTGGCGGCGGTCCATGGACACCTCCTTGGCACGAGGCAACACATGATGCCACATGACGATGCTCAACAATGTATTTCTCGCGGGGGATCGGCTAGATCTGATCGACAAGATCCCGGTCCGGGCGTGCGAGGGAGTACTGCTTGATATCGTCGCCTTCAAACGGAGAAACTGACCGACGCGATCATCAGGCTAGGAAACACTTCTGAAGCGCACTCGGACTCGCGGCTCTGTCTGGAACATGAAACTACCGGAGCACACCCCGGCGATCGCCGTGTCGGTGGCGGCCGGGCGGCGGTAACGTCTGAAACATCGCACCGATCGAGCCGCGCCCCCGACGCTTGAACACGGTGAAGAGATATGGAAGCAGACTCCGAGGGTGCCGCGCACTCCCCTCAGGCACGCGCGAGCTCTACCTCGGCCCAGAGCGCAAACGCCTCGGCCTTCTCCAGCGCGTCGCGCGCGTCGCGCAAGGGGATGAAGCGGTGCCCGTACGCACTGTCGTCCTTGCGCGCGAGAAGCCGCGATAGGCGCGCGAGCTCGGCCGCGGGGGCGGCGGTGCCGAGCGCATGGCGCACCGTCGACGGGAGCCGCTGGTGGTCGGCGTAGTTGCGGATCCCGGCGACCTTGATGGTCAGCGCGTCCCCATAGGCAATCGCGGCCAGGATAGCGCCCTGCATCACGAGACGGCCGTCGTCGCTCTCGTCGGCCACGTCACAGGCGTTCCGCGCCGTCTTGAGGTGCGACCGGCCGGCGTCGCGCCGGCCAGACCACTCGCTACGGTCATTGACCGGCCGCCAGCTCCCGCGGCTGATCATCACCCCTCGCTCGCGCGGCTCGCACGCTCGAAGACGTGCACCGGCGCGTCACCCAGCAGCACGACGGCGTCGCGCTTCAGGTTCTCCCAGAAAAGCGTTTTCTTGCGCGCGGCGCGGCGCACGTCTGCCGGCGCCATCGTGACGACGGAGACACGCTCAGCACTGACCACGTGGGTCCGCGCAACGGCGTCGCGGAGCGCGTCGGCTTGCACGCTCGGCTCGGGTGCCACGGTGACGAGCGCGATGTCGATGTCGCTTGCCGCATCGTCCTCACGCCGGGCAACGCTACCGTAGAGCCAGACGGCCCACGGCGCAGGCGCGAGGCGGCCGGCCGCTTCGCGCACGGCGCGGAGGACGGTCGCGGCCTGGTCTCGCTCGGCGCGGAAGAGGCGCACGAGGACGGGAACCAGCGGGTGGTCGTGCCGGAGCCCACAGACCATGCTGCGGCCCGCACCGATGGCGCTGACCACCTCGAGATCGAGCAGCCGACGCAGCGCCGCGCGGACACTCGGCAGGGTCAGCTCAGTCCGCCGGGCGATATCCGTGACGGCCAGGCTCCCGCCGTGCGCCGCGAGCGCGCGGACGGTGCGCACGAGCGAGCGGGTCCCCAGGACGTCGTCCAGCGGGTGATACAGCGTGCCAGCGGGAGGTGGGCGCATGGAAAGTGTTCTTTCCCATCAGAAAGACATCTTTCTCCAACGAAACGTACACCAGTTCACCGTCTGCGCAACCGCTACTCGGGACGCTTGTGCTGCTCGGGACGGTCAGGGTACCGCATTCGCTAGGAGCCGCGCCGCATGCGATGTCGAAACCTCGCTCGGGCTGCACCGTACTACAGTGGGTGCGGGCCGCGGAGGTCGGACACCGCCGGGATCGGGCGGGCCGAGCCGTCGCCGCGAGCCACCACACTCACATGCAGGTGCTTCAGAAGCCCTGGGGGTCGTGCCATGGATCAGATGAGTCGCCGGAACTGGATCGCGGCCTCCGGCGGAATCCTTTTCGCCGCCATCTCACATCGCGCCTTCGCGTTCCCGCCTCTACCCGCGGGCCGGAGGTCAGCCGACCTGCCGTCCGTCCATGCGTATCTGATGCCCGATTGCGACTGTTGCACCGCGTGGGTCGAGCACCTACGGAAGGCGGGTTTCGCGGTGACGACCGAGATCGCAACGGGTGGGGACTTCACGCCATGGCAGAAGCGGTACCGCATCCCGCCTGCGATCGACATCTGCCACCTTGCCACGGTCGGCGCCTACGTGCTGGTGGGGCACGTCCCGGCAGACCTCGTGCGACAGATGCTCGGCGAGCAACCGCGCCTGCTCGGCATCATGGTCCCCGGGATGCCCGCCGGCTCGCCAGGCATGGAAGGGATGGGACGCGCGCAGCCCTACGATGTGCTGGCCCTCCACACCGACGGCCGCACGACGGTGTACGCCAAGCGCTGATGGATCCCCGCAGGCGCCGACGCGCGGCTGGTCGGACTCTGCGAGGTGTAGGCCTCGGGGGGCACTGAAGTGCCCACCGAGGGTGTAGGCGATCGGGACCGGTGTCACCCCGACGGTCGAGGACGGCGACCGAAGACGGCTGCTGGTGGGCCGACGAGTCCTGGTCCTCGGCGGACACGAGTACGTTCTGATCGCCCGAACACGGTGGCGCTACCGCCCTCCCATCGCGTGATCGAGGGCGTCGCGGTCGGCCACATCGACCAGGTGGCCGCCGCTCCGAAATGCCGGCAGCGGGGGCAACTCCGTCGGCCGTGGCCTGGAGGCGAGCAGCAGGCGGAGCGCGGTCTCGACGAGCTCGGACATGGTCCGGCCCTGCCGCGCTGCCTCGCGCCGGAGCCGCGCCATGACGGCATCGTTGATGACCAGTGTCGTCTTCATATGGCTAACCATGTCACCGATATGGCTGTCCATCAGCACAGGCGCGGCACATCACGGTCGCCGACGCGGGGCAGGCGCCCCGGAACTCGGCTGTCGCGCGCACGTCGTCGGGCACGGCCTCGCGGCCGATCGGGCGGAACCCGAAGCTCGGGAAGTAGCGCTCGGCGGTGGTCGTGAGCAGGTACAGCCCGCGGATCCCGCGCGCCTCGGCGTCAGAGATCACGCGCGTTACCAGCGCGCGCCCGATCCCGTGCGCGCGCCACGCCGGGTCGACGGCGACCGAGCGGAGAAGCGCGTGATCGCCGCACACCTCGAGTCCCGCGACCCCGACGAGCGCATCGCCTGCTTCGGCCACGACGAAGTCGGACAGCGCCTCGGCGACGCCGTCGAGCGGAAGGTTCGAGGCGGTCAGGAGCCGCGCGACCGCCGCGAGATCATCGGGGCGCGCCGAGCGGAGGGACGGGGCGGCCGTGGTCGTCATGAAACTCTCCAGTGTCGAGACGTTGAATGAATGATCACCGGCAGCAACCCTCGTCGCAGCCGCAGTCACGCGCCGCCTGCGGCGCGCCGGGGGAGTGCGGCCGCGGGACGGGCTCCGCGGCGCGCGACGCCGACCGGCCGGGCTTCGTCGCGCGCACGAAGCCGCTCATGATCCTGCCCTCGACACCCTCGGCGAGCGTGGGGTCGAGCCCCGTCCCCTGGAGCAAGGCCCTGGCGTCCTCCGCGGTGTAGACGCGCGTCGGCTCGATGGAGGGATTCTCGAACCCGACCTCTCGGAGCAGCGCCAGGAACTCGCCCTCCTCGAGCGCCCCCGCGACACAGCCGGTCCACAGCGCCATGCTCTCCGTCACCGCCGCCGGCAGTCCCGCACGCGTGATCACATCGCTCACGGCGAAACGGCCCCCCGGCCTGAGAACGCGGAACGCCTCCGTCAACACCGCCCGCTTGTCGCCGGAAAGGTTGATCACGCAGTTCGAAATGATGACGTCGACCGTGTTGGACGGGAGCGGGATCGCCTCGATGTGACCACGGAGAAACTCGACGTTCGTGGCGCCGGCCCTGGCGCGGTTCGACTCGGCGAGGGCCAGCATCTCGTCGGTCATGTCGAGCCCGTACGCTTTCCCCGTCGCCCCGACCCGCTTCGCCGAGAGCAGGACATCGATCCCGCCGCCCGAGCCCAGGTCGAGCACCGTCTCTCCCTCCCGGAGCTCGGCGAGCGCGGTGGGGTTGCCGCAGCCCAGCGAGGCGAGGAGCGCCTCGGCGGGAAGCCCGGCCGTCTCGCCCGCCTCGTAGAGGTCGGCCGTGATCGGGTCCCACCTCTCGCTCGTGGCGCCGCAGCAGCCGCTCGACTCCCCGGCGGGCCCGCAGCAGCCGGCGGCAACCCCTCGGTCGGCGACCGCCCTGGCCGCCGCGCCGTAACGCGCCTGCACGGTCGCCCGGACCCCGTCCACGGTCGTCGGCATCCTGGGCACCTTCGTCTCGCTGGTCATGACATCCTCGGGATAATCAAGAAAGGTTGATGTGTCGGGCACGGAAAAGACGGGGTTACCGGCAGCACGATCCGGCGCGCAGCACCGGGAGGGTGCCGCTCGAGCGTCTGGGCTGCATCGCCACGGCGAGATCGTGCACCTCGGCGAGCGCCTCGGGCGCGATCGTGTAGTACGACCAGCGCCCCTCCTTCCGGTCCGTCACGAGTCCGGCATCCTTCAGCACGCGGAGGTGGAACGAGAGGCGCGACTGCGCCGCCTCGAGCTCGTCCTGTAGCTCGCAGACGCACCGCTCCCCGCCACGGAGCATCTCCAGGATCTCGAGGCGCGTCGGATCCGACAGCGCGTGGAAGAGCATCACGGCGCGGTCGAGATCAGTGGCGGCAGCACGGGTCGTGGCGATCACGCACGCAACATACATCAACGTTTATTGTTTTGTCAACTGGCACTCGCCGGAGCCCGGACCGAGGGCAGACCGAATGGGAGCGTGAGCAGGGTGCGGGGCGGGCGCGGGTCGTCGGTCGCGGAGAGCACCAGCCGGTCGAGCACGATCGGGTCCTCGAGCCGCACGCCCAGGAGCGCGCGGGCGGCGGCCGGGGTCAGGGTGCGATACAGGCTCAGGGTCACGTGCGGCGTGAAGGTGAAGCGCGCCGGGCCGAAGGAGAGGCCGCTCCGCGCAATCCGGTCGTGCAACGCGCGGATCGGACCGTGCGGATCGAGCGGGAGACTCACGATGTCGCTCTGCATGAACCGCTGCGGCGGACCGAGCACGAGCCGCAGGACCGGCGTCGCCCGCGCGACCGGCTCGAGCAGCCGCCGCAGCTCGCCGACCGCGGTCCCCGGCCGGATCGGACCGACGCCCGAGGATCCGGCGAGGGTGATGTGCGGGGGCTGCGACCCGGCGAGCTTGGGGTCGAAGCGACGCTGAAGCTCGGCGAGCACCGGCGCGGCCGGCCCGGCGATCGGGGCGAGCACGAAGATCCCGGCCGGGCGCTGCCACTCCTCGAGCTCATCGTCCAGGTGGCGCACCCGACTCCTCGCGCAGCGGATCACCCCTCGGGAAGGATTTCCCGCGATTGACGGAGGTCGGCGTCGAACATCGCCTCCGCCTCGGCCCCCGTCGTCGGATCCTCGATCACGGCGTCCAGCTCGAAGTTGATGGCCACGCCCAATGGGTTGAAGTCGGTCGACCCGACCCGGATCCACCGCCCGTCGCTCACCATCGTCTTGGCGTGCATCATCTCCCCGCCCCACTCCCAGATCCGCACACCGTTCATGAGCAGCCGCCGGTAGAACTGCCGCGTCAGGAGCCGGATCCACGGGTGGTCGTACCGGCTCGGCACGAGAATGCGGACGTCGACGCCGTCCCGCGCCGCCCCGTTCAAGGCCTCCACCTCGCTGTACGACGGCACGAAGTACGCGCTCGCGATCCAGATCGACCGCTCCGCCGACACGGCCTGGATCTGAAGCGCCCGCGCCACCCGGAACCGCCCCGGCTCGCCCTCGATGATCCCGACGAGCGCCGGCGCATGGGTCGACGGATCGAGGTGCGCCCCGCGCGAGCGCCGCGTCATGTAGCGATGCGCCCCGCGGCGGTCCCGACCCCGCGCCCGCTGCCACATGTGCTCGAACGCCCGCACCATGTCGGCCGCCGCCGGCCCGTCGATCCGCACCGCCGTGTCCCGCCAGGGCGAACGCCGCCGCGTGAGCACTCCGGTGCGCCACTCGTTCCCGATCCCGATGCCGCCCGTGACGCCGGACGCGCCGTCGACCACCAGCAACTTCCGGTGGTCGCGCGGCACCAGCCCGAGCCACCGCCGCCGCACCGACGGCGGATTGAAGATGCAGACTTCGGCGCCGCGGGCCCGGATCCGGTCGAAGAGCGAGCGCGGCGTCCCCATCCGCCCGACCCAGTCGACGAGGAGCCGAACCGAAACGCCGCGCGCCGCCGCCGCGCCCAGCGCGTCCGCGAACCGCCGCCCGACGTCGTCGTTGCGGAAGATGTACCCCTCGAGATCGACCGACGTCCGCGCGCCGTCGATCAACTCGAGCATCGCCGCGAAGGTCGGCGCCCCGTCGCGCAGCAACTGAACCGCGTTGCCGCTCGACACGTCGGCCGAGGCGATGCGCCAGAGCCCGCGCGCGAACGACGGCACCGGAGCAGGTGGGGCAGGCGAACGCGCGGCCGCCGACGCGGCGGGCGCGGCGGGCGCGGCGGGCGCGGCGGGCGCGGCGGGCGCGACCTCGGCGAGCGACGCCGCGCGTGTGTGAGACCTGCGGTCCCTGCCCACACCCGGAAAATGTCCGGCCGGGGTGCCGAACGCCACGCACGCCCGTCGGCCGGCACGTCGGCCGAGCGGCCCGCCCTTCCATGCGTGAGGGTCCCGGCGGCATCATCCCGACATGCTCACGATCGATCTCCGGGGGAAGCGGGCGCTCGTGGCCGGCGTGGCCGACGATGCGGGGTACGGATTCGCCATCGCGAAGGCGCTCGCCGAGGGCGGCGCCACGGTCTCGGTCGCGACCTGGCCGCCAGCGCTCACGATTTTCCGGAACCTGCTCGAGCGCGGAAAGCTCGACGCATCGCGGCGCATGACCGACGGCTCGCTCCTCGGATTCGAGGGGATCTACCCGTTCGACGCGGCCTTCGACACGCTCGACGATGCACCCGCCGACGTGCGCGAGAACAAGCGGTACCGGGACGCCGGTGACTTCTCGATCGCCGGACTGGCCGCCCGACTGGTCGCCGATCACGGGCCGCGACCGCTCGACATCGTCGTGCACTCGCTCGCCAACGGCCCCGAAGTCACCCGGCCGCTGCTGCACACGAGCCGCGCCGGGTATCTGGCGGCGCTGAGCGTCAGCGCATACTCACTCGTCGGCATGGTCGCTCGACTCGGACCGCTCCTCCGACCCGGCGCCTCGGTGCTGTCGCTCACCTACCTCGCGAGCGAGCGCGTGATCCCTGGCTACGGCGGCGGCATGTCGTCCGCCAAGGCAGCGCTCGAGAGCGACACCCGCGTGCTCGCCTACGAGGCCGGCCGCGCGTTCGGCGCACGCGTCAACACGATCTCGGCCGGGCCGCTCGCCTCGCGCGCCGCCAGCGCCATCGGGATCATCGACCGCATGGTGTCGTACTGCGCCGCCAACACGCCGCTCCCGGAGGCCGTTCGTCCGGAGGAGGTCGGTAGGGCGGCGGCGTTCCTCGCCAGCCCGCTGGCCACCGGCATCACGGGCGCGACGATCTACGTCGACAAGGGGTACCACGCGATGGGAATGGCGGTCGAGCACGCTGAGGCGAGAACGGCGTCCACGACGGGCACGGGCTGAGCCGCCGCTCCTTCGGCCCCGGCCCATCGGCCCCGGCCCATCAGCCCCGGCCATCAGCTCCCGCCAGCCGCGGATGGCGTACGCCTTGCACGCGTGGGCCCGTCTCGCATGAACCGAACACGGAGGCGCGCCATGGCAGACGAGGTTGCACGGGGCATGAGCAGTCCGGAGGCCCACAGCGCGAACGCGACGACGGGCTCGTTCGATCCCGCGGCGCAGGACGCCTACTGGCGGGAGAACTACTCCACCCGTCCCTACGTGATGGGCGACCGGGGCTACGACTATTACCGCCCCGCGTATCAGTACGGCTGGCAGTCGGCGGCCCAGCGCCGCGGGCAGCCGTGGACCGCCGCGGAATCGGACCTTCGCGCCGGATGGGATCGCGCGCGCGGGTCCGGCACGTCGACATGGGATGACGTGAAGCACGCCGTTCGCGATGCATGGGACCGCGCCACGCACGCCCTCAGCGGGAAGGGGGAGAGCGGCACCGCGACGACCGACGCCGGTGCCAAGCGCGAGATGTCCCACATGAACCCGGACCGCCCGGGGAACCGGTCATAGCCGGAACGGCACCCACGCGTGGGGTGGGATGATGCAGAAGCCCGATCGCACCGCGATCGGGCTTCTGCATCAGAACGGGCCGGGCGCCATCGGGCGCCATCGGGCGCCATCGGACGCCCTCCGGATTGCCGCCCCGCGATCGGGGCCCTTGATCGAAGCGGCGGCGACGCGGTCAGTCCCTGGCGACGTCGTGGCTCCCCTCGACCGCGCTCGGGATTGTCGACGGGTCCCGGGGATCGCGGTACGTCGCCTTGTGGATCTCGAACGCGGCGAAGTAGAGCGCGGCCGTGAGGATGCAGATGAAGGCGGCAGCTCCCCAGCCCTGCGGGCCAGGGAACGGGATGTAGCGTCCAGTGTGCCCCGATCGATCGGTCGGTGTCATGCGATTCCTCCGGGCGCCAAGTTATCGCGGCGAGATATCGGATGCCAGGCCGCCGGTCGTCGCCGGCCCCGGCGGCGTCGCCGGCGGCGCATCCCCCCACACATCGTTCTCGGGCCGGAAATCGGGGATCGCCGTCCGGTCGGGCCAGAGACGCGCGCCGACGACGCGGGCCGGGACGACGATCTGCACGTCGGCCGTCATGCCGCGCGCCCAGATGTCGACCGGAAAATGGAACTCCGGCATCGAGCCGTCGGCGAGCTTGAGGCGCACACTCACCGGGAAGAGCAGCGCCGAGGTCCGGCGGAGATGCAGCACGGCAGCGAGCGAGGGGGATCGGCCGCGGCCGCCGCCCGCCGTGCCCGCGCTCTCGCCGCCGGGCGACCCGCCCTCTCCCGCCGCGGCCGCCGACGTCGGCTGCGTCACGACGCTATCGATCCCGATGTCCAGCAGGTCGGTCGTGTAGAAGTAGCCGCGCCAGAACCATGACAGGTCGGCGCCGGTCACGTTCTCCACCGTGCGGAAGAAATCGCCCGGCGTCGGATGCTTGAAGGACCAGCGCCGCACGTACTCGCGGAACGCCCGGTCCATCGCCTCTCGCGAGACGACGTGGTCGCGGAGCGCCAACAACACCGCGGCCGGCTTCTCGTACGCGTCGTTCGCGAGCGCCTCCTCCTCGATGTGGTCGGGTGCGGTCATCATCGGCGCGTCGATCCCTGCGCCGACGGTCCCGGCCCACGCCCCGAGGAAGCTCGCCCAGTTGTCCATCCCGTCGGGCCAGGCGTGGACGTCGCCCCCGTAGCGGCGCTCCTGGGAGAAGGCGTTCCAGTACGTGTTGATACCCTCGTCCATCCACGCATACCGCCGCTCGTTCGAGCCGACGATCATCGGGAACCACTCGTGGCCATGCTCGTGGTCGTTCGTGCGAAAGACCGAGCCCGGCGCGCTCGTGTCCGTGTAGCCGTCCATCACGAACATCGGATACTCCATCCCCGACACGGGACCGGCCACCGATGAGGCCTGCGGATACGGATAGGGGCTGATCAGCTCGGAGTACGTGCGGATGGTCCACTGCGTGTTCTCGGCGACGTGCTCCCACTCCGGCCCCGACTTGGGCCACTCGTAGAACGACTGACAGAGTACCCCGCGCACGCTCGTCGCATCCCACCGGAAATCGGGGGCGCCCGCCCAGGCCACATCGCGCACGTTCTGCGCACGGAAGCGCCACGTCTTCATCCCGGGAACGGGCCGCCGGTGCGACTCGGCCTCGCTGGCGGTCACGATCGGCACCACGGCCGACGACGTGATCGCCCGCGCGAGACGGCGCCGCACACTGTCCCCCAACACCTCGGCGGGGTTCTGGAGGACCCCGCTGCCGGCGACCGTGTAGCCCGCCGGCACGGTCACCGCGTAGTCGATGTCCCCGTACTCGAGGTAGAACTCCCCCTGCCCGAGATACGGATCGGTGTTCCAGCCGCGAACGTCATCGTAGACGGCCATCCGCGGATACCACTGGGCGAGCTCGTAGAGCGGTCCGTCCCGACCCATCCGGTCGGCACCATGCTCCGGCACGCGAAAGCTGTAGTGCACGACGATCGTCGCTCGGCCGCCGCGCGAGGGGAGCGGGGCGGGCAGGTCGAGCCGCATCATCGTGTCGTCCACCCGCGGCACGACCGGCTTCCCGTCGACCGTCACGTCGCCCAGGGTGTAGCCCCCCGGGAATCCGCCACCGGCGTTCCGGCTCCCGGCCCCGTAGAGCGCGGACCCCTTGCTCCCCGGACGAAAGAGGTTCTGATCGAGCTGCATCCACACGAACCGCAGCGTGTCGGGCGAGTTGTTGACGTATCGGGCGGTGACCGTCCCCGTCAACGTCTGGGATGCGGTATCGAGCGTGGCCGTGATCGTGTAGTCGACCCGCTGCTGCCAGTAGTCGGGCCCGGGGGCCCCGGTCGCATCCCGGTACTGGTTCGGGCCGGGCCAATCCGAGCGCTCGAGCGGATAGAACGGGCTCGCCATCGCCCGGACGCCGGTGTCCGGCGCCCACCGCCCGACGCGCCCCGCGGCCCCGGATGGGCCCCCCGCCCCGGGGGTCGTGGGCGCCGCCGCGACGCCGGGCGTCGCCGGCGCGGCCGGGCGGGTCGGGGCCGGGGTGGGGCGCTCCGAGGGTCCCGCCCTGTGGGAGGTACACGCCGCGCCAGCCAGGGCGGCGGCGAGAGCGAGGGAGCCGAGCGTGCGGTGCATGGTCATCGTGTGGTCATCGCGTGGTCATCGCGCGGTCATCGCGCGGTCATCGCGTGTCATCGCGTCGAGGTGGACCGGCGCTTGGTCTGGGGGCGGGATTTCCGCGACCGCGGGGGGGCGGGGCGGGGGGACCGGCGGGGCGCGGGGGCGAGGATCGTCCCGCGACAGGCCTTGGCCCCGCAATGGCAGGGGTAGAGCGCCTCCGCCTCGGGTCCGGCGTCCGCCTCGCGCTCATAGGCATAGTCGTAGACCAGCTCCTCGCCGGGCATGATCGTGCGCAGCGCGTCGATGAAGACGCGCCCATCCTCGATCACCGCCTCGCAATTGGGCGCGCAGGAGTGGTTGATGAACCGGGTGTCGTTGCCGCCGACGGCGGCGTCGATCACCGTCCGGGCGGTGACCGTGAACAGGAACGTGTGGTGCCGCGCCATCGACTCGTCGTCGTACCGGCGGTCGGCCTCGCGCTGCGAGATCCGCTCACCGACGTACTCACCGATCCGTGCCGCCTTGGGGATCCGGCGAGTCGCGAAGGCCCCACGCCCCTGGATGGCGGATTCGCGGAGCTCGAACGGGTGTATCGCGGGAACCGGCTTCGTCAACGCCATGACAGATGTGTCGTCTCGGTGCCACGCCCCTCGGGCGTGTCGGTGAGCAAGTGACTGAAGGGGCGCAATTTACAATCGGGTGCGCGAGGTACGTAACGTGCTTGAGGCCGCGGCGTCATGGCATCGCCCGACACACTCGACCACCCCCCCCGGCCGGCAGGACGGCACTCGCCGCTCGTAGCCCTGGCGGTCTGCGCCACCGCCGTGGCGATCGCCGACCTCGTGACGAAGCAGTTGGCGGCGGCCTTGCTGACCGGCCGGGGTGGGATCCCCGTCCCCCTCCCCCTCGTCGGCCACGCCGTCCGGCTGGCAATGGTGCTGAACGACAAGTCGGCCTTCGGGGTGTCCCTGGGACCGTACACCTGGCACATCAACCTGCTGCTGACCCTCCTCGCCCTGGTGCTCTCGGTCGTGCTCTGTCGGGCGCTCGCCATGCTCGACGTGTGGGCGCCGATCATGCTCGGGCTGATCGCCGGCGCGGCCGCCGGCAATCTGGTGAGTCTCGTCGCGTCGCCGCACGGCGTGCTCGATTTCATCGCCGTTCAGAGCGGCGGCGGAAGCGAGTTGGTCTTCAACGTCGCCGACGTCGCCGCCATCCTCGGGGTGATGCTCGTCCTCCGCACGGTGTGGACCGTGGCACGCGCAATCAGGAGAAACGCCCACGCGGAGCAGGGTCCGGGGCAGCCGTGACGCGGCTCCCGCTCGCCACGTCACAAGGGTGTCATGTACTGCGCGCAGTGCGGCACTCTCGTCTCGGCGAATTCCCGGTTCTGTGCCGCCTGCGGCTCCCGGGTGACCGACCCTGCGCTGGGCACGACCGGAAGCCCGGCCGCCCCGCCCGGAACGCTGCCCCCGAGCCAGGCCGGGGGTGATGACTTCCTCCAGTCCGTCCGCCGGGCTCTGGCGTCGGAGTACGACGTCGAGGAGGAGATCGGACGGGGCGGAATGGCGGTCGTCTTCAAGGGGCGGGACCGGGAGCTCGACCGCCCCGTCGCGCTGAAGGTTCTTCCGCCCGAGCTCGCCCCACTCGGCACGGTCGCCGAGCGATTCAAGCGCGAAGCACGCCTCGCCGCCTCGCTCGACCATCCGAACATCATTCCGGTCTATCGCGTCGCGCAGACGGGCGGCACGCTCTACATGGCGATGAAGTTCATCGATGGGCGATCGCTCGACACGCTCGTCGGCGCCGAGGGTGCGCTGCCGCTCCCGGTCGTGCTCACGGTGCTCCGGGCCGCCGCCCGCGCGATCGCCCATGCGCACGAGCGGGGCATCGTGCACCGCGACATCAAGGGCGCGAACATTCTCATCGATCGCGATGGGCGTGTCGTCGTCTCCGATTTCGGCATCGCGCGGGCCGTCGAGTCGACGACCCTCACGGCGGCGGGGATGGTGATCGGAACGCCCCATTTCATGAGTCCCGAGCAGTGCTCAGGCAAGCCGGTCGGGCCGCAATCGGACCAGTATTCACTGGGCATCGTCGCCTTCCAACTCCTCACCGGCTCGGTGCCCTTCGACGGCGACTCGCTTCCCGAGATCCTCCAGCACCACTGGTTCTCCCCGCCGCCCGACGCGAGCCTCATGCGTCCCGACTCGCCCGCGGCCCTCACGGCGGCAGTGCTCCGGATGCTCGCCAAGGACCCGACGCAGCGGTTCCCGTCGACGGACGATCTCGTGGCGACGCTCGACGGCATCCCGTTCTCGATCGCCGACCGGGCCGCGGGCGAGGCCGCGCTCAAGACGCTCGTGAGGTCGGCAATGCCGCCGCGCCCGGCCACCGGCAGCCAATCGGCGATCCCGCCGAGCGCGCCGGCGCCCCCGCCCTCCACTGTCTCGACCCGACACGCCGCGCCGACCCCATCGGCCCCGTCCCCCCCGTCCCCCCCGTCCACCCCGTCCACCCCGTCGGGCGTACGGTCGTCCCGCGCCGCGCCGGCCGCCACGGTGCGCCTGTCGACCGCACCCCACCCGGTCCCGGCGGCGTCGCGCGCCGCCGCGGGACCGACGCGGACCGACCAGCCCTCGGATCGGCGCGCGCACCATCCGTGGCGCGTCGGGGTGCTCGCGGCCGGGCTCCTGATCGCCCTCGGCCTCGCCGGTTTCGCGGTGGCGGCCCGGCGCCCGCGTGTGATCAGCGCGCTCACCCGGCCCGGTGCCGCCGCCGTTCTCGCGCCGGCCGCCGACGGAGCCCCGGACTCACACGTCGATCCGATCGCCATGCGGCAGGTCGGGCTCAAAGCGTACAAGGCCGGTGACTACGAGCTGGCGCGGCGCTTCTTCATCCGGGCGATCGCGGCCGATCCCACCGACCGCGAGGCCCACGAGGCGCTCGGGTGCGCCCTGCTGCATCTCGGTCGCCCCGGCCGGGCGCAGCAGCAGTTCAAGCTCGCCGGCTCGGAGCACTTCGCGGTCTGCCCCTAACGACTCCTGGTCACCGGTCGTCAGGCGATCGTCGCACCGGCTCGGCGGGCGCGCTCGGTGCTGCCGGCGTCGGGTGAGTCGCCCTCGGAACGGCGGGCGGTGCGATCGCTGTCCGCGCGGCCCACGGACGATCGCCGGACCTGGACGTCGCGCGCGGTCGGAAGGGTACCCGGCTGGGGCAGCACGCGGGGCAGCACGACGGTGAACACGCTTCCTCGCCCCGGCTCACTGTCGACACGGATCTCGCCGCCCAGGAGCGCCGCCAGTCGGCGCGAGACGCTGAGCCCCAGGCCGGTGCCCCCCGCCCGACGGGTCGTCATCTGCTCCACCTGCCAGAACGGATCGAAGATGCGGTCGAGGAACTGACCGGGGATCCCGATGCCCGTGTCGGCGATGGCGAACTCCACGCGCTCAGCCACCTGTCGCACCTCGAGCGAGACGCGGCCGCCGCGATCGGTGAACTTGACGGCGTTGGAGAGCAGGTTGACGAGGATCTGCCGCGCTTTGTGCGGATCGGTGCGGATCGGGAGCGCTGCGCCGAGGCGCCGGGCCGAGAACGCGACACCCTTGTCGGCCGCGATCGGCTCGATCAGCGCCGCGGCCTCGTCGACGATGCCGTCGACCTGCACCGTCTGCGCCCGCACTTCTTCCTTCCCCGCCTCGGCGCGCGAGTAGGTCAGGATCTCGTCGATCAACTGGAGCAGGTGTCGGGCGCTGACTTTGATGCGCCCGAGCTGCTGTTGCTGCGCCTCGTTCACGGGGCCGGTGATGCCGTCGGCCAGCAGCTCCTGATAGCCGATGATGGCGGTCAGCGGGGTACGCAGCTCGTGGGACATGACCGCCAGAAAATCGCCCTTCGTCCGGTTCGCGCTCTCGGCCTCGACCCGCGCCGCCTGCTCACGGAGGAAGAGCTGCGCCCGCTGGTCATCGGCCGCATGCACGACGTGCGCACAGCGCGCGACGAGCCAGACGAGGCACACGCTGCTCCCCGCCTCAAACAACGACCGGCTGTCGGTCGTGCTGGTCCAGATGCCGAGCCGCTGGCCCCAGAACCAGACCCACCCGAGGGCCATCGGGACGACCAGCGCGGCCGGCATCAGGCGCCGCGCCAGCACGCCGCCGGCCCCATCGTCGAGCAGGATCGCGCCGAGGCCGCCGGGCCTGCGGCGCGCGAAGACGATCCCGACTCCCAGCGCGGCGCACGCGACCGCGGTGGGCACCGCCATTCCCGCGGCGGACTGGAGCTCGTACAGGTGGACCGCGCCGTTGATGTATCCGACGAGGGCGGTGAATGCGACCACGAGTGCGAGCGTCGCTCCCCATGTCGCGGGCCGCTGCTCGCGCCGTGTCTCGACGTCGAGGGTGGCGAGCGCGAGCCCGAGCAGCAGGAAGCAGGCGGCGGCGTTCGGCGCCGGACGGCCCGGCCCGATCCCGCCGTGGACGAGCACGTGCTGCCGGAAGAGCAACAGGTCGATCCCGACATCGCGGTCGACGGCCGTCTCGTACAGGAAGAGCGCGCCCGCCGCGGCGACGAAGACGCCCAGGATGTGCGCCACGATGCGCGAGGCCCGCGACACGCCCGCATCGCGCCCGAGCCAGAGCGCGCAGCCGGCGACCAGCAGGGTGAGGGCGGTGATCGGCATCACGACCAGCGAGTCGTGTCCCCACCCCAGCGCGGCCTGCGACCGCATCGCCCACGCGACGAGCACGGCGGCCGAGCTCACGATGACGAGCACCGCCGTGACCGCCGGGAGCTGCTCCAGGATCCTGATCGCGAGGCTGCGTGGGGCCGCGGGTGCGTGCCCACGGTGCTCGAGGCTCACCGGCACAGCCGGTGGGTCACTCGGCACGATCCGACCGAGCAGTCCGCCCTCCCACGTGACGCTCGCCGCGCCGACTGGGCGCGCGCTCTCTCGATCGCTCACGGCGCGCTGACAATAACACCAGAACGACGGCCGCGCACGTTCCACCGACTACGTGGCGCCGGCGGCGCGAGGGATCGCCCGCCTCGAATCGGCTCTCGATCGGCCGCCCTAGTGCAGGCGGCCGATCGCCTCACGGATGCGGGCGAGATAACTCGCGACCGGCTCGTGCTCCCGCCGAGCCGGGAGGACGTATGCAGGGTCGTCGGGCTGCGGCACACGCGCACTGGATCGCGCCGTCGCCGGCGTATCGACGAACAGGTCGCCGCCGCGTGCGTCGACGGCCGCATCGAACTGCTCGACGGCATCGAGGAGATCCACGAGCTGCTCGGGCGTCTCCGATCCAGTCAACAGGACGCCGCGAGTCCGGAGCCGTGCGGCGACTTCCGCCTCGACCGCCTGCAACTCGTCGTCTCGGCGCGGATCGGGAGGCTGGGGCTGGCTCTCGCGCGAGACGCCGTGCGATGCAGCGGGTGTCCGATCGGATGGCACGCGCGGTTCGATCATGGAGCACAAGCTAACACCGCCGACCGGCGCCTGCGCCCGGGACGCCGGGATCAAAAGCGCGGGCGAGCTCGACCGCTACCGCGCCCGCCGACGTGACGCGCGGGACCGACTGCGCACGACTAGGAGTGCCGGACGCCGAATGACACGCGTCGCACTGCGATCGCGGCGGCGCCGGCGTGGTCGGACGGTCGCCACTCCGCCAACTCGGGGGCGTCGTCGTCCGGCGGCACGATGCAGTCCCGGCGATCGAGGTGTCGATCGTGTGGAAGCGCGACAATCATGTCCACGCGCTCGGTGTCGGAGGCGGCCGACGCGGCCGGCGGCGACGATGGGCTCGACGTGGGCGATGTGGGCGATGTGGGCGATGTGGCCGATGTGACCGATGTGGCCGGCGCCCGCCCCGCCGGTGCGAGCAGGAAGCGCCACTCGACCGTGCGCAGCGCGCGAACGTCGATGCCCGCGCCCGCGTCGCGCTGACCCACGGGCAGCAGTGATTCCGGCAGCACGGTGACGCTGTCGATACCCGCCGAGGAGAACTCGTAGCGGTACTGGAGGAAGGGCCGCCCGTGGTCACGCCGAACGCCGCGAAGGATGGGCGCCGCCACCGAGTCGGTCGTCTGGCGCCAGAGTGTGTAGCCCGACCGCGCCACCGCCCGTGCGCTGTCGCGCCGGAAGGAGAGGGTGACGGTCCGGTGACGCACCTGGTCGAGGCCCGCGCGGGCCGAGCAGGCGGTCGCGCCCGCGAGGGCCATGCCCGGCGTGGCGTCGCCGGTGGCCGAACCGGGTGTCTCGGTCCGATACACGAGGGTCGACGCATCCGCGTAGACGACCGTTGCGGAGCCGTCGTCGGCCGCGAGCCCGCCCAGGCCGACGGTCGCGGATCGCCGCCTCCCGGCGGGACGGTGCGCGACCCCAGGGCGCCGAGCGGCGGCCGCGAACGACGGCGGCCGGTGGGGCGACTCGCTCGCCCGGACCGCCATCCCGAGGACGACGGGCAGGCCGAGCACGGCGAGGAGGGCGAGGGCGGCGCGGCGGCGGCCGACCCACGATGCGCGACGCGATGCGCGATGAGTCACGGAGAGGTCACGGGCGAGCATGGGCGCGAGGCGCGAATGCGAATCGCAGGCCAGCGGGGCGGAGCGCGCGCCGGCAACGTCGCGTCGCCCATGTCCCCGCTCCATGGCCGCTCGACTCCGCTCTACGGCCCTCTATTGCGCCCCTACGGTGCGCTCCGGCGCGCGCGCTGCGCTCCGCCACCCGCCCGGGTCGGCGACGACCGCTCCGAGTGATGCGGGCGCTCCGCGACGGTCTGGCGCTCCGGAGCGACAGCCGCGCGCGGCGGCTCGTCGCGGCCACGCCCGGAGCGCGCCATCAGCTGTCGAAAACGAGCACGACTTTGCCGATGTGCGCACCGGATTCGAGGAGTCGATGAGCCTCGGCCGCTCGCTCGAACGGG